>Ga0075156_10002267_pt1 | contig 10650 bp, 8 predicted proteins | sample JI81AbrownDNA_FD_70966 | JGI IMG/M metagenome (GOLD analysis project Ga0075156, IMG submission 70966) | Wastewater effluent complex algal communities from Wisconsin, to seasonally profile nutrient transformation and Carbon sequestration -... | ecosystem: Engineered > WWTP > Effluent > Algae...
TTGTGGCTCTACCCAAAATGGACATGGTATAATTTGGTAACTGCCGAAAATGACTGAAACGCACAAGTTTTCCCTAAATTCACCCCTTTTTAGCCCTGTTAAGAACGGCCCTTAGCCCTGTTAAGAACGCGCCTAAATGTATGATTGACTAGTGTTACCAAGCTGAAATTCATACGAAGAGTTATTAGAACGGCTAAACAACTTGAAAGAACATGTAAGAGTCAAAAAACCTTAATTTACCTATCTGATTGCCTGTTGAGATAAATTAAATGATAACCTACAAACTCTACAACACAATTGCCAAAAGTTCCTTTGCCTTTGCTCTGGCTTCATTTCCATTTTGTGTATTTGCTATTACGTTAGTGGACACTGTCTTCGATTAATGGCACGGCGACGGACGACTTCTACAGTTGCAAGGAACGAACACGGGCAGCCGAAATATTTAAGTCGTCAAATTACTGCAGAATGGTTTTTTCAGAAACCAATTTCCAGTGCCTTTTTGGGTAGCATCATTTTAGCCTTGACATATAAACATTTGAAATGTCATCATTCTCAACCTTTTGATGCTCTGAACAAACATTTTCTCAAAAGTGTTCCTTTCGATCTTTCAAAATCTACACTTAAAACTATGCATAATTTTGACCATCTATCTTACAAGTTGACATGATACAGCGGCATGGTAATTTTTTACAAGTGGTATGTGATCGAATCGAATTCAGACTGCTAATTCTTATCAAGGTTAGTGAGAATGCTAGTTACATTAATGCAAGTATCATGAGTAAAATTTTTTGCATGATGCTTGTGTCTAGTTATGCATCCTTGAATGTCAAGTGACCCAAAATCGAAAGTCATACCTCTTGTATTGTCGATTTGAAATCTTTAGCTAAGGGCAAGTCAAAGCTTAAAAATATATTACATCATTTAATCTAAGATCATGGAAGTCCTGTTTATTTCGGCTGCAGGCTTCAGCCTAACGCTGTTATACAGTTGTTTTTACTCGAAATGTTACGCTCGTTGTTAATCTAAATTGTAGATAGATGCAAACTGGACGAAAAACCCGTATTGTCCCCAAAATTATGAATGCAAACAAATCTTGAGAACGAGCTCGCCAAGAATGTCTCATTTTGAGTGTTTCGCGCCAACCTTATTTGATCTTCTCAAGGCAACTTTCCAAGGAAATAATCTTTTCGTAGAAGCTCATCATTTGCCAGCAAGTGAATATGAAAAAATGCAGTACTAAATTTCGCAAACACTAACGCTATTCAGATTGGTCATGATTTTAAGTCAAATTAGTATTCGCGCAGACTTGACCCACGGTCGCTGTTTGAGTTTCTCCTGAGTATTAACGCTGGGAATGTTGTATGCAGCTATAAATACCAAAGTGCGGAGCTTTGAATGCAGCATAGACTGGAACAAAAGTAGACAAAACTAGGGGATTGAAAAGCAATGTCTGCTCAAGGTAATGTTCTTGTTTCGCTGCTTCCTCTGCCCAAGCCTTTGAAAGTGAGTATGGTTATAAGCAAGATGGAGCAGAACGTCAATATACAGACAGTCACAAAAGTTTCAAATAATTTTTTTGAAGCGACAGACCTGGGAGTATGCTTCCGCACGTTTTTGCTGTATTTCCACAATAGATGAATTTATCTTACAAAGACGTTCTACAAGAGCTTGTCTTTCACGTGTAAGTTGATCATGCACTTCTTTTGCCTCTGCAACAGCAGATTCTTCAGCTTGCTTTGTTAACTTTTGCTTTTTTCTCCACCTTCGAACCTTGGCCGACTTTTTTTCTCGCAAAATTCTTTCATAGTTTCGTTCCGCTTCTTCTTCTGTGATATGCTCGGCCGCATAGCATCGGAATTGTTCAGAAGTTAAACATATTTCTCGAACATTTCGCTGAGCAGAGACAGTTCTCTCACTTAAAAACTGGCGGCTACTTGGCGATGTTTTCAGTGATGAATCCAAAGATGATTCCAAAGATTGCGTAGTTATGTCTTCCTTTTTGTTCCCTGAATTCTCCTGAGTAAATTGGGATTGAACCGACATTCCACAGCTATTACAGATCTTAGATTAGCAAGCCTATACTTTGCAGTTAGTATTTGGTATATAACCTGACAGGTAATGATCGGATTCCTGTTTTAGACTGGTAAAGCTAAATTTGTAACAAATTGAGTTTAGTTTTAGGAAGATCAAAATGAGGAAAGGAGTTATAAAGCTGCCATGTGATTTGTGCGAGAGATTGTGGACTAACTGTTTGCATTTGACAAAGTAAGACCGTTCATACATAAGAATGTGTTCACTTCAGGCGATAAGGCCGGTATAACGCTTAATGAGAAAGACTAATCGAATTATTGCTAACCATGGTCGTATAAAAACATAAGTCTTTGTGTGAGAAATTCTACATAGTAAGCAACTCGTATTGCGGGATTTGAATTATCTTTTTAATAACTTCAAGAGTGTTGTTCGGAATGTGCTTAAAGAGTGACTTGTCAGCTGTGCTCTCAGAAGCGGCAACTCAACTGTTAATGAATGACTGACCAGTCACGCCGTTGAGTATAGGACAGTAGAAAACTGCTTTTTTAAGTGAAACTATCTTGAATCTAGTTTTCTAAATACTCCAACGATATTTATCGCATCAGGCAAAGGCGAATTTTAGTTTTTATTTGCGAGCGTGCACATGTACATCACAAATTCAAACTTCACTTTAAGTTTGCTTGGCATACGTTCTTTCATCAATTCGTTAAAATTCCATTATTTCTTGTTCTCTTGAAAAAATTCAAGTCTGGTCCCATCGATGTCAAAGGATCAAGCAACTTGAAACATTTTCACTCAAAACGCCATTAGCAGGCTCCACTTCTGTGACTCTTTCTTTTTGCAGAACAAAATTTCAACGCAACGTTCGGCAATACAGATCTTCAGCAGCTTCCTTTGACATCTGCACGAACCGTTTCATTTACTTATCCAAATTCAACAGACGAGTTTCGGAAATTCATGTATAATTCGATAGAGCGGCACAATAAATTACGATGGTACGTACGCAAGATAAAATTGAAAAAGTATTGCTCGCGTTACATCTCGTTGGTAATACTTGCAATCTCTTTTGGACTACGTAGGTACCCTGAATTCTTTTTGAATATAAACTAGCAGTCCCGTGAACAGTACTTGGAATAAATCCAAAATCTCTTGAAGATTTCAAGATAAAAATAAAGTTATAAGTTCATACAAAATGAACTTTTTATTTGGTGTTTAAAATACATTTATATGTTCACATGTTTCTGATAAAATTTTAGTTTAATCCCATTCCAACTAACAAAATAGTGGAATTAAATAGTTTCTTACAATCCAGCAATAGTGTCGAGAGCTTTTTCACACGACCTGATAACACAATTTTACGAACGAATGTTAGTTTTCTTTGTAGATTAAAGGCAGATGTTAGTACGAAAACATAGTTATACTGTTGACTTTTGATCCAAACGATCATAACGTTACCTTGATGAATGCTTGCATTGACAAAATTGAGCTATTGCAACATTATGATGTTACCTTGTGTTTTTGGTATATGAGTCCATGTTTGATGACAGACTAGAGAAAAGACAACAAAACATGCATGTCAAATTACTCCAAACTCCAATTCGAATAAATAATGTCCTGAGCTTTAATTGTTGCTGCAATAATCACTGCTTCTGTCATTGACAAAGTAACATCTTCTGCATGCTGCTCTGCTGTATGATAGGAGCTCAGCATTTAATTTCTCCTTGTCTCTGTGTCCTTGGCGTAATTTGAATCTGAACTTCCCAGGATTGTCAACTCGAATTCCAGATTCCCATCGATCTTTTAATTAGGTTTGAGCAGCAGTCCTATTTCTCTTATAAATACACAGTAAGCCATAACCTTCTCCATCGCCTCGAAATGCTCTTGAGTAGTACCTGTCATCAGAAACATTAATATCTGTCTAATAGCTTGGAGATATCTGGTCTAGACCACCACATCATGTGCAACAACTTTCCGACTCCACTCCTATACTTAGTCTGCTCACCTTTGCTAATTGCTTGCTCCCTGTCTCCTTCTTAACCAGCATTCTTCCAGCTTCAGCACCTGTTGTAATAACTCAATTGTCATTCAACATTCATGTTAAATACTGTTGAAGATATTCAATAGTATGCATTGGGCATCACTCCAACTGTTAAAGACAAGAGTAAACTTTGGTCAATAAGTTAACTTAAATAAATTCTGCGCACATTTCTAATCACACCTGTGCACTTGTTTCTCAGACCAAATAATACTTTCGCTATACAACTATGACACTGTTTTAGTTGAGTCCATATATTTTCTCACTTTGTCACAACTGCTCACAAAACTCATACACAAAATATCTTTGCATCTTGAGTCAGAGTTTGATGTTAACCATGACCACTCAAAATACAACACAGCCTGTTTTATCACCTTGACTACCTGAATTCACCCTTGTATCTCTGTAACAAAACAGGCTGGGTGAGCCTAATAGAAGTGACAGTGTGACTGATCTGCATCTGATATGCTCAGATAACTCTCCAACGTCATTGCAGTCGAATCTCTCCTTGATCTGCTCATTGGCCGCTTTAACTCCTTTCTCATTCCCTCTATCTAGGCAAGCATGAATAAAGTAACTCTGTCATTGTCCTACTGAAATACAAGAAGGGTCAGTTGGTGATTGACTATATTTCATATCACTCAAAGCTGTTGTTGACTCTCTCTGAAACGCATTAGCTGCTTATTTCAAACCATTAATCATTTCAAACAACATAATCGCTGCTCAAATCTCTCCAGCACATTCATTTAGATGGGTTTTGTCTTGCAAGTAGACACATAGGAAAAATCCTTTTATGTCTACCAGTTCACTAGTCCAACTGAAAATAATATAGAACACAAGAACAACCTAATGGTTGCTTCATTAGTTACAGGATAAGAGATGCTATCAGAGTTTTTATGTTCCCTTGCCACCTGCATGAACCCTCTTACTTTACCCTTTTCCTGAGCATCCCCTTTGACTTCTTCTTCATTGCCCATCTAGTGCTTATCACCTTGGCTTTGGAACCTTAGAACATTGAACTACCTCCCACATGCCCAAGTTTATCATTAAATCTTGCTTCCCTTCAACTGCCTTGTCTCACTTGGGTCTCTCTGTTGTCTTCATTGAAGTCTTGTAGTTCACAGCATACAGCTCTGCATTGTTTTCAAACCATCTCCAAGTCCTGCACCCAAATAGGCCTGTTCAATTTCCCCTTCTCCATCTTCATCTTCTTCAGAGAGCTGAGCATAGTAGTTCATTGAGGTCATTCCTGTGATGTCTGCAGCATTCAGTTTGTGCAGATATTGTGCACACGCATCAGAGTGCCATCACTCCGGAATTGACATTGAGATTCAGCCCCCCTACTTTGACCCTGGTAGTATCCTTCCCTGGATGACCCTACCTCAATGTTGCATCATCGATGCTCCGTAGCCTCTTGTTGTTCCCTTTGGTTAATTTGTTGCTTCCCTTCGTTTCCTTATTAGGACAGTGACTGGCCGGATTGCACTTCTCTTTGCACGCATAGCAGAGATCGGTAAATGCGTTCAAAACATTTCAGTTCCATTTTCAGCAGTGCTTGAACCTTTACTGTCTATATTTCTATGGCACAATGGAGAAGATTGCTCCAACCATTTTTCACCCATCAGCATGCTCGTGGTGTAAGCATATGCATGTTCTATAGTAGCAAGTTTGCAAAGCAATATACTTGTATTTTCTTCCACACCCATCATTAGGCTTGAAACCATAAAAGAAGTAAATCGACCAGAGATACAAATGGGCCTAAATTCACAAATGAGGGATAATATACAAATGGTTCAAAATTTTACTCAAATGGAGCTTAAATTTGTCATTAGAAAATCATGATTCTAAAACGATTAATGGTTTGTCTAGAAATTATCTAAGGCTAGGCTGTGGTGGTATTATTTTCAGATTGAATGCTTTGGTAGTAAATGTATTTCGTGTATATTTCGTTTTTTCGCTTTTGCTCAATTCTGGATTCCAGATATTAGTAAGTTAGGCAACTTTCTTAGAATAATGTTTCTTGATCTGATCAACACTCACTAGTACTTTTCACAAATATTCTCAACAAACTTGCATGTAGCTACACGACAGAAAGAATAACTATTGATCATCATGTTTCTCCATTTCCTGAGTTTCAGATAGATGGATTCGAATCACTATCAGAAGCGATTAGTAAGTTAGGCAACTTTCTTAGAATAAGGAGTCCTGATCTGACCAACACACTAGTATTTATCACACTAATTCTCAACAAACTTGCACATGCCTGCTAACTTAAACTTGATACCGACACGACAGAAAGCTTCACTATTGATCATCATGTGTCTACTTTTCCTGAGTTTCAGATAGATGGATTCAACTCTCTATCAGTATCTACTAGAAAATAATGTTGCTGAAATGTTTCAATTATCAATTTGTTTTCCAATTTTCAAAATTCTGGTGAATCTTAGAGAACTAGGTTATGATTCTTAATTTCATTAAACTACATTATAACCATCAATTTTTAACTGTGGAATTAACATAAAATTAAGAATTACCTCCACTGTTCATTTGTTGGTTTCTTCACTCCTTTTGTGGCCAGTATTGCCTTTGCATCACTCTTGCATCACCCAAAGCTTAGTACCAATTCAGTAAATACCTTACAGATGGCTAGGTGCTGATCTCTAAAATTCTGTATGTCCTGAAACTTTTCTTGTTGTAGCACCATGAAGCTAATATATGCCATTGTCACTTCCACCAGTGCGTACTATTTTCTTAATTTCCTTCAGTAGCATCATCAAGTTGATTTTTGAGTCAAATTCTTTGTATTTCGGCAGTGCCTATATTTGTTTTTTACCTCTGTGTCGCATACAGAGATGAGTACAGTGTATAGGCTCCATGAAGTTCATTTTTGTAATCAGTACTTCTGATAATTTTTGGAACCATTTTCTTGCTGCTTGCACAAGTCCATAAAGTGCCATGATCAATAGTAGGGCAGTGTCATTCAGCTCACCATATACCTCCTTATACCCTCTGGTACTTTCATGTAAATTTCCTCATTCAAAACTCCATAAAGAAAGGCAGTTTCAACATCAACAAGAACCGCATCAAGTTGCAACATCATTCGAATTACCTTGTTAGAAACCAAGAAAAATAATGAGGAAAGACTTAGCGGAAAATTGACTGGCGGAAAATTGATTGTCAATGCAGTACTAGCAAAGGAAGGTGTGACAGACCCTACACAAGAGCAATCTGACAAGGAACTTGACATTATTGAGGAAGAACATCATGTCATCATTTTTATGTACAAGGTTGACAAATACAAATATGGCAAACTACTAGAACAAATGGAGAATGACATGATACAGAAAAAGAAAGTTCCTTTCCCTGAAACTATTGGCGAAGCTTGTGACATATTGGGATGGAAAAATCAATACAGAGGTAGAGATAATCATATATATGACACCAATGATGGAATTGCCTTTGCAATGACAGGATCCGAAGAAAGAAAACATAACAACAAAAAGAAAGAGATTACATGCTACAAATGCAACAAAATGGGACATTATGCGAACGAGTGTGATGATGAAGCTACTGTAAAAACATCTAATGTACTGGACAAAAATGGATCAAACTTCCTAGTGATGAAATAAGATATGCTGGATAGTAGCTCTGATGATTATAACATGGCAGATGATGACACACGAATAAATACAAAGAATCCAATACTGAACATGACAATCTTGGGGCTATTGAAGAAGCAGAACAGGAAGACAATGATGATGATGATACCAAAGAAGAAAATTTATTATGGGCTGAAGATATATTAGGTCCAAACTTAGGTTCACTGAAGGGCAAAACTACAAGAAAGACGCCTGAAAAAGTGACAATCAACTCATGTGATGAATTGCCTGATGGACTGTTAGAAGAACATGGGAATGTCACACTAGCAGTTGACATTATGTACATTAACAAAAATCTGTTCATGATGACAATATCCAGGGCCACACATTTTCGAACTGCAGAAATGATAAAAAATGAAAAGACAACAATTATGACATTGCTAAAGCAAATCATCAACACTTACCATGCTAGAGGGTTCAAAGTATTACATATTCTTGCAGATGGGCAATTCGAAAGTACAAGGAAACATATCGAGGCAATGGGCATAATGCTAAATATGACAGGAAGAGATGAGCATGTCTCTGAAATAGAATGATATATTAGAACAGTGAAAGAGAGAGTATGTGCAATAGTAAACACCCTACCTTTCAAAAGCTACCCACACCAACTAATAGTAGAAACAGTGTATAATGCCATTTTCTGGCTAAATTGTTTTCCTCAAAAGAACGGTGTCCATGCTATGCTCAGCCCCAGGGCAATTATCACCAGGTCACATATAGATTATAAAAAACACTGCCGCCTGCAATTCGGCTCATACGTTCAAGTGCACAACCAACATGACAATTCACTACTGCCCAGAACTTCGGGCGCAGTTGCCTTGCATCCCACTGGTAACATGCAAGGAACCTATTACTTCCTAAATCTACATTTGGGCAAAGAATCGTGAGGAACAGGTGGACTGAGCTACCGATTCCAAATGAAGTAATTGCCATAGTGCATCAACTGGCAGCAGCATGTAGGAAGTACAAAGGGATTGTATTTACAGACAGGAATGGCAATGTAATAGATGACCAAAACAATCCGGAAAGCGACAATCTACAAATTACAGGAGTTGACAGACATACCGGAATAGAAAAATATGATACCACAGGAGTGACAGATGACATCACAGGAGTGACAGAAATAAAGGGCAATAACATACCAGAAACAAATGGCAATAACACACCAAAAACTATAACAGAAATGCTCACAGAAGTCGAGGATATAAATGACAATACAGACAACACAAACTTGGAAACTGATGCAGATTTCGAAGGTTTTGAAGACAACACCATATTGGTTGAACAGGAATCACAGGATGACATATACACAATGTTAGACGATATGAACACAATACATGAGATGAATACTGCCCAATTGTATGTAGACCCAGAAACGGGAGAAGACAGGAGCAACTCAGAATTGCCCATAGAGGAATTGCCCATCAGAAACTTGCCACAAACACATAACTACAATCTAAGACCAAGACCAACCAGGACAAATGCAAGATACAATATGTACAGCATGACACAATCCAGCAATACACAAAAGAAATTAGCAAAACCACATGTACATGTCATGTTAACACAAATGAATGTGAAGGAAGGTATTAAGAGATATGGTGACAAAGGAAATTATGCACTGATGAAAGAACTACAACAACTACATGTACGTCAGACCCTACTGTCACTTAAGAAAGGGGACATGTCCTACAAACAACATAAAAAGGCATTAAGAAAAAAATCTAATGTTCCTCAAAGAAAAACGTGATGGAAGCATAAATGCAAGAGGCTGTGCAGACGGACGCTCACAGAGGGAATATACAACCAAAGCAGAGATGAGCTTGCCAACAGTGTCCCTGGAAGCTATGATGCTAACATGCACAATTGATGCAAGGTAAGGAAGACATGTCGCAGTCACAGATATCCTGGGCACTTTCCTCCATGCAGACATGGACCAGGATGTACACATGATACTAGAAGGTGAAATAGCTGAACTGATTGTCAAACTCAAACCATCATTATACAGGAAATACATATGAAAAAATAAGCAAGGCAAACCTATGTTATATGTACAGTTAAAAAAGGCCTTGTACGGAACACTACAAGCAGCTCTGTTGTTTTGGAAATTGCTATCAAAGACACTTGTGGAATGGGGATTTAAGCTCAATGAGTATGACCCCTGTGGGCATGTGGATGATCTAAAAATATTGCATGTTGAGAAAAAAGGTCGTAGCACAAGTAATTGCCGATTTGAATGAGGTTTTTAGACAAGAAATCCCACTAATGATGACACATGGAAAAGTACTTGAATACCTAGGTATGACACTGGAGTATACAAGCAAAGGTAAGGTGAAGATATCAATATATGAATATATAGAAAAAATGCTTGCAGAATTGCCTTCAGACATGGATGGTGTGTCCAAGACACCAGCAGCACTAGATTTATTCAACATGGATGAAGGTGCCAAGAAATTACCAGAAGAAAAAGGGCAGTTATTTCATCATCTAGTGTTGAAATTTTTATATTTATGTCAAAGAACTTGACAAGACATCCAAACTGCTGTGGAATTTTTGTGTACCAGAGTACAGGCACCTGATGTAGATGACTACAAAAAACTTGCCAAAGTAATGCAGTACTTACATGGAACCAAGCAGCTAACACTTACTATAGAACCAGATAGAGACCACAATCCGAGCTGGTGGGTGGACAGCTCATACACTTTACATCCAGATATGACAAGATCAAGAAGGGAGAGGTGAAGGTGGCATTCTGCCCCACACAGAATATGTTGGCGGACTTCTTCACAAAACTGCTTCAAGGGAGTATGTTTGTCCGCATGAGGGAAAAAATCCTAAATCTGCCAATCAATGCAAACACAGACGTGCACAGGAGTGTGTTAGAAACCAAGAAAAATAATGAGGAAAAACTTAGCAGAAAATTGA
>Ga0075156_10002273_pt1 | contig 10639 bp, 11 predicted proteins | sample JI81AbrownDNA_FD_70966 | JGI IMG/M metagenome (GOLD analysis project Ga0075156, IMG submission 70966) | Wastewater effluent complex algal communities from Wisconsin, to seasonally profile nutrient transformation and Carbon sequestration -... | ecosystem: Engineered > WWTP > Effluent > Algae...
TCGGTGATCGGCTTGCGAATCTCGGGATCGTCCACGGTGGCGAGGGCGGCGGTCAACTGGTCGAGGGTGGGGCGAGGCAGCACCCAATCACTGTATGCCGCGCCCTCGGCGCCACCCGAATCCTGCCTCCCGATGTGACGCGGCTATCCGTCCGCCGCGCCGGCTCCGGGGACTTTCGTGACTCCGGCCTTGGCCGCGAGCTTGGCCTTGGCCCGAGCCTTCGCCTTGCGCTTGGCCTGCCGGGCGGCCTTGGCTTCGCGCTCGTCCACCTCGGCGACAAGTTCCTCCAGGAGGTCGCGCAGCTCACCGCGCACGAAGTCGCGGGTGGCGGCGTCGCGCATCGCCAGGCGCAGCGAGGCCACTTCGCGGGTCAGGAACTCGGTGTCGGCGAGGTTGCGCTCGTCGCGGCCACGGTCCTGCTCCAGGGCGACGCGGTCGCGGTCGGCCTGCCGGTTCTGGGCGAGCAGGATCAGCGGCGCGGCATACGACGCCTGCAGGCTCAGGATCAAGGTGAGCAGGGTGTAGTTGAGCGACCGGGGATCGAATTGCAATCCCGCGGGGCCGAAGGTGTTCCACAGCAGCCAGGCCGCCACGAAGACGGTCATCCACAAGATGAACTGCGGCGTGCCCATGAAGCGGGCGAACTTCTCCGACAGAACCCCGAACGACTCGCGGTCGAGTCCCTTCGGCGTGCGAATCCACGGGGTCGTCGCCTCGCTCGGTTGATCGAGGCGGACGCGGCGCTCAGCCATGGACACCTCCCGGAACGATGTCGTGGCGGTCCTCGCGCCAGTGGTCGGGAAGGATGTGGTCGAGCACGTCGTCAACGGTCACGGCGCCGAGCAAATGGCCGCCGTCATCCACGACCGGCAGGGCGATCATGTTGTAGTTCGCCAGCCTCCGCGCGACCTCACCGAGTTGCATGTCGGGCGAGAACGGGTCGATGTCCTTGTCGAGGATGCCCCCAACCGACGCATGCGGCGGCTCGCGCAGCAGACGCTGGAGATGCACCATCCCGAGATAGCGGCCCGTCGGCGTCTCGTGCGGACTGCGGGTGACAAAGACCGTCGTCGCCAGCGCAGTCGGGAGTTCCTCGCGGCGCACGACGGCCAAGGCCTCAGCGATGGAGGCCTCGGGCCCGAGGATGACCGGCTCGGTCGTCATCAACCCGCCGGCGGTGTTGTCGTCATACGCGAGCAGTCGGCGCAGGTCGGCGGCCTCGTCGGGCTCCATCCGCATGAGCAACTGCTCCTGCTGCTCCTCCGGAAGTTCGGAAAGCAGGTCGGCGGCGTCGTCGGGCTGCATAGCTTCGAGCACGTCCGCGGCCCGGTCGGTCTCCAGCGAGGCAATGATCTCCAACTGGGCGTCCTCGGGAAGCTCCTCGATGACGTCGGCGAGGCGTTCGTCGTCAAGCGCGGCCGCGACTTCGAGCCGGCGCTTGGGCGAGAGGTCGGAGATGGCCTCGGCCAAGTCGGCCGGCTTGAAGTCTTCATAGGCCTCCAGCAGGCGCGCGGCCGACTGCTGCTCGCTCTCCAAGTGCAAGCCAGTGACGTCCTCGATCGGGGCGACGAAGGTGACGGTGCGGCGGCGGCTGAGCCGGGCCAGCCCGGCCTGCGGCAAGCCCTCGCGGCAGAACACCTTCGTGACGCTCCAGTCGCGCGTCCGATCCTGCTCGATCCCGATGTCTTCGACGGTGGCGTCGACCACGCCGCGATCGGTGCGGGCCTGGACGGTGCGTTCGACGAGTTCGGCCAGCACGAGGGTTTCGTTCTGGCGCTGCTCGAAGCGACGCATGTTGACCAGGCCCGTGGTGATGACCTGTCCGCCGTCGACGGAAGTGACGCGGGTCATCGGCACGAAGACCCGGCGCCGGCCGGGCACCTCGACCACCAGGCCGATAACGCGGGGGCGGCGCTGCCGCGCGAAGACGACCACCACATCACGCACGCGCCCGACCTCGTCGCCGAGCGGGTCGAAGACGCGCAACTTCGCCAGCCGGGCAACGAAGACTCGGGTGGGCGCGCTCACGAGACCTCAGGTTATCCGGCCCGGTGAAGTCCGGCGCCGAGGTCGGCTCGCAGCAGGCGCGGCGTGGCGGCCACGGGTGCACACTGGAGCACAGCAGATGCGCAACGCGACGCATCGACCAGGGAGGTCGTGATGTTCGGTAGGACGATCCGGGGTCAACTTGCTGCGGGCGTGCCCGTGCTCGGCCGCGGCAAGCACTCCTCGCCGCGCCGGGGCGCTTGTTTCATGGAGTTCGCGTCCTATCTCGCCGGGGAGCGGTGGAGTGATCGGCCGCGCTGCACCCACCCTTTGCTGGCCCAGCTGGCGCGGCTCGTCAACGATGGAGTGGACGATGAGCACCGCGCCCAACTCGTGCCCCTCATCCCGGACGTCGTCGGGCTCAACCCGCCCGGCGTGCAGACGGAGCTTCGTATCGTCGTGCGGGCCGCGCTCGCCGCCCTGCCGGTCGCGAATCAGGAGCGCCAGAACGCGCTGGCTTATGGCCTAGCCATGCTCGACCCGCTGCTGTCCCAGTTGCCTCCGGCCGAGGCGGCCGCCTATCGCGGGCGGATCAACGAGGAGTATGCCGCGGTGCCCGCCGCCCGCCGCTGGGGCGCCGAGCGCGCCCGGCGGTCCCAGCTGGATGAAAAAACTTTGCGCGACAAGAGTTTCCCGGTCCTGGTGCAAACCTCCGTGCGTGGCCTGGCCGAGGCGTGCGTCGATGACTATCAGGAGCGCATGGTCGCGTTGCTGCGGGAGTGCATTGCCGAGATGCGCGCCACCTCCGTCGTGGATGCCGGCCCCACGTATGGCGCCCGCCCCCTCTCCGACGCGGTGCTCGCCCGTCTTGACCCTGTGCGGACGCAATAACCTGCCGCGGATGCAATACGTTTTGCGTCCGCGGCAGGTTTTTGCGTCCGCGCCAGGACCAGCCGCGTCAGGTGGCGGATTCGCGGCGATTCCGGCGGGCCTGGGCCCGCCCGCGGACGTGGAACGGGCGCCACCCGACCGTCGTACCGCGTCCGGGTTCGATGACCTCGGAACCGGAGCCCGCGGCATACTCCCCAGGGGATTGCAGGGGAAGGGCGAACGGACGCAACTGATAGATCGTCCCGCTGGCCGCCCACCGCGCCACCAGGTCATCGGTGGCATTCAGCCGCTCGGCGGCGAGCGCCGCGGCAGCGTCCGCCCAAGCCGGGTCCTGGGGATCAAGCTCGCGGACCCGCGCCCGAACCTCCAGCAGCCGCCCACCGGAATCCTTGCTGCGCAACAGAATCCGAGCCTCCTCGCCGAGCGCGGGGAGGTTCTGCTCGCCGGGGCCGGTGACGACGAGCACCGCACCGTCGAGGGTCACGAACCAGACCGCGCGGGGGCCCTGGCCGCCATCGATCCAGCAGACCGACGACTTGGCGAGCGCCTCGGTGAGCAGCGCCGACAGGTTGATCGGCTCCGGACTGGGCGCCGGTGCGACGGGCTCGCTCATGATCGCCACTGTGTCACAGGTCGTCGCCACGGCGCGTCGGCACTGTGTCCTACGTCCCGTCTCTGAGGGATGTATGCCGCGTCCCGCCGCTGCTAGCTTGCCAAGCATGCGTAGCGCCAAAGATTTCTTCACCCCGCTCGCCGTCGGGGCCCCGGCTCCGGTTCGCGAGGTGCCCGCCCGGCCGAGCCGGATGATCCACTTCTTCGACCCGAGCAACGAGAGGATGGCGGCCAAGATCCCGGCGATGGTCGGGACCGTGGACGTGCTCCTCGGCAACCTCGAAGACGCCGTCAAGGCCGACAACAAGGAAGCGGCCCGGCTCGGCTTGGTCGCCATCGCGAAGGCCACCGACTTCGGCGACGCGACGCAGCTGTGGACCCGAGTCAACAGCCTTGACAGCCCGTGGGTGCTCGACGACTTCACCACTCTGGTCACCGAGATCGGCGACAAGCTCGACGTGATCATGGTCCCGAAAGTCCAAGGGCCAGAAGACATTCACTATGTCGACCGGCTCCTCGCCCAGTTGGAGGCCCGCGCGGGTCTCACCCGGCCGATCCTCGTGCACGCCATCTTGGAGACAGCCCGCGGGGTGGCCAATGTCGAGGCCATCGCGGGCGCCTCGCCCCGCATGCAAGGCATCTCGCTCGGCCCCGCCGACCTCGCCGCGGACCGCCGCATGAAGACCACCCGCGTCGGGGGCGGCCACCCCGGCTATCTCGTGCGCGAAGACCCGGGCATTGAGGGCATTAGCGGCCCGCGCGGCACCTTCCAGCAGGACCTGTGGCACTACACGATCGCCCGGATGGTCGACGCGTGCGCGATGCACGGGATCTTCCCGTTCTATGGCCCGTTCGGGGACATCAAGGATGTCGTCGCGTGCGAGGACCAGTTCCGCAATGCCTTCCTGCTTGGCTGCGTCGGAGCCTGGTCGCTGCACCCCGCGCAGATCGCGATCGCCAAGAAGGTCTTCAGCCCGTCCGCCGCCGACGTCGCGCACGCCCGTCGTGTGAAGGCCGCCATGGGCGACGGCACCGGGGCCGTGATGCTCGACGGCAAGATGGAGGACGACGCCTCCCTTAAGCAGTGCCTGGTCATCCTCGCGCTTGCCGAGCAACTCTCCGCCTCCGATCCCGCGTTGGCGGCGTTGTATGCCGAGGCTCCGGCGGGTACGGCCGGCGCGAGCGCGGGGGTCTCGGCGTGAGCGCGGCATACCAGCCTCGTCGGTCGGTGCTCTATATGCCGGGCTCGAACGAGCGGGCGCTGGAGAAGGCCAAGACGATCCCGTGTGACGGGCTGATCCTCGATCTGGAGGACGCGGTCGCCCCCGACGCGAAGCCCGCGGCGCGCGAAAAGGTCTGCGCCGCAGCGGTTTCGGGGGAGTATGGCCGTCGAGAGCTCACGATCCGCGTCAACGGCATCGGGACCCAGTGGCATGACGCCGACCTCGAAGCCGCCTGCGCCGCCGGCCCCGACGGCATCGTGGTGCCGAAGGTCAACACCCCCAAGGAGGTTCGTCGCCTGGCCGCCGCATTGGAGCGGTATGGCGCGCCCGACCGCACCCGCCTCTGGGCCATGATCGAGACGCCAGAGGCGATCCTCAAGGCGCACAAGATCGCTCGGGCCGAAGAGCGACTGGCGTGTTTCGTCATCGGTACCAACGACCTCGTCAAGGAACTTCAGGCCCAGCACGTGCCCGGGCGGGCTCCGCTCCTGCCCGCCTTGGCGCAGGCGTTGCTCGCGGCCCGGCGAGCGGGCATCGCGATCCTGGACGGGGTCTACAACAACGTCCAGGACGCCGACGGCTTCGCCGCCGAGTGCCGGCAGGGCCGCGAGTTCGGCTTCGACGGCAAAACGCTGATCCACCCGGGCCAGGTCGAGCCGTGCAATGCGGCGTTCTCGCCGAGCGCGGCCGAGGTCGAGGAAGCCGAGGGCATCGTGGCGGCCTGGCGCGATGGCCAGGGCTCGGGGGTCGTGACCGTCAACGGCAAGATGATCGAGCGGCTGCATGTCGATATCGCCGAGCGGGTATTGGCCATCCACGCGGCCGTCGCCGACTAATTGAAATTGGGTGCGCAAAGGGTCTTGCGCTGTGGCGGTGAGCCGCTAACGTACCGAGCGGTAGAACCTCATAGCAGGAGCACAGCATGGGTCGCAAGCGCTCGCACATCGCCGTCGGACTACTCACGGTCGGAACTGTCGGACTGACGGGTGCAGCGCCCGCGCTAGGGATAGCCCATCCCGCGGCGGCCAGTAAGGCGGCGCCCCTTCATACGCTCTCGGTGGCGGGGGTCGGCTTGGGGATGTATCCCGCCTTCAACGCCGGGCTCGAGCGGTATGCCGTGACCAACACCGATGATTCGGACGGCACGATCAGCATCGTCGCCGCGACCTCGGACCTGTCCGGGTCGGTCTGGATCAACGGACGTCGGGCGCTCGCTCCGGCCACCACGCTAACCGGCCTGAAGGCCGGCGATGAGATCAGCGTGATCTTCAAAGATTCCGGGGGCATCGAGCGCCACTCGCTGTACTACCTCCCGCTCGGCTTCCCCACGCTGGAGACGCCGACCTATACGCCCGGCCTACAACCTCAGCACATCTTCTTGACGCCATCCAAGTGGCTCTTCTTTGCCCGCCAGTTCGAGGCAGCCGTGGACCGGCAGGGCGTCCCGATCTGGACGTCCGGGCCGACGGCAAGCGCCTCGACGGACTTCAAGCGCCAGCCGAACGGACGCTACACGGTCCTTCGCCCGACCACCACGCCCGGCCGCACCGGCAGCATGCTGGTGGAGATGAACCCGTCGTTCCAGGTGCGCCGGACCTGGGAGACGATTGGCCTGACCAACACCGACCTGCAGAGCGGGACGATTCTCGACAACGGCAACGCGGTCCTGGTCTCCTACGAAAAGAACGCGGCCACGGGCCTGACGGACGGCATCGTCCAGGAGCAGACGCCGGCGGGGAAGGTGGTCTTCCAGTGGAACACCTCCGCGCTCGCCGGGCAGACGATGCTTGATTCTTCGTGGGACGACTACGCGCACGTGGATTCGGTCCAGCGCAGCCGCGACGGCAAGGACTTAATCGTCACGCTGCGTCACCTGAGTTCGGTGGTCCGCGTGGCCCGCGTGGCCCACGACGGCTTCACAGTCGGGGACATCGTCTGGCAGCTTGGTGGACGCAAGAGCGACTTCACGTTCGTCAACGACCCCTACCCCGCCGGGCCGTGCGCCGCCTCGGAAGCCACCGAACTGCCAAGCGGCAATATCCTGATCTATGACACCGGCAGCATGGTCGAGCCCACCTCGCCCACCATGTGCGTCAACCCGGCCGACCCGATGGGCCCGGCGGTCGAGCGGCCCTTCACCCGAGTGACCGAATATGCCCTGAACCGCAGCACCGGTAAGGCAACGCTGGTCTGGTCCTACCAGACGGGTCAGTATGGCCGCTTCGGCGGCTCCGCCCAGCGCCTCGCCAACGGCAATGTGCTGATCGGCTGGTCGTGGGGCGAGGAGCAGATCGTCGAAGAGGTCAACCGGGCCGGCAACATTGTCTGGTCGCTGCGTGACCGGGATGCCGTGCCGGAGGGTTATGTCAGCTTCCGCGCCCGCGCCTTCACGGCACCGGATCGCATCAAGCCCGTCGTGAACATCGCCGTTCCGGCGAAGGGGGCCCGGCTCATTTTGGGCACCCGGGTCCCGTCGGACTTCAGCTGCACGGATAAGGGCGGCTCGTCCTTGGCGATGTGTGGCGCCGACGGCCAGTGGGGCCGTCCGGTGAACACCGCCACCCTCGGGCCGAAGACCTATTCGGTCACGGCCAAGGATGGCGCCGGCAACCTGAAGACCGTGACGGTCAGCTACACGGTCGTCCGCCGCTGATTAGGTCAGACGGTTCGACACCTGGAGGTGACGGAACGTCTGACCCAATTGGCGAGTTGAGGCCTACTGGCGAGCCAGGCTGGCGAGCCAGTCGAGTTGCCGCCCGGCGTGAGCGTGCCAGTAGTCGCCGGTGTGCCCGCCCGCGTCGAAGTTGGTGACCGCCTGCGGCACCTTGGCGGCAAAGGCGCGATTGGCGTCGATGAAGGAATCCGAGGTCCCGCAATCGAGGCGCATCGGGATCCGGGACAACACCTCGGTGCGCGTGAAAACGTCGTGCGCGAGGAAGTCCTCGCGATCATCGAAGGCGCCGGCCGCACTCATACCCGGATCGGTCCACAGCGCCGCACTGGTGGGCACGATGCCGAGGACCTTCTCGGGCCCGAGTTGCGAGGCGAGCAGCAGGGAGCCATAGCCGCCCATTGAGAACCCGAGGAATGACACCGGCATGCTCTCGGGTATGCCCGTGAGCTTGCGGGCCGCCGGGATGAAGTCGTCCAGGACCATGGCACCCGGGTCCAGGGCGGGGTGCTGGTTCTCGCCGGTGGTCACCGCGCGCCGCGCGTGCCAATAGTAGTTGCCGCCGCTGATCGCCGCGATGGCGAGTCCGGTGCGCTTGACGTGATCGGCCAGGCCGAGCAACTCCATCATGTGCGGACCGTTCGAGCCGTAGCCGTGCAAGGCGATGACGAGCCCGGTGGGGGCGTCCTTCTCGGGGGTGGCCACGGCATACGAACTCGACCCGGGGACGTGACGTGACGTCACGGAGCCGTCGATTCGGCGAACCCCGGTGGGTGCCTCGCCCGCGGTGCCGCGACAGCCGGCCATGGTCGGGGTGATGCCGGCGGCGGCCAGCCCGAGCAGGGCCTGTCGACGGGTGGGCATCGCGCGCCTCCAGGGTCGAGGGGGTGTGGGGTGTCGGTCGGTGGGGTGCCCTGGAAGGGTACGTGGTCCGCCCGTGGCGGCCTCGAAGGCGGGTATGGCGAGCCCCTTGCGCCGTGTCCCGCGTGGGAGTAGCGTTTGTAGTGCTACAAATAGGTACAAAGCAGAGGGGTAAGCGATGCACGAGATCGTTCCGTCGGCAGTCGAGTTCACGTTGCCAGACATGCTTGGCCGGTTCCTGATCGTTCTGGTGTCGTTCGTCCCCATCGCGGCCGTAGTGTGGGCGCGTCGGGCGGAGGCGGCGCGCTTGGAGTTTGCCCGACTGGCACGGATCGCGGAGCTGCCCGTTGAGGGCAACGACATCCCGGCCGTCCGTCGTCGGATCGTCACCCGGCAAACCGGCCGGGCCATCGGCATGGCGGTCGCCATGATCGTGGTCGCCGTCATCCTGATCGCGAGTGAGACGCCGGCCGGTTATTTTGCCCTGCTGGCTGGTCTTGGCGCCAGCGTCGGGTCGGGCTTTGGCCACGTGCGCCCCATGGACGTGGCACCCGGACCGCGGGCCGCGGGGCTGCGTCGCCGCGAACTGGCTGACTACCTGACACCGATCGAGGTCTTCTTGGCGCGATGGGTGATCGTGCTCCCCGTCGTCGCGGCGCTCATCGTCGGCGTCGGGTGGGCCGAGTGGGGCTTGGGTCGCCGACCGGCGCTGATTTCTCTGGCCGTGTTGGCTGGCATCACTGCCATGGGGTACGTCGTTCGTCAGGCCCTCCGGCGGCTCGTGGAGACGCCGGTGACATTGGCGACGCCGACCGGGCGCCGGTGGGAGGAGATCCTGCGGGCAGTTGTGCTGCGGGATGTGGCTAGCTCGGGCGTGACCTTCGTGGCGGGCGTCCCGCTCTTCGTCCTGATCGCGCTCAAGCGCGACTTCGCCGAACTGCCCGTCGTTTTTCCCGTCGTCGCCGCTTTCGGTGTGCTTGCCGGGGTGGCCATTCTCGTGGTTCTGGGGGCGAGCGTGACGGACTCGCACTTTGTGTGGGCGCGAGCCCACGCGGATGTCGAGGGTGGGGCATGCGTCTGAGCGTCGACCCGGGACTGGCGGTCGCGGCATACGAGCAGATCGTTGCCCAGATTCGGGACGCCGTGGACCGGGGGGAGTTGGCGACGGGGACGAAGCTCCCCACGGTTCGCCAGCTCGCCGGCGACCTGGGCCTGGCGACCAATACCGTCGCGCGCGCCTACCGCGAGTTGGAGTCGACGGGCGTCGTGACGACGAATCGGCGCAACGGGACCGTGGTCAGCGCGGCTCCGGCGGCGGCGCCCAACCCGGAGGTCGAGGCCGCCGCCGTCCTTTTCGTGCACGCCGCCCGGCGAGGCGGTTTGGATCTGACGCGCGCGCTGGGACTCATCCGGGAGAGTTGGTGATCACCAGCGCGACGTCGCTGCGGCCACGAGATCCCCGAAGAACGCCTCCTCGTCCGTGAGGTGGCCCTTCCCGGCGAACCACGACACGATGTTGTGGACGTCGCGGCGCAGGAAGTCGAAGCCCTGCGGGTTGCCGATGATGTCCACGATCTGAGGCCAGTCGATGATCACCGCCCGGCCCTCGTGGACGAGGATGTTGTATGCCGAGAGGTCGCCATGCGCCCACCCGTGCAGTGCCAGCCGGGTCATCGCATCGCGCACCTGATCGAAGAGGCCGGGGAGGTCCTGCGGTTCCAGTCGGGCGGCAGCGAGCCGAGGGGCGGCGACACCCTTGGCGCCGATGAACTCCATCAGCATCTCGGTGCCATCGAGTTGCACGGGATACGGCACCGGGAGCCCTAGGGCCCAGAGGTGCTTGAGCGCCTCGAACTCTGCCATTGACCACTGACCGGCGAGAACCTCCTTGCCGAAGGCGGTCCTCCGGGCCATGGCGCGGTTCTCGCGGGAGCGGCGCACGCGCCGTCCCTCGACGTAGCCGGCGTCGCGGTGGAACAGCCGATGGTCCGCCGTGCGGAAGCGCTTGGCGGCCATGAAGCTGTCGAACTCGGGTGTGGTGGTGCCGTCCGGCACCCAGCGGCGCACGACGTGGACGTCCGCCTCTTTGCCGGTCTTGAGGACGCCGAGGTCGGCCTCGACGGCGCCGAGAGCGGTGATGACCCAGTCGGGTCGCGGCTTGGGACCGTGGGTTGCGCCGTCCCACGAGGACCAGCGCTCGCCCTCTGGTGGGGCGTCGGGATAACTATCGACTGCGAAGGACGGTGCGTCCTGACGCGGGTTGAGCATTGCGAATCTCCATCACGAGGAAGTGTGCGGGGCGGGGCATGACGAGGCCCAAAACAGCCATGGGAACCCCTCCTTCGCTCGTGCGGACGATGATGTCTCGACCAGGGTGGCGGATAACGGGCGCGGG
>Ga0075156_10002274_pt1 | contig 10639 bp, 5 predicted proteins | sample JI81AbrownDNA_FD_70966 | JGI IMG/M metagenome (GOLD analysis project Ga0075156, IMG submission 70966) | Wastewater effluent complex algal communities from Wisconsin, to seasonally profile nutrient transformation and Carbon sequestration -... | ecosystem: Engineered > WWTP > Effluent > Algae...
CGACACCCCTGCCTGAATTCGCCGCCCGACACATTGGTCCGCGCGATGCGGATATCGAGGCAATGCTGCAGGTGGTGGGGCATCCCAGCCTCGACGCGCTGGTCGATGCGGCCATCCCCGCCAAGATTCGGGCCGGTGAGGCGCTGGGTATCGAGCCGGCCGACTCCGAGGCCGCCGTCCTGGCCCAACTGCGGGAGTATGCCGCGCAGAACACCGCCTTGACCTCGATGATCGGCCAGGGTTACTACGGCACGATCACCCCGGGCGTCATCGGACGCAATGTGTTGGAGAACCCGGCGTGGTACACCGCATACACCCCCTATCAGCCGGAGATCTCGCAGGGCCGGCTTGAGGCCCTGGTCAACTTCCAGACGATGGTCACCGATTTGACCGGGCTCGATATCGCCGGCGCCTCGCTGCTCGACGAGGCGACTGCTGCCGCCGAAGCTATGACCCTGATGCACCGCTCGACCCGCGCGAAGCCCGAGGCGGTCTTCGTCATCGACGAGCAGGTCTTCGCCCAGAGCCTGGCCGTGATCACAACCCGGGCGGAGGCCCTCGGCATACCGCTGATCGTGGCCGATCTCGCCGAGGTAGCGGATGCGGACGCCTTGCGGGCCGTGGCCGGGGATCAGCCGGTCTTCGGGGTGCTCGTGCAATATCCCGACGCGCGCGGTGCGGTGCGCGATTTTGCGGCCCTGGCCGCCGCCGCTCACGAGGTCGGCGCCCTGGTGAGCGCCGCGACCGACCTGCTCGCCCTCACGCTTCTGACGCCGCCGGGGGAGTGGGGCGCCGATATCGCCGTCGGCTCGGCGCAGCGGTTCGGTGTGCCGATGATGTTTGGCGGCCCGCACGCGGGTTTCATGAGCGTCCGCAAGGGCCTCGAGCGCACCCTGCCCGGCCGGCTTGTCGGGGTCTCAGTCGATGCGGCGGGCTATCCGGCATACCGGCTGGCCCTCCAGACCCGCGAGCAGCACATCCGGCGCGAGAAGGCGACCTCCAATATCTGCACTGCGCAGGTCCTGCTCGCCGTCATCGCGTCCATGTATGCCGTCTATCACGGCCCCGCGGGCCTGAAGGCTATTGCCGAACGCGTCCACGACCGCGCCCAGACCCTGGCCGCCGCCCTGCGCCGCGGAGGCGTTGACCTGGTCAGCGAGCACGTCTTCGACACGCTGACCGCTTTCGTCCCGGGCCGCGGGGAGCAGGTCGTGGCCGCCGCGCGGGAGCGCGGGATCAACCTGCGGGCGATCGATGCGGACAGCGTGGGCATCAGCGCCGACGAATGCACGACCGAGGCCGATGTCGACGCCGTCCTGGCGGCCTTTGGGCTCGCCCGGGACGCCGGCGCGATCGCTGCGCCCGGCGTGCCGGCCAGCCTCGTGCGCACCAGCGACTATCTGACCCATCCCGTCTTCAACAGCCACCACTCCGAGACGGCGATGCTGCGCTATCTGCGCGCCCTCGCCGACAAGGACTTCGCGTTGGATCGCGGGATGATCCCGCTCGGCTCGTGCACGATGAAGCTCAATGCGACCACGGAGATGGCCGCCGTCACCTGGCCCGAGTTCGCGAACATCCACCCCTTCGCCCCCAGCGATCAGAGCCGCGGCTACCAGGCCCTGATCGGCGAACTCGAGGACTGGCTCTGCCAGATCACCGGATATGACGCCGTTTCGCTGCAACCGAATGCCGGATCCCAGGGCGAGTTGGCCGGCCTGCTGGCGATCCGGGCCTATCACCGCGGCAACGGGCAGGAGCAGCGCACGGTGTGCCTGATCCCGCAAAGCGCCCATGGCACCAATGCGGCGAGCGCGGTGATGGCCGGGATGAAGGTTGTCGTCGTCGCCACCGGCCCCGGCGGGGACATTGACATGGGTGATCTGAAGGAGAAGATCGTCACCCACGGCGAGCACCTGGCCGCGATCATGGTCACCTATCCCTCGACGCACGGGGTCTATGAGGACACCATCACCGAGTTGTGTGGTCTGGTCCACGACGCCGGCGGGCAGGTCTATGTCGACGGCGCCAACCTCAACGCGCTCGTCGGCCTGGCCCAGCCGGGCAAGTTCGGATCGGACGTTTCGCACCTGAACCTGCACAAGACCTTCTGCATCCCGCACGGCGGCGGCGGGCCTGGCGTCGGGCCGGTCGCGGTGCGCGAACACCTCGCGCCCTATCTGCCCGCCAGCCCGCACCAGGGCCGCACCGGGGCGGCCGTCTCGGCGGCGCCCTATGGTTCGGCCGGCATCCTGCCGATCTCATGGGCCTATATCCGCCTCATGGGCGGCGCGGGGCTGACGCGGGCCACCCAGGTCGCGATCCTCAACGCCAACTACATCGCGGCCCGGCTCGCGGAGCACTACCCCGTGCTGTATGCCGGTGCCGGCGGCCTCGTCGCGCACGAGTGCATCCTCGATGTGCGGGGCCTGACCAAGGAGAGCGGGGTCAGCGTCGATGACATCGCCAAGCGACTCATCGATTATGGCTTCCACGCTCCGACAATGTCCTTCCCGGTGGCTGGGACCTTGATGGTCGAGCCGACCGAGAGCGAGGACCGCGGTGAGATCGACCGGTTCTGCGAGGCGATGATCGCCATCCGGGGTGAGATCCAGCAGGTCATCGATGGGCAGGTCAGCGCCGCCGACAGTGTGCTGCGGCACGCACCGCATACGGCCCAGGCAATGGTGGGGGAGTGGGATCACCCCTACGACCGCGCCACGGCCTGCTTCCCGCAGGGCTTGCACGCGGCGAAGTACTGGCCGCCGGTCGCTCGGATCGATGGTGCGTATGGCGATCGCCACCTCGTCTGCTCCTGCCCGCCGCCGGAGGCCTTCGAGTAGGCGGACTTAGGCGGCCGAGCTGCCGGTGCGGATCTGAACGCTCGACCCGGCGTTGGCCTTGGTCACGGCGAGTTGGCTGGGGATGCGATCGTGCAACTCACGCAGATGGCTGACCACGCCGACCGCCCGGCCGCCATCTCGCAGGTCATCGAGCACGCCGAGGACGTCATCGAGACTGATCTCGTCGAGGCTGCCGAAGCCTTCGTCGATGAAGAGCGTCTGCAATTCGACCCCCCCGACGCTCTCGCGTAGGGCGTCGGCGAGGCCGAGCGCCAGCGCGAGCGAGGCCATGAAGGATTCGCCGCCCGACAGGCTCGCCGGGCTGCGCGTTGCCCCGGACCACTCATCGCGCACGTGCAGGCCGAGTCCGCTGCGGGCACCGCGCCCGGCCAAGGAATCGTCGTGGGCGAGCTGGAAGCGGCCATCACCCATCCGTGCGAGCCGCTCATTGGCCAGGTCGACGACTCGCTCGAGCCGGGCGGCCAGCACGAAGGTGCTCAGGCGCATCCGCAGGGTGTTCTCCGCAGAGGTGCCGGCAACAAGGTCGGCGAGAGCACTGAGCCGCCGGTGCTCGCTGCGGTGCTTCGCGACCTGCTCGCCGACACGCAGGATCGCATCGAGGGTGCTTCCCGCGTTGGCTCCGGCACGTTCGAGGGTTGTCGTGGCACGCGCAGCACGCTGTTCCTGCAAGCGGGCTATTTCTGTCTGCTGCGCCGCCTCGGCCACATCGGGCTCCGGCATCGCGAGGGCGGCGATGACATCCTCTTCGGCGAGAACGGCGGCGGCTCCCGCGAGGCGACGCTCGTGATCCTCGATCTGCTCGGTGAACGTGGCGACCATGGCCTCCGGCTGCCACGCAGCCTGCGCCACGTCCCGATCGGCAAAGCCGCTGCCCGCCACGGCGGCGGCACATTCTGCCCGCGCCACAAGCAATTCCGCCTCCGCCTCGCGCAGCCGGTCGCGCAACCTGCCGGCGGCGGCGACCTTCGCGACCGTGTCCGTATGCCTTTGGCGCGCTGCGGCGAGGTCGCGCGCCCCCACGCGGGCTGCCTCGCGGGCCTCCTCGACTTCGGCGGCGGTGACCTCACCGTCGAGGACACTGCTCGGCGGAGCCGTGCGGTCGGCGCCCTGGGCTGGGCCCGCCGGCAGCGCCCGTGAGGGGCGCCGCGCACAGGGGCAGGTGGCGTCATGGGCGTCCACGGCCGCGCGAGCCTCGGCGCCAGCCGCCCTGGTCTCGGTCAGCGCCGAGCGGACGGCCACCGCCGCCAACTCGGCCTCGACGCCGAGACTGAGGGCACGCTCGGCCTCTTGCGCCACCTGCTCGCGCACCGCGCGCTCCTGCTGCTGCGCGGCAGGCAGAGCAGCGTGGAGGTCCCGCAGAGCGGACAGTTCGATCGTTAGCTCAGCGATCTCTCGCGCCACCACCACATTGGCCGCCGCGGCATCGCCATCGCTGACCTGCGCACCGAGCACGCCCAGCCCGGCAAGCTGCTCGCGCGTGCCGGCCGCGCGCTCGCCGATCCGGGTGATGTCCTCGCGCAGGGCGGCGCGCTCCCGGGTCCGGCGCTCGACGTCGGTCCGTGCGCTCGTGATCGCCGCGGGCGACCACTGGGCGCCGCCCTTCGCGGGGGCCGGGTGCTCGGTGGCGCCGCAGACCGGGCAGGCGCAGCCGGGCTCTAAGGATCCGGCCAATTCAGCAGCCAGGTCGGCAACCCGTGCCGACTCCAGGTCCAGCAGGGCTCGGCCGGCCTCGAGCTCGGCGCGTTGGGCCACCAACTCGCCGGCTTGCTTCTCGGCCAGGGCGGCATCTAGACCTGCGAGTCGGGTCAACAACTCCTGGGCGTCTGTGAACCGATCCAGCGCCGCGCTGACCGGGCCGATGCGCGCTGCCGCCGCCTCGGCCGCGAGAACTTGGGCGGCGAGCTCCGCCTGGCGGGCCGCCCGGCGCTCGCCCTCTTGGGTATGCCGTGCCCGGGCCGCCACCGCGACCTCCCGCCCCGCGGCCGCACGGCGCAATCGATCGGGCGCCGCGCGCAGGGTCTGTTCCGCGACGGCGAGCCCGGCCAACGACTCCGACTGCTCGGCCAAGGCCGTCGCCAGCTCCCGCTCGTCGTCGGCCGATTCATCGACGAGGAGCCCAGCAGCGCGCAAGGCATTCTCGGCCGCAGTCACCTCGGTCTCGGCCGCATCCGCCGCCTGCTCGGCCTTGGTCAGGGCGATCAGCTCCGGCCGGATTCCCGCCGCGCGCAGCGCGTCGGTGCGGCGATCGCGCAGCACCGCGATGTCCGCCCCGGCCGCCGCGAGCGCCGCCTGCTCGGCCTGGGCGCGAGCCCCACGCCCCCAGGCCGTATGCCGAGCCGTCACCTCGACCAACTCTTCGCGAGCGGTGCGGTGCGTTTCCAATGCCTGGTCGTAGGCCGTGGCGGCGAGCAGCGCTTGGCCCGTCAGGCCGGCGCGGATCCGCTCGACCTCGCCTCGCCAGTCCCGCTCCTCTAGTGCCGTGTCGGGCAACCACTCGGCCGGGGCGAATGGCGGCGCCGGGCCGTCCTCGGTGGTCGTCTCGCCGCCCGCACCAAGACCCGCGAGCAGGTCGGTCAGGGTGCGCCAAAGATAGCCAAGCTCATGTTCGCTGCGGGCCAAGCGCTCGCCGCTGCTGCGGCGCTGCTCGGCCAGCCACGACTCCACATCCTCCAAGGCGCTGACATCGAAGAGCGCGGTCAGCAGCCGGTGCCGCTCGCGGGCATCGGCGCGCAGGAAATCCGCGAACTGTCCCTGGGGCAGCAGCGCGATCCGTTGGAACTGCGCCAAGCCCATGCCGACCACATCGGCGATCACCTCGGCGGTCTCATCGATCCGCGCCGAGCACACCGTCCACACCCCATGCCGGCGCTCCTCCAAGGTCACGCTGGCCGGTGCTTTGACCAGCCCCGTGCCGCGCAGCTTCGGCCGCGACTGCTCGGGGGTCCTTCTCACGCGCAGCCGGCGCCCCGAGGCGGTGAATTCCAGGTGCACCGACGTCGTCTCGCCAGCGGCGGCCAGATCGCTGCGCAGGCCACGCGCCGAGCGCGCGCCGGGCACATCGGCGAAGAGGGCGAAGCACAGCGCATCCAGGACGCTGGTCTTGCCCGATCCCGTGGGGCCGTGGATCAAGAACAGCCCGCCGGCCGCGAGGGTGTCAAAATCGATGGTCTGGGTCTGCGCGAAGGGCCCAAAGGCGGTCATCGTGAGCCGATGCACCTTCATGCCGACTCCTCCCGCCGGGCCGGTCCGGCAACGCCCTCGTCGTCGGCCAGTCGGCGAGCCGTGCGGGCCGCGTCCACGGCAAGCCCGAGCAGGTCGCGTTCACCGGCGTCCGGTGCCGCGCCCCCGCGCACGTGGGTGACGAAGTCGCAGCAAATGTCCAGATCGTCCCGGCCCTGGACGCGCGCCGCATAACTGACCGGCAGCACGCTCACCCCGACCGGATCGAAGGAGAGTTCGATGGTGTGTGGAAAACGCGCACGGAGCCGTTCCATCGCCCCAGGCGGGCGAATCGCGTCGGTGAGGACCACCGAACACCAGGAGTCCTCATTCGCGGCATACCGGCGGTTGGACAGCAGGTCCTCGATGGTGCCTCGCAGCCGTGCCAACGGCCGCAGGACCGGCACCGGGATGCGCTCCACCGCGCCGGCGCCGGCGGCGCTCACCTCCACCAGCGACCAGCTCTTGGTATGCCGTGCCTCGCCGAACGACATCGCCACGGGTGACCCGCTGTAGTTGACGCGCGAGCCAATTCGCTGGGCTCCGTGCAGGTGCCCCAGGGCGGCATAGGCAGAGCCGGTGAAGCTGGCGGCCGGCACGGCGGACAGGCCACCGGTGCTGATATCTCGCTCCGACTCACACCCCTCGCCGCCGGTGACCACGGCGTGCGCCATCACGACGAGCGGCCCTGCGCCGGTGTGGGCTGCCCGGATCCGGTCCATGGCTGCCGCGAGCACCCCGGCATGGGTGCGATGCGCGCTCCCGAGAGCGTCCGCGCACAGCAGGGGATCGAGATAGGGGATCGGCGCGATCATGGCCTCCCCGATCGGGATGAGCTGGCCGATCTGCGAGAGCGAGGTGACCAGGTGGACACCGGCATTCCGCAACAGCCCGGCGGCGAATCCCAATCGCGTCGCGGAGTCGTGATTGCCGCTGGAGAGGACGACCTGCGCACCGGTCGCGACGAGCCGCTCCAGGGTGTCCGAGAGCAAAGCGACGGCATCGGGGGAGGGGATGGCTCGGTCATACACATCCCCGGAGACCAGCACGGCCGCCACGGACTCGCTGAGCACGACTTCGACCAAGTGATCCAGGGCTCGCTCATGGACAGCCTGCATCCCGACACTCTTGAAGGACCGGCCCAGGTGCCAGTCGGAGGTGTGGAGGATGCGCATGACCAGCAGGCTATGAGGACCCACTGACAGCCTTCCGGATTTGGCCCGGTGCGCCTTGGCCAGTTGGTGAGAAATCGGGGGACTGCGCTGCCGAGATCGCCCCTGCTGTGGTTGGGTGTGCGCATGGGTGTCGAAGTCGAGGCCAAGAGCTACAGTCGTGAGGAACGGCAGCGCTACCGCGAGAAGGTGCGCCAGAATCTTGATGTCTTCGAGCGCATGCTCGCCAACAGCCGCTTTGAGTTCGAGAAGCCCATGACGGGCATGGAGCTCGAGCTCAACTTGGTCGATGAGGACTTCCAGCCGCGCTTCGCGAACCTGGAGGTGCTGGAGGCGATCGCCGACTCCGACTTCCAGACCGAACTCGCGCAATACAACATCGAGATGAATGTCCGGCCCCGGCCGCTGCCGGGCAATGCCGCCCTCGAGCTTGAGGAGGATCTGCGCCGGGCTCTGAACAATGCCGAGGAGAAGGCGCACTCCGCACAGGCGCGGATCGTGCCGATCGGCATCCTGTCCACGATCATGCCCGAGCACTTCGAGGGCGACTGGATCACGGCCAACAACCGCTACGCCGCGTTGAACGACTCGATCTTCTATGCCCGCGGCGAAGACATCTATCTCGACATCGAGGGACCGACGGGGGAGCGAGTCAACACCTATAGCGACACCATCGCCCCCGAGTCGGCGTGCACGTCGATGCAATTGCATCTGCAGGTCGCGCCCTCCGACTTCGCCGACTATTGGAATGCCGCGCAGGCGATCGCCGGTCCCCAGTTGGCCATCGGCGCCAACTCGCCCTACTTCTTCGGCAAGCGTCTGCACGCCGAGACCCGGATCGAGTTGTTCAAGCAAGCCACCGACACCCGCTCCATCGAGTTGAAGAACCAAGGTGTGCGCCCACGGGTCTTCTTCGGCGAGCGGTGGATCACCTCGATCTTCGACCTCTTCGAGGAGAACAGCCGCTATTTCCCGGCCCTGCTCGCCGAGTGCAGCGACGAGGATCCCGTCGCCTTGCTCGATGAGGGCATCGCCCCCAACCTGCCCGAACTGCGCTTGCACAATGGCACCGTCTATCGCTGGAACCGGCCGATCTATGACGTGGTCGGTGGCAAGCCGCACCTGCGAGTCGAAAATCGCGTGCTGCCCGCGGGTCCCTCGATGATCGACGTGCTGGCCAATGCGGCCTTCTACTATGGCGTCGTGCGCCAACTGGCCAAGGACGAGCGTCCGGTGTGGTCGCGCATGAGTTTCGCTGCGGCAGAAGAGAATTTCCGTCGCTGCGCGCGCGACGGCATCGACGCCCGTGTCTATTGGCCCGGCTTCGGCGAGGTCCCCGCCGACGAACTCATCCTGCGCCACCTGCTGCCGATCGCGCACGACGGACTCACCGACTGGGGCGTGTCCGAAGCCGTCCGCGACCGCTATCTCACGGTGATCGAGGGCCGCTGCACCACCGGCATCAATGGCGCCGCCTGGCAGACGCAGATGGTGGCGAAATTCGAAGAGGCCGGTATGACGCGACCAGCCGCCTTGCGCGAGATGCTCTCGCGCTATATCGGCTTCGTGCACGAGAACATCCCCGTGCACGAATGGCCGCGCGACCTCTGAGTCAGTCCAGCAGCGGCAGCCGGTTCCACGTCTGGATTGCCGGGAACTCCTTGTCGTAGCGCAAGACGCTGACCGAGCCGGCGTCGAGCAGCAATTGGGCCGCCATCCGGCTCTCCTGCCGCAAGAAGACCGTGGCGAGGATGCGCAACGCGTGGCCATGACCGAAGAGGGCCACATCCGAGGTGGCGAGGACCGGCGCGACGCGGGCCAGGACCCGGGCCATCCGCGCCGCAACCTCCTCGACGCGTTCGCCCGGGGTTGCCCCGGGGGAGACCCCATCGGCGAATACCGACCAGTCATAGCCGAGTTCGGCGCGGATCTCCTTAGTGGTGCGGCCCTCCGCCGAGCCGTAGTCCCACTCCATCAGGTCGGCGTCGACTTCAGCCGGCAGACCGGCGAGTTCGGCCGTGCGGGCGGCCCGTTGCAGGGGCGAGGAGAGGACCAAGCCGAAGGTATGCCCGGCCAGAACGCGACCGGCGGCTCGAGCGAGTTCTTCGCCATGCTCGGTCAAGGGCAGGTCGGTGCGGCCCGTGTGTTGCCCGGACTTGGACCACTCGGTCTCACCGTGGCGCACGAGCACGAGTCGACCCGCAGGGATGCGATCAGCGGGGGAAGCTGTCATAGCCATGACCCTAGGGTAGTGGGCAGGGCCGATAGCCTGACCCCATGAGCGAGATTCTGTCCGAAGGTCCGGGCTTGGGACACCGGGAAGTCCACCTTGAGCGCACGAGCAAGGGTCGCTTCCGCGCGCGGAATGTCCGAGGCGGCAGCCTTGACTTCGGCACCGGAGAGGACAGTGATTTCACGCCGGTCGAACTCTTGTTGACCGCCATCGCCGGCTGCAGCGCCGTCGACGTCGATCTGATCACCCTCAAACGCGCCGAGCCGGTTGCGTTCGAGGTGACATCATCGGGGACCAAGATTCGCGACGAACACGGAAATCGACTGCAGGACATCGTCGTTCGCTTCTCGGTCGCCTTCCCCGAGGGCGAAGGCGGCGACCGCGCGCGAGAGATGCTGCCCAAAGCGATCGCCATGTCGCACGACCGCCTGTGCACGGTCTCGCGCACGGTGCAGGTGGGCACGCCGGTGACGATGGAAGCGGGCAGCGCCGAAGGCTGACGCGCGCCCGTCCTGCGGGGTGGGCAGTGCTTGAATGGGCCCATGCTCATGACCCCTCGTGCGGCCCATCAGGCTGCGGCGGACGTCCTGCTCGACCTCGACCCCTATCTCATCGAGGAGTTCGGTCAACGAGTCGATCGATACTGGCCGACGGTCCGCACGGCCGTGGGTGCCCTCTTCGGCGAGGCGGACGCCGAGCGGCTCAGCATCGAGCTGGTGGGGCGCGCGGCCGCGGGCTATCGCGATCGAGACCCTGAGCTGCGTCGCTTGGACCGGGCCCGACTCCTGACGCCGACGTGGTTGCAGGACCCGCGAATGGTCGGATATGCCTGTTACACAGAGCGATTCGCCGGTGATCTGCCCGGCGTGAGCAGGAAGCTCGACTATCTCCAGGACCTGGGTGTCACCTATCTGCACCTCATGCCGCTGCTGCGGCCGCGCGATGGCGACAACGACGGTGGGTATGCCGTGGCGGACTACCGCTCGGTGCGCCCCGACCTCGGCACCACCGAGGATCTGCGTGACCTGGCCACCTCGCTGCGCTCACGCGGCATGTCGCTCGTCATGGACCTGGTTCTCAATCACGTTGCGCGAGAACACGAGTGGGCAGTCAAGGCCCAAGCCGGCGACCCGGCATACCGGGACTATTTC
>Ga0075156_10002277_pt1 | contig 10636 bp, 15 predicted proteins | sample JI81AbrownDNA_FD_70966 | JGI IMG/M metagenome (GOLD analysis project Ga0075156, IMG submission 70966) | Wastewater effluent complex algal communities from Wisconsin, to seasonally profile nutrient transformation and Carbon sequestration -... | ecosystem: Engineered > WWTP > Effluent > Algae...
ATATGCTGGGGGTTCACAATTAATCTGTATGATCAATGTGTAGCAAACAAGCAGATCAATGGTAAAAAGTCTACCATAATCTGGCATGTGGACAATTTAAAAATATCACACGTGCGTGAGAATGTCGTAGAGGACATAATTTGATGACTAAACAAGCATGTCGGGAAAGAAAGCCCATTGACAACTAGCAGAGGTAAGGTACTGGAATACTTGGGGCTTACACTTGAATACTCCACACAAGGAAAAGTAAAAATATCGATGTATGAATATGTGCAAAAAATAGTGGAGGAGGCACCCAAGGACATGACAGGAGTGACAAAGACACCTGCATTTAATCATCTGTTCGTAACTAACTCAGACTGTCACAAATTGCCTGAGAAAATGGTGCAGATTTTCCATCATATCATAGCAAAGCTTTTGTACTTGTGTAGAAGAACACAACAAGATATACAGACAGCAGTAGCTTTCCTATTTACAAGGGTAAAGAATCCAGATAGTGACGATTACAAAAAATTGACTCACATAATACAATATTTAAGAGGAACGCAAGATTTAACACTGACAATCAATCCAGGGGACCACCTGAACTGGTGGGTAGACAGCTCATATGCCATACATCCAGATATGCGCAGCTATAGCGGCGTAATAATGATGCTAGGCAAGGGGGCTGTGTACAGTAGCTCATGTAAGCAGAAGTTAAACACCAAGAGCTCCATGGAGGCAGAGTTGGTATGTATTGATGATGCAATGGGGCAGGTGTTATGGACGCGACATTTTCTGGCAGCACAGGGAGAATACATACCCACAAAAGCCACCTACCAAGACATTAAAAGTACTATCCTACTAGCAGAAAATGGCAGGGCCTCTAGCAGTAAGAGAACGAGGCATTTGAATGTTAGATACTATTTTATTACAGACCAAATAAAAAAAGGACACATGAAGGTGGAATTCTGTCCCACGCAGGAGATGATTCCAGATTTCTTCATGAAGCCACTTCAAGGTGCTCTCTTGATACGTATGCAAGAAAAGATCCTAAATCTGCCCACCAGAAAAATTGCTAATGTTCACAGGAGTGTGTTGAAGGAACATATGAAAAAGAAGAATCCAAAAACAGATCCCAGAGCTGGGGATTCAGCGAATGCGGGGGAAAATAAAAATGATGGGAAAGAAAGTAAAACAAACAAGACTAAGGAGAATAAGACTAAAAAGAAATCGGTGACTAGTTAATAATTTCTTAATTTATTAGAATCCATGTCAATTTTAGTTTACGGCTAGATAGGTATTGAATTTTCATAATGGGGACATCCAATAATTCTACATGTAGGGACCTTCCGGATTTGAATTTGTTGAAAATGCAGATACTGGGCATCATTGTGGTCACTGTGTTGTGAGAGGAATGGGCCACAACTCCAAGACCTGTCCTGAATGCTCCAGAATTATGGTAATCCAAATGCCAGTCCTTGACGAGCCAGCCATGGAAGGAACATCTGATGCAGAGCCTGTTTCTTGGAAGAATTCTAGCAGTCAAAAAAGAAGAACTGTGACTTGTGTAACTTGTGGAGCAAACCATTACAGAAAGACAACTTTTTGGAATAGAAATTTTTGATTTCATTAAAAAAAATGTCCTTTATTTAGCAAAACGCATTTTTGTCTTTTAGAACTTTTGTCGTGTATAATGCAATTTTCGTGTGAGTTTTGCAAAACCCTTTCGAAATAATTTCTAAATTTTTTTAACCGATAAGACCAAATAGAGAAACCGATCGGATTTATTTTTAGAGAAATGAGAAATATATTACAAACCTGTTGCAGTAATATTGGTAGTGATTTGGAGCATCCGATAAGATTTAGAGAAACCGTTTTACATAATTGTGCTACTGGTAGCGTCGCTGAGCAAACCAATTGTTAAATTCACCTGATCAACCATGGCCGTAGACAAGTGGATAGAGACCGACAGCAAGAGGAATGACGTTTAGAGTACATAAAATCTGTAAAATTCAACAACTTTCAAATGATGACCATGTAAATTTAATTCAAAAAAAGTTCTTCCTCAAATATTTCATTTCTAAGTGCGAAACACGAGTCTTACACACTCCTGAGCACGAGGTATTTGACGCTCTGAGGTACGCGACGCTCATTACAAGCATGGACCAAAACGAAACACATTTCTCAACGCAGCACCGCACAACACAAATTGATTTTACATACTGCCTTGACGTCATGATCACCTGCGTTTTCTTGTATTTGCGTGCGCTTCTTCGTTGAGTTACCTTCGCCTTTGTTCACATAGAAACTTTGATATCCGCATGAAAGTAATTTTTTCAATTGCAAAGCTCTCCACGAAATAATTTACGATAAGAAAACATACAGGCCCTCTCCGCACTTTGCAGCCTCTGTAACTGACGGTTTGAAAGATAAGTTTGTTTGTGCAAATAAAAAAAAACGTTATTCGACTGAATTTCTCAATCGTTCTTGCTCATATATTTGTGAATTACGGATACATACACAATTTGAAAACATCAAATTGGTATTTGCTAAGATCAGATTCTTCTAGGCAAACAAACTACCCTCAGGTAGTAATGAGCATCGTTTCTCTTAGGGTTCGGTCTTGGAAAGGCGTATGGGAAGAAAAGAAAATTTTAAATGAATATAAACAAGTAGCCAAATAAACAATGTTTTCCAAGTTCAAAGAAAATTCCAGTGAAATTTTGAGTTTGGTGAAAGAATCTATCCTAAAGAATCTTACAGTCCATGTAATATTGAAAATCCAATAAAATTAACAAAGAAAAAGTTTTAGGAGTCCGCTTTATTTTATTTGTTTTTCATGTCGCTGAAATCTCATATTCATATTCATCAACTTTATCTTTAAATGCAGTGCCTGACTCGGCATATTTGGTCTCAATCTAAGTTGACGTACAAATTAACATGTTTTTCGAACGGAGCGCCTGTTGGGAACGTGCCATTATTGAACAGCATGGTTCTTCGGGCTATTCTGAGAGTACATGTTAGCATTTTATGTATAGAAAAAATTGATGCATTCCAATCAACTTTTTTGCAGAAATCTGTGTGTGTAATAGTTCTCCCACGTCATCGTTTGCTCGTTGGCCGAGCAAAAACTACCCGTTACCCGTCAACAATTGTTGTTTGCTTGTCCTTAGACTAATCGTGAAAAACACGAAACAAATATCTAAGGTTTGGGCGATTCCAAGAATTATTTACTTCAAAAGCACCGGAGTAACCAACAGGCCGATATCAAGCCGCAACATTTTTTTGGATCTAACAAATGAAGGTTGCTTTTTAAAAATAACTGCCATGGACACGGAGCGCATGCAAGAAACGTGCCGCTGTAGTGAACAAGAATGCTATGGGGCTATACTTTCATCTTTTCATGCGTTGAATGTTATGGGAGGAAAAACGTTATGGCGCTTGTCAACTTGTATGTAAAAAATGGTTTGTGTAGGTTTTACACATGAGATCATTGCTCTTTGGCTTAGCTAAAAAAGTGTCCATCAACAAACATATGCAAGAATTGTTTTACTTTATCGTAACTATTGATAATAGTTAGTCTACCCTCACTTAGTTTTTCTTTTATTGATTGATCCCGACTTAGTACTCTGAGGTACAAAGTACGTCATGGCTCTTGGTAATTCTTTAGCTGTTGTTCTCATTTCATTCCTGTAGAGGTCACATAATGATTTCACGAATTGTCCTTCCAGCAATGCAGTCGCCAGTTTGAAAGTGTTTATCTAGAACATTTTCACGCTGCATTTTTGCACAACAGTGCAACTTATTTTACAGATCTCAAATTTATGACTAACGCTAATGATTTGGCAGACTAAAGAATGTTCGAAACTTCAATCAAAACAATGAGGCGAAGAGCTGACTCTTATGCAGTTACGATTGAGAATATTTGTGATGAAAGTATTTTTTTTGACGCATTGACTGGGATAGATTCCCTGTATGATGGAACGACTGAATCTGGATTATATGCACCTGTTGAAGTCGACGATGTCTCCATAAATTCATATTCATCAAGCGATTCACGAAGGGTTCGTTTCGTGGAAAACGTTGTAACCGCAGTCTGGGAGAACCACAGGCTAGCTAATGACAAGAAAACAGCACGACAATCTGTGAAGCGTATTGCTACTAAGATACGGAAATTTAAGGCTTATGTTAATAACTCTCGGAAAAAGCATCATCAGACCTCTATGTACTATTGAGCAGCCGAGAATGGCCCAAAGTGGAGTCCATGTAGGGCAAAGATTAGGAAATATTGGCATCTTGTACTGGATAAGTTTCAACGCGTTGAAAGTTTCTGCTTCGCATCGCTCATCAATAGATTATGTTGAATTATGCTTGAGTTTTCGACATACAGAACTATGAATGACTATCTTTATCCTTCAAACTGCATTACTTTCTGGAGTCCATCGGAATAGTTTTAAAGCAGTCTTAAATACACATGAATAGTCGTTATGGATTTATATTGTCTTTCTATATTTGCAAAAGCCAAACTAACGATTAATTCTCTACGAATTATATTTCGCCCTTACTAATTTGGGTCACAATTTAACCTCTAATACGATTGAATTTTACTCTCATCTTGCAGACGTTTGCCAAGAAAAAAATTTATTAGGCAACCATGATGCGATGCTTTGAAAAATGTAGCGTTTAATGAATTCGCTCTCATGGGAAAATAATGCTCAGGTTGGATCGATTTCAAAAAACGTGCTGATGTTGACAGATGGTCTATCATGCATTTTTTGATTCATGTGATGCTTCAAGTGTTGCCCATTATGGTATCTCATATTTTTTCAACGCATCCAAACTGTAACATCTCAAATGAAACGTGCACAAAATACCGAGGTAACCTCACGAGAATGCGTAATCAGCAACGAAAAACGCTATCTTGAGGTTTGATATAAATTCACACACCAAAGAGTTCTGTTTTTACATGGCTCTGAAAAATCAATCTTGTTCTTTCCCTGTTAGAGTGCTAAAACCAAAGCATATTAACAATTCAATCAAAACAACGCAAATTAACTATACAACTTTGGCAAAAGCAGCCGCCCCATATATCCAAAAGAAAATGCGATATCTAAAACCAAAACGTTGAAAGCATTCAAATGTGCAACTTGTTGGTTTGAATAAACTTAGCCTTTCAGGCTTCCATTGACTCTTAAAGGCAATCAAGTAATTCAATAGAATTTAACCTTTTCTTATTGTCTTAGTAGTCTAAAATTTAACTAAAAGTATGTCCCCCTTCTCTTGTAATTTTCTCTGGTCTTGATGTTAGTCTTGCTTGTGCTGCTGGGACATTTCCGGTCATTCATAATTATAATTATCCAAGACGCTCCTGCTGGCCAACCCGAGGGAGAAAACCAGAGAGATTCATAATCAAATCTCTGAAGACCTTCAACTTGTTTCCCACCAAAGGTTTAGTGTTGTAATCAGTGATCATATCATCAGTTGGACAGAATTTTACCATGCATTCATCTCAGTGGATTAGATCGGTTACATAAAACATTTTTATATCAAAGTTCAGGATTCTCTTTCCAGAGCTTGCTTTCCCATTCTGTGCGCGTTTCATTGTGCTTGTACTATCTTGATAAATCACATTTCCTTTACCTTGAAAACTTGATATTCGATGAATTTCTTTGACCAAAGAATTTTGCTTATCTTGTCATCAATGCCATTTAACTCAGCTTCAGTGGAGCTCCTTGCATTGGATTTTTGTTTGGTTGAATCAGATATGATGGCTCCCTCACCAAGCATAAACACTGCTCCACTATGGGTCTTCATATCAGGATGGACCACGAATGCTGCATCCACGTACCATTTTAATTCTTTAGAATTGTCTACTTCCAATGAATTTTCGAGGGAATTTATTACACGAAGTAGTTTCTTCCAATCTCCTTCATTTGATTCCTTGACCCTTGAGGATAAGATTGAAATCATGTGATTCACATCAGGTCATCCACGTATTCTCAAAAACATTGCTTTTATCACAAAGGTATAAAAGATCTTTTACGTTTATCATTTAATGCTTTGGAAGACTTGTCAATCTTCAATAGTTTCTCAGTCCATGGTCTGGCAATCTTGGATTTCAACTCATAAGAAAACTCTTTAATCATTGCATCAACATAGTATCTCATGTCAACTTTTAAAACTCCATCAACTGAATAATCTAGGACCATTTCTAGATAATCATGTCATTTTCCCCGAAATGTTGTAACATGTCAGGTTTCTTCACTTCCATATTGCTGTTCACACCATGTTTGGAATTCATCATTGTCCTTGGGATCAATATGGCTTGACTTCATCAACGTGCCAGGTTACGGTATGTTTCTTTCTGTTAACCATTCTGTTTGCCACACAGATGTTGTACAGGTTTACCTCAAACCTGATTGATTCAATGTCCTTCTGAACTTTTTGTAGTACAGAATAGTTGTGATCATCATTCTGTAGAGGGCTTTGAGCATACTCACATGCAGAACTTGTTGTTTTTGTTTTTCTTTGTAGATCACAAAGTTGTTGTACACTCCTGGACAAATTTCACAAAGAATGTCGACTAGTGGTCCTCTGATCTTCATCATGACTTTGTCACCATCCAGTGGGATTGGCGTTTGCACAAATGAATTAGGAAGATCTAAAGTCATAATATCTCTACATTGTTTGGCCTTAATCACTCCTGTAATGAGAATAGCTTCTGTTGCTGCCATTGGACTTGCTGCTTCTTCTCGCGTGATGAATTCGCGATGTGTGCTTCTATTTGCACAAGTTCGGGCCTTGACTCTTCCATCTCTCTTCACTACAAGAAAGATGAGACTTTCCAAAGCTCGCTTTCTTTCAAGCTGAGTCATTTCTTTAAGTCAAATCGGTTCAAACACAGCTCGATCATTGTTTTAACCCTTTCTTTAGGCTGTAGGTTTGAAGGAAACTGACTGTTTGCTCATTTTTGATTCCAGCTATTTTACTGCTGAAATGGGACAGAGTCAATGCTTTTAGTGCACCTGTTTCTTCCGTGTATACTTCTTCAGTATCCACATTGCTGGTTGTCATGTGTTGATACATTGGGGAGGTGTCCTCACCCTGTTGGATCGACGCAAGGTTGGACTGGCTTCATCTATGACAACTTCTTCTTCTTCTTCTGAGTCTTCATTTTTGTTTTCATTCCAGTTTCTTCAGAGCCTTCTGGATCATCATCTTCATCCTTGTCATGTTGTAAATTGTCAACATTGTGGTTCCTATTGTATTAATTTGGAACATTATGTGGGTTTGGCTCACCCATGATTTCAGCCAACTCATTCTCATTCTCATCGTTGTCATGTTGTCAATTGTCGACATTGTGGTTCCTATTGTTTTCATTTGGAACATTATGCGGGTGTGGCTCACCCATGACTTCAGCCAACTCATTTTCATCCCTTTTGTCATATCCTTTGTCTTCGTTTTCAACATCATATGCTTCATCTTCTGATTCCATTTCATAATCTTCATCTTGAAACTCTTCTTCATCGTAATCCACTCCTGCAGTCCAAGCAGAGTCGAATGAAAATTTGGTTTCTAATACAAGTGATTTTTAAAACTGGAGGCATGCCAGCAAGGCATGCCAATGCATGTGCTTGGCTGATGATAGATGGTGTTCCTGGGACTGTAGTGACTCTGTGTCTTGTCATGACACTATTAGTCTGGAGGTGTAGGAGTTCATGACACTTTTTTTGCTTGTGGTGGGATGAAGATACAAACAATCAAGCGAGCATGCTGCTGTTGTATTCTTATGATCATTATTGTCATGTGCTTGAACATAGTCTCCAAGTGCATGTTTGCAATGGCAGTTGTAATCTATGTTTTCTTTATGGAGAATCATCTACAGGTTGAAGTATTTTGAGACACCATGTTTGTTTGGAAAGAAATTCAATTTTCTTGGTGCCTCTGTTACCGGATACTTGACCAAAATGCATGGTAAATCATTGTAAGGCAATCCATGATATTTTGCCACGACACTTTCTTGTAAGGTATGGTTGTTTTGCTCCGCACATAGAACATGTGCTTTGGCTGCTGCGTAATTCAAATGAACTGGAGGGTCTTGTTTGATGGAATAATTATCCATCACTTTATGAAATTTATTATCACACTGAGTCTATGTGATGTCAAATCCACTGCATTTGTATGTACCAAAGACTTCAAGACATTTTTTTATAGACTGAAGCAATTGGTTGGCTGATTTATTTCACTGTGCAGTAGTAGTTGTTGTGATTGGGGACAGAAACTTGGGGGAGTTACTGTCAATCCTTCCATTGAAATAATAACATCTTGATGAGTCTCCAATAGTTTGTCTGGTATTTCCCCTTTTTACTGACTGCTGGTGCCAGATTTGTTCTTGTAGTCTTGCCCTTGATTGTTTCAACATCTGGCCCAAATGCCTTTGCTGCCAAATTTGTGACACTGTTGTTCTTGATTAGATTCATTCTAATGATTGCCTCTAGGGTATCTAATGATGGTGTGCCAAGTGCGCAATACAATGGTCTTACATTTTGGCTCTTTCTTGTTGTCGGGGTGTCAAAAAACCCAAATTTTCTTCAACTGTTTCCACGAATTGAAATTTGTTTGTTGTTGTGTATCTGTCATTGCTGAGCAGGATCATTGCATACAAACAATTTGACATTTGTCTGAATGCCAAAATTTAATTTGGCATGTGGAGCAAAATGCTTCTCTCTCTCTGAATCATAGGTAACTTTATACTTGGAGAGCATGTGCACTAAACTGATGATGTTTGCAGTTGAGTCCTTGTTGCACAAATAGCTGTTTGAATGAATTTTTGGTGTAGACATCTATTTCACTTTCATCATCACATACATGCTTGACATACTTCATTAATTGAATTGGTCCTTCTAGGTGGGATACCAGAATGTCTTTGGATGTCTTGAAATGTTGCATATAATCTTGGAGATTTGCGTTTTCCTTTTGTGTTGTATTCTACAATGCTCGAAATGCATCTGATATGATTGACATCTTGTAACAGGTTTCTTGGTAATTTAACACATGTTCTTTGATGGCTCCTAAGAGCTTAATTGGGTTGATGTATATTTCATCTTCATAGTCTGAACAGGCAAGAAGTTTGTTCTGCATCCCCTTGGCACAAATTTCCCATATGAGGCATATGCCTTGAAGAGATCGTCGTTGTACATTCTTTTCCTTTTCATTGCTTTATCTAGCTCAGCTTTGTACTCCATATTGAATTGTTCATTCTCTTGGTCTTTATTTGCTTGGTGGGTCTCTTTGCTGGCTTTCAATGTTGGTTTCCATGTTTCAGGATCTGTCTTGACCAATGATTGCAGCGCTTTGGCAACATCGTTTCCACTATCAAATGTCTTCTTGATAAAGTTGATATTTTATTCTGATGTAGTCTCATAATCGGAAGCTTGTTTGATTGACCCTATATAGAAGTAATATTCTTCAATTGTTTTCTTTCTGTTGACTGGCTTGTTTGATTGCATGGGGATCCTCCTCTCACTTGTTCTTCCTCGGCCTCCTCCTCCTTGGTGAATGTTGCCACGTCCACTCACTTTGATTTCGTAGAAAGCATGGATAATTTTAGTGAAATGTTGGTTTAAATAAGCTTAGCCTTTTGAGCGTCCAGTGAATCTTAAAGGCACTCAAGTAATTGTCTTAGTAGTTTAAAATTTAACTAAAAGTATGAGCCCCTTCTCTCTTTATTTTCTCTGGTCTTGATCATAGTCTAGCTTGTGTTGCTGGGATATTTCCGGTCATTTGTAATTTCAATTATGTCCAACATGGCTTATCCTTAAATGTGAATTTTAATCAAGAAAAAGCTGGAAATATTTGAAGGTCTATTAGATATTCGAGTTAGCAGAGTATATTTTGAGATTGGTTATGTTTAAATGGGTTGTGTTTTAATGAAATACTATAACTAAGTTTTTATTTTATACAAGTGTTTTACTAGACGTAATAATTAAAGGAGGTTGAGTTCTTACACCAAAAGATAGCAGTCTGATTACCACCACCATTGTCCGCCACCTTCGCCTCCATTGCTTTGCCCTTGTACTTGTATGTGCTGTATCCTCCTGACGCACAGCCCCAGCTATAGTCTTTGTTCTTCTTGCCTCTCTTTGTATTCCACCTACTCCATGTGCCAAGATCACGCTGTGTATCAGAGTCAAGGTCTCCAGTAATGTTAACTTCAGATTTGTTCTCATCTTTTGAGCAAATTTTTCAACATGGGCTGACACTGATGCATCTAGAAAAGAAACGCTACCAGGCAGATAATGAAAGTCTGATGGTACATCATTGTGAAGAATTTGCACGGTCAAGAACCAAAGTCTTTATTTCGGTATGAAAGACAGCTTGAAATTCACAAATTATCTTGCGTGAAAATTTTGTTCTGTTTTTATACTCAAACAAACTGTTATCTTTCTATGGTAGTCAGTATTCATAAAATCCGCTTGTTTGTTTATTCGGATTTGAGAAACAAGAACTTTCATACGAACTCCTCATAGTGTTTTACTGTAAATGATCGAAATGCTGCGGTATACATGTTCTTAGTAAACTTAATGTACCTACCACCCGCCAATGTTTGTCACATCGGTAGTTACATTACGTAAAAGCTTTTGGCCTTCCCTGC
>Ga0075156_10002278_pt1 | contig 10635 bp, 10 predicted proteins | sample JI81AbrownDNA_FD_70966 | JGI IMG/M metagenome (GOLD analysis project Ga0075156, IMG submission 70966) | Wastewater effluent complex algal communities from Wisconsin, to seasonally profile nutrient transformation and Carbon sequestration -... | ecosystem: Engineered > WWTP > Effluent > Algae...
GCCCGCAGGGCCGCCAGGAAGGTCTCGGACCACGCGTCGTCCGCATCGGCCCCCGCGCCCAGGACCGCGCGGCAGACCCGCAGGATCCGCGGACCGTGCTCGCGGACGACCTGCTCGAAGGGCTGGTTGGTGCTCATTGCTTCCATAGTCGCGCGCCGCACCGACAGTGTGAGCCGTCACCGGGGGCGATCTTGGGTCCGGCGTGTCGCGCGGGTATCGAACACCTGTTCGGCTACTCTTATCCACAGGCGAGCGGCTGACTCCGCACGATCCACAGCTTTTGTGGTGGGTCTGTCGGGTTGTCAGTCCTCCCGCCTAGCGTCTGATCACACCACGGATTTCCCGTGGTGGGGTCGAAGGCAGGCGCGCCCAGACCACGGATGAAAGAAGGTGCGACATGGCCGCGAAGTCGGACATCGACAAGGCCCAGGACAACAAGGCTCGCTCGCTCGACACTGTCATGGGGCAGATCGAGAAGAGCTTCGGGCGGGGCGCGGTGATGCGTCTCGGTGATGAGGTGCGGGCTCCGATCGAGGTGATCCCGACGGGCTCCATCGCGCTCGATGTGGCGCTCGGCATCGGCGGGTTGCCGCGTGGCCGCGTCGTGGAGATCTATGGCCCAGAGAGCAGCGGCAAGACCACGGTCGCCCTGCACGCGGTGGCCAATGCCCAACGCAATGGCGGCATTGCGGCCTTCATCGATGCCGAGCACGCGCTTGATCCCGAATATGCCAAGAAGCTCGGGGTGGACACCGACGCCCTGCTGGTCAGTCAGCCGGACACCGGTGAGCAGGCGCTGGAGATCGCCGACATGCTCATTCGATCCGGGGCGCTCGACATCATCGTCATCGACTCGGTGGCCGCGCTCGTGCCGCGTGCGGAGATCGAGGGCGAGATGGGTGACAGCCATGTCGGTCTTCAGGCTCGCCTCATGAGCCAGGCGCTGCGCAAGATCACCGGCGCGCTCAATAGCACCGGCACGACGGCGATCTTCATCAACCAGTTGCGGGAAAAGATCGGCGTGATGTTCGGCAGCCCCGAGACCACCACGGGCGGCAAGGCGCTGAAGTTCTATGCCTCCGTGCGTTTGGACGTGCGGCGCATCGAAACCCTCAAGGACGGCAACGAGCCGGTCGGCAACCGCACGCGCGTCAAGGTGGTCAAGAACAAGGTCAGCCCGCCCTTCAAGCAGGCCGAGTTCGACATCCTCTATGGTCTCGGCATCTCGCGGGAGGGCGGCCTGATCGACATGGGCGTCGATCAGGGCTTTGTGCGCAAGTCCGGCGCTTGGTACACCTACGACGGGGACCAGCTCGGCCAGGGCAAAGAGAACGCGCGCAACTTCCTCAAGGACAATCCCGACCTCACCAATGAGTTGGAGAAGCGGATCAAGGAGAAGCTCGGCATCGGGCCACGGGTTGACAGCCCGGCTCCCGTCGCCGAGGTGCCGGTCGAGTTCTAGGCCGTGACCGACCGCTCACCGGTTGATCTGCGCGCCCTGCGCGCCGCAATCGACCGGATCGAAGCAGGCGAGGAACCACACCACGCCTCGCCTGGTTCGTCGCCGGGTGCTTGGGCATCCGGCGACGAACCCGCCCCGTCCTGGCTGCCGGTGACACCGGCGCCCGCCACGGCGGGTGCTCGTGGCGGGGGTGCCGCGCGAGATCCGTATGCCGTGGCCAAGACGATCGTCTTGCGCCAGTTGGCCAACTCTCCCAAGACGCGGGCGCAGTTGGCTTCGGCGCTGGCCGCGCGCGAGTGCGCTCCCGATGTGGCCGAGGCGGTTCTGGATCGCCTGACCGAGGTCGGCCTCATCGATGACGAGGCCTTCGCTCAGGTCTACGTCCGATCCAAGCAGCGCAGTCGGGGCTTGGCCACGTCGGCTTTGCGGCGCGAGTTGCGTGACAAGGGCGTGGACGCTGACCTCGCCGCCGAGGTGCTCGGTGCAGTGTCGACGAACGAGGAGGTGGAGCGGGCGCGGGCATTGGTTCGCGCGCGCCTGGCGCGGCTGCACGGGCTCGACCGGGTGGTGCAGGTTCGGCGCCTGGCCGGAATGCTCGCGCGCAAGGGCTATCCGGCCGGCCTCGCGAGAACGGTGATCTTCGAGGAAGTGGATCAGGCGGCCGAGCACCGTCGAGACTGACTCTCGCCGTCGGTGAATCTGCCCACTGGGTAGTCGGCCGATGGTGTCGTGGAGATGTTATGGTCATAGTGACTTAAACGTTTCGACGAAGGATGAGCTGTGACACGACGTTCCCAGCCGACCGGCGCACTGCCGTCACGAATCCCGGATCGGGCCGGTGCGGCGGCGAGGGGATTGCGGGGCTTTGCCCCGAGTCCGGGCATGCTGACCGATCGCTATGAACTGACGATGTACTCCTCCTTCGTGGAGGACGGCAGCGTCGACAACCACAGTGTCTTCGAGGCCTTCGCCCGGCGCTTGCCGGCGGGTCGGCGATATGGCCTGCTCGCCGGGCTCGGCCGGCTGGTGCCGATGATCGCTGACTTCGGTTTCGACGATGCCGAACTCGACTATCTCCTCGCCACGGGCGCGATCACCGTCAAGGCGGCAGCCCGCTTGGCCGACTTCCATTTCACCGGCGACCTGACGGCATACCCCGAGGGTGAGATCTATGTCCCCGGCAGCCCGGTGCTGACGGCGGAGGGACCGCTCGGTGAGTGCCTGCTCCTGGAAACTCTTGCGCTCTCGGTGCTCAACCATGACACCGCCGTCGCCAGCGCCGCCTCGCGCATGGTCAGTGCCGCTGGCGGTCGGCCGATCATCGAGATGGGGAGTCGGCGCACGCACGAGCAGGCCGCGATTGCGGCGACGCGGGCTGCCTATCTGGCCGGCTTTGCCAGCACCAGCAATCTGGCCGGCGGGCACATCTATGGCATCCCGACGGTGGGCACGGTCGCCCACGCGTTCATCCTGGCGCACGCCAGCGAGCGAGCCGCCTTTGCCAGCCAGGTCGAGGCCCTCGGGGTGGACACCACCTTGCTTGTCGACACCTATGACATTGAGCAGGGCATCCTGACGGCCGTCGATGTCGCCGGCCCGCAGCTCGGCGCGATTCGGATCGACTCGGGTGACCTGGAGGTCGAATCTCGGCGCGCGAGAACGCTTCTCGACCATCTCGGCGCAACCCAGACGCGGATCGTCGTCACGAGTGATCTCGACGAGTATGTGATCACGGCCCTTGAAGCCGCTCCGATCGACGGGTTCGGCGTCGGGACGCGGGTGGTGACGGGATCGGGCCATCCGACGGCAGGGATGGTCTACAAACTGGTGGCTGTCGCCGACCGACCGGGGTCGGATGCGACCGTGCGCCCCGTGGCCAAGAAGGCCAGCGGCAAGGGTTCGGCGGGGGGCCGCAAGACGGCATACCGGACGCCCGATGGCCATGAGCATTTCAGTCTTGATGGGTCGATCCCCACATCGGCGCGCCCCTTGCAAGTGCCCATCATCCGCGCGGGCCAGGTCGTGCATCAGCCCACCCTGGAGCACGTGCGCGCGCATGCGCGCGCCGCCCTGGACGAACTGCCGCCGAGCGCCCGCGAGGTCGCCGACGGTGCCCCATTCACCACCGCAACCGAGGAGGACCAGCCATGAGCGCCAAAGCACTCTTGGTCGTCGATGTGCAAAACGATTTCGTCGAGGGCGGGTCGCTCGCCGTGGCGGGCGGACAAGCTGTCGCTCAAGCCATCGTGGATCACATCGATGCCAGCGGCTCGACCTATGGCGCGATCATCGGGTCGCGGGACTGGCATACGGCCGGGTCCGATAATGGCGGGCACTTTGCCCTCGACAAGGCGCCGGACTTCACCGACACCTGGCCGGTGCACTGCGTCGCGGACACGCCGGGCGCCGAGTTCGCCGACTCTCGGATCGCGTCGCGGCTGACCCACGAGGTGCGCAAGGGAATGGCCGCTCCCGCCTATTCGATGTTCGAGGGGGTCGACGTGGCTGGCGGGCGCGCGCTGCGCGATGTCCTTGCCGCAGAAGGGATTCGAGACGTCGAGGTGGTTGGCATCGCCACGGACTATTGCGTGCGCGCCACGGCCCTGGACGCGGCCGCTGCCGGGCTGCGCACGACGGTCCTGTTGCCCCTCACCGCGGCCGTGGCGCAAGGCACGGCCACCACCGCCATCGAGGAACTGGTCGCGGCCGGAGTGGCGGTGGCGCGATGACCGCCCCCGCCGCATACGACGCGCACGCCCATCCGCCGTTCGCGGTGACCGTCGATCTCGCGGTCTTCACCATCCACGAGGGCACCCTCTCCGTGCTCTTGGTTCAGCGTGGTGAGGAGCCCTATGCCGGGCATTGGGCGCTTCCCGGTGGCTTTGTCGAGATCGATGAGGACACCTCGAGTGCCGCGTGGCGTGAGCTCGCCGAAGAGACCGGACTGGAGCGCTTCTCTGGGCACTTGGAGCAATTGGCGACCTACTCCGCGCCCGACCGGGATCCACGAATGCGGGTGGTCTCGGTCGCCCATGTCGCCTTTGCTCCGGGCCTGGCCCGCCTCGGCCCGCGGGCCGGTTCCGACGCCGCGGCGGCCCGCTGGTGGCCGGTCGAGGACCTCGGCATCGACGGCGAGAGTGGTCGCGAGACCGGAGTCATTCTGGCCTTCGATCACGCCGAGATTCTTCGTGATGCCTTGGAGCGGGTCCGCTCCAAGATCGAATACACCACGCTCGCAGCACAATTCGCCGACGAGCCGTTCACCTTGGCCGACCTGCGCCGGGTGTATGCCGCGGTCTGGGGTGCCGCTCCCGACCTTGGCAATTTCCGGCGCAAGGTGCTCTCGACGCCGGGATTCGTCGTCGCCACCGACGATCGCGAAGATGGCGCTGGCCGCCCCGGACGGCCTGCCCTGCTCTATCAGCGCGGGCCGGCCACCACATTGCAGCCGGCGATGTTGCGCCCGGAGGCCACCACGGAACTGTAGGTGGCGACCTATGGCGCTGGCGCCTCGATGAACTCCAGTCGGTTGCCGAAGGGATCGTCGGTGTGGAACCGGCGGGTCCCGGGCACCTCGGCGCTCCATCGGACCTGGGCACCCGTCTGGCTCAGGTGCTCAGCCAGGGCATCGAGACCGAGGACGAGAATCGCCGGGTGCGCCTTGCGGGCCGGGACGAAAGGCTCCTCGATGCCCATGTGCATCTCCACCTGAGTCCCTCGAAACCAGCATCCACCCCGGGCGGCAAGCAGCGGCGGTTTGGGCACCTCGTCGAAACCGAGTACGCGAACCCAGTAGTCGCGAGCCCGCTCCTCGCCGCCCACGGGGATGGCGAGTTGGACGTGCTGCACCTGCTGAATCTGGAATCCCGTCATGGCGCCAGCCTGCCACGCGCGCCCAGCCGGCTTGGGTTTGTCCTTTCGACGGGGCCCGAGTGCCCACTCGACGGGGTCCGAGTGCCCACTCGACGGGGTCCGAGTGCCCACTCGACGGGGTCCGAGTGCCCACTCGACGGGGGTTCCCGTCGAGTGGGCACTCTGGGGTCGTCGAGTGGGCACTCCCGGAACCAGCCGTCCATTCGACGGGCGGGGGTCAGGCGACGAAGGCGGGGGTGGAGGGCTGGGCGAGGCCGGCGATGCCGTGCTCGCGGACCTGGGCGACGGCGGCGGCGAGGCGGGAGACGGCCGCATCCATGGCGAGGGGGTCCGCGACATACGGAATCCGCACGAAGTGATCGAAGCCGCCATTCGGCGCGAACCGCGGGCCGGCGGCGATCAGCAGGTCGTGTCGTTCGGCGGCGAGTGCTACGGCTCCCGCGCTGACGTCGATCAGGTCCACCCACAAACTCAAGCCCCCGCGCGGCACGACGAAGCGCGCAGCCGGCAGGTGCCGACGCACGGCCTCGGCGGTGGCATCGCGCGCACACCGCAGATCGTCGCGGCGAGACTCCGGCATACCGTCATGGGCGCGCAGCAGGTGGGTCAGGACCAGTTGCTCCACGATCGGTGCGCCGAGGTCCAAGGTGGCCCGGGCGTCCAGCAGGCGCGGAGCGAGCGCCCCGGGCACCCGGATCCAGCCGATCCGCAAGCCGCCCCAGAAGGCCTTCGCGGCGCTTCCGAGGGCGATCGCCTCGGGCGCGAAGGCGCCGAACGGGGACACCGCCTCACCCCCGTCCAGATCGACCTCGACGATGGTCTCATCGACGACCGGGATCGTGCCGCTGCGCCGAAGCGCGGCGGCGAGGCGCTCCCGGCCGGGATTGTCGAGCAGCGCGCCGGTGGGATTGTGAAAGTCCGGGATGAGGTATGCCGCGCGGGCCCCACCGCCCGCCAGCACGCGTTCGGCCTCATCGAGGTCGGGTCCGGAGGCATCCACGGGGATCGTCAGGGCGCGAGTCCCACTGCGCCCCAAGGCTTCCAGCGCATTGGGATAGGTCGGGTTCTCGACCACGGCGCGGTCTCCGGGGTGCAGCAGGGCGCGCGAGGCGATGGCCAGGCCGGGGACCGCACCGGAGGTGACGATGATGTGATCGGGCGAGGTGGACAGCCCGCGGCGGGTGTAACGCACGGCGATCTGCTCGCGCAATTCGGGCAGGCCGACCGGGGCATAGCCGTTGTCCCCGAGATAGCTGGGCAGTTCGGCGAGTGCGGCCTCGTAGGCATCGAGGATGCCGACCGGGGCCCGAGTGGCCGCGCACGTCAGATCGATGGCCTCCGGGGCCCGATTGCGTGCCGGGGAAAGCGCGCGCCCCGATTGCGGTGCCTTGTCGGGTAGGTGAGCGATGGACCCAGAGCCGCGGCGCGAGGAAAGGTAGCCACGCTCGGCGAGCACGGCATACGCGCTGGTCACGGTGGTGCGCGAGCACCCCAGCACGGCGGTGAGTTCCCGTTCGCTGGGCAGGCGGGTGTCCGAGGCGATCCGGCCGTCGGCCAGCAGAGCCATCAATGCCCCGGCCAGCGAGCGATAGGCGGGCCGGGCCAGCGCGCCGTCGCCGAGGAGCCGCGCGAGCCGGGTCGCGGAGATGCTGGGCGTCATCAGGCCACTATCGCACGATTGGCTATATAAAGACAGGCCACTTTCCTGCATTCTTGTCGTATGTCGCCCCTCCACCTCGCCCGCCGCGGCCTGACCCGCCGCGCCGAATTGCGTCCGATGACCCCGCTTCAGCAAGTGCGGGCCGGGCGCACCGGTCACCGCCTGACCCAACTCGTCATCGGTCTGGTGCTCTATGGCGTCTCGATGGCGATGATGTTGCGCAGCGGACTGGGTCTGGACCCGTGGGACGTCTTCCACCAAGGCGTCCAGGAGCATTGGGGCGTCAGCTTCGGGACGGTCGTCATTGTCACGAGCTTCGCCGTGCTCCTGCTGTGGATCCCGTTGCGGCAGTGGCCGGGCCTCGGCACCCTGCTCAATTCGGTGCTCATCGGCCTCGCGACCGATGCGACCTTGTCCTTCCTGCACGAGCCGAAGAGTCTGCTGGCGCGCTGGGCCCTGCTGCTCGGCGGGATCGTCGCGAATGGCATCGCCGGCGGTCTCTATATCGGCAGCCAATACGGCCCAGGTCCCCGCGATGGCTTGATGACCGGGCTGCACCGGCGCACCGGTCTTTCGCTGCGCCTGGTGCGCACGACCATCGAGTTGACCGTGCTGGTCATCGGCTGGCTGCTCGGCGGCGTCGTCGGACTCGGCACGGTGCTCTATGCCGTGCTCATCGGCCCCCTCGTGCAGGTCTTCCTGCCGATGTTCACCGTCCGTATGCCAGAGCCGGTCCCGGCCCGAGCCGACGGGGTGCTTCTCGAAAGGTGAGTCGCTTAGCCACACCTGAGCGACCGTCTTTGGCACCGTAGAGAGGGACAGATCCACCGAACGAAGGAGACATTCCATGGGTATCGGCGACAAGATCAGCAATGCCACCGAAGAGGCCGTGGGCAAGGTCAAGGAAGAGACCGGCGACCTGTTCAATAACGAGAGCCTGGAAGCCGAAGGCCTCGCGCAGCAGGCGGAAGCCAACGCCAAGCAGGCCGCTGAGAAGGCCCAAGACGCCGTCGAGGACGCGAGCGACGCAGCCAAGGATGCCTTCGGCTCCTGACCGCCACGCTCCAGACGAGCACCATATCCCCGTCCGGTTGATGCCGGGCGGGGATATGTCGTCTGGGCCACCCACCCGGCTCCGCATCATCCCGCCATCGCCAGCACCCACGGTTGCCCGGCTCGTCCGTCGCCGCTCCTCTGGCTCACCCGGATCGGCGTCATCCATCAATAGCCAGCACCAACGGCATCACCTCCGGCGCCCCGGCCAGGCGCACGGCCCGAGCGGCCTCGGTCATAGTCCAGCGGGAACTGACCAGGTCATCGACGAGGAGCACCGGGCCGGGGATCCCGGCGAGTGCCTCGGCCAGCGCCGGCCCGACGGCCAACCGCTCCCACACATTGGCCAACCGGAACGCGGAATTGCCGCCCGGCTCACCGACCGGCCCGCCGTCGACCAGGTCAAGGGCCCCCAGATAGCGCAGCCGGCCGATCTGCGCGATGCCTTGCGCCAAGGACGTCACCAGATGGGGTCGCGCTCGGGACGGGATCGCGATCACCGCCACCGGACGCTCGCGCCAACCCCATTCCTTGAGCACTTGGACCACGCCGGTGAAGACCTCCGGCGGCACGGGCGCGTCCTGCGCCAGCAAAGGACGCAGCCGCTGACCCCATCCGAGGTCCGACAGGCGCGCCAGCGCGCGGCCCTCCGCGGCCCGCTCGTCCGGCCCGATCTTGCCCTTGACCGGCACGCCGAGGCGATCCATGCCCGTGGGCCACATCGCCCGCGGTTCGAGCGGCGTCCCGACCCGGGCCAACTGCTCACGGGCAGCCCCGATCACCCGGTCGGGGATGTCGGTGGGATACCAGGGACCGGCGCACCCATCGCACCGGCCGCAGTCGGTGGCGCTCTCATCGTCCAGCACCCGCTGCAGGAAGGCCATCCGGCAGCCCGAGCCCGCTTCATACGCGATCATCTGCTGCTGCTCGGCCGCCCGCTGCTGCGCGACCCACGCATAGCGTTGCGCGTCATAGGTCCACGGCGCACCCGTGGCGACCCACCCGCCGCTGACCCGGCTCACCGCGCCGTCGACATCGAGCACCTTCAAGAGCAACTCCAGGCGCGTGCGGCGGATGTCGACGACCGTCTCGATGGCCGCCGTCGACAGCGGCCGACCGGCCTGCGCCAGGGCCGCCAGCACAGCCGCGGCTTGCTCCTCTCGCGGCATCGACACGGAGGCGAAATAGCGCCAGATGTCGTGATCCTCCGGCCCGGGCAGCAGCACGACATCGGCTCGCTCGGTGGCGCGGCCGGCGCGGCCGACCTGTTGGTAATAGGCGACCGGCGACGAGGGCGCCCCGACGTGCACGACGAACCCCAGATCCGGTTTGTCGAAGCCCATGCCCAGGGCAGAGGTTGCCACCAGCGCCTTGATGCTGTTGTCCCGCAACGCATTCTCCAAGCGCTCGCGGTCGGCGGGATCGGTGCGCCCGGTGTAGGCAGCCACCCGATGGCCAGCACGGGACAAGGCGTCGGCGATGTCTTCGGCCCCGCTGACTGTCAACGAATAGACGATGCCGCTGCCCAGCAGATCGTCGAGATGTGCGATCAGCCACCCCAAACGTTGCTCCGGCGACATCGAGCGCAGCACGCCCAATCGCAGCGAATCCCTGGCCAGGCCACCGCGCACGGTCAGCACCGACGAACCGCCCGTCCCGAGCTGGGCCTCGACGTCCGCGACGACCCGGGCGTTGGCCGTGGCCGTCGTCGCCAGGACGGGGGTGTCCGGCGGGAGCGCATCGAGGAGGTCTTTGATGCGGCGATAGTCCGGCCGGAAGTCGTGACCCCAGTCGCTGATGCAATGCGCTTCATCGACCACGAGCAGGCCGCACCGGCGCGCCAGGTCGGGCAACTGCTCCTCCCTGAAGCGCGGGTTGTTCAGCCGTTCCGGCGAGACCAACAAGACATCGACCGCGTCTTCGGCGAGCGCCGCACGCACCTGATCCCAGCCGGTGGCATTGGCCGAGTTCATCGTCACCGCGCGAATGCCGGCGCGCTGGGCCGCGCCGATCTGGTCGCGCATCAAGGCCAAGAGTGGGGAGATGATCACGGTCGGCCCGGCGCCAGCCGCGCGCCGCAAGGCGGTCGCCACGAAATAGACCGCCGACTTGCCCCACCCCGTGCGCTGCACGACGAGCACGCGCGCACGGCGATCCACGAGCGCCTCGATGGCCTCGAACTGCCCGTCCCGGAAGTCGGCATCCGCACGGCCGACCAACCGGCGCAGGGCGGCGGTGGCCGCAGCCGCCAACTCCGGCCCGGCGTGCTCGCTCGTGTTCGCTGTCATACCCAAGACCGTAGGCGGCGGCACTGACAGCCTCGGCTCGGGCATCCTCAGTCCTCGATCTCCAGTTCGTAGAGCAAGGGTTCACACACGATCCGGGCGTCGGCGCTGCCGCTCCACTCGGTGGGCAGGGCGGCGGCTCGCAGGATCTCGACCACCTCGGCGCCGATCACCTCAGCCGCGGCATCATCGCGCGGCCCAAAGACGCCGAAGCCGAGATAGAGCCGGCCGGTCAGGATCAACCGGTCGATGTCCTGAGCGTGCGCGTAGCAATAGCCGCGCACGCTCACCCCCTGCTCGCG
>Ga0075156_10002279_pt1 | contig 10634 bp, 9 predicted proteins | sample JI81AbrownDNA_FD_70966 | JGI IMG/M metagenome (GOLD analysis project Ga0075156, IMG submission 70966) | Wastewater effluent complex algal communities from Wisconsin, to seasonally profile nutrient transformation and Carbon sequestration -... | ecosystem: Engineered > WWTP > Effluent > Algae...
CATCCGGAAGTGGCATGGGTCGGCTACACCGAAGCCCAGGCCAAGGCCGAAGGCAAGAAGGTGGAAACCGCCAAGTTCCCGTGGGCTGCCAGCGGCCGCGCCATCGCCAACGGTGCCGACTACGGCTTCACCAAGCTGATCTTCGACGCCGAAACCCATCGAGTCATCGGCGGCACCATCGTCGGCCCGTCGGCGGGCGACATGATCGGCGAAGTGTGCCTGGCCATCGAGATGGGCGCGGATGCGGTGGATATCGGCAAGACCATCCACCCCCACCCGACCCTCGGCGAAACCGTCGGCATGGCTGCCGAAGTGGCCCACGGCAGCTGCACCGACGTGCCCCCGGCGCGCAAGAAGTAAGCACGTAAAGAACCCTGTTGTAGCGTTGTTTCAAGCGGCCTTCGGGCCGCTTTTTTTTGGACGGACGACGACAGATCCCGCACTCGGGACGCAGTAGCGGGCTTACCCGAAACCGCTTCAACCGACTTTCCTCAGTTGTCCTCCCTGAAACTGAGATAAACCCAGATCCGACAGGGGCTTGGGTTCCCTGGCCGGCTCACCAGATGGGTGAAGCGAAAGGGGTTTTCCGGAGGCTTCGACGCTGGCTGTCGGATTACGTCAAACCGAGGAAACCAGATTCAAATCGTGGCCCGGTTCGCGATCACGCTCTGGATTTGATCGTTCAGGGACATCTCCCGCTTGCTCTTATCCCCCGCCGACAACCAGTGTGCCCACGAACTCGCCAGACGCGCCGTATCGCACCCCGGCACGGACATCCGCCACATTCGGGTACTGCGTGTAAGCCACGGCAATGGCCGGAACAGTGACCGTTGCGGAACCAGCCCGAGAGCCATCAACAACCGATGTCGCCGTCACCGTAATGGTCTGTACTGACCCCGTGGCAGCAGGTGCCGTGAACAGGCCGGACGAATTGATCGTGCCCGCGCTCGCCGTCCAGGTGACCGCCTGCGATACACCCTCGGTCCCCCACACCGCAGCCTGCAGCGTGGTCTGCGCAGCGCCGGCAACAGATACCGTCGCAGGCGTCACGCTCACCCCGTAGACCTCATAGGTACCGCCGGTATCAAGGGTGCCCGTCAGCACCCCACCGATGGCTACACCGTTCTCGTAGAGCTGGAAGGTGAAGGTCTGAGGCTCGAACACCCCGGTGCCGTCGTAGTCCAGGGAGCCATCCTCATAGACGCGCAAAACCCCCTGGGCCGGCCAGGTGAGAATCCTGGCGCGGTAGAACTTGTTCGCATCGGCGGGCAGCGACAGCGACGGGTAGATGATCGACGGCCCATGTTGTCCGGTGCTCGGGATGGCTGCGCCACGGACGCCAAGCTTCGGCGTCCCGCAGACACGGCGACCGGATGTGCTTACATTCAGGTCGCGCAACATTTAAGCCACCAGCCCTTCCTGGTAGAAGACCGCCGAGCCGGACTTGGCAAGCAGGATGCCAGCCCCTGCAGGCAGGCCCGTCACAAGCAACTGCCCCAGCGCGTCAGTGTTGCCCGTGCCCTCCACAAGGGTGGCGCCAGCGATTCCGCCCACCTGTCGGCCCGGCACCCAGGTCCAGGCAATGGAGGCATTGCCCAGCGCCATGCCCGCGTTGTTGATCATCCGGTCCGTCAGGAACTGCCCGGCCGCTGCGACAGCAGGCACGGTCAGCACAACTGAAGCCGAATAGGTGGGGTTGGCCTGGCTGGTGGCGGTCACCGTGTAGGTGGTGGCGCTGCCCGTGGCGGCAGGGGCTGTCCACACACCCGTCGCATTGACCGAACCACCGCTGACCACCCAGGTTACCGCCTGCGACGGGTTGCCAGTGCCTGCCACGTTCACGATGAGCTGCAACTGCTGACCACCCAGCACTTCGGCCTGCCGCGGAGTCACGCTGATACCGGTCACATTGACGGGCGTTACCGTCCCACCAGCAGGCACACTAACGGTGATCGAGGCAGACTTCGTATTGTCCTCAACAGAGGTCGCGGTGACCGTGATTGTCTGGACGCTGGCGCTCGCAAACGGGGCAACGAATGCGCCGGTCGAGCTGTTGATTGTCCCGCTGCTTGCCGCCCAGGTGACGGCCTGCGACGGGTTGTTCGTTCCCTGCACGGTCGCCACAAACATGCGACTCTCGGAACCCGTCATGGTGACATTGCCGCCCGTGATCACGACCCCCGTGACGGTTGGCGTCTGCCCCGCGCCGCCAGCCAACAGGCTGCTGGTGTTCAAGCTGCCGGTGCCGTTGTGCAGTTCAAGGATCTCGGCGTCACTCAGCAGCTTGTTGAAGGTGATGATCCAGTAAAAGTCACCGCCACCCGGTGTTGCACCAGGAACCTGGCCGAAAGTCCCATAGGAAATGAATTTGGACTCGACCCACTCACCATTTCCCCTGGAATCCGGGTAAGGAGGGTTTGTGCGGTCGAGCACCCCATCAATGTAGCTCTTGACGATGACCCCAGTTGAATCAGCCCCTCCCAACGTGAAGGCCGCAGTAAATGCTGCCTTGAGGTGGACATCGGTCGCGGACATGGCCCAGACATGCCCGGTGGCGTTTTGATTGGGATAGATGCCAATAACACCACCGGAGTCCAGGCCGATAGTGCGCCCGGAAGACGACGCGTTATCCGCGAGCAATGCAGACGGGTAGTACGTAAAGCCTGGGGTAAAGGGATTTCCGAGAACCAGAAAAATGGTCGAGTTCATCTTCCGCAGCCTGACAGGGCTGCTCAGCGTGGCTTTGGCACTGCCTTGATGCGTATTCAGGCGCACCGGATAGCCGTATTTTGACGTGGTGTTCGTAACGGAAAACCCGGCCCCCATCGTAAAGATGGTGCTCCCCTTATGATCCACCAATCGCTTGGTGACGGGATCAACGCCCACGATTGATTCAATGTAGGGGTAAAGCGGGTGGGAGGTATTGAGTGCCATTTTATTCCCCGGGCTAGATCAGTGGATTGCGCCAGCCGTGCGGCTTGAAAACCCACACATCGCCAATGGCAGGTGCTATTTCGTTGTCTGAAAGAAAGATGTACGCATCCAGCTTCTCGGACCGCTTGAATCTGCCGCAGATTGCCGCGCCCGTAACGGCGGTGGTCATATTGAACTCGGGCTGCGAGCCAACAGAGTAGATCTTCCTGACGTACCAATTCACATTGAAGGGAGCGGCCTTCGGCATGTGAATCTCATACAGACCCGAGTTACGCAGATACACCACCAGACACTTCCTGAGTGCATCAAAAAGAAGGCCAACGGTGGTGCCATCAGCAATGGTGGCAGCCAGAAATTCCACCGCACCAGGGCCAACGATTGAGGCGTTCGGCACATCCACATAAGGATTGTTCTTGCCAAGGTTAGCCGTAGCCAGGTTGTAAAAGCCAAACTTGTGCCCGTGGATGGGCGACACGATCAACAGATTCCGCGTCGGATCGACGATGATGGGCGTATCAGTGCTGCCACCGTTGTTCCACCCACCAACCCACGAAAACTGGTCAAGCCTGTAATCTGTGGGGTTAATCACCCGACGCACGATGTAGTTGGCCGAAATGCAATAAAGCACATCCTCCCCATTCTCGACCACCGCATAAGCCGACCTGCCGTTATCAAGAATGTCGAAATCAGTGACCTTGTTCGGATGGTCCTTGTACCAGTTGCGCAGCGCCCACGCATTTGCGCCGATAAGGTTCACCCCTGCACTGCTTGTACCCGTCCGCTTGACGTTGGTGCCCGTCCCCGTACCCACACAACCCGTCCCCGCCTTGGTGAGATCAACTGTATAAGACGCCGCACGATGCATGATGCTGGGGTTGTTCTTGTCAAAGACGTTAGGCGGGTGTCCACTCGGATGACAGGCGCCAGACCCCACCCACCCACGGCGCTGCCTCTTCAGCCAATTCCATCCCGAATACGTGTGCATGCTCGGGGGAGCATCATTTCCCCACTCGTACTTGGTAACCGACTCGGAGAAGCCGTCGGCAGGAACGTGGTCTTTCATGAACACTTCATGAGCGTAGAACGCCAGCCTCCACTTTCGCGTGGCGGCATCCCAAATATACGAGTCAGTGGCTGACGTATTGGCATGCCCCCCGCCAAAAATGAACAACCGGCAGTTATCGTCATCCCACACATAGCCCGCCCACGCCAGGACAATGGAGTTGAGATTACCGGTAGTCTGTCCGGGGCCATCACCACCCAGGCCAGGATAGGTCACCCGAAAATCAACGGGCGACCATGCAGAGAAGTACGGATTGAGATTGGCCATTGACCACCGCCCCGCAGGGACGGACTCAATAAAATCAACCAAAGGCGCATATGCCGGTCGGGGTGGCATACCCGTCCGCAGCTTCTCCGAAGCCCCGGTGATCGTGACATTGCTTGGATTGGCCATACAAACCCCTCGCGAGCACACAATAGAAGCCGGACGCCGCTGAAATCCGCAACTTTCAGATCCGGCGCCCCATCCCGTGTAACTGACACCAGCCTACTGCACTATAGATCCCAACAAGATAACTGGTAGCCATTTGGCGCTCCTGTCGACGACGACGGGGACACGACCTTCTGTTGAGCTCACGCCAGCGCTTTCGCTGCATCGCATTGCTGCAAGGCAAGCTGAGCACAGCCTCCTCCTCGACGTAGCCCACCAGGCGCTGCGCCCTGCGGCGCGAGACAAGGCAATCGGCATCGCAGCCCCCTCTCCTGGCGGCCGCTCGAGGCATGGACCCGACCCTGCGGTCCGAACCGGGTTGCAAGTCAGGATCGCTACGTTGGTCATCGCACAGATTGCCCATCCCCGGAGGCGTAGCGTGCAGTTTCTGCCCTCGTCTTGAGGCGTGGCTTCCCGAACTGCACTGCAATCCGAGGACTGAAATGACCACTCCTAGCACCGCAGCACTTGCACCACGGGAGCGCGGATACGAACTCGCTCACAGCCAATCCGACAGCGCCCGTTCCGTCTCCAGCGCCGTCTCGTGGGGTGCCATCGCCGCTGGCGCCGCCGCCGGCGCTTCCCTGTCACTGATCCTGCAGATCCTCGGTGTCGGGCTCGGCCTATCGTCGGTATCGCCATGGGCGCGGGAGGGCATCAGCGCCGCTGAGCTTTGGCGTACCCACCATCGTGTGGCTGACGCTCACCCAGTTGCTTTCGTCCGGGATGGATCATTCTGATTGCCTTGTTCGTGCATTGATTGCAAACCACCAACCCGCCAGATAACAAAGGAATTGCCATGAGCAATACGACCAAGACCGCCCCCGCCAAGTCCACCGTCGCCACCAAGGGCGCGATCGCCCTGCTGAAGGCAGACCATGCAACGGTCAGCGACTTGTTTGCAGAGTACGAAAAGGCGAACACCAGCAAGAAGAAAAAGGCGCTTGTCGCCGAGATCTGCAGTGAATTGAGCGTGCATATACAGATTGAAGAAGAGATCTTCTACCCGGCAGTCAAGGCAGCACTCAAGGACAAGCTGCTGGTGCCGGAAGCCACCGTCGAGCACGCCGGCATCAAGGACCTGATCGCACAGCTCGAAGGGGCCGAACCCGAAGGCGAGATGTATGACGCCAAGGTCAAGGTGCTCTCCGAATACGTCAAACACCACGTCGAGGAGGAGCATGACGAGATGTTCCCCAAGGTAAAGGCCTCCTCACTGGACCTGGTTGAACTCGGCGCCCAGATGGCGGCGCGCAAGGCGGATCTTCTCTCCGCCCCCAGCTGAAGGAAACACGACATGTCAAATCCGTGGCTGAAAAAGAACCCGTTCATGAGCATGTGGCTGAGCCAGGCCAACCGGATCGCCGGGATGATGCGCGGCCAGGCGGCCGCCCAGGCCAAGCGCCAGATCAATACCGCGGTGACCGAGGCCACCAACGAGAACCTGAAGGTACTGATCCGCGGCACAGCGCCGGCTTCGCGCAAGGCCAGAACAAAAAAATCATGAAAAGCAGCTACCCCGTCGCTGCCCGAAACCCTTCGCTGACCCTGATGGAGCCGTTTCGCGCCGTCATGGAGCTCGCCTTTCAACAATTCGCAGCGCCGCAAGCGGCGGCCGCCGGTGACGGCCATCCCGTGATCATCTTCCCGGGCCTCGGCGCGGATGGCACGTCGGTGTCCATCCTGCGAGCCCGTTGCCAGGAACTGGGCTACGAGGCCTCGGACTGGGGTCAGGGCTTCAACACCGGGCCCCGGGGCAAACTTGATGCCTGGCTCGAAGCCCTTGCCGATCAGATCTCCAACCAACTCGCGAAACACGAAAAGCCGGCGACGCTCATCGGCTGGAGCCTGGGCGGCCTGTACGCCCGCGAGCTGGGCAAGTTGCTTGCGCCGAGGCTGCGGCAGGTGATCACCATCGCCACGCCGTTCAACGGCGGCGCAGACGACAGCAGCGTTGCCTGGCTGTCCAGCGTCCTCGGCGGCGGAGCGGCAAGCGTCGATCCGAGCTGGATTGAGCGCCTTCGCGTACCTCCTCCCATCCGTACGACGTCCATCTACAGCCGGACCGACGGAGTGGTCCCATGGGAAACCTGCCGCCACGACACCTGCTCCGGGCTCGTTCAGGACATCGAGGTGGACGGCAGCCATATGGGCATAGGCTGGAACCAGGAGGTATTGAAGATCGTCGCCGATCGGCTGGGCCCGGATCCTGGCCCTTGGCTGCCCGGCGTCGGCACGACCTGAGCCAGCTCAGCGTGGCGTGATTCTCATCCATACCGGCCACAGGCTTCATGTGCACGTAGCGACGATCAATCACACAGGATGACACCATGAAAAAGACTGCCCCCAATCCGATGGCCGCCGAAGCGCAGCCGACCCCGGCACCTGGCTTCGTGTCAGCCGCCTCGCTTGACCTGGCGCGCACCGACGCCACGGGCCAGGTGCTGACGACCAATCAGGGCGTCGCCGTCGGTGACAACCAGAACTCCCTGAAAGCCGGCCTGCGCGGGCCGACCCTGCTGGAAGACTTCATCCTGCGCGAGAAGATCACCCACTTCGATCACGAACGCATTCCGGAACGCATCGTTCACGCGCGCGGCTCGGCCGCCCACGGCTATTTCGAGGCTTACGAAGCGTTGACCGAATGGACGCGCGCCGCCCCCTTCCAGGAGGCTGGCAAGATCACGCCGGTCTTCGTGCGCTTTTCCACCGTCGCCGGCGAACGCGGCTCGGTCGATACGGCGCGCGACGTGCGCGGCTTTGCCGTCAAGTTCTACACCGACGAAGGCAACTGGGATCTGGTGGGCAACAACATCCCGGTCTTCTTCATCCAGGATGCGATGAAGTTCCCGGACCTGATCCACGCCGTCAAACCCGAACCGCACAACGGCTTGCCGCAAGCCGCGTCGGCCCACGACACCTTCTGGGACTTTGCCTCGCTGATGCCCGAGACCACGCACACGCTGATGTGGGTGATGTCCGACCGCGGCATTCCGCGCAGCTACCGGATGATGCAGGGCTTCGGCGTGCACACCTTCCGGCTGGTCAATGCCGAGGGCAAGTCGCACTTCGTCAAGTTCCACTGGACGCCAAAACTCGGCACGCATTCGCTGGTCTGGGACGAAGCAGTCAAGATCGCCGGCGCCGATTCCGACTTCCATCGCCGCGACCTGTGGGATGCCATCGAAGCGGGCGAATATCCGGAATGGGAACTCGGCCTGCAGATTTTCACCGAAGCCCAGGCCGATGCCTTCAGCTTCGACGTCCTCGACGCCACCAAGCTGATCCCTGAAGAACTGGTGCCGGTAACGCCGGTCGGCCGCATGGTGCTCAACCGCAACCCCGACAACTTCTTTGCCGAAACCGAGCAGGTCGCCTTCTGCACCGCGCATGTGGTGCCCGGCATCGACTTCAGCAACGATCCGCTGCTGGCGGGCCGCATCCACTCCTATGTGGACACCCAGATCACCCGACTGGGGGGCGCAAACTTCCACGAGATCCCCATCAACGCACCGCTGGCGCCGATCCACAACAACCAGCGCGATGGTGTGCACCGACAGGCCATCCCTCGCGGCCGGGTCGCCTACGAGCCCAACTCCCTCGGCGGCGGCTGTCCGTTCCAGGCCGGCACGGCGGGCTTCGTGTCTTTCCCGGAACCGCTCGAAGGCGACAAGCTGCGCGGCAAGCCTGAGAAATTTGCCGACCACTACACCCAGGCCACCCTTTTCTACGAGAGCCAGACCGCGGTCGAAAAGGCGCACCTCATCGGCGGCTTCCGCTTCGAACTGAGCAAGCTCACGGTGCCGGCCATCCGCCAACGCATGCTGGCCTCGCTGGTGAACGTGTCCGCCGACATGGCGGCGAAAATCGCCGAAGGACTGGGCATGGAAGTGCCCGAAGCCATGCCGAAAGCCTTGGCGAAATCCCTGCCGCCCGAAGTGCTAAAGTCGCCTGCCCTGTCCCTGGCGGCACTGCCCGGCGATGGCGGCATCCGCTCCCGCAAGGTAGCGATCCTGGTCGCCGACGGCGTGCACGGCGCTTCCATCGTCGCCATTCAGGGGGCGCTGACTGCGGCCGGCGCCGTCGCCTGCATTGTCGCGCCCCGCCTCGGTCCGGCTAGCACCGCCGACGGCGAGTCGTTGAAAGCGACCGCAACGCTGGAAAACTCACCGCCGGTACTGTTCGACGCGCTTGTCCTGCCCGATGGGAGCGACGGGGTAAAGCTGCTCGCCGGATATGGGCAAACGCTGGAGTTCGTCACCAACCAGTATCGCCACGGCAAGACCATCCTGGCGCTTGGCGCCGCGCAAGCCCTGCTCGATCAGGCCGGCATCTCCAACATGCTGGCGTCGGGCAAGCCCGATCCGGGCATCCTGCTGGCGGGCGTCGATACGCTGGACGATGGTGTGGCAGCCTTCATCGCTGCAGCAGGCAAGCATCGTCACCCGGCACGCGAGACGGATCCGCCCCATATTTGAGGTCGATCCTGATCACCGAGCGGCGGCGATGAATGGCATCGCGGACTATTCGGCGCTGAGCGTCAGTAGTCGGGTGCCGAACCGCTCGGTTTGTTCTGCTTGCCGCAGCATTGGAGGGCGACCTGTTGCAGCCGAGGGCGAGCTTAGCCCGGCTGCGATATTTTGATTTCGGCTGTTTTTTCCGGTTGTCCGCAACATCGTGCCTAGGCTGCGTTCACAGTAAGCAGCGGGCGGCTGCTTTCTCCGGCCTTCGATCGCCTGGGCTATCGGCGAGACGATGATTGACTGATGCGGCCAGGCTGGCCGCATCAGGTTCAAGCAAGCTGATCAATCAGCTTCAGTAGGTCGTGCCGTAATAGGCATGGACGCTCTTGCCGGACGCCAGCGCTGATCGGTGCGCTGGCACCCACAGGGTCGGGCCCGGCAAGGGGCTGCCGGCCTGCTACTCGGTTGTTTTGCCGTTGAAGTGTTCCGTATCGCCCTCGGCATCGGCGCGAGTCGCGTGGATGACGCCATCGCGATGATTGGGCGGCGCGTAGAGGGTATAAAGTTTCAGCGGCACAGTTCCGGTATTGACGATGTTGTGATTCACGCCGGCCGGGACCAGAACGGCAAAGCCGGCCTGAATCGGCGTGCGTGCTCCATTCAGCACGGCCTCGCCCGAACCTTCCTCAACCCGAAAGAACTGGTCAACCTTGTGAATCTCGGCGCCGATGTCTTCATGGGGATTCAGTGACATCAGGACGAGTTGCGAGTTTTTCGCCGTGTAAAGCACCTGACGAAACTGGTTGTTCTTGACGGCGAGACCTTCAATGTTCTGGACAAAACCCTTCATCACAACTCCTTTTGAGCGCAACCCTGCGCCCTATCGCAAACCAAAAAATGACAGGACCGCAATGACAACTACGACCAGTCCGACGATGTAAATGATGTTGTTCATGAATACTTCCTTTCGTGTCAGCAAACAGGCAGTTCGTTTTTGGTGCGGGTGATTAATTGCCTGCCGTAACTCACATTACCCCGCTCTTTCGCGCAGCTCTGTATGCCAGCGCGCACAAAGGCCGGCCCGGTTGGCGCTACCCGGCGCGAGCAATGCGCACGATTTCCGCGGCAATCTCTTCGGGAGACAAAATGAAATCGATGCAGCCGCTGGCAATCGCGCTTTTCGGCATGTCAGGCTGCGTCGCGGTAGCCGGCTTCTGGGCGAGCGTGATCCCGCCGATTTCCTTTATCTCGCACATTGCGTCGGCGCCGTCTCCGTCGAAGCCGGAGACAATCACCGATATGAGCTTCCCGTCCCAGTTCTCGGCGAGGGAGCGCAGAAAGACCGTAATCACGTCAGGCCAGCCCCGGGGCTTTGAAATGGGCGCCAGATGAAACCCCTCTCCTTCCACGTGCAGATCCCGATTGGCCGGAATGATGAAAACACGGTTGGGCTTGATCAACAGGTTCTCCGTGATCAGGTCGACGGGCATCGTGGTGAAGCGTGGCAAGACTTCATGGAGCTGGGTCGGCATCATCGTGATGTGATTCACGATGACGATGGCCACCCCCGTGTCGCACGGAAGGTTCTCCAGGAGGCGAATATAGGCATCAAGTCCGCCGGCGGAACCACCGATGCAGACAATTGGAAATCTATTCATCTGCGTTTCCGACTCGGGCTCGATGGTGTCATTCGCCAGCCCGGACTGAACTCAGCCAGAACCATGAATAGATCTGCAATACGGCCA
>Ga0075156_10002283_pt1 | contig 10629 bp, 6 predicted proteins | sample JI81AbrownDNA_FD_70966 | JGI IMG/M metagenome (GOLD analysis project Ga0075156, IMG submission 70966) | Wastewater effluent complex algal communities from Wisconsin, to seasonally profile nutrient transformation and Carbon sequestration -... | ecosystem: Engineered > WWTP > Effluent > Algae...
GTCCAGAACACCGTCGGAGGCTTCCGCCAGGAATTCGGCATCGGTGAGCAGACGGTGGGCCAGCTTCGGAGCGGTGAGCGCGGGCCACAGGGCGGCGGTCATCTGCTTGACCGGCGTCGTGCGGGCCACCGAGTTCTGGACGCGATCGTCGGTGGTCTCCCCGGTCAGCTCCATGCGCAGCAGAACCTGGTGGGCCAGTCGCGTGGCGAGCATCACGCGTCCCGCCTCGTACCGGACGCCCCGCTCGACAAGACCGGTGACAGCCTCGCGCAGGTGGATCGCGGGCACACGCCAGGTGCGGTGGCCGATCGGCACGGCGAGGGTCTCGGTAGGCTCGGAGACGTGCCCCCAGACCGCGCGTCGAAGCACCTCGGCCATCCGCGCGTCTCCCTTCAGGACGGCGACGGCCGCGGGTTCGGCGGCCTTGACGACCAGTCCTGTCGCGCGGCTGACGAGGGATTCGACCGTCTCGGAGGACGCGTCGATCTCTCCCAGAGCAGGCAGGACGTCGCCGATGTAGCCGAGGAACGAGTCGTTCGGGCCGACCACCATGACGCCCGAGCGCGACAATTGCTCGCGATACGCATACAGGAGGAAGGCCGCCCGGTGGAGGCCGACGGCCGTCTTGCCGGTGCCGGGAGCGCCCTGGATGGCCATCGACGTGGCGAGATCGGTGCGGACGAGCACGTCCTGGTCGGGCTGGATCGTGGCGACGATGTCTCGCATGGGCCCGGTGCGGGGACGCTCGATCTCGGCCTCGAGGAGGGCCGAGCTCGTGGCTTCGCCCGAGGTGAGGTGCTCGTCCTCGAACGCGGTGAGTTGCCCGTGCGAGAAGCCGAAACGCCTTCTCAGTGCGCAGTTCATGGGCTCGCCGGAACGTGCGCGGTAGAAGGGGAGGCTCATCGGCGCGCGCCAGTCGATGACGAGGGGGTCGCCGCCGAGGTCACCGGTGACGTGCCGGCGTCCGATGTGACAGACCTCGTCGAACTCGGCGCCGAGGGCGGCCGAGTAGTCGAGGCGTCCGAAGAAGAGGGGGACGTCCGGATCGTCCTGGAGCGCCTCCACCCGACGGAACAGGGCCTGCTTCAGCAGCTGCGTCGACACGTGGTCGCCGCCGGTTGCCGTCCGCCAGTCGGCGGCCTCGGCGCGCATCGCGGCCAGGGCTGCACGCGAGGTGACCATGTGGGCCTGCTCGGACGCGAGCACCTCGTCGGGTCGGGACGCGGGCATGGCGTACTCCTTCCACGGGTCGAGGGCAGGCGTTCGATGCTACACGTCGGGACCCGCCGGGCCCTGCTGGGGGAGACCTAGGCTGGGACGCATGGCCTTCCGCGAACGCAGTTACGTCGCCGTTCCACCGTCCGAGAGGCGGACCAAGTCACGCCGCGCCGCGCGACTGGTGGTGCGGGCGGGTCTTCGGGGGCCGGATCCCCGCGTCCTGCTCCTGGCCGACACCGATCCCGGCCTACCCGGGTCGTCGTGGTGGTTCACGCCCGGGGGTGGGATCGACCCCGGAGAAACGGCGATCGAGGCAGCTGTGCGCGAACTCGAGGAGGAGACGGGGTTGCGGGTCGCGGCGTCCGAGGTCGTGGGGCCGATCCTGACCCGGACGGTCACCCACGGGTTCTCCGACCAGATCACCATCCAGCACGAGACGTTCTTCGCCGTGGACGTCGACGCACCGTACGACATCTCGACCGACGGGCACACCGCCGACGAACGGATCACCCTGCGCGGATCTCGGTGGTTCGCGCTGGAGGAGTTGGCGTCCGCGGTGGTGTGGCCGGTCGACCTGGCGTCGCTGTTCGCGCTGGACGGCACGACCTGTCCGGACGCCGGCCACGTCGAGGAGTCGACCGTACCGGTGTGAGGTCAGTCCTCGTGCGGGGGCACGAGCGGCGGCGGAACCTTGCCGGACGCGTACTCCCGCATGACCTCGCCGGCCGGCCCGTCCATGACCAACTGGCCATGGTTCAGCCAGAGGGCACGCTCGCAGAAGTCGGTGATCGACTGCGCGCTGTGCGAGACGAGGAACACGGTGCTGGCGCCCTCGAGGATCTCGTGCAGCTTCGCCATCGACTTGCGCTGGAAGGCGGCGTCGCCGGTGGCCAGCGCCTCGTCGATCATCAGGACATCGGGGCGGGACGCGGTCGAGATGGCGAACCGGAGGCGGGCACCCTGCCCGGAGGAGTAGGTCGACATCGGACGCTCGATCGCCTCGCCGATGTCGGCCAGTTGAACGATGTCGTCGTAGCGTTCGCGCACCTGGGCCGGGGTGAGCCCCAGCGCCTGACCGCCGATGTAGACATTGCGCTCACCCGACAGTTGGGGCAGCAGCACGGCGTTGACGCCCAGCAGCGACGGCTGTCCCTTGATCCAGACGTGCCCGTTCGTGGGCGGCACCAGACCGCACAGGGCTCGCAACAGGGTGGACTTGCCGGACCCGTTGTGCCCGACGATGCCGACGGATTCGCCCTGGTGAGCGATGAAGGAGACGTTCTGGACGGCCTTCACGTAGCGGACATGGCCGATCTGCCGATCAGGTTTGAGGAGCTTCTTGATCGTGAGGTTCTCGCCCTGGCCTGTGGCTGCACCGCGCTTGCGCGTCCCGAAGACCTTGTAGGTGACGTCGACCTGATGCGCGACCACGGCGGGCAGGTCGGCGCGCGTCAGGGAGACGGGGGAGTGGTCAGCCACGTCCATACTTCGCCTCATCTCGCCAGAACACCCACAGACCGAGGCCGGGCAGCACCAGGGCCCACGCCGCACCCACGGCCCAGTGGATCCAGCTGATGGCGAATTCGCCCATCATGGCTTGTCGCGCGAGGGTCAGTTGCAGGGCGAACGGCTGGAACTCGAGCACCTGGTAGAGCACCGGGTGGTTCTTGGTGACCGCCGCGATGCTGAAGAAGACGCCCGAGACGTAGCGGAGGAGCCGCACCGCGACGGGGATCAGGTTCCACAGGTCTGCGCTCATGTTGACGACGCGCGCGAGGATCAGCGTGAGCCCGGTCTGGATCAGTAGCTGGAAGAGGATGGCCACGGGGAGCAACAGCCATTTCACGTGGGGCCTGTCACCGGTGAACGGCACGATGAACAGCAGCATGACGATGCCGGTCGCCATCTCGAGCGCTTCGGTGAGCACCGTCGAGATGGGCAGCACCGCGCGAGGGAACTGGAGCGCACGCACCAGGCCGGTGTTGTTGAGGATCGCCCGCGACCCGCCGGTCATGGTGCCCGAGGTCATGCCGAAGACGATGATCCCGATGGCGAGGTAACCGACGTAATTGTCGATGCCGTGATTCGCCTTCAGCAGGAAGCCGAAGATGAACAGGTAACTGGCGATCAACAGGAGCGGGTTGAGCACCGCCCACAGTTGCCCGTACTTCTGGCCTTCGTTCTTCGCGTAGCGCTTCGCTGCCGAGAGCGCCCAGATGAACGAGCGGCGGTCCCACAGATCGCGGACGTACGCGGAGAACGGAGGACGCTCGCCGACCTTGCGCAGGTTGTGCGCGCCTGCATAGGCCCGCGCCTCGTCCAGCGTCATGCTTCGCGCCGGGTCGTCAGGCCGTTCCACCGTCATCGGCGCGGATCCTCCAGGCGTGCACCGGGGATGCCGGTGCCCCGCGTGGTGCGAGCCATGTCAGCCTCCGTGTCAGCGGCGACCGCGTGCCGCCTCGTCGTAGATTACTCGATAGTCCCCGGCGAGTCGTCCCCACGTGCGGTTTGAGCATGCCCAGTCCCGACCCGCAGCGCCTGCGGCCTGCAAGGCGTCCCGGTCGGCCGTGAGCCCGGCGATCGCGCGCCACCATGCGTCAGCGTCCCCGGCCGGTGCGAGATGGACGAACGGCCCTTCGGACGCCAACTCGACCAGGGGCGGCAGATCACTGGCCAGCACCGGGACGCCCGTGGCGAGGGCTTCGAGGGGTTTCAACGGCGGCACCAGCCTGGTCACGGGGGTCGAGAGGCGTGGGACGCAGTAGAGGTCCATGGCCGCGAGATGGTCCCGGACGTCCGCGTGGGGGACGCGTCCGGTGAAGCGCACCCGGTCACCCAACCCGGACGCCCGCTCGCGCATCGCACCCAGCGCAGACCCTGATCCCACCACGAGCAGGCGGACGCGAGGGTCGTCGCCCAGCGACAGGGCGTCGATCAGGACGTCCAGGCCCTCGTACTCGTTCAGCGTCCCCGAGAAGCCCAGCACGATCGCATCCGCGGGGATCCCGAGGGCCGCGCGCGCGTCGGCCCGCGTCGTCGGCGCGCCCACGTGATCGTCCGGGACGGCGTTCGGCACGACGTGAACCCGGTCAGCGGCGATGCCGCGCGCGACGATCTCGTCGGCCATGCTGCGCGAGAGGGTGACGACGGCGTCCGCGGCGGCCATGCAGGCAGTCTCGGCGGCGCGTGACCGGACGTACCGATCGGACGCGGGATCACCCCCTCGCGTGCGCCACGTCTCCTCCAGGAAGCCGCGGACCTCGTAGACCACCGGAAGGCCTGTCGCGCGTCCGACGGCGAGGGCGACCTGCGCGTTGTGGTGCATGCTGTGCGCGTGCAGCACGTCCGGTTGCAGTTCAGCGACCAGGCCGGTGACGAGCCGCACGGTCTCGTCGAGCCGGGCCCCGGCACCGAGCGGCAGCGCACGAACGGGCAGGAGCCGCCGGTACGAGACGCCGTCCAGGGCAATTGTCCGGGCAGCTGTGACAACTCCGGTGTCGACCGGGAAACCGAGCCTGGGAACCACGTCGACAGTGACGCCCGACTCGACCAGACCGCGGGCGATGCCCTGCGTCCGGATCGTGTAGCCGGTCTGGGCCTCGGGCAGCGCGGTCGTGACAAGGTGCAACGCCCTCGCGGGGGCGTGGTCGGTCCGACGGCGCGGGGCGGCCGGACCCGCCGCGAGGCGGGAGGGGGCGTCCAGGGCGGACAGCTCGCCCTCGATCGATGCCTCGAGCCGCGTCCGGGCTCGAGAACGAGGAGCGTGCCCGAGCACGTCGAGGGCGCGCGTCAGGTGGCCCTCCTCGGCCAGTAGTCGGGCCTCGACGAGCGCGAGGCGGTCAGGGTGGTCGGTGCGTCCGCGCAGGTCGTCCAGCGCGACGCGGGCCTCGGACGTCCGGTGCAGGACGCTGAGCGCCTCCACGGCCCGGAGAGCGGGGCCGACTGCAGCGTCCCGGGCGATGGACTCGAGGGCGACGACAGCCTCCGAACCACGACCGGACGCTGCGTCCCCCAGCGCTGCCAGCGTGGGCGCCATGCGTTCCAGGGCTGGATCGAGTCGCGAGCGGACGCGCGAGGGCAGCCCGCGGACGAGGGCCGACCCCACCGCCACCGGACCACGGTCGAGGTGCCTGGCGGCGACGGACGCGAGGATCGGGAGGTTGCGCAGCAGCGTGGTCATGTCCCGGCCATCATGCCAGCGCAGACCGCTGCGCGGCTGGCAACCAGACGGGATGACGCAGCGGCTCCGGTATCGTGGTGGGGACGTCGAGCGGAGGAGACCCATGGCAGACGGATCGAACGGACTCGGGTGGCGAAAGAAAGCTCGCACCCTCGTCGCAGCTCCCCTCGACCCCGAGGCACGTGGGCGCGTCCGCCGCGGGCTGCGACGTGAGGTCGCCCACGTGAAGCGGCGGATTCGTGGCGAGGTCGGTCCCATGCGCGTCGCGCTGCCGCCCAAGTCGATCCCCGAGGGACCCATCGCGCGGCCCAACGTGCTGGCCGCGGTCATCCTCGACCCGTTCTCGGAGCTCGCCTTCCGCTTCGAGTGGGACCAGATGCTCCTGTCGCGCTCGGCGTGGCAGGAGGAGCTGACCGCCCGCCGTCCCGACCTGTTGTTCGTCGAGTCGGCCTGGCAGGGCAACCGGGGGCGGTGGCGTCGGTCGATGACCGCCGAGACCGGCCCGTCTGAACCGTTGCGTGAGCTGGTGGCGTGGTGCCGCGCCGAGGGCATCCCCACGGTCTTCTGGAACAAGGAGGACCCGCCGAACTACGACAAGTTCATCGAGACCGCCCGACTGTTCGACCAGGTCTTCACGGTGGACGCGGACCGCATCCCCGACTACGTCGCCGACCTCGGCCACGACCGCGTGGGCCTGCTTCCGTTCGGCGCCCAGCCCCGGATCCACAATCCGGTGCGTCGCGACACGAACGGTGCTGAGCGCCCCTACAACGTGGCGTTCGCCGGCACGTACTTCGCGGAGAAGCACCCCGAGCGACGGGAGCAGATGGACTACGTCCTGGCCCCGGCGCGCGAACTCGGACTCCACATCTACTCGCGGATGCAGACCGAGGACCCCAGGTACCGCTTCCCCGCCGAATACCGCGCCAACATCGTCGGCTCGCTGCCCTACGAACGCATGCTGTCGGCGTACACCTGCTACAAGGTCTTCCTCAACGTCAACTCCGTGACCGGTTCACCCACGATGTGCGCTCGACGACTCTTCGAGCTGAGCGCGTCCCAGACGGCAGTGGTCACGGCACCGGCCGCGTCCCTGGAGACCTTCTTCGGCGATGACATCACCGTCGTGCACGACGCAGCCGAGGCCACCACCCGACTCAAGAACCTCGTGGCGCACACCGAGTTGCGCGACCGCCTCGCGTTGCGCGCCCACCGACGCGTGTTCGACTCGCACCTGTACGGACATCGGGTCGACCAGGTGCTTGCGTCGATCGGCCTCGAGCAGGCCCCGGTCGACCGCTCGGTGAGCGTCATCGTGCCGACCATGCGTCCCGAGAACCTCGAGAACATCTGGGAGTTCACGGCCCGTCAGTCGCACCCGGGCGTCGAGCTGGTGCTGGTCACCCACGGCTTCACCCCGGACGCGTCCCTGGTCGCCGAGCTGAACGAACGCCACGGGCTCAGCAACGTGACCCTGCGCACGGCTGACCAGTCCCTGCTGCTGGGCCAGTTGATGAACCTGGGCGTCGACGCCTCGGCCGGCCACTACGTCGCCAAGATGGACGACGACAACTACTACGGCGAGCACTACCTGAGTGACCTCGTCAACGCCTTCTCGTACACCGAGGCACAGGTGGTCGGCAAGTGGGCCCACTACGTGCACATCGGGGACGCGGACGGCCCGACGCTGTTGCGCTTCGCCGACTCCGAGAACCGTTACTCGCGACTGGTGCAGGGCGGGACGATCGTCACGCCGCGTGAAGTGGCGTCCGACGTGCGTTTCGAGGAGTTGCCCCGTCGCGTCGACACGACCTTCCTCGAGAAGGTGCGGAAGAACGGTGGCAAGGTCTACAGCGCAGACCGGTTCAACTACGTGAGTACGCGCAAGTCCGATGTGGGCGGGCACACCTGGGCCATCTCGAGCGACGACATCCTCGCCCGCTCGTCGCGGCTGGAGTTCTACGGTGACGCGACCGCCCACGTGACCGTCTGAGTCGGGAGCACCATGGACGCCGCCTCGACGCTCGTCGTCAGCTACTGCTTCCCCCCGTACAGCGACACGGCGGGGATCGTCGCGGCCAAGCGCGTCCGCGAGGCGGGCGTGCCGGTCGACGTGATCTGCAATGCCATGGACGCGATCCGCAAGCGCGACGCCTCCTTGACACGCATCGGCGGCGACCTGGTGCGGCGGTTCGCCGCTGTACCTTCGCGCACGGCCTTCTCGTCCGACCGTTCGGTCCGCGACTTCGTGACGGCCGGGCTGGCACGGGTCGACGCGTGGGAGTCGGTCCAGGGGCCCTACGAGAAGCTGTACAGCCGGGCGCAGTTCATCCACTCCCATTTCCTCGCGGCCCGCTACAAGGCCGCGCGTCCCGATGTGGAGTGGACGGCCGAGTTCTCCGACCCGCTCTCGCATGACGTCATGGGGCACACGCGCACGAGCCCGTTCGGGGCGGGTTTCCTGATGGACCACCTGTCCAACGGGATCACCGCCGCCGGCTTCACCCCGCCCGAGTCCGACAACATCAACGAGTGGTGCGAGGTGGCGGCCTTCGCACTGGCCGATCACTTCCTGTTCACGAATGCGCTGCAGCGCGACTTCATGGTCGATCACTGCCATGACCGTTCCCTCGCTGGCCGGGTGCTCGACCGTGCGACGGTGTCGCCGCACCCCACATTGCCCAGGGAGTTCTACTCGCTCGTGGAGTCCGAGACACCACCTGCTGACAGGGTCAACGTCGCCTACTTCGGCAACTTCTACGCCAACCGTGGCGTCGACCTCATCCTGGACGCGCTGGCCGCGCTTCCGCGTGAACAGTCGGCCCGGCTGATGCTGCACGTGTTCACCGCATCCCCCGATTCGCTGGTCCCTGCGGTGGAGCGGGCAGGGCTGGGCCATTGCGTCCGGGTCGGTCCCTACGTCGACTACCTCGAGTTCCTGGCCCTCAGCGACCGCATGGACCTGCTGCTGGTCAACGATGCCGTCGCGCCCGAGGGTGTGGTGAACCCCTTCCTTCCCTCCAAGTGGAGCGACTACGCCGGGTCGACGACGCCGGTGTGGGCCGTCGTGCAGGAGGGCAGTTCACTGGACGCGCTCGACGCCTTCGCGTTCCGGACGCCCGTGGAGCATCTCTCCGGCCTCACCCAGGTGCTCTCGCAGCTGGCCCTCGGCGGGGCACCTGCGCGCAGGGTCACGACCCCAGGATGATCTGCCGATAGAGGTCTGCGGTCGTGTCGGTGGCGAAGCGGACGCCGACCTCGCGTCGGGCGGCCGCTGATGCGTCTGCCCAGGCGTCCGGCCCGGCCAGGGACAGGATCCTCGTCACCGCCTCGTCGACCGAGCCGACGACCCAGTCGTCCGGGAACAAGCCCCGAGCCCCGCCCATGCCTGAGTACGCGGGCCAGTCGCGGTAGACCGGGACCGCTCCGGCCGCCACCATCTCGACGGCGCCGATGTGGAACGACTCCCGGAAGCTGGAACTGATCGCGAAGCCGATCCGTCGGAGGTGTCGGGGGAGGTCGCGACTCTGACCGACGTACTCGACGGCGTCCACGATGTCGGGCTGGACGACGCGGGCCCGGAAGGCCTCGGCGTAGGCCTGTTCGGACGCGCGGCGGGCGGTGGGTGGGAAGTCGCGCCCGACCAGCACCAGCCTCCACGCAGGATCGACCTTCCGGAGGGCTGCGAGTAGTTCCAGCGTCCACAGGGGGTCCTTGACCTTCTGTCCCCACCCGACCATGCCGAGCGTGCGGGACGCGCCCGGGGCCGAATCGGCTGCGAAGCGTCCGAGGTCGACGACATTGCCGACGACGTGTTGCCGGACGTGCGCGAGGCGCTCACCCAGATTGCCGTTGACGGTGCGGCGCAGGTGGTCGCTCACGAAGATGACGTCGGTGACCCGTGACCAGTCGATCAGGTACTGCCACAGCGACAGCGTGTCGACACCGTGGCAACGGATGACGAGCCGGCATCCGGGGGGAGCCAGCAGGGACGCCAGGAGGGCACCCTTGTCGGCCCAGTCGGCGAAGATGACGTCGCGGTCGCGGAAGGCGGCAGCCATGGTGCCGCCGGAGGCGACGGGCAGGCCCAGTGAACGGCAGAGGCGCTCGTGGATGGGTCTCGGAGAGGCTGCCATCGCGCCCATCCCGGGCTGGAGCTGGGCCAGTCGGAGGACCTGGACCTCGGCGGAGTGCGTCAGTGCTTCGGTGACGGGGGCGGCGAACCGGGGGTACGAGCCGGGCAGCACGAGGACGCGGGGACGCGAGCCGGAGCGCGCGTTGCCCGGCGCGGACACGGATGGCATGGGAGAGCTGAGAAGAGACCAGACCCGGGAACCTGCAAGGGGGGCGAGGAGTCGCTCCCGATCAGCCAGGAGTGGAGGGTGCGCCACGTTGGACTGGACGTCGGGGTGGAAGAGTGTTTCGGCGACGAGCCCCATCAGGAAGGCTGCGCGCTCGTGTTCGCCCGCAGCAAGGGCTGCATCGGCGGCCTTCACCACCGATCCGACAACACCGAGGTGACGGTCACTCAAGGCGTCACCGCGCGCCAGGTCGGCCATTCCGGCAAAGAGGTCGAAGCCGTATTCGACGTGGGCGTCCGGGTGGATGCGCAGGGCCGCGTCCGCGAGGGTGCGCGCCGCTTCGATTCGGAAGGCCCGATAGAGGCGCCACGCCGCCACGGCCAGCACGGCGGGTGGGGGAGTGAGCAGGTCACCTGCCGGCAGTTCGGCCAACGCCCGCGTGGCGGCCCGCACTGCGCGGAGTTCGGACGTGCCCCAGGAGGTCGAGGTCGCGGTGGCGGCCAGGACGAGGGAGTGGATCGCGACGGAGGACGCGGGATTCACCCCGCCCGCACGGGCGAGGCCGGCCCCGGCCCCGTCGAGCGCGATGACGAGGTCGGCTCGGGCGATGAGGTCGCGGGACGCCTGGTCGAGAGTGGGCGTCGGTGCGTGGGCGGGCCTCGGGTGCAGCGGCGTCGACTGGACCTTGCTGACGGCGGCGCTCCAGTACCGGCTCGCCTTTCGGCGCGCGCGCTGGGTCAGCGTCCGGGCCGGCTTCGCGGACGCCGGTCGATTGTTCTGTGCGGCGCGCAGACGATGGCGGGGAAGGTTCTTGAGCCCGACGTCCACTGCCCCGCTGAGGTGCAGGAGGTCGAGGGCAGTACCCGACGCGCGGAGCAGGGCGAGTTCGTGGACGAGGGCGTTGGCCCGGTCGGTGTTCCCGGCCACCAG
>Ga0075156_10002286_pt1 | contig 10623 bp, 10 predicted proteins | sample JI81AbrownDNA_FD_70966 | JGI IMG/M metagenome (GOLD analysis project Ga0075156, IMG submission 70966) | Wastewater effluent complex algal communities from Wisconsin, to seasonally profile nutrient transformation and Carbon sequestration -... | ecosystem: Engineered > WWTP > Effluent > Algae...
TTCACGCCCGTTTTTCCCTGCGTGATCGCTTGCTGACCGAGCGTAGAATCCTCGATCTGTTCGGCCAGGACAGCACGCCGAGCCAACGGCAGGGCCAGTTGGTCATCGCCACGCAAGTGGTCGAGCAAAGCCTGGATGCGGACTGGGACGTTGTTGTCAGTGACCTCGCGCCCATCGATCGCCTCATCCAGCGCGCAGGGCGCTTGCAACGTCATGTGCGAGATCGGCATGGCGAGCGTTTGCAGGACCCAACGGCAGGCGATCAGCGCGGTGAAGCTCGTCTATACGTGTTCGGCCCACGGTGGACCGCTTCGCCTGAGGCCGACTGGTTCAAGGCGGCTTTTCCGAAGGCGGCCAATGTCTACGCGCACCACAGCCAACTCTGGTTGACCGCCAAAGCGCTGCAAGCTGGCTGCTTTGCCATGCCTGCCGATGCCCGAAGCCTGATCGAACGCGTGTTTGCTGGTGACTCAGAGATTCCGGAAAAGCTTGAACACAACGCCAACCAGGCGGAAGGGAAGTCCTACAGTGACGCCAGCGAGGCACAGCAGAACACGGTGAAACTGGGGTCGGGATATGTGCGTGGCGGTATCGACTGGTGGAGCGAAGCCAAGACGCCTTCCCGCTTGGGCGAGGCGAGCATCAACGTGGTCCTGGCGCGCTGGGATCTGGAGCGCTTGCTGCCCTGGTGTGAGCACGAAGATCTACGGCATGCCTGGGCCTACAGCACGGTTCGCGTCGCTGAGCGACTGATCGCCAAGAGCGCAGAGCCTGAGGGCGCGGCGCGGAAAGCAGCGCTGGAGCAGGCGCTGCTGACATTGCCCGGCGGGGGAAAGTGGTGCGTACTACTACCGCTCGAGAAAGGTCATCAAGGGTGGACCGGGGCTGCCTGGAGCAAGACGACGGCGCAAAGGCCAGAGCAGAGGCTCTCGTGGGTCTACGATTCGCTCAGCGGCTTGTGCCAGATTGAGCAGGACGGGGAGGATAACGAATGAATCTATTGCATGAACCCTGGATGCCAGTGCGGCGCCGTGACGGCAGTCGGGCGTGGATTGCGCCGAACCAGTTGTCGGATCCCGACATTCTGGCCTTCGACGCTGATCGGCCCGATTTCAACGGCGCGCTGGCTCAGTTTTCTGTGGGACTGCTTCAGACCAGCACGCCGGTGGACAGCGGGGTGGCATGGGACGAGCGGTTTGAGAACCCCCCTTCGGCGGTTGTTCTGAGCGAGTGGTTTGCTCCATTTGCAGAAGCGTTCGAGTTGGATGCCAAGGGAGCCCGCTTCATGCAGGATTTCAGCCTGACCGCTGACGAAGGTTCGTTCAACGAGATCGGTGCCTTATTGATCGACGCGCCCGGCGAGAACGCGCTCAAGAACAATAGCGACCATTTCGTCAAGCGTGGCCGCGTGTCGGGGATGTGCGCACATTGCGCGGCGAGCGCCGTGTTGACCCTGCAGATCAACGCGCCAGCGGGCGGAGTTGGAAATCGCACAGGCCTGCGCGGGGGCGGGCCATTGACCACATTGCTGCTAAGCATGCCGCTCGACGGGCAGCCTCGCTCCTTGTGGGACGATTTGTGGCTCAACGTACGCGATCAGCGCGGGTTTCTGGCCTTGTGCGGCGACGCCGGGAAGTCAGCTCTTCACTTCCGCTTCCCGTGGATGAGTGACATAGCCGCAATCCAGCGCGCTGGTGGCGAGACCGCGCCGGTGCAGGTGCACCCGCATCATGTCTTCTGGGCAATGCCACGGCGAATCCGTCTGGACTTTGAAACGGTTGCCAGCGGTGACTGTGATGTTTGCGGTCGATCTTCCGAGCGACTCGTTCAGCGCTATGTCAGCAAGAACTACGGTTTCAACTACAAGGGGCCCTGGAATCACCCGCTGTCGCCGTACTACGAGGCCACGCAGGGATGGCTGCCGATGCATCCGCAGCCTGGTGGCTTCGCTTTTCGCCACTGGTTGGGCTGGGCGCTCGGCCAAGTGGCGGACAAAAAGAAACAGCGTTGCGCCAGCGTTGTGCAACATGCGCTTGCCGACCGTCGCGGGCAGTTGCGCCTGTGGGCTTTCGGCTACGACATGGACAATATGAAAGCGCGCTGCTGGTACGAAGCGACCTTGCCGCTTTACGGACTGGCTGACTGCGATGCGGATGCCCAGGGCTGGGTTGGATCACAAGTGGACATCTGGATTGCGGGCGCAGACCTGGCGGCGTCGTACCTGCGCTCGGCAGTCAAAGATGCCTGGTTCAGCTCAGAAGCGCGCGGGAATTTCAGCGCGATCGATGCGACTTTCTGGAGCAGCACCGAAGCGGCGTTCTATGACCAATTGCGCGACCTTATCGATCTCGCTCGTCAGAATCTCGAAGGCGATATGCTCGCCGTTCGTGAAAGTTGGCACCGGGTTCTGATCATCACAGTCGACAAGTTGTTCGACACCATCTTCGTTGGTGCCGGCCAGGTCGAACGGCAAAGGCCGCAACGCGTGGCCAAAGCGTTCCGACAATTGAAGAAAAACATGCGCGGGCCGAAGGTGCGGCAGGCACTTTCCTTGCCGGCACTGGCTACCGAAAAACCAACGTCACGAAACCCGGCCGCAGAAGCGGCTGCCATCTAAGGAGAACGGCATGGCTATCTACTTCACGGTAGGCGAAGGACTCGGGCAGGCCTTGTTCGAATGGTGGCAAGGCTTGGAGAAAGACCGCGCGAGCCGAGCGGTACTGAGGCGGGCATCCTCGCTAACCGAGATCTCGCTTACCCCTGCGTACCAGCGGTTGTGCGGGCGGCTTGGCGCGCTGAACTGGAAGGACTGGGAGAGGGATCGCTTTGCCCTCGTCGTTGGCGTACTGGCGCATGTCAAGACGCACGACGTTCGGCCGCCAGCCCTGGCCATGAGCCAGCGTGCTCCGGGCGAGGATCGTCCGCCCGTCAGTGAGCTGCGCTTCCTGCGACTGCTGGAGTCGCCTGATCCTGATTCGCTATTTTCGGGCGTTCGCCGCGTGCTGCCTCTGATGGGCGGCGTCGACGTCATCGTACTGGCCAACGACCTGATCCACTGGGGTGATGCGGTCAAAAAAAAGTGGGCCTACGGCTATGACTGGCCCGAAAAAACCGTTCGCTGATTTCGTCCTCAACTCTTTCCAGGAAACCACATCATGTCTCGCTTTGTTCAGCTTCACGTACTGACCAGCTACCCACCGTCCAACCTGAATCGCGACGACACCGGTCGCCCTAAAACCGCTCTGATGGGCGGCGCGATGCGCTTGCGCCTCTCGTCGCAAAGTCAGAAGCGAGCGTGGCGAACATCCGATATCTTCGAAACTTCTCTCGCCGGAAATCTGGGTACGCGCACCAAATGGATGGGCAAGGAAGTCTTTCAAGAACTCAAGAAATCCGGCATTGCTGAAAAACCGGCGCGGGAATGGACGAAGGCCATCGCCGCTCGCTTCGGGAAGCTCAAGTCGGACAAGAAGACGGAGAAGGACGAGGATCTGGAAATCGAACAACTCGCCCATTTCAGCCCTGAAGAAATAGCCGCGATAAACGCTCTTGCTGCGACGTGTGCCGCGCGTGGAAGCGCCCCTGCCGAAAGCGAGTTGGCCCTGCTGAGCAAACCCCGGCATGCTGTCGACATCGCCATGTTTGGCCGCATGCTGGCCGATTCGCCAGCATTCAACGTCGAGGCAGCCGTGCAGGTTTCGCATGCGATTACGGTACACAAAGCCGCTGTCGAGGACGACTACTTCGTCGCTGTCGATGACCTGAACGACGGGCAGGAGGACAGTGGCGCTTCGCATATTGGTGAGCGCGGCTATGGCGCTGGCCTCTTCTACCTCTATCTGTGCGTCAACCGGGAGTTGCTGCAAGAGAACCTTGGCGGCGACGAGGCGCTGACAAACAAAGCGCTGGACGCCCTGCTCAACGCGGTGACCAGAGTATCGCCAACGGGGATGCAGAACAGCTTTGCGTCACGCGCCTATGCCAGTTACGTTCTGGCCGAAAAAGGTGATCAGCAACCGCGCTCACTCGCGCAAGCCTTCCTCAAGCCAATCACTCCGTACGGCGACCAGAACATGCTGGGAGTGGCGGTGGAAGCCATCAGGACGCGCTATAAGAACTTCGACAAGGTGTATGGCGAATGCGCGGAGCTGCGCTACGAGATTGACGTCGAGGCCGGAGAAGGTACGTTGCCAGAACTAATTGCTTTTGTTCAGAGTTGACGGCCGTGGAGTTCCTGATCTTTCAATTGCAGGCACCGCTGGCGTCCTGGGGTGGCACTGCGGTGGGCGAGCATCGTGGCAGTCATGAGTACCCCGGCGAGTCGGCCTTGCTCGGCCTGCTCGCGGCCGCACTCGGCATCCGGCGCGAGGACGAGTCGACCCTGACGGCACTCAAGCAGGCTTATGGCTTCGCTGTCGGCGTGCAAGACGGGGGCAGCTTGCTCCGGGACTATCACACCGCGCAGGTACCGGGGCGCAGCACGCTGAAGGGTCGGCCGCAGGCGACGAGACGTGAGGAATTGGCTGTGCCAAAGCATGAGTTGAATACCATCCTGTCAACGCGCGACTACCGGCAAGATGCCGCGTGCCTGGTAGCGGTTCAAGCGCTGCTTGATGCACCATATACCCTGGGTGCCTTGGCCGACGCTTTGCGATCACCGCGCTACGTCCTTTATCTGGGGCGAAAATCCTGCCCGCCAGCCGCTCCACTACATCCGCAAGCCATCAATGCCGACTCGGCGCGGGCTGCTTTCGACGCATATCTGGCGCGGCTTGAACAGGAGCGGGTGGCACATTCTGATAAGCGCGGCCGCCCGCCTTTCGAGGACATCGCTCCGGTAGTGCGAATCGCATGGTCAGAGGGCGTCACTACCGGTGTAAGTCCAGATCTAAGCGCAACACGTAAAGACCGTGTGATCCGTCGCAAGGGCTGGCAATTTGGCGATCGCACCGAGCATGTCTGGCTGCGGAAGGAAGGGGGCTGACCATGTATTTCTCGATGATTTCGCCTTCGGCCGGCCAAGAGCGCGAGGCAGCACAGCAGTGGGCTGCCGGTCCGTACTCGGAGCATCAATGGTTGTGGCGCTTTTTCCCGGCCGAGAAAGGCTCGCCAAGAGACTTTCTATTTCGCCGGATGAATACAAATGGCTTCCCACGTTTCTACGTTGTATCGAAACGTGCTCCCCAACTCCTGAACGACGCATGGCTTGTCCAAACTCGGGAATATGCACCCCGACCCGCTACCGGCACGCATTGGCGCTTTGAGTTGCGTGCCAATCCGGTCGTAACGATCAGTTCGGATGGCAAGTCTGCCCGTCATGATGTAGTGATGCAGCGGAAGAAAATCTTGCTTGCCGAACGTGGCCTTGCCCGTTGGCAAGAGTGGCGAGGCCAAGATAAGCCGGCGCTCTATGAGCTGGTTAGCGATTGCTGTCGGCAATGGCTGCTCGCCAGGGGGCCACGTTCGGGTTTCGAAATCGCGATGGAGAGCCTGTTGGTGGAGAGTTATGCGCAACACTCCGAGAAGCGCGGGCGCCTACGGTTCAGTACCGTAGATTTCTCTGGCGAGTTGCGAGTGACTGATCCCGAGGCGTTCTCGGCTACCTTGTGCGCGGGGATCGGGCATGCGAAGGCGTTTGGCTGCGGCCTCTTGCTGGTACGCGGTGCATGACGGTTTGGTTCTCCGACCAAACGCGCTTGGGCCACGGGACGTGACCGACGCTAACGATCTGCGGTCGGCTGGCTGCTCGTGCTTGAGGAACTCGCCAGCTGACTTTACGGTGCGCCGGCATGTCGCGCCTGCGAACAGCCAAGGCCCAGTGGTGCGCTCCCGAACCCCGGCAACGGCTATGTCGACTCGTCGCGGGTAGTGTCGAATTTCCGCCATGCTGCCACCCCTTAAGCCCATCCCCATCAAGGAGCGCTTGTCAGTCGTTTTCGTTGAACGGGGCGAGATCGACGTTGTTGATGGAGCATTCGTGCGAGTGGATCAGCAAGGATTGCGTGTACGACCTGTGCTGACGCATATCCCGATTGGCGGCGTCGCCTGCATCATGCTGGAGCCAGGCACGCGTGTGTCGCACGCGGCCGCCGCCTTGGCAGCGCGGGTTGGTACATTGTTGGTGTGGGTAGGCGAAGCGGGGGTGCGCCTCTATTCGGCGGGACAACCCGGCGGCGCCCGCGCTGACCGCCTGCTGTATCAGGCCAAGCTTGCGCTTGACGAGGTCCTTCGGCTAAAGGTAGTTCGCAAGATGTACGCGATTCGTTTTGGCGAGGAGCCGCCAGCTCGGCGCAGCGTCGAACAGCTGCGCGGTATTGAAGGCGCGCGCGTACGGCGCAGCTATCAGTTGCTGGCGCAGAAGTTTGGCGTCAAGTGGAGCGGACGAGACTACAACCCGGAGAACTGGGATGTGTCCGATTTACCGAACCGCTGTTTGTCATCCGCAACTGCCGCACTCTACGGTGTGACCGAAGCCGCTGTCCTGGCTGCCGGCTACGCGCCTGCCGTCGGCTTCATCCATACCGGCAAACCCTTATCGTTTGTCTACGACGTCGCCGACATCTACAAGTTTGAGACCGTAGTGCCCGCTGCCTTCCAGGTAGCCGCCCACCCGCCGCCGAATGCCGAGCGTGCCGTGCGGTTGGCGTGCCGCGACATGTTCCGGCAGACAAAGTTGTTGGACCGCATCATTCCGGATATTGAGATGATCCTCGCTGCCGGCGAGATTCCGCGGCCGGCAGCGCCAGCCGACGCGGTTGCTCCCGCTATTCCCAACCCCGAGAGCCTGGGCGATGCTGGTCATCGTTCTTGAAAACGCGCCACCACGCCTGCGCGGCCGATTGGCAATCTGGCTGCTCGAAGTGCGGGCGGGTGTCTATGTAGGCAACTATTCCAGACGAGTGCGGGAGGTCATCTGGGAGCAAGTCGGGCAAGGGCTCGAAGACGGGAATGCGGTAATGGTTTGGCGCGCCAACACCGAATCAGGATTCGAGTTTGAAACGCTCGGAGCGAATCGTCGGGTACCAGCGGAGATTGATGGCGTGCGCTTGGTTAGCTTTTTTCCCGAAGCCACGGAAGGTGATCTTTAACAACTCGGGAAATGGCGTTTGCATGCCGTTTCGTTGGTGGATTTTGAAGGGCTGATATTTCCATGGAAAATCATGGGGATGGAAGAAGCGTTCCCCGCAGGCGCGGGGATGAACCGGAAATCAACCCGATGCCGGCGCCGGCCAAACGGCGTTCCCCGCAGGCGCGGGGATGAACCGAATACCCTTCTCTGGTTCGTGCTGATGTCGTTGCGTTCCCCGCAGGCGCGGGGATGAACCGTCTGGCCGATTCGTGGTCATGGCGACATGGGAGCGTTCCCCGCAGGCGCGGGGATGAACCGTCTCACTCGGGCTGACGAGCGACGGCACCAGCGCGTTCCCCGCAGGCGCGGGGATGAACCGATTCGTTTGACCAGGTGCCGCGGTTCGAGCGGGCGTTCCCCGCAGGCGCGGGGATGAACCGACTTCACCGGGAAGCCGGCAACGCTTGAGTCTGCGTTCCCCGCAGGCGCGGGGATGAACCGCATTAGAAAACTCCCGCATCAAGGTAGCGCGCGCGTTCCCCGCAGGCGCGGGGATGAACCGTTCGCAGCTACTCCTGCCGCCCCCCAATGATCGCGTTCCCCGCAGGCGCGGGGATGAACCGACCCGCTGGCCGGAACGAGTCCGATTGACGATGCGTTCCCCGCAGGCGCGGGGATGAACCGCAGAACTGTTACCCTTTGGCCGGCAGATGGTCGCGTTCCCCGCAGGCGCGGGGATGAACCGCTCCTCGCCATAGACCGGGAAAACCGGGATCCGCGTTCCCCGCAGGCGCGGGGATGAACCGCTCTTGAACCCGAGCCGCGAAACCTTGCCGCAGCGTTCCCCGCAGGCGCGGGGATGAACCGCTCTCCTGGCCCGTGGTCTGGCGAACTGCGCGGCGTTCCCCGCAGGCGCGGGGATGAACCGAATAATTTCCACAATCATCAGTCGCTTGACAAGCGTTCCCCGCAGGCGCGGGGATGAACCGCTCCCGGTTCGCCGCCACCGTCGCGCGCCTGGGCGTTCCCCGCAGGCGCGGGGATGAACCGCGCGCGGCTTAGGGCTTCTCGGGCGCCCTCTTGCGTTCCCCGCAGGCGCGGGGATGAACCGAAATGCTGTTCGCTTCGTACATGCCGTTTCAGGCGTTCCCCGCAGGCGCGGGGATGAACCGCAGCCGGCGCAGCTCGTCCGCCTGGACGCGCGGCGTTCCCCGCAGGCGCGGGGATGAACCAGGAAGGCGCTTGCGAAGCCCTGAGCCGAGCGCTGCGTTCCCCGCAGGCGCGGGGATGAACCGCTGGACGGCGACACAGGAAACACTCGCAGCTCGCGTTCCCCGCAGGCGCGGGGATGAACCGTATTCCGTAGAAGAGCGGCCTCATTTACTGGCGCGTTCCCCGCAGGCGCGGGGATGAACCGACTCTGCGAATGCTGGTTATGAAGGCACAAAAGCGTTCCCCGCAGGCGCGGGGATGAACCGCAAAATTCACCACCGACAAAAATGACGGCGGCGCGTTCCCCGCAGGCGCGGGGATGAACCGTCATCCGGCGCCCGGTCGGCGTTGCCAGTAGCGCGTTCCCCGCAGGCGCGGGGATGAACCGAAACTTCCCGCAACCCAAACGGCATTTGAAGGGCGTTCCCCGCAGGCGCGGGGATGAACCAGGTGTCCGCCCTCCATTTTCAGCCGCTCCGCAGCGTTCCCCGCAGGCGCGGGGATGAACCGCGCACTGAGCAGATGCTGGCAGCGCACTGGTAGCGTTCCCCGCAGGCGCGGGGATGAACCGCCAAATGGCACTGGCTGAGACGGGGCGCTGACGCGTTCCCCGCAGGCGCGGGGATGAACCGCTGCGGGCTTTGGACACCTGCGCCGCCCTGCGGCGTTCCCCGCAGGCGCGGGGATGAACCGGGAATGCTCGGCAGCGGCAACACTCTGGCCGCGCGTTCCCCGCAGGCGCGGGGATGAACCGCGGCGGCGCTCTGTTCCAGGGCGGAGACGGAGGCGTTCCCCGCAGGCGCGGGGATGAACCGCCGAAAGCGCGCCGGTGCCGGAAGTACAAGGCGCGTTCCCCGCAGGCGCGGGGATGAACCGTCATCAGGATGCACGCCAAACAGCCTTGCGATGCGTTCCCCGCAGGCGCGGGGATGAACCGGAAAACAAGATCGTAACGCACCTCCTAGATCAGCGTTCCCCGCAGGCGCGGGGATGAACCGAACCGCCGCCTGACGTCTATGAGGAGTGCTTGGCGTTCCCCGCAGGCGCGGGGATGAACCGCGTCTGTTGCGGCTTGCGGAGCATGACCACAAGCGTTCCCCGCAGGCGCGGGGATGAACCGCAGCGCAGCAAGGGCGGGCGGAGAATGAAGCCGCGTTCCCCGCAGGCGCGGGGATGAACCGTGCAGATTGCCGCTTGCAGGATCGACGCGAGCGCGTTCCCCGCAGGCGCGGGGATGAACCGAATCCACCCAGGAAGAGACCCACGCTAAACCAGCGTTCCCCGCAGGCGCGGGGATGAACCGTACATGCGGCGCGGCGTTTAACGTCTTGCGGGGCGTTCCCCGCAGGCGCGGGGATGAACCGTCTTACTCCGACCAGTAATTACAACGATGGCGGCGTTCCCCGCAGGCGCGGGGATGAACCGGACCTGCGCATGCTGCAGGTGTATTTCAATCCGCGTTCCCCGCAGGCGCGGGGATGAACCGCCGCCGGCCCCTTCGACCGCCCGGACGACACCGCGTTCCCCGCAGGCGCGGGGATGAACCGACGGCCTGCTACTCGTCGCCCCCGATTGCAGCGCGTTCCCCGCAGGCGCGGGGATGAACCGCTATTCGACCCCTACACGATGACCGTGATCGAGCGTTCCCCGCAGGCGCGGGGATGAACCGCCTATGGCGGAAGCGGAACCGGGACTCTCACGGGCGTTCCCCGCAGGCGCGGGGATGAACCGGAATCAAAGGTCGATCCGCGCTTCAAGGAAATGCGTTCCCCGCAGGCGCGGGGATGAACCGTATCAGGGTTCCGGGGAGACGCCTTCGCGCGGGCGTTCCCCGCAGGCGCGGGGATGAACCGCCAGCATCTCTGCTGGCTCTCTTTGGGCGCACGCGTTCCCCGCAGGCGCGGGGATGAACCGACGATTTCCAGAAGCTCGCCGGCAATCACTGGGCGTTCCCCGCAGGCGCGGGGATGAACCGCTCGCCGGCAATCACTGGCCCGCAGACGCGGCGGCGTTCCCCGCAGGCGCGGGGATGAACCGCAACAGCAAGGCCAGCGCGCAGCGTTTCATCGGCGTTCCCCGCAGGCGCGGGGATGAACCGACGACAGATTCGCTGGCAGACATCGGGACGCTGCGTTCCCCGCAGGCGCGGGGATGAACCGCGGAAAGACGGCCGCGGCGCGGCGGGATGTGCGCGTTCCCCGCAGGCGCGGGGATGAACCGATCGAGCAATGTTCGTGTTCGGATGCGTCGCCGCGTTCCCCGCAGGCGCGGGGATGAACCGGAGCAACGAACCGTTGCGAAACCGAACGATAAGCGTTCCCCGCAGGCGCGGGGATGAACCG
>Ga0075156_10002287_pt1 | contig 10621 bp, 8 predicted proteins | sample JI81AbrownDNA_FD_70966 | JGI IMG/M metagenome (GOLD analysis project Ga0075156, IMG submission 70966) | Wastewater effluent complex algal communities from Wisconsin, to seasonally profile nutrient transformation and Carbon sequestration -... | ecosystem: Engineered > WWTP > Effluent > Algae...
GCACGATGGCCCGGCCCATGGCCACGCGCTGGCGCTGGCCACCCGACAGTTGCAGGGGCTTGCGGTCCAGCAGGTGCTCTATCTGCAGGGTCTTGGCCACCCGGGCAATGATTTCCTCCTGCTCGGGCTTGGGTACCTTGCGGATATCCAGGCCAAAGGCGATGTTCTTGCGCACCGTCATATTGGGATACAGCGCATAGCTCTGGAACACCATGGCGATGTCGCGATCCTTGGGAGACAGCTTGTTGACCACCCTGTCACCGATGGCGATCTCGCCGGAGGTGATGTCGTCCAGGCCGGCGATCATATTGAGCAGGGTGGATTTGCCACAGCCTGAGGGGCCGACCAGGATCAGGAACTGGCCCTTCTCTATCTCCAGGTCTATGCCCTTGAGTATGTGGGTGTTGCCAAAGCTCTTCTTGACGTTGCGTATGCTGAGTGCGCCCATGTCGTTTCTCCGCGAGGCGGGTCAGGTTGGCGCCTGGGCATGGTGCCGGCGCCGCCTGCCTGTCCTCGGTTAGCCCTTTACCGCGCCGGCAGTCAGCCCGCGCACGAAATATTTGCCGCCCACCATGTACACCAGCAGGGTAGGCAAGGCCGCGATGATGGCTGCGGCCATGTCCACGTTGTATTGCTTCACGCCGGTACTGGTGTTCACCAGATTGTTGAGCGCCACCGTCATGGGCTGGCCCTCGCCCGAGCTGAACACCACACCAAAAAGGTAGTCGTTCCAGATCTGCGTGGTCTGCCAGATCAGGCACACCATGATGGTGGGCACCGAGATGGGCAGCAGTATCTTGAAGAAGATGCGGAAGAAACCCGCGCCGTCTATGCGCGCTGCCTTGACCAGTTCGCCCGGCACCGTCACGTAGTAGTTGCGGAAGAACAGCGTGGTGAACTGCAGGCCATAGATCACGTGCACCAGCACCAGCCGACCGGTACTGTTCTCCAGCTCCAGCCAGCCCAGCACCTGGGCCATGGGCAGTATCACCACCTGGAAGGGCAGGAAGGTGCCGATCAGCAAGGCCATGAAGAACATGTCCGAGCCCTTGAAGCGCCACATCGACAGGATGTAGCCATTGAAGGCGCCCACCAGGGTGGAGATCAGCACCGCCGGTATCATCATTGTGAGACTGTTGGCGAAATAGCGCTTCATGCCGCCACACTCCACCCCGGTACAGGCGCTGGACCAGGCCGCGCTCCAGGCATCCAGGCTGAACGTGCCCGGCAGCGACAACAGGTTGCCGGCGCGGATTTCATCCAGGGTCTTGAAGCTGGTGCTCAGCATCACGTACAGCGGCGCCAGATACCACAGAGCCATCAGCACCAGCACGGCATAGATGCCGAAGCGTATGAGCTTCGCTTGCAGGGATTGCGGGTAATCAGCCACGACGCTCCCTCCTCAGTTCGGAATACAGCAGCGGCATGACCACGGCGCATGCGGTGAACAGCATCATCATGGCGCTGGCGGCGCCCAGGCCAAGCTGGCCCCGGGTAAAGCCATGCTGGTACATGAAGATGGACGGCAGATCGGTGGCAAAGCCGGGGCCGCCGCCGGTCAGGGCCATCACCAGGTCAAAGCTCTTGACCGCGATATGCGCCAGTATCATGAATGCACTCAGGAACACCGGCCGCAGGCTGGGGATGATGATGCGGGTGTAAATGGTTGGCAGGGAGGCGCCATCCATCTGTGCCGCCTTGATGATGCTGTCGTCCACCCCACGCAGGCCCGCCAGGAACAAGGCCATCACAAAGCCTGAGGATTGCCATACACCGGCAATGACCACGGTGTAGATGGCGAAATCGGGGTTGATGATCCAGTCGAAGGTGACGCCGGTAAAACCCCAGTCATGCGCCATCTTTTCCAGGCCCAGGCCTGGGTTCAATATCCATTTCCAGGCAGTGCCGGTCACAATGAAGCTCAGCGCCATGGGGTAGAGATAGAGCGTACGGATGGCGCCCTCAAACCGGATTTTCTGATCCAGCAGCACTGCCATCAAGAGGCCCAGGGCCATGCTGACCAGAATGAACAGGCCACCAAAGATGCCCAGGTTCTGCATGGCGCCCCACCAACGCTCATTGCCGAACAGCTCGACATACTGGACAAAGCCAGCCCATTCATAGCGTGGCAACAGGCGGGATTCGGTGAACGACAACCAGGCCGTCCAGCCTATGAATACATAAAAGCCGACCAGGCAGGCCAGCACCGTAGGGGCCAGCACCAGCTTGGGCAGGATCACATCGGCGAGCCGGCTTATCGAAAAACCGGGTGCGCCTTGACGGGAAGCAGTCATGGCGTCTCCTTGTGCAGGTTGGAAAGACAGCGGGTAGGGGACTCCGGCAGCCGTGCAGGCCTGCCGGAGCGTTCACTCCTCGCTGGCGCGAGTTATTTACTGCTTGTTGTACTTATTAGGCACAGGCTTGGCCGCAGGGCACGACACCCGCGCTGCTGGTGGCGCAGCGCTGACCAGGCCTGCCTGGCGCTGCCAACCAGGCCCAGCGTTGCAGCGCTTAGCGCTTCTTGGCGGCAGCCAGCAACTTGGCTACGGCATCCTTGCTGCTCATGTTCGAATTCATGAAACTCGACACCACATCCTGGATAGCACCTTGTGCGGCAGACGGCTGGGCCATTTGATGAGCAAAGGAGGGAACCAGGCCGCCCGACTTGTTGGAAGCCACGAAATCGGCTGCCGATTTCTTGGCGCAATCGTCAAACTTGCTCATGTTGTGCCCCAGGCGCACCGGGACCGAGCCCTTGTTCTGGTTGAACACTTCCTGGAAAGGCGTGGACAGCACGGTGGAGGCAAAGTCGGAAGTCGCCTTGAGGTCCTTGTTCTTCTGCGCAAAGACGATGAATGAGTCGATATTGAAGGTGAAGGCATTGGCCGTACCCGGTGCAGCCAGGCAAAGATAGTCGGTACCGGGTTTCTTGCCTGCGGCGGCAAACTCACCCTTGGCCCAGTCACCCATGAACTGCATGGCAGCCTTGCCGTTGATCACCATGGACGTCGCCAGATTCCAGTCGCGGCCCGGCATATCCTTGTCCATGTACTTGCGCACCATGCGCAGGGTATCGAAGGCCTTGATAGTGGTAGCGCTGTTGATGGCCGCCGGGTCCAGCTTCACGAAAGCCTTGTTGTAGTAGTCGGCACCACCCACACCCAGGGCGATGGATTCGAATACCGTATTGTCCTGCCAGGGCTGGCCACCATGGGCCACCGGAATAAAGCCGGCCTTTTGCAGCTTCTCGGCCACAGCCGGGAACTCATCCCAGGTCTTGGGCGGCTGCACGCCGGCCTTCTTGAATACTTCGGGATTGGCCCACATCCAGTTGACGCGGTGTACGTTCACCGGCACGGCCACATAATGGCCCTTGTACTTCATTACATTGGCCACCACGGGCGGCAGCAGGGTGTCCCACTTCTCGGTCGCCGATACACCGTCCAGATTAGCCAATACGCCCTCGGCAGCCCACTCCTGGATGGCAGGGCCCTTTACCTGGGCAGCCACGGGCGGATTGCCCGATACCACGCGGGTCTTCAGCACGGTCATGGCATTGTCGCCACCACCGCCGGCCACGGCGAAGTCCTTCCAGGTATGGCCCTTGGCCTCTATCATTTTCTTCAGTTCAGCGGCGGACTTGGCCTCGCCACCGGAAGTCCACCAATGCAGCACTTCAACAGTACCGGCAGAGGCAGGGAGGGAAAGCACACAGGCGGCGGCCAATGCCAGGGTCAGGCGACGAGGTTGCATCTGTCTCACTCCTTATTTGAATTAGGTCGGCTGCGTCATGCACACGACTGGAGCGAAATATAACTACGCATGTAAGCTTTGTGAAGGATTTTTGTAAGTTTTCAGTAAGTTTCAATATTGCATTGCACCATGAAAGCGCAAAGCCCAAGCCAGTGCCTCATTTCAAGGCAATCGCAGCACAGCATCGGGGCAACATCGACTGTGGTACGAGTTACACTTAGCCATAGCCAACGGGACCACATCTTGTTTTGTTACACGGCCGGCCACCGCCACCACACCCCAACACTTGGCGCTGGTATTGGTACCAAGCAGTCAGCTGCGTCTCAGTGGTAAAATTTATGACATATAACTGAACCGATATCCTTAGCCATTCGATGCCCTTCATCACCAAGCCCCGCACCCACGCCGAATCCGTCGTATTCAAGCAGGCACATGCCCTGCGCCCGCAAGCAGTTATCGAACCCGGCATGGCCTACGGCAGCGCTTCGCGCTCCTGCAGCCGCTACCAGTTCGATGAGTACGCCATGCCTTATGACGGCGACTTCGCCCTCGATAAGCCCGTGCTGGCCGCGCTGCTGCCCACCCTGGTACAGACTGATCCGGAAACAGCGGTGCTGCTGGTCGCCAGCACCCAGACCCTGCCTGACAAACCGATGACGCCAGAGCAGGCCAATGCCAGCTTCAACGCCTGGTATGGCCCGCTGAAAGACTCCTTGATCGGACCAGGCAATATCGCAGGCAACATCCATGGCGTGGTTGAAAGCAGCCTGCGGGCCTACTGGGCCCGCCATGCCGCCCAGGGCTTTGCCCGGCTGCGGGCCGGTGGCGTGCAGTCGATACGGCTCAGCCCCAACATCACCATCTACGCCCACCGCATCGGTGCCAACGGCCAATTGCGGCGTGGCGCCCAGATACGTGTCAAAGTCCGCAACCTGCCGGTGCAGGTACTTCACCAAATCCCCACGGCGGCCTTTGGCGGCCGTGCCACCCAGTCATTTGCCAGCATGCGCAGCAGCGCCCATGACATGCGCCGCCTGCAGGCCCTGGCCGATGGCGTAGCGGACTCTCGCGCGCAGTCCAGCATGCTGCTGCGCGCCGCAGGCAGCAAGGTGGGCGGCGGCGTCCTGGCCTTTGGCCCCACGGCCGCCTTTGATTTTTACGACAGCACCAGCCGCACGGCCGATGGCCTGGCGGTGGACTGGCGCGGCTTCGCCGTGCGCTCAGCCAAGAGCCAGAGCGGCAATGTGCTGGGCGTTGCCGCCGGAACCGGCACTGCCGTGGCGGTAGGCATGATGGCGGCACGGGGCCTGCTGCTGCTCACACCGTTTGGCTGGCCTGTGTTTGCCCTGAGCCTGGTTGCCGGGGTCGCCGTGCAGGCCGCATGGAGCCGCTACGGCGGCGATGAAGCCGCCGGCAATGCCGCCGCTTCGGCGCTCGGCGTCAAGCGATGACCCACCCGCCAGCATCCCTGCCGCTGCTGCTGGGCAAAGCTTGGCATGGCTGGCTGCTGGCCGTGCCAGCCAGCCTGGCCGTATGGGCACAGGCCGATTGGCGCTGGTCCTTGGCGGCCTTTGTCGTCCTGGGGGTTTACTTCCTGCTGGATGGGCTGGCTGTCTGCTATCTGTCACTGTTCGGCAGCCGTGCAGCCATCATCAGCAGCCTGCACGCCCTGTTGTTCATGCTGCCCCTCTCTTTCTGCCTGGCCACGCTGGCCTTGGGCAAGTCTCATACCGGCCTGACCTGGCTGGCACTGCTGGCGGCCTACCTGATCGTGCTGGGCAGCATGATCCTGCTGGAGTGGCGCAAGGCGCCCTGGCCCAGCCCAGACGCCAAGACTCTGGCCTGGCCCGGTACCCAGATCAAGCTGGACAGCCGCCAGTTGCAGGCCAGCACCACCCCTGCGCAACGCAGCAAGGCCAGTTGGCTGATCGCCCCCGCAGCGTCGGTCCCGCTATACCACATCCTGCGCCCCTGGCTGGAGCAAGGCAGCGGCCTGCATTGGCTGGCCCTCCTGGGCAATCTGCTACTGCTGTGGATGGCGGCCACCCTGGGCCGCCCACTGGCCCAAGGCTGCAAGCTGCGGCTGCTGGAGCTGCGCAACCCAGCCGACAGCCCACCATTTACCAGCAACAGGCTGGCCGAGCTGGAACAGCTACGCCAGCAAACCGCGCCGGGCCGCTGGCTGCGGGCACGCTTCCCGCTACCGACCGGTGTCTCTGCCCAGGCCAAACCGGGCAAACGGGCCTAGCACCGTCACGGCCCAGCAATGGCTTGAATTCCAAACAGGCACTAAGTCAGCCGGAACCGAACCACCACACGCAGACCATGGGGTGGATTGTCCTGCAGCAGCACCTGGGCATGATGGCGGCGGGCAATCTCCTGCACGATGGCCAGGCCCAAGCCGCAGCCCTTGCCCTGCCCTTCCATGGCGCCGCGATAGAAACGCTCGAACACCCGGCCACGCTCTGCTTCGGCAATCCCGGGGCCGTTGTCGTAAACCGCCAGAACGGCATGGGCCCCTTCGTCCACCACCCTGACACCGATTTCACTGCCTGCCGGGCAATACTGGATGGCGTTGTCTATCAGGTTGCCCAAGAGCTCCCGCAGCAGACCGTCGTGACCACTGATCAGCAGCTTGGCAGGTGCATCATCCAGGCCCAGGTCTATCTGCCTCGCCAGTGCCCTGGGTACGGCCTCCATGGTGACTTCACGAGCCAACCGGACCAGATCCAGCGGGGCCAATGGTAGCGCAGCATCGGGTTCGGCCCGGGCCAATGCCAGCAACTGGTTGACCAGCCGGATGGCGCGGGCCACGCTGGTCTCGATCTGCGCCAGGCGCTGCAACAGGGCAGCGCGGTCAGGCTCGGCCTGGTTCAATTCGCCGCGCACCAGCTCAGACTGGGACTTCAAGCCAGCCAAGGGCGTGCGCAGCTGATGGGCGGCATCGGCGATAAACCGCCGCTGCGCCGCCACCTGTCCGTGCACCTCTTCCAGCAAGCTGTTGATGGCCCGTGCCAATGCCCGTACCTCGGCCGGTGCGTTCTCTACCTCGAGCGCACTGAGCTCACGCGGCGAATGCTTCTCCACCAACCGGCGCAAATGCCGCAATGGCGACAGGCCACGGCTGATACCGGCCCACACCAGTACACTGGTCAACACCAGCAGCAAGGCCAGTGGCAAGGCGGTGTCGATCAGGATGTCCCGCTGCAGCTGGGTACGCAACGCCGTGCTCTTGGCCACCTGCACCAGCATGGTTTGCGGACGCTCCTCGGTACCTATGCGCAGGTACAAGGCAGCCACCCGCACCACACGGCCACGCAAGACGCCGTCGTAAAAATAGGGTTTGCCTACCTCGCGCGCCAGCTCACGCGGGGTGGGCGGGATATCCTTCTCACCCAGGATGAATTCGCCGGGCGGTGTGCTGACCATGTAATACAGGCGGTCGCTGGGGTCTTCTTCCAGTATCTCGCGGGCAGCGCGGGGAAAATCGATATACAGCCCCTCGCCCAGCGGTTTCACCTGACGCGCCAAGGCGCGGCTGGATTGCACCAGGCTGCGGTCTATCACCTCATCGGCATAGCGTAGTGCCACCGAGTACGACACAAATGCCGCCGCCAGCCACAGCAGCAACTGCGGCGCCAGCAGCCAGATCAGCAATTGCCGGTGCAGCGATAGCTTGCGTGGTTTGCTCATGGCAGCAAGCCGCCTACAGCGGCCGTGCTTCCAGCAGATAGCCCAGGCCCCGTACGGCCCTCACCCCCACGCCGGCCGGCTCTATCTTCTTGCGCAGGCGGTGCACATACACCTCGATGGCATTGGCCCCAAGCTCGTCGCCGCTCAGTTCGGCGGCGATCTGCTCCTTGGTCACCACCCGGTCGGCATTGCTCAGCAGCACATCCAGCACAGCCAGCTCCCGGGCCGACAGATCCAGCGGCTGATCATCGGCCCAGGCCCGCTGCCCGGCCCGGTCCAGCCGTAGCCGGCCAAATCGCGCCTCATCGCGGGGGCTGCCCGCCGCCTTGCTACGGCGCAACAGTGCTCGCAGGCGCGCCTCCAGTTCAACAAACTCGAAGGGCTTGGCCAGATAATCATCAGCGCCGGCATCCAGCCCGGCCACCCGGTCTTCCAGCCCGTCCAGCGCCGTCAGTATCAAGATGGGCAGGCCGGGCTTCTGCGCCCTCACCTTGCGCAACACCGCCAGCCCCCCCTGGCCAGGCAGGCCCAGATCCAGGATAACGGCATCGTAGTCGGCAGCCAGCAGCCTTTGCTCGGCCACCAGGCCATTGCTGACATGCTCAGCGGCAAAACCCAGGCGTGCCAGGCTGGTCAGCAGGGCATCGGCCAGTACGGCATCGTCTTCGGCTAATAGCAATTTCATAAGGGGTCGCCTGCTTGGTCCATGCGGCTCACAGTGTGCAAGCCATCAGATATTCGTCGTGCCATGCGCCGTCCACCTGCATGCATTGGGTCTCGGTGCCATAAACGGTAAAGCCCAATGCTGCATACAGCGCCAGCGCCGGCGCATTGCGGGTATGCACCCCCAGGCTCAATTGCCGCAGGCCTGCCATCCTGGCAGCCTGCTGCTTGAGCGATTGCAGCAAGGCCAGCGCCACACCGCGACGCCGATGGCTGGCCGCCACATACATGCCCCAGACCACGGCCTTGTGCTGCAGCTTGCGCATGCGCTCCCGGCCCAAACCTACCACGCCGACCAGCGCATCGCCGTCAAAAGCACCCAGTATCCAGCCGTGCGGGCCGGCCTGCAGCCATTCGGCCATCTGGCCCGGTGGCAGTTCGGCCTCTTCCTCCAGGCTGGCGGCAAAAGCCGCCGGACATTCGTGCAAGCCCGCCAGGCGCAAAGCCCGGAACAGGTCCAGATCGGCAGGAACAAGCTGGCGTATCAACATGGGATGAAAAAACGCGACGGAGGGTAGCGGATTCTATGCCGCCGCCCGCCCAGACGCCATGTTGCTTGCACACCACTCCCCGCTCGACCAAGATAAGGCCACACTAAGTGCATGTTCACGATCTTTTCGCCTCGTCGCCTGGCGTGAACTGAGCTCAAGGAGCATCTATGGCATGGTTGGGTTTGTTCGTCGGTTTGGTCATCGGCGCCGTGATATGGCAGGACAGCGGGTGGCTGCTGGGTGGCTTGCTGGGCTGGTTACTCGGCCGCGAGCGTGATCACAGCGCACAGATACGGGCACTGCAGGCAAGACTGCAGGCTGAAACGCCACCGGCCCCGTCGGCCGTGCCAACGGCCGCCCCGCCAGACACCCTTGCCAGCCCGGTGCCGGAGCCCCGCTTCGACGCTGTCCCGGTGCTGCCCGAGCAGCCAACAGCACCTGCAGCGGTGCAGCCTGTCATCCAGGCAGCCACCCCGGCGCCAGCACCCGCCACCATCCCCGAGCCGGCCTATGCTACAGCCGTAGAGACCGGCCCCACCGTGGTTGATCGTGTACTGGCCTGGATGATGGCTGGCAATCCGGCCGTCAAGATAGGCGTGCTGCTGCTGATCATAGGCGTGGCCTTCCTGCTCAAGTACGCCGCCCAATATGTACGTTTTCCGGTGGAGAGCCGCTACCTGGCCGTCATGGCCGGCGCGGCAGCTGCCATCAGCTTCGGCTGGCGCCAGCGTGAGCGCAAGCCGGTGTTCGCCCATGCCCTGCAGGGCGGCGGCCTGGGCATTGCCTTCCTGACCGTGTTTGCAGCCCTACACCTGCACCATCTGCTACCCGCTGGCGCTGCCTTCGCACTGCTGGCAGGCCTCGCCACCTTCTCCGCCGCACTGGCAGTCACCCAGTCGGCCCAGTCATTGGCCATCATTGGGCTGGCGGGCGGCTTTCTGGCCCCCATCCTGGCCAGTACCGGCCAGGGCAGTCATGTCATGTTGTTCAGCTACTATGCAGTGCTCAATCTGGGCATCGCCTGGGTTGCCCGCCTGCGGGCCTGGCGCGGGCTGAACCTGCTGGGCTTCCTGTTCACCTTCGTCATCGGTGCGGGCTGGGGCACCTTGCGCTACACCCATGAGCACTTCGCCACCACAGAGCCTTTCCTGGTGGGGTTCTGGCTGCTGTATGTGGCGCTGGCCGTCGCCTTTACCCGGCATAGGCAGGCAGAAGCCAAGCTGGGCCAGCTGGTGCGCGACCCGGTCGATGCCACCCTGGTGTTTGGCGTGCCCCTGGTGGGCTTTGGCCTGCAGGTCATGCTGGTCAGCGATTTCGCCCATGGCAATGCCTGGTCCGCGGCCACCATGGCCCTGGTCTACGGCGCGCTCTGGCTAAGCCTGCGCCGCCGCCCCGGCATGGGGCTGCTGGCCGAATCGTTCTGCATACTGGCCACCGGCTTTGCCACCCTGACCATACCGCTGGCGCTGGACGGTCGCTGGACGGCCGCCAGTTGGGCCCTGGAAGGCGCCGGCCTGCTCTGGCTGGGCCATCGTCAGCAACGCCTGCTCAGCCAGCTGACCGGCTATCTGCTGATCTTCGCCGCAGGCCTCATCGTGCTGGCACAGCTGTCGCAGATCGAGCGGGAAATACACTGGTGGAATGGTCGCCTGCTGGCAGCCAGCCTGGTAGGCATCGCCGCCTGGCTGGCCGGCGCCGTATGCTATCGCGCCAGCCCCCGCACACCGCACCTGGTCTTGCTGCTGTGGGGCTTGCTGCTATTGCTGGCCGGCGGCGGTGTCAGCCTGGCGCAATTCATGCCCGACCAACACCTGATCGCAGCCTGGCTCGCCCTCTTGTCCGGCCTGGCCTTGCTGGCCACCTTGCTGTCCGGCCCGCTGTCCTGGCCGGCATTGCGCTGGCCTGGTCTGGGTTTGTTGCCCGCACTGGCCGTGGTGTTGCTGCTGGCAGCCCATCTCCAG
>Ga0075156_10002288_pt1 | contig 10620 bp, 10 predicted proteins | sample JI81AbrownDNA_FD_70966 | JGI IMG/M metagenome (GOLD analysis project Ga0075156, IMG submission 70966) | Wastewater effluent complex algal communities from Wisconsin, to seasonally profile nutrient transformation and Carbon sequestration -... | ecosystem: Engineered > WWTP > Effluent > Algae...
TTGCTTTAGACATCCCTTATCACCTGCGTTTTCTACATACCGACAACCGTACAACAATTCTATCCCTTTTGCCATCTCTTCTTCACATATCCTTCCATTCGCTATTTATGCAACAAAGTTGGTAATAGTAAGATTCTTAGAGGAGGCACCCTCAGTAATGGGTGTCTTACTCGACTACTCGCCATATATCACATAAGCAACTCCTGCTTCACTCATATTAGATAATGATGCTCCAGGCGCACCAATGATAATCTCATTTACTCCATCTCCGTTAATATCAAATATACCGCTTAACGATTGTCCGGTATTATCATTTTCACCCGCTCCAAATATAGAAAACCCTTCCGTAGTCAAATTACTCAAATCCACATCGTCTGTATATCCACCCTTTTTTCCATATACTATATAACTTGCTCCTGCTCCACTCCTATTGAGCGGCTCAGCATTCAGCGCACCGACTACAACATCATCAATTCCATCTGAATTGATATCTCCTGCTCTATTCACAGAGCTACCGCTGCAGGAATTTGTTTCTCCTAAAATCCTAAATCCATATGTTTTATTAAAATCCAGGAGGTCAATGTCATCGCTATACCCCCCTTTTCTACCATATATTACATAACTGATACCAGCCTGAAATCTCCCCAAAGGCATCGCTTCATATGCACCAATGATAATGTCAGCAATTCCATCTTTGTTAACATCTCCAGCACTTGCTATTGCACCACCAAACCTATCGCTAGAAGCCCCTAATATTTTAAAGCCTTGAACATTATTGAATTGCAATAAATCAATATTACCACGTATACCTTTTATACCATATAATACATAAACGGCTCCTTGACTCTCACGATTCAATGGATCGGCATTAAATGCACCAATTGCAACGTCGTCAATACCATCTGCATTGATATCCCCTACTCCATTTATTATATAGCTTGAGTCACCTACAAATTCTCTACCACGAGCTCCGGCGATGCTGAAACCTGTAATTTCATCAAGCATAGAGAGATCAATACTATCATATCCTCCTTTTTTGCCATATATTACATAACTCTCTCCTGCCTTATAGCGCCCAAATGGTGAAGCACCTGAAGCACCGATTGCAATATCAAGCATACCGTCTGCATTAACATCTCCAGCACTATTTACTATATAACCACTCTGATCTCCAGTCACACTACCTATAATTCTAAACCCCTGGGTATTGTCCAGAGTGGATAGCTCAATACTGTTATATCCATCTTTCTTGCCATATACCACATAGCTAATACCTGAATAGGCTCTATCAAGACGAGATGCAAAAGCTGCACCAATAATAATGTCATCAATTCCGTCACCATTGATATCTTTCACCCCACTCAATGAAATGCCAGTATTGTCCATACTTTTACTTCCTAAAATCTTAAATCCATGCTTTGCGTCAAGATGATCAAGCTTTATATCTTTAAACTCTTCGCCATGCCTTTTACCGTATACCACATACGCATTACCTAAAGTTTTAGCTGCAATCAAAGAAGCATGCGGGGCGCCGATGAGAATATCAGGTATACCATCTGCATTAATATCCCCAGCATTACTAACAGCAAGACCCGCTAAATCCCCACTATTACCCCCCACTATTCTAAAACCTTGACTACTGTTGAGCGCTTTTAGATCAATATTCATATACAAACTCTTTCCCTAAGATAAATTATAATATATGCTATCAAAAATAAGATGATTCATTATTTTTGTGTATTACACTAAGTTATATGATACTCTGCTAACCATAAATTTACTGTCTCTACTACCTGAGCATTGACATTACAAGGATCGGCAATAGTGGTTTCCTCATGTACAATAAGACTGCGGTCAGTCTGTAGTACATTGTAAGGAGCAAGTGCAAAGAAATCATTATGTGATAGTTGATTAATAAGCATTATTATACCCTCTTCACCAAAAGCCTTTATATTATTAATACCATCCAACTTATTACAAAAATGCACACTCGACATGCCTATGTATTTATTAATGCAATCTTGATTCCATTTAGAGTATGCTTTATAAAATTTTTCTTTTATATTGTTATCTATACTATCAATTTTTTCTTTTATATAGCTTTTTTGTGTATCTGAAAAATAATTACCATTCTTAATTTTAGCTTCTAACTCAAAATTTTCATTGTTTGCATTAACTTTATTGTTACTTCTCTTAAATGAGGCTACGCGCATACCATATACACCACCCTTTAGAGCATCTCTCGGATGAAATAACCCCAAGCCAGTACCAAGTTTAGAACTCCACACATCTCCTGTACTAGTACCCATAGAAGTTGAAAAATGTATAATGTTGTTTGTTTGTCCCCATGCATCAATAACGATATAGGGGTCTCGTGGTGCCGCTATACCATATCCATACTTGTTTAAACAGTCTGAAGCTTGTCGAAGTGTTACAGGTCCATGGGAGACATTAGAGGAGGGCCATATATGTGAACCTATCCTTCCAAGGACCCACGCTAAACTATTATAGAAAGGAGAAATCTCTGAAAACACTAAAGCATCATTCGTAACTTTTGGTATAAATCTTCCAATATTTTGTATGTAATCTATCTCGTTTGGGGTTAAAGACCTAGGTAAAGGCGTGTTATATATATGGAACTGGACATATAAAGGAGTAGGTGCTACCAAGTATTTCTGGCAGTCCCTATCAAATTTTTGATTGAGGTCTCCACTACACCTAATATCATAATCAAGCATTCCGTCGCACAACGGGAGGTCAAGGTTCGAAGACGATTCTTGTAAAGTAGGTATTTGCGGATTTAAGAAAGCTTTGCCAAAAGAGAAAGTAACATCAATAGCACATAACCTTTGACTCCCTACTCTATCATTAAAATTCATAAGATCGTAGTAAAAAATATAATTTGCAAAACCTTTAGAACCTCTCACATCAAAATCACCGGTTATGGCAGCAAAAGAATAATTTAAATACCAAATATTATAGCCTTGCAGTTCTGCAAAGATAGGTGTATCTTCAGGTTTTATCAGCCAAGAACCCGCATCAATCGATGAAGATGCGAAGCCCAATTGAATATGTGAACTCCTGCCTATATCAGTATTGCATGTGCTACACCCACCCTCTAATAGACCAAGATTATATTCAAATTTCATAAAAGCATATGTAGAAAAATTTTTCTTCCTAGCAGGCGAAAAATCCACAACATATTCAATGCGCACTGGGTGTCCTCTAGAAGGACAAGCGTTATCCATATATTCTGGATGATCTCCAGAATTACATTTAAAAGATGCAGTAAACGCACCAAGATAATTAGGATTTACTACTACCGACCCCACATTATCATCTTTACCATATGGATCTTGAAAGATAAATTGAAATTTAGTGGTATCCACAGAATAAATCACACCACCCCTAGAACCATATTTTTCATCTATTAACTGAAAATTCACATTTCCTTTTGGCTGAATAACCAAAGGCACATCTCCAATATAGTGGCCCTCTGATGCATACTTGTTGTCGAGTTTAAGCGGCAAAGTAAGTTGATTGTTAATCGCGATATAACATGAGTAATCTTCCAATGGAGATATAACATATTCTACACACACAGGAGTTTGTTTCTCTGGACAGCTGTTATTTTGCCACTTTGTACCACCTAAGCAAGTATCACCCTGCCCTCCTGCTTTACATCTAAACGTATAGTTATAGCTTTTCTCTGTTCCTTGTAGCTCTAGCTTAGCATAGTTGCTACCAATGATTCGTGGACTACCAAAGCTAAAATGGAACGTTGCATTACTGGTAACAGCATAAGTCATAGAACCTTCAACTCCTCCGCCACCTCTATCTTCACGAAGATGGAAAGAAACTGTAGCATTAGGTTTAATAAAAGTAGTTGGAACTTTTTGCCAATGTCCCCATATATCAGTTTTACCTACTAAACTTAATTGCTGTGATAACTGATTCTTTACACTCACATAACACGAATAGTCTTTTTGTACAGCTTTAGTCATACTATCTCTTCCTATTTTTTTAACGAAGTTATTATAATCCTGCATCAGTATCTACGAGATGGTTCCCCAGCTCTACCCCACCATCAATATCATGGTGAGAATGGTAATGCTTATATGCATAATAGCCCAGAACTGACATAGCTGCACAAGCAACCACCGTTCCCGCTATACCTCCTAATAAACCAATATGGTCGTGTACCCAAGACTTACTTACTTCCGAATCAGCAGCTCCTTTAGGTGGTGGAGTAACTATAACTACAGGTGATACAGATGACAAATTACTTTTATCAACATTATCACTACCATATATAACGTAAGCAACCCCTGCTTCGCTCCTACCAGACAACGATACTCCAGGAGCACCAACAATAATGTCGTTTACCCCATCTCCATTTATATCAAGTACACCACTCAATGATTGCCCCGCATTATCTTTTGCAGCTGCACCAAATATGCCAAATCCATCATCAGTTAAGTTACTCAAATCTACATCTTTGATATAACCTCCCTTCTTACCATATACTACATAACCTGCTCCTGCTTCACTCCTACCAAATGGGGCAGCATTGAATGCACCAATGGCAACGTCATCAATACCATCTGAATTGATATCTCCTGCACCAGCTACTGCACCACCACTACAGGAATTAGCTTCTCCTAATATTTTAAATCCATGTGTTCTATTAAAATACAAAAGATCAATATCATCACTATATCCACCTTTCTTACCATATATTACATAACTGATACCAGCCTGAAATCTCCCAAGCGGCACTCCTTCATACGCACCGATGATAATATCAGATATTCCATCTGCATTAACATCTCCTGCATTTGCTACAGCTCCCCCAAATCTATCATCATCAGCTGCTAGTATTCTAAATCCTTGAGTATTATTGAATTTTAACAAATCTATATCGCTACGTATACCTTTGACTCCATACAGCACATGAACTAATCCTTGACTTTCCCGTTCTAACGGATGTGCATTAAATGCACCAATCGCAACATCATCGATCCCATCCTTATTTATATCACCAACCCCACTAATAATATAACTTAAATCACCCATCCCAAATTTTCCGCCATGAGCACCAGATATTTTAAAACCTACATTCCTATCAAGAGTACCATTGAGATCAATAGTATCATACCCACCCTTCTTACCATATATAACATAGCTCTCCCCTCCATTATCACGTCCAAATGGGGAAGCCCCTGCAGCACCAATTGCAACATCTGCAATTCCATCTCCATTAACATCTCCTGCACTGCTTACCACAGCTCCACTTTGATCTTTGCTACTAGCTCCTATAATCTTAAATCCTTGAGTATTATCTAAATCAGATAGCTCTATACTTTTATACCCACCTTTCTTGCCATATATTACGTAGCTAATACCTGAATACTTCCTTCCAAGAGGTGATGCTAAGCTCGCACCCATTATGATGTCATCGATTCTATCTCCATTTATATCCTTAGCATTACTTACAGATATCCCAGCCCAGTCTGTATTGTTCTCCCCTAAAATCTTAAATCCTTGATTAGGACTAAGATTATTTAAATCGATATCACCAAAATCCTTACCTAATTTCTGACCATATACTATATACGCGCTCCCAGAGGAACTACGTTCCGTAGCTCCAGCAGCAGGTGCTCCAACTATCATGTCAGGCATACCATCCGCATTAACATCTCCGGCCCCACTCACAGCAATACCCGTTACATCCTCACTAGTAGCTCCTAGTATTTTAAATCCCTGATCTCTGCTGAGCATTTTTAGATCAATCTTCATCAAAAACTCCTCCTAACATAATAAAAACTCCAAAACATGTACTTACTACCTAAAACGATTCCTAACATCAGCCACACATAACGTCAATAGAATATTTCAGTTTTATGACAGTTTTTCAAATGTCCAAAGCGGTGAGATAGAAAATGCACTTTAATACCATACATCGCGTGGTGACGAAGCATTCTTGTGTAAGCTATAAAAATACTTGCAGCTCTTCAGGTCCACGTGCAGCAACTCTATTTTTATTATGTCTTTTTGATCAGTATAATTTTCAGCAATCAATGTAAATTGATACTATTATACTTTGAGACAACACTCGATTGTAGCTTCTCAAATGCTCTCCTCTCTATTTGCCTCACCCTCTCAGACGAAATACCATATTTAGCACCCAACCTATCACAAGTGGTAGGCTTTTCCCTAAGCCTCCTCTCTGTAATTACATCACGCTCTCTTTCGGTTAATTTCTCAAATGCCGTATATAACATCCCTCTCTTCCTCTCAATATCATCTTCTTCAACCAATAATACCTCTTGATTGGGTCTTGGATCTGATATTAAATCAAGCAACTCCGTCTCACCATCTTCGTATACGACTTCATTTAGAGACTTTTGATACTTGCTGCGCATCAACCCATCCATAGCTACCACTTCTCGTTTAGAAACATCCAACTGCTTTGCTATGTCTTCAACCTGAGCACAAGCCATATTATCACTTACTCTGCTATCACCCAAAAGCTTATTCTTGACTTTATTAAAATTATAGAAAAGCTTCTTCTTAGCTTTAGAACTCCCTGTCTTGACACAACTCCAGCCTTTGAGAATATAATCTTGTATGTAGGCCTTAATCCACCACATCGCATACGTCGAAAACCTATTTTTCAATCCTGGATTAAACTTTCTGACAGCTTTCATAAGCCCTAAATTACCTTCAGAAATAATATCCAACATAGGTAATCCATACCCAGAAAACTTGAGCGCTATCTTTACAACAAGCCTCAGATGACTTGTAACCAACTGATGCGCTGCCTTCAAATCCCCACGTTCATACCATCTCAAGGCTATACTGCTCTCTAGCTCCTCCGAAAGAAGTGGAAACTTATTTATCTCTTGCAAATATCTTGCAAGACCATTCTCAGAATATACCGCAGGTAGTGCCCTCGCATACATAAAAATCCCCCCAAATCTAAAATGGACGTATTGCCCTAAGCACACACATAGTAAAATTCACATCTATTATCAATCCTAAATTTATATTTTTCTCTATAATTTATCATTCCTTCACTCCTTTATCAAAATCTCTTCCTTAGAACATACCAGAACATCAATTCAAGTGCGCTGCTCTCCTAAGTCACTTCTACTAAGCACTTTAAGATTGATTTTTGGGATATATGGGGATATCAAACCATAGGCTGGAGTTCATATCACCAACTACACATAAAATACCTAAATCTTAGACAAGGATTTAGAAAATATATTATTGATGGTACCCATCATTTGATGCATTTGGAAAACCGCCAAAGTGTTAGCTTGCACCGCCTTCCTATAGCCAACTTTTGCATTGAGAGCATTCGTCTCAGCAGTCAAAACTTCAAAGATTGTCCTAGTTCCAACCTTCGCCTCTTCTACCGCTCCTTTTAAAGCACTTTCCGTAGCTTTGACAGCTTCAGCGCTTGCACTTATCATTGCTTGGGAGGTATGATAGTCGCTCCATGCCTTAATAGCACCGGCGATAGCTTTCCCCCTTTCTCCTTCTAAATCAAACTTGGCTTGATTCTCCGCATGCTTAGCTTTCTTTATCTGCGCATATTCTGCCCCTCCTTGAGCAAGAAGTGGTATACTAAGCTGCAATGTATATGTAGTGGCGTTACTCTCAGAAGGCTTTACATCTGTTCTTCTGACATCAATAGCTCCTGTTACAGTCGGTGAAAGAGCGCTATATGCACTTCTCTTGGCACTCCGAGCTGCTTCAATAGTACTTGCCTTCTGCGATATACCAAGATTTTGTTTTAAGACTACTTCCGTCAATTCCTCTAAGGATGCAGGAATATAGACTCCATGCACGTCTATCTGCTCAATATCTTGCGGGGCCTTCTCCCCCACCACATACTCAAAATCAGCCTCAGCACCCATGATATTCCCAGAAACTTGCGCCTTATTAGACGTCGCCTCTGCAAACTTAGACCGAGCTTCAGCCACATCTGTCACTGTAGCTTCTCCTAGATTAAACCTTTCCTCAGCCTCTTTGAGGTGTTTATTGAATGCCTCCTGGTTCTTCTCATATACATCATACAGCTCTCTGTTAGTAAGAAGAGCCTCATATGCTTTCATAGCAGCTAATACCACTTCCTGCTTCTGTGACACAAAAGCAGCTTTAGTGCCTCGCAAGTTATACGTAGCTTGATTTACAGCAAATACGCTCCCGCCACCTGCAAAAAAATTCTGTTCAACGTGTAACCCCCTAGAGCGCTGATGATGGCGATTAGCACCAGTACTTCTAACACTAGCCTGTTTCAGCGAGTCATCTGCAAGGCTTGTTAAGGAATTAGTATTAGTGGCAGAGACCTTCGGAAAAAATGAAGCATATGCACCCATCCTCTGTGCCTCCGCTCCCTTCACACTTTCTCTTGCCGATTTTATAGTAGCATTGTTTCTCTTAGCACCATTGATAGCATCCTGTATTGTATATGCATATACATCACAAGGCATAGATACCATAGCCATAGTCGCCAGAACAGAACACAGCCTTAGCACTTTCTTGATCATATTAACTTCAAATCTCCAAATTATGCACCTTTTTCAAGAGCTAGCCACTGCTCCGGCAAGTTATTAGCCAAAAACCGTGACACTCCCAACCCATGACAGATACCTGAATTCCATACAGCAAAATATCAACACCTCATTAGTGCTTTACAGCTTTGCTCTCAAGATTTTGTATCTCCTCAACAGATAATCCTGTAATCTTAGAAATTAAACCAACCTCCAAACCTTCATACACCATACCAAGCGCTATCTCTTCTTTCTCCATACGCATACCTTGAGATACACCTTGTTGCATGCCTTGTTGCATGCCTTGTTGCATGCCATATTGTAGACCTTGTTGTTTTCCCTGCTCTCTCAATTGATCTGCTATGCTCATAATCTTATCCCTCTTATCTTCATTAACTATTTGCTTGAACGTTGCTATTACCTCTTCCGCCTTCTTGCTCTCTCCTTTTTCTAGTATGTATACTAGCAGATCCTCAACATAATGAAAATCTTTTCCTGATACGTCATTGATGATTCCTGCAAAATTCTTTATAGAGGGCAGTATTTCCTCATCATGCACCTTCTGCAAAAAATATAACATCAGACCAGAGTATGTTTTCTTCCTCAGCATTGGCTCCGGCAAGCTACAGACCTCAACCATCCGTATGGGGGCTGTAAAAAACGATTGTGCAAGTTCTCTGTTCTCAAACAATTCATAAAAAGATAATGGCACATTGTGTTTTGCCTTCCCAGAGTAGAGTAAAATCGGATAAATCAATGGTAACTTGCCCTTTGGCTTATCTTTGAGATGCTTGCTACAAATACGAAGCATATACTTCTGGAGCCTCAATGCCATCGTTTTATCTGGCGTAGATTGATGCTCACAAATCAGCCATAGATATCCTTCGCTTCCTTTAAAATCCACAGTGTATAATAAATCTACCGTTCCTTCACCTAAAGTATTATCTAAAAAATTTGCTGATACTGGTTTTAAGGTTCTTAAATCAACTAACTCCAATACTTCAGTTGGCAAATTATCTTCAAAAAATTCAATAGCTACTGGAAGGCGCAGCATTGACCTCTTTACAAAATTATCATGGGGCTTTAAGTTCTTATTATCGTCCATTTTATCTCTTACGTTTCACAGTCGCCTGTTCTTCTGTTCTTACGTATCCTACAACAGACTTCTTATACTTTTGATTCAAGAGATTAATGGCATTTAACAGCTTATAATCAAATAGTGTAACTTCTATATCGTTATGAAGCTTTATTTTAGAACTCTGCTTTTTTATATTATATGTCATTCTGATAATTCTATATTCTGTTCAAAGCCTTTGGTTATCAGTATTTCGGTCATTGTATCCATTATTACACTACTTCACAATAAGATGTTTGATACATATATCACAAACTTCGATAACCACTTCAGTGCTTGAGAATATTTCAAAAAGAAGTGAGAAGCCAAATAGAAGGAGATAATAATACCAATTTTATCTTACTATCTCCTCACCCCTAAAGGCATTAATAATTTTCACCTCTCTTCCTTTAATCATAATTATAATGACAAATACCCAAATCTTCTCGTCTTTTTTCATCCTCAACTCTCCAAATAACTATCTTTTGAAGTATATTCCTTTCTTTTATAGAAAATCCCAATCTCTCCGCCATCATTACTACATCTATATTTTCTTCGTAAAAATCAGGATAGTCTTCCACTGTTTCATAAAAGTTTCTTTCTACTTTCCAATCTTCCTCCGTTATTCTCTCCGTACGTTATTCTCTCCGTAATATACCTGCTATAGAATCTACTTAGCCACACAGTATATTTTCTATGTTTATCCATAATTAAAAGGTATGCCATTAGTAATGCCTTCATTAAGATGCCTACTACAACCCTTAAGTCTCCATTTTTCTATTTCAGATATTGTAAACTTAGTTAGACAAGGATTCCTATCACATAGAACAACAACATAACCTTCTTTCCCTTGGAAAGTTACACTATAGACCAGCTCCATCACCTTATCATCTAATATCTCATGTTCACTATCCATAACATTTGCATATACAACAGTCAGAG
>Ga0075156_10002293_pt1 | contig 10609 bp, 3 predicted proteins | sample JI81AbrownDNA_FD_70966 | JGI IMG/M metagenome (GOLD analysis project Ga0075156, IMG submission 70966) | Wastewater effluent complex algal communities from Wisconsin, to seasonally profile nutrient transformation and Carbon sequestration -... | ecosystem: Engineered > WWTP > Effluent > Algae...
TTGTTGAGCAGCGCCTGTTCCAGCGCTTCCCGCCGGCCGCCAGTTTCGCCCGTGTAGGCCTCGACGTTGAAACCCCGGGTCTTGAGCCAGTGGGCAACCTGGTTGGCGACGCGCACGGTCAGTGTGTAAATGATCCCGTGGCCTGGCAGCACGGCCAGTTGCTGCGCCAGCCACGCCAAGCGCTCGGCCTGGCTCGGTAAGCGAATCGTTTGCAGGGACAGCGAGGTCCGATTCAAGTCGCCGCGCGAGACTTCGAGCTTCGGACCTAGAACGGTAGCAAGGTCCTCCATCACGCGGTTGTTCGCCGTTGCCGTGGTGGCCAGTAGCCGCAGGTTCGGCGGCAGCGTCTTGACGATCCGCTCCAGCAGGCGGTAGTGAGGGCGGAAGTCGTGGCCCCAGTCGGAGATGCAGTGCGCTTCGTCGATGACCAGCATCGAGATCTGTGCGGCGATGCCGGCCAGAACCTGCGTGCGGAAGCGCTCGTTCGCAAGGCGCTCGGGTGAGATCAAGAGGATGTCGACTTCGCCCCGGGCGAGCCTGGCCTCGACTTGGGTCCAGTCGTCGACGTTGTCGGAGTTGATCGTGGCGGCGTGAACGCCCATGCGCTCCGCTGCGGCGATCTGGTTGCGCATCAGTGCCAGCAGCGGGGATATCAGCAGTGCTGGGCCGTTGCCGCTGTCGCGCAGCAGCTTCGTCGCGACGAAGTAGACGAAGCTCTTGCCCCATCCGGTCTTCTGAACGACCAGCAGGCGGCCTCGCCCTTCGACGACGTGGCGAATCGCGTCTTCTTGGCCTTCACGGAATGTGGCATCGGCCCGGCCAGAGCCGATCCGGAGCAACTCCAGGGCGCGTTGAGGGTTGTAGGTCATGTCATGACTCTCCCTTGTTCTTGTCAGGAGAGCGGTAGCCGGGGGCCAACAGGGCGTTCTTGACGCCGTAGAGCGCCAGCGGGTCCTTCAGCCACAGCCTGAACTCATGGTCACGAAGGCTATGGTCAGGGGAGCAGTCCACGCTCCACTTGCGCAGGATGTAGCCTGCTGTTGCCGCGCGCAGCTTCATGCGCAACGACCCGTCCTGCATCCCGTAGTCCATCGCCGTGATCTCCGGACGTGGCTGGTCCGGATGCGGAACAAGCTCAAGCTCCACGATGCGCGTCCACTGGATGTCCTGGTCACTGAGTTCGTGGGCCTCGGGTCTTTCTCCCTTCAGGACTCGGGGGTGCCTGATCCGTGTGATCACGAAGTCGCGGAACTCCTGCGACTTCCGATCAAAAGCCCGGACGTGCCACCTTAGACCGTTGTCGATCAGCGCAAACGGCACGACCTGGCGTTCTGCCTGGCCGCTGGAAATGGAGTGGTACTCGATCGCCAGCGGGCACTCCTGGTGGATCGCCCGGGTCACGCTGGCCAGCACGTCCAGGTCCGGGTGAGTACGTCGCGATGGGCTCTCGCAGGCCACCCAGGCCTTGAGACGCATCGGCTCCCCGTCCCCGAAACCTTGGGTCAACCAGGACAGCACCCGTTCAGGGGGAAAGTCGAAAACCGTCTGGAAGTTCGGTCCGAGGACGTAGGTTTTGGCTTTGGAGTCGTAGTCGATGTTGCCCGGGGCCAGCTCTTTGTAGAGTGCCAGATCCCGGCTGGCTGCAGCGGACTGGATGCCAAAGCGTGCGACCAAGTCCTGGCGGCGGATCTCCCCAATGAAGCGTACGCGCAACTCTACGAATGCAAGGCGGTCGCGCTGCGGTTGGGTGAGTTCTGCAAGCTGTTCGATCGACATTTTGAGGTTGCTCGTTCGAGTTAGCGAGAGCTTATACGGATCAATATAGAAGCATACGATCTGCACTATCACGTGTCTACAAGCGTGTTAGCGTTTGTTGATCCGTCGCATTTCAATAAGCAATTTCGACGTTCGGGACTTCAACGAAAGCGCAAGTGGCGCGTACTCTCAGCGCCCAGCTCACCCAATACGAGTAAAGCTCTTGGACTATGGCCGTTTTTTTGCGTTTGGAGCTGACGACTGATCTGCGACGGACTTGCTCGCTGTCGACTGAGTGTCTTTTCTTGCTTGGCAAGTAGCGGGGGTCTTCCCCTCAGATCGGCGCCAGCGACACCATCCGCGACGCCCGCAGGCCGCGCAGCAGCTGGGTCATGTCGGGGGCGCTGATGGGGCGGCTGCACAGGTAGCCCTGGTAGGCGTCGCAGCGCCAGCGGCGCAGCAGGGCCAGCTGGGCTTCGGTTTCGACGCCTTCGGCGATGACTTCCAGGCGCAGGGTGTGGGCCATGGCGACGATGGTCTGGGCGATGGCGGCGTCGTCGGGTTCGGTGACGATGTCCTTGATGAAGGAGCGGTCGATCTTGAGTCGGTCGATGGGGAAGCGTTTGAGGTTGGCCAGGCTCGAATAGCCGGTGCCGAAGTCGTCCACCGATAGTTGCAGGCCGAGCTTCTTGCATTCGGCCAGGATGCTGCGTGTGTGCTCGGGGTTGCGCATCACCAGGCTCTCGGTGAGTTCCAGGTCGAGGTAGGCGGGGGGCAGGCTGGCGTTGGTCAGGGCTGATTTGATGGTGTCGAGCAGCTCCGCGTCGTCGAACTGGCGGGCCGACAGGTTGACTCCCACCGGCACCCGGCAGATGCCCTCCCGCAGCCACACCTGGATTTGCCGGCAGGCCTCCTGCAGCACCCAGGCGCCGATGGGTACGATGAGGCCGCATTCTTCGGCGATGGGGATGAATTTGTCCGGCGGGATCATGCTGCCGTCCGGTTGGCGCCAGCGGATCAGGGCTTCCATGCCGATCAGCTCGCCGGAGAGGGTGTCCACCTGGGGCTGGTAGAAGAGCTCCAGCTGATTCTCATCCAGCGCATGGCGCAGGCGGTTTTCCAGGTCGAGCCGCTCGGAGTAGCGCGCCGACAGGCCATGGTCGAAGAACTGGAAGTTGTTGCGGCCGCGCTCTTTGGCCAGGTACATGGCGGCGTCGGCGTTCTTGATCAGGGCTTCCCCGTCGTTGCCATCGTTGGGGTACAGGGCGATGCCGATGCTCGGGGTGACGGTGACCTGCTGGCTGCACAGCTCGAAGGGGCGGGCCAGGCTGGCCAGGATGCGTTCGGCTACGTCTTCGGGCATGGAGCCTTCCTGCAGATCGTCCAGCACCACCACGAATTCATCCCCCCCGGTGCGCGCCACCATGTCGCCGTCACGCACGCAGGCTCTCAGGCGCTGGGCCACCGACAGCAGCAGCTGGTCGCCGGCCTGGTGGCCGAGGGTGTCATTCACGTACTTGAAGCGGTCCAGGTCGGTGAACAGTACAGCCACGCCCCGATGCCGCTCGCGGGCTGCATTCATGGCCTCCGCCAGGTGCTGGTTGAGCAGGGTGCGGTTGGGCAGGGAGGTGAGGTTGTCGTAATGGGCGAGGTGGCGGATGCGGCTTTCGGCGGCCTGGCGCTGGGTGATGTCAGCGATGATGCCAAGATAGCCGCGGATCTGGCGCTGGCTGTCCCGCACCACCGAGATGGCGATGTTGGCCGGGAAGGTGCTGCCATCCCGGCGTCGCAGGGTGATCTCCCGGGGTTCCAGGTGGCCGCTGCCGGTTTCGTCAGCCAGGGCGGCAAAGCCGTTGGCCTTGTGGGCGAGGGTCCAGCGGGCGATGTCTTCTGCGATGTGGAAGACCAGCGGGGTCTCGTTGCCAATGAGATCTCCGGCCTGGTGCCCGAACAGGCGTTCGGCGGCCGGGTTGAGGACGCGGATGATGCCGGCGGAGTCGGTGTAGACGATGGCGTATTCGGCGCAGTCGAGGATGGCCCGCTGCAGGGAGGTGGTCTCGCGCAGCAGGGTTTCGGCCTTGGCGTGCTTGTCGACTTCCGTTTCGAGGAGGCGATTGGTCTCGCCGAGGGCCTTCACGTACTGGCCGAGGGCGTCATTGGCGTCGGCCAGGGCGAGGGTCTTCTCCCGCACCTGATGGCGGATGGCGTCGGCCCGGGTCTGTAGCACGTAGAGCACGACGGCTGCCAGGATGCCCATCGACAGGCCGGCAAACAGGCGCCCACCGGCGTCCTGCCCGGGCAGTAGGGAATAGCTCAGGCCGGACGGCGCGGTGATCATCAGCCAGCGGCGGTCCGCCACGTTGATGGCATCGGCGTAGGACATCTCGCCAATGCGGAAGTCCGGGCTGGTGTACAGGAAGCGCGGCTCGTCGGTGCCATCGACCAGTTCCAGCTCGAAGTGCAGTTTGGCGTCCCGGCTGATGGCGGGTTGCAGGGATTGCTCGATGAGCAGATCCACCGGGATCTCGATAAAGACCAGCTTCCGGTGCGGCTCCTCCGGCCGTTCGGGGGGGACCACGGGCAGGGTCACGAGTACCGCCTGGGCCTTGTCGCTGGTGCCTGGAGAGAGGAGGTAGGGCTGGCTGGCGGTGGGTTGGCCAGTGCGGGCGGCCCTGGCAATGCCGTCGTGGATGTGGGCCAGTTGACCGGCATCGGGCATGCGCGTAGCGGGAAACAGGCTGCCGGGTGTTGGCCCGCTCCCGCCCTCGTTCCCGGGGCCGGTACTGATGTCCACTACTGGTGTGTTGCCATCCAGCCGCATCAGGCCAGCGCGCAGGACTTCCGGATGGAGGTGCAGGACCGGGGCTGCAAGATGGGTAAAGGCCGGCGCACTGATGCCGGGCTGCAGGGCGATCTGGCGTTGCAGGGCATCTCCGTGGCCGAGGAGGTGAATCACGCGTTCCTGCAGGCGGGCGATCTGCTGCTGAGCGGTCAGCTGGAATTGGGTGCGTGTGGCGGCCAGTTGTTCTTCGACAGTAGAGTGGTAGTTCTCCAGGGTCAGCGCGGCGGCCACGGCGAACACCATTAGCGCCAGCCCGAAGCGGCGGAAAAAATCGACGACCGGGTGAGGTGTCGGGCTGGGCGGCATCACGTCTCCTGTTGGGCCTGGCTCCGGAGTGGGGCTGTGCTGTGCCTCTTCTGCTTGGGCCAGCTTTTAACGGATGTCGAACGGCGTTCTTGAGCCCGCCCGGAGACCTTAGGGCGTCGCGCGCGAGGCTGCCGGGCCGGCCTCAGTTGCCGAAGACGATGCGTAGCCGCTCGGCTTCACGCTCCGCGCTGTCGGCAGGGTCGGTGCTGTCGGCAAAGCGCTGGGCAATCAGCTGGAACTCGCCTTGCAGGGCCAGGAAGGCGTCGAGAATGTCCGGGTCGAAATGGCTGCCGCGGCCGTCCCGCAGGATCGCCACTGCGTCGCCGTGGGGCAGGGCGGGCTTGTACACTCTCTGGCTGATCAGCGCATCGTAGACGTCGGCGACGGCCATCAGGCGCGCCGACAGGGGGATACGTTCGCCGCTCAGGCCAAGCGGATACCCGCTGCCATCCCATTTTTCCTGGTGGGAGAAGGCGATCTCCTTGGCAAAGCGCAGGAAGCTTGCGGCGATGCCGAACAGGGCCTCCGCCTTGGCGATGGCGTCCCGGCCAAGGGTGGTGTGGGTCTTCATGATCTCGAACTCGGCGGGGGTGAGCTTGCCGGGCTTGAGGAGGATGCGGTCGGGAATGCCGACCTTGCCGATGTCGTGCAGCGGCGCCGACTTGTACATCAGTTCGATGTTGCCGTCGGTGAGTTCGGCGGCGAAGCGTGGGTGGTTCTGCAGGTGTCTGGCGAGGGTGCGCAGATACATCTGGGTACGCCGGATGTGGTTGCCGGTTTCGTTGTCGCGGGTCTCCGCCAGGGAGGCCATGGCGACGATGGTGGCGTCCTGGATCAGGCCGAGCTCCCGGGTGCGCCGTACCACCTCGTTTTCCAGGTAGGCGTTGCGGTCACGCAGGAAGTCGCTGGCGGCCTTCAGGGTGAGGTGGTTGCGGATGCGGGTCAGCACCAGGGGCGGGCTGATGGGCTTGGCGATGTAGTCCACCGCGCCGGCGTCAAAGCCCAGCTGCTCGTCCACCTCCTCGTTGCGGATGGTCAGGAAGATCACCGGGATGCTGGCGGTGAGGGGGTCGTCCATCAGCTGGCGACACACCTCGAAGCCGTCCCGGTCGGGCATGCTGATGTCGAGCAGGATGAGATCGGGCAGGGGCTTGCTGGCGGCGAGCGCCAAGGCACGTTCGCCGTTTGTGGCGATGCGGGTGCGGAAGCCGGCCCGGTGCAGGCAGTTCACGATGGGTTCGATGGAGTCCGGGGCGTCGTCGACGACCAGGATCAGCGGGTGGAGCGGATCGGCGGGCGGTGGCACGGTGTTCTCCTGGCGCAATTCAGCGGGCTGCGGGGCAGACGCCCCCGGCATTGTCAGGCCGGGCGCAGGCAGGCCAGCGCATGATCATAATCATAGTGCTGCAGGGCCTCGGCGATCTCGCCGATTTTGGCGGCACCGATCCGCACCGCCAGATCGCTGCGGATCTGCCGGAAGTGGAGGGGGGCGGCGCCGTCCGAGTTTTCGATGAGACGGATCAGTTCAGTAATGGACTTGTCCAGGGCTGCATCGTCGAGGTGACGGGGTGGGTCGGGCACATCGACGCGTGCCGGCAAGGCGGTGTCGAGCATGCGGGCGAGGGCGTTCATCTCGGTTGCGAGGCTCTGCCGGAGGGGCTCGCTGGGGCTTCCCTTGCGCAGGGCCATCTCGAGGGCGCTTGCGGCTTCCTGGACGGCGCCGGCCCCGAGGTTGGCGGCGGCACCGCGCACGCTGTGGGCAATGCGCTCGGCGTCAGCCGGCAGGCCGGCCTCGAGGGCCTGTCTGATGCGTTCGGCGCAGTCGCCCTGGGACACGGTAAAGCGCTGGAGTAGGGACAGGTAGGTGGCGGGGTCGTCACCGACCCGGCGCAGGGCCGCCTTGACATTGAGGCCGGGCAGGTCGGGCAGGCCCTGTGTCGTCGCCACCGCGTCGGTGCCCGGGGCTGTCGGGGTCGAGCCAACGCGGTGAACCTGCTGGAGGATGGCCTGGACCAGCCTTTCCACCACGATGGGTTTGGCCACGTGGTCGTTCATGCCCGCGTCGATGCAGCGCTGGCGCTCCTCTGCCATGGCGTGGGCAGTCATGGCGATGATGGGCAGGTGGGCGAGGCGTGGGTCGGCGCGGATGCGGCGCGTGGCTTCGAGGCCGTCCATTTCGGGCATCTGCAGGTCCATCAGCACCACGTCGAAGGTGTCGGGGCCGGCGGCGATGAGCGTCTCGATGGCCGTGCGGCCGTTATCGGCCACGCTGACGGTGGCGCCGATGCGCTCGAGCAGGCCGCGGGCGATCTGCTGGTTGATGTCGTTGTCTTCGGCTACCAGGATATGCAGGCCGGCCAGGTCCTGGCCGGCTGGCGAGGCGACGGGCTGGGGGGCGGCGTCGAGGCCGAAGGTGCTGATGATGGCATCGAGCAGGGTGGAGGCGGTGGCGGGCTTGTGCAGGAAGCCGTCAGCCCCGGCTTCGATGGCGTCCCCGGCGGTGCTTGCCTCGCCATAGGCGGTGAGCAGGATGACCGCCGGCGGGGAGGCAAGGCTGCGATCCTGCTTGATGCGCCGGGTGGCTTCGATGCCGTTCTGGTCGGGCATGCGCAGGTCCATCAGGACCAGCCCGAAGCGGTCACCGCCATCGGCGCGGCGTACCGCGACCAGGGCTTCTGCCGCCGAGGAGACGGCCTCCGAGCGGAAGGGGAAGGTGTGGAGCAGGCCGAGCAGGACTTCCCGGGCGACGGGGTGGTCGTCCACCACCAGCACGCGCAGGCCGTCGAGCATGCCGGGCAGGGCTTTGGGGGGGCGCCCCTGGGCCAGCCCGAAGGGCGTGGAAAAGCCGAAGCGGCTGCCGACCCCCGGAGTGCTGGAGACGTCCAGCTTGCCACCCATCAATTCGACCAGGTGGCGGGAGATGGACAGGCCCAGACCAGTGCCGCCGAAGCGGCGGGTCATGGAGTCATCGGCCTGGGAGAAGGCTTCGAAGAGCCGGCCGATCTGATCTTCGCTCATGCCGATACCGGTATCGACCACGTCGAAGCGCAGGCTGGCGTGCTGGCCGTCGCGGCTGTCGCAGCGCACCTGCAGCTGGACTTCGCCGCCGGAGGTGAACTTGACAGCGTTGCCCAGCAGGTTGGTGAGGATCTGGCCGAGGCGCAGGGGGTCTCCGAGCAGATCCTGGGGGACGTCGGGGGCCACCTGGAGGATCAGCTCCAGCCCCTTCTCCTGGGCTTTCTGGGCGACGTAGGTGATGACGCTGTCGAGAACCTGGTCGAGGGCGAAGGCCGTCTGCTCGAGGCGGAGCTTGCCGGCTTCGATCTTGGAAAAGTCGAGGACGTCGTTGATGACGTTGAGCAGGGTGCTGCCGGCGGCGTGGATCTTGGTGACGTAATCGCGTTGGCGGGTCTGCAGGTCGGTGTCCAGACACAGGCTCGAGAGGCCGATGATGGCGTTCATCGGGGTGCGGATCTCGTGGCTCATGTTGGCCAGGAAGCGGGCTTTGGATTCGGCGGCTTCTTCGGCCAGCTGCTTGGCTTCGCGCAGGGTCTCCACGGCCCGGCGGTAGAGGGCGAGGTCTTCCAGAGCCCAGATGCAGTGGGTGATCTCCCCGTCGCCCTCGATCAGGCCGCTCACCGAGATGCCGACCCACAGCAACTCTCCGCTGCGCAGGCGCAGCTGGCATTCGCGTCGCCAGACGCCTTGGCTCTTGAGGGACTGCCACTGCTCGGCCAGAAACTCCAGGGGCAGCCCCGTGCTGTCCATCAGGTCGGGGTGGGTTCCAGCGAGCAGTTCGGCGCTGAAGCCGGCTACCTGACAGAAGCGCGGATTGGCGTACTGGATGGCGCCGCCAGGGGTGGTGATGAGCAGCATGGACGGGCTTTGCTCGACGGCCAGGGACAGCTTGCGCAGCTCCCGCTCGGCGAGCTTACGGGCCGTGATGTCATAGCTCCAGCTGATCAGCGCGGTGTGGCCGCCCACCTCGATGCGCTCCATGGTCATCAGGGTCCAGAAGGGGCGGCCGCCGATGTTCTGGAATTCGGTTTCCAGATCGCGCACCGGCAGTCCACTCTTGAGCCGGGCGATGGCTTTCTCGCCGACGGAGGGGTCGCGGAACCAGGTGGTAACGGGGCGCGACATGAAGGTCTCCATGTCGGTGTCGGCGAGGACCAGGGCGCGGGTGTTGGCGAACAGGGGCGTACCGTCGGGGCGGTTGATGACCACTGCGATGGGGCTCGATTCGAGCATCTGGCGGCTACGCTCTTCGGCGCTGCGGGCGGCGCGCTCGGCGGCCTTCTGGGCTGAGATGTCGACGATGACACCGAGCAGGCCGCCCGGTTCTCCATTGCCGAGGCGGAAGCCGCGGACCCAGTAGAGGGTGTCGTGGCTGCGGCCGTCGGCGAAGGGGATGGCCGTTTCCTTGTGGGAGGTGCAGGCCTCGCGGATGATGCGCCGGTCTTCCTCGTGGTAGCCGATACGGTCGGCCGCGGGCAGGTAGGGCAGGTCGAGGACGGTCTTGCCGAGCAGGAAACTACGGGTGGTGCCGAAGGCCTGTTCGTAAGCGGTGTTGCAGCTCAGGAAGCGGGCATCCGGCCCTTTGTAGAAGACCGGGCTGGGCAGGGCGTCGAGGAGCACCTCGATGAACAGCAACTGGTCGGCCAGGGCTTCACTCTTCTCGGCCAACTGGCGGGTGCGCTCCTTGACCTTGTCTTCCAGTTCGGCGCGGCTGCGTAGCAGATCTGCATTGGCCTGCTGGAGCTGCCCGCGCATGTGCTCCTGGGATGCGTCCAGTTCGGCCAGCTCGCGCCAAGGGGCGTCCACGGGGGCAGGGGCCGAGAGGTCGAGTCGCGCGATGCGCTCGCTTCGTTCCACTAGTGCCGCCATGCTTTGCTCGAGGCGTCGGGCAATGCGTCGGGCCATGGTGATGGCCAGGGTGCCGGTCAATGCGATGAGCAGCAGCAGGACGGGCATTACTTCCTGAACGCGGGCCGGGATGAAGTCGGCTTCCCGGGCGAAGCCGGCTACCCACCAGCGTTGTTCGCCAAGCTGCAGCGGCACGAACTGCACCAGCCAGTTTTCTCCTTCGTTCTCGTAATTCAGCACGCTGGCGCTGACCCGGTCGGCGTCGCGCCAGCGGGCGTGGCCGTGGCTGAGGAAGTCCACGTCGAGGGCCGCAGCCGGCTGGAGTATGGCGTTGTGCTGATCGGCGAGGTTGGCGAAGCGCGGAAAGCGGGGTACGCCGACGATGTCGCCGGCGTCGGTGAGGACGGCGCCTCCGCCTCGCTCGCCCACGGGGGTTTCAAGGGTGAGGCGGGAAAGCTCGGCCAGGCTGATGTCGAAGGCCAGCGTGCGGATACGCCCGGTGGCGGTGCGCCAGCGGGTGGACACCGTGATGCAGCCGTTTCCGCTGCCGGGGGCCCGGAAGGGGGCGCTCCACACCACCCGGTCGGGGCTGGCTGCGTCAAGGGTGTTGTTGCCAGGGGGGAGGGTGTCGGTGAGGAGCGTGAGCGTGTCCCGGGTCAAGGTGATCCGCTGTCCGTTGGCGTCGGACAGGTGAATGGCGCCGATGCGGCTTTCCTCGCCCATCAAGGGGGCCATGAGGGCCTTGAATCCGGGGACGTCGTTCATGTCCAGGCGCCCAGCCTGACCCCATGCGCGTGCGGTGCCGAGCTGGATCTCGATGCGCCGGAAGCTGCGTTCGGC
>Ga0075156_10002296_pt1 | contig 10601 bp, 8 predicted proteins | sample JI81AbrownDNA_FD_70966 | JGI IMG/M metagenome (GOLD analysis project Ga0075156, IMG submission 70966) | Wastewater effluent complex algal communities from Wisconsin, to seasonally profile nutrient transformation and Carbon sequestration -... | ecosystem: Engineered > WWTP > Effluent > Algae...
TCAGTTCCGACTGCTGCCGTAGCACGGCCGCGCCAAAATCTGCCAGGTAGGCCGCATTACCGGTCTGGTGGTCATCCACCGCGCTGGGGTAGGGCACCAGGATGGCGGGCACGCCCACGGCAGACAGCTCGGATACCGTCAGCGCACCAGCCCGGCAGATCACCAGGTCGGCCTCGGCATAGGCGCTGGCCATATCATCGATAAAGGGCACGCAAACACCGGCCACACCAGCGTCGCTGTAGTGCGCCCGCAGCTGTTCAAGCTGCTTGCTGCCGGACTGATGCGTCACCCGCGGCCGTTCGGCCGGGTCCATCAGCGCCAGCGCCTTGGGCACCACTTCATTCAGCGCTGCCGCGCCCAGGCTGCCGCCCACCACCAGCAGGCGCAAGGGGCCGCTACGACCACGGAAGCGCTCGGCCGGCGCGGGCAGGGCCGCGATGTCCTCGCGTACCGGATTACCCACTACCCGCCCCTTGCCGGCAAAGGCCGAAGGGAAGGCAGTCAGAACGCGATCAGCCAGCAGGGCCAGCACCTTGTTGGTGAGGCCGGGCACCGAATTCTGCTCATGCACAATCAAGGGCTTCCACAGCATGGTGGCCGCCAGGCCGCCTGCAAAGCCGGTAAACCCGCCAAAGCCGATGACCGCATCGGGCCGGTGGCGGAAGATGGCGGCCACGGCCAGCCACAGCGCCACAGCCTGCTCCATCGGCTGCACCAGCTTGCGTACCAGTCCCTGGCCACGCACACCACCTATGGGCAGCAGTTCGATGGGGATATGGTGCTTGGGCACCAGTTCCGCCTCCATCTTGCCGCGCGCACCCAGCCACACCACCTGCCAGCCACGGGCCTGCATGGCCTTGGCCACAGCCAGGGCGGGGAAGATATGGCCGCCCGTACCACCCGCCATCACCATCAGCGTGCGCCGGGCCAGCGGCGTGGATTTCGCCTGGCTCATACCGTGTACCCCCGCATCATCTGCCGGTTTTCCCAATCCACGCGCAGCAGGACAGCCAGGGCAATCAGGTTGAACAGGATGCCGGATCCGCCAAATGACAGCAGCGGCAGGGTCAGGCCCTTGGTGGGCAGCAGGCCGACGTTGACGCCGACATTGATGAATGTCTGTATGCCCAGCCACATGCCCACACCTTGGGCCACCAGGGCCGAGTAGTAGCGCTCCAGCTTGGCCGCCTGTATGCCGACGGCGAAGGCGCGGAACACCACCCAGGCAAACAGCAGCACCACGACCGCCACGCCGACAAACCCGAACTCCTCGGCAATGATGGCCATCAGGAAATCGGTATGGGCCTCGGGTAGGTAGCTGAGCTTCTCCACCGAGCCCCCCAGGCCCACACCAGTCCATTCGCCCCGGCCAAATGCAATTAGGCTGTGGCTTAGCTGGTAGCCCTTGCCATAGGGGTCCTGCCAGGGGTCCATGAAGCCGATCACCCGCGCCATGCGATAGGGTGAGGTGAGGATGAACCCGACAAAGCTGATCAGCAGCATGACTACCAGGCCGGCAAACAACCGCCAGTCAAAGCCACCGAGGAACAAGGTGCCCATGGCTATGGCGGTAATCACGGCCAGCGCGCCGAAGTCCGGCTCGGCCAGCAACAGCACCCCCGTCACCAGCATCACCACGAACATGGGCACAAAGCCCTTGACCAGGCTGTGCATGTAGGCGGCCTTGCGTACCGTGTAGTCGGCGGCATACAGCACCACAAAGAACTTCATGGCCTCGGACGGCTGGAAGTTCACCACGAACAGGCTGAGCCAGCGCTTGGAGCCATTCACTTCCCGGCCTATGCCCGGTATCAGCACCATGATCAGCAGGGCAATACCCAACAGGAACAGATAGGGCGCGTACTGCTGCCAGATGCGTATGGGGATCTGAAAGGCCACGAAGGCGGCCATAAAGCCCACCCCCAGGAAGATGCCATGGCGCCAGAGGAAATAGCTGGAGCGAAAGCCCGTATCCTTATCCACTTCTGCGGCCGCGATAGAGGCCGAATAGACCATCACCAGGCCGATGGCGAGCAGCGCCAGCACGGCCCAGACCAGGGACTGGTCATAGCCATGCATGGCGGGGCGGCGCTTGAGGGCCTGATAGAACAGCTTCACAGTCTTATTGCTCCAATGCCTTCACCGCCGCGATGAAAACCTCGGCGCGGTGAGCGTAGTTCTTGAACATGTCCAGGCTGGCGCAGGCGGGCGACATCAGCACGGCATCACCGGCCTGGGCTTCGGCTGCCGCCAGGGTCACCGCCTCTTCCATGCTGCCTGCCGTGATCAGCTTGACTCCGGTGCGGGCGAGGGCGGCGGCCACCTGTGGACCATCCCGGCCTATCAGCACGGCGGCCCTGACCTTGCCCTGGCAGGCGTCGGCCAGCGGGCTGAAGTCCTGTCCCTTGCCATCGCCGCCAGCGATCAGCACCACGGCTTGGCTCATACCCTTGAGGGCAGCCTCGGTGGCGCCGACATTGGTTCCCTTGGAATCGTCGTAGTAATTGACGCCGCCGATCTCTGCCACCCACTCCACCCGGTGTGGCAAGCCGTGGAAACGCCGCAAGGCCTGCAGCAAGGGCAAGGTGGGCAGGCCTATGGCGCGCGTCAGGGCCAAGGCTGCCAGCGCGTTGGCGGCATTGTGCAGGCCTGCCAGCGGCAGCTCGGAGGCCAGCATCAGCGTAAAGTCGCCGCACACCAGTTCGTGGCCCGAGCCAAAGGGCTTGAGGCCGTATTCGGTAGGCGAGCGTGGCGCATCCAGGCCAAACCAGAACACCTGCCGACCAGGCCGGGCCATACCTCGGCAGTAGCCGTCCTCGCGGTTCAGCACCATGGCGCCCAGGCCTTCAAAGATGCGCGCCTTCGCCATGGCGTAGTGCAGCATGGTGTCGTAGCGGTCCAGGTGGTCTTCGCTCACATTCAGCACCGTCGCCGCATCGGGCGCCAGGCTGCTGGTGGTTTCCAGCTGAAAGCTGGACAGCTCCAGCACCCACACATCGGGTAGCGGCCGTACCTCGGTTTCTATCTCCAGCAGGGCGTCCAGCACCGGCAGGCCGATATTGCCGGCCACCACGGTGCTCAGGCCGGCGGCCTCACACATGGCTCCCACCATGCTGGTGACGGTGGACTTACCATTGGAGCCGGTAATGGCGATGATCTTGGCGCGGGACTGGGTCGTCGCATGGGCGCGAGCAAACAGTTCCACATCGCCGATGGCTTCGATGCCACGGTCCACCGCAGCCGCAATGGCCGGTTCGGCCAGCGGCACGCCTGGACTCACCACCAGGTATTCCGCACCGGCAAAGGTGGTGCTGGTAAACGGCCCCAGCTTGACCGGCACCTGTGGCAAAGCGGCCTGCAGCTCGCTCAGGCCAGGTGGATTGCTACGGCTGTCGGCCACCGTCACGACCGCCCCATGGCGGGCCAGCCAGCGCGCGGCTGACAGGCCAGTGGCACCCAGGCCTACCACGGTGATGTGCTTTGCTTCCCAGTTCATTGCCTCTCTCCAACCGCAACGCTATGTGGCAGGACATCACAGGCAAGACCGGCGGCAACGCTATTGCGCCGCCCCTGTCCTTGCTTGCCCAGGCTGCTTTGCAGCCGACGATGTCCCACGTTTCGCATGTTTTTTTCAGCGCAGTTTCAGCGTGGCCAGACCAGCCAGCACCAGCAGCATGGTGATGATCCAGAACCGCACCACCACCTGGGTTTCCTTCCAGCCCTTGAGCTCATAGTGATGGTGCAGCGGGGCCATTCGGAACACCCGCTTGCCGGTCAGCTTGAAACTGGCCACCTGTATCATCACGCTGAGCGCCTCCATCACGAACACGCCGCCCATGATGAACAGCACGATCTCCTGACGGACGATTACGGCCACCGTACCCAGGGCCGCACCCAGGGCGAGCGCGCCGACATCGCCCATGAATACTTCGGCCGGGTAGGCGTTGAACCACAGAAAACCCAGCCCAGCCCCGGCCATGGCGGCACAGAACACTGCCAGCTCGCCAGCGCCGGGGATATGGGGCAGCAGCAGGTAGCTGGCGAACTTGGCGTTGCCGGCCACATAGGCAAAGATCGCCAACGCGCTGGCCACCATCACCGTCGGCATGATGGCCAGGCCGTCCAGGCCATCAGTCAGGTTCACCGCATTGCTGGTGCCGACAATGACGAAATAGGTCAGCACCATGAAGCCTATGCTGCCGAAGGGGTAGGCCACGTGCTTGAAGAAGGGCACGATGAACTCGGTATTGGCCGGCAAGGTGGCGGTATTGGCCAGGAAGTAACCGGTGGCAATGGCGATGATGGACTGCCAGAACAGCTTCTGCTTGCTGGACAGGCCCTTGGGATTCTTCAGCGCCACCTTTTTGTAATCATCCACAAAGCCGATGATGCCTGTGCCCAGGGTGACGCCCAACACCACCCAGACAAAGCGGTTGCTCAGATCAGCCCACAGCAGGGTGGTGAGGCCGATGGCCAGCAGGATCAGGGTGCCGCCCATGGTGGGGGTGCCGGCCTTGACCAGATGGGTTTGCGGGCCGTCGTCACGCACTGCCTGGCCGACCTTCAGCTCGGTCAGCTTGCGTATGACCCACGGCCCCAGCAGGAAGCTGATGAACAGCGCGGTCATGGTGGCCAGCACTGCCCGCAGGGTCAGGTAGTTGAAGACATTGAAAGCCCGGACATTCTCTCCGAGCAGGTTGGCGAGCCACAGCAGCATCTCAGGCTCCTTCGCTTTCTGCCGAGATCAATGCCTCGACGATCTGTTCCATGCGCATGAAGCGCGATCCTTTGACCAGCACCACCGTATCGGCAGTCACCCGCGGCTTGAGCGCAGCCAGCAGCTCGGCGTGGCTCTCGAACCAGGCGCCGCCATCGCCAAATGCCGCCACCGCGTGGCGCATGCCCTGGCCGGTGGCATACAGGTTTTCCAGTCCCTTGGCCTTGGCATAGCTGCCCAGTTCGGCGTGCCGCTTGGCCACGTCGTCTATCTCGCCGGTATCGCCCAGCACCAGGTAGCGCGGCGCAGGCAGGGCGGCCAGCACGTCTATGGCAGCCTGGATGGAGCTGGGGTTGGCGTTGTAGCTATCGTCTATCAGCAAGGCGCCGTTGGCGGCGCGCTTTTGCTGCAGCCTGCCCTTGGCGCCGGCAAATGCCGCCAGGCCGGCAGCAATCTCGCTGCTGCTCAGGCCCAGCGCATGGGCGGCCGCAGCCACTGCCAAGGCGTTGCGCACGTTGTGCAGGCCGGGCGTTGGCAGGTGCACCGGCGCTTCGCCGGTGGGCGTATGCAGGGTGAAGCGGCTGCTCAGTGGCTGCATATCTACCTCGCGGGCCTGTATCTCGCCCTGCAGCAGCCCAAAACCCAGGCGCACACGGCTTTTGTTCAGGCTTTGCCAGTAGCCAGCGAACGCATCGTCCAGGTTGATCACGGCCGTACCACTATCGGCCAGGCTCTCGAATATCTCGCCCTTGGCCTGGGCTATGCCGGCGGGCGAGCCCAGGAACTCGATGTGGGCCGTGCCGGCATTGTTCACCAAGGCCACCGTGGGCGCGGCTAGGCCTGAGAGATAGGCGATCTCGCCGAAATGGTTCATGCCCATCTCGATCACGGCATAGCGATGCTGCGCACGCAGGCGCAGCAGCATCAGCGGCACGCCGATGTGGTTGTTCAGGTTGCCGGTGGTGGCCAGCACGGCATCGTGGCCGGCCTTGAGCCGCAGCACGGTGGCCAGCATCTCCTTCACCGTGGTCTTGCCGCTGGAGCCTGTCACCGCCACCACGGGCAGTTCGAACTGCCGGCGCCAATGTGCCGCCAGGCGGCCCAGCCCAGCCAGGGTGTCGTCCACCAGCAGCAGGGAAGCCGCCTCGGGCAAAGCCGCCAGGCAGGCATGACCGGCTTCCACCATGGCCATCGCCGCCCCACGGGACAGCACATCCGCCACGAAATCGTGGCCGTCGAAACGCTCGCCCTTGAGCGCCACGAACAGGTCTCCCGGCTGTATATCACGGCTATCGGTCGTCACTCGCAGAAAGGCGACAGCGCCGTCGCCACGCCAGGTGGCGTTCAGCGCGGCGGCCGCAGCAGCGAGAGTCAGCATGACGTTGTTCACTTCAATGGCTTCCAGACTGCCAATGCAGCCCTTGCTTGTTGTTCATCACTGAACGGCGCCTTCACGCCATTCGCATCCTGGTATTCCTCGTGGCCCTTACCGGCGATCAGTACCACGTCGCCGGGCTCAGCCAGCTCGATGGCTGCGGCAATGGCCGCAGCACGATCGCGTTGCACGCTGTAATCACCGAATTGCGGGCTCTTGGCCGCAGCACCGTCCACGCCTTCCAGAATGTCGCGGATGATCTGCTTGGGGTCCTCGGTGCGCGGGTTGTCATTGGTGATGATCACCGTATTGGCCAAGGTGCAGGCAATACGGGCCATCTCGGGGCGCTTGCCCCTATCCCGGTCGCCGCCACAGCCAAACACACAGTACAGCCGACGCTTGCCGGGCATGATCTCGCGCAGGGTGGACAAAGCCTTCTCCAGCGCATCCGGGGTGTGGGCATAATCGACCACCACCAGCGGCCGGTCACCGCCGCCCAGGCGTTGCATGCGCCCCTTGGCCGACTCGATACGGCCCAAGACTGCGGCAGCATCCGCCAGCGCCACCCCGCTGCTGAGCAGCACGCCCAGGCAGGCCAGCAGGTTGTAAGCATTGAAGCGCCCCACCAAAGGGCTGTTAATCTCCGCCCGGCCCCAGGGCGTATTGACCCCCAGCCTGAGCCCGGCCAGGCTGGTTTCCACGGTATCCGCACGGATATCGCCCGCATTCAGGCCATAGGACAAGCCCAGCCCTGCTGGCAGTTGCGCCAGCAGCTGGGCACCAAATCCGTCGTCGGCATTGATCACTGCGGCCCGCAAGCCCTCCCACTCGAACAGCTTTTGCTTGCTGGCGCCATAGGCGGCCATGCTGCCGTGGTAGTCCAGGTGGTCGCGGGTCAGGTTAGTGAACACGGCGGTATGGAAGGCCACCCCATGGGCGCGCGCCTGCTCCAGCCCGTGCGAGCTGACTTCCATGGCCAGGTGGCTGGCGCCTTCGCTGCGATAGCGGGCAATCAGGTTCTGCAAGCGGACGGCATCAGGCGTGGTGTGGCTGGCTTCCTCCAGCTGCGGCAGGAAGCCATAGCCCACTGTACCGATCAAGGCAGCCTTTTCGCCCAGCAGGGTATAGGCCTGGGCCAGCCAATGGGCGCAACTGGTCTTGCCATTGGTGCCCGTCACGCCCACGCAATGCAGTGCCTGGCTGGGATTGCCCAGCAGATGGGCCGCCACGATGCCGGCCAGTTCGCGAAGTCGGGGTATGGCCAGATTGGGCACGGCAGCCCATTCTGTGCGCCAGGCATAGTCCTCTGCCTCCCACAGTACGCAGGCAGCACCTGCGCCTATCGCGTTGGCAATATGGTCGCGGCCGTCGCTGTACTCGCCCTTGTAAGCCAGGAATACATCGCCGGGCTGAATCTGCCGGCTATCGGCCAGCACCCGCCGACCTGCAGCGACTGCGTCTATGGCAGCCCAATCGGGCGAAGGGAGAAGCCAAGTGCCTGGTTTCACATTTCCTCCTTCACATGCTCGCCCAACATATCCAGTTGCGGCACGTTCTGTGGCGCATCGGGGGCTATGCCCATCACCCGCAGGCTACCGGCCACCACGGCGCTGAATACCGGCGCCGCCACATAGCCGCCGTAATAGCGCCCAGGTATCGGTTCAGGCTCGTCTATCATCACCGCCACGATCAACCTGGGGGCCGACATGGGTGCAATACCCACGAACGAGCCCACGTATTTGTCAGTCGCGTACGCGCCGCCCGCCAGCTTGTGCGCCGTCCCGGTCTTGCCGCCCACGCGATAGCCCGCCACTTGGGCGCGCAGCGCAGTACCTCCAGGTTGGGTCACCATCTCCAGCATCTTGCGTATCGCCTGTGCCGTTTCCGGCTTGATTACCGACCGCCCCGGCAAGGGAGCGACCAACTTCTGAAAACTGATGGGCCTGATCTCGCCATCCGTGGCAAAGATCTGATAAGCCCGCGCTATCTGCAGCAGACTCACCGAGATACCGTGACCATACGACATGGTGGCCTGATCTATCGGTACCCAGTTCTTCCAGGGCCGCAAGCGGCCCGCAACCTCCCCTGGGAATCCACTACGTGGCAGCTGGCCAAAACCCAGGCTGTCGTAGAAGGTCCACAGGTACTCCCTGCCCATGTCGAGCTGCAGCTTGCTGGTGCCCACATTGCTGGACCGCTGTATCACCTGCTCCACCGTGATGGCACCGTGCGGTTTGGTGTCATGCACGGTAGACGGGCCGATGCTGAAGCGCCCATTGCCGGTCTGCACCACGGTCTGCGGCGTGACATTGCCCGTCTCCAATGCGGCTGCCACGGTGAACGGTTTCAATGTGGAGCCCGGCTCGTACACATCGGTCAGCGCCCGGTTGCGGCGTGAGGCCGGATCCAGCTTCTCGCGGTTGTTGGGGTTGAAGCTGGGCATATTCGCCAGCGCCAGCACCTCACCGGTATGCGAATCCAGCACCACGATACCGCCACCCTTGGCATTGGTACTTTCCACCGCCTTTTTCAGCTCGCGAAAGGCCAGGTACTGAATCTTGCTGTCTATGCTCAGCGTCAGCGTCTGACCGTCACGTGGCTTCTCTATACTGGTCACGTCCTCGACGATGTAGCCACGCCTGTCCTTGATCACCTGGCGACTACCGGGCTTGCCCGCCAGCATGGATTCCCGGGTCAGCTCAAAGCCTTCCTGGCCCTTGTTGTCTATGCCAGTAAAGCCAATCACATGCGCCAACACCTCGCCTGCCGGGTAGAAACGGCGATACTCGGTCTGCTTGGCGACACCAGGAATGCCCAGGCCCAGCACACGCTCGGCGGCATCCGGCGGCATCTGCCGGCGCAGGTAGACGAAGTCGCGCTTCTTGTCAGCCAGCTTGCGTTTTACCTCGGCCGGCTTGAGCCCCAGGGCACGCGCCAGATTAGCCAGCTGCGTGTCGGTCAGCTTGGGCACATCCGGCGGGCTGGCCCAGACCGACTGCACCGGGGTAGAAATCGCCAGCGGCTCACCATTGCGATCGGTAATCATGCCGCGATTGGCTTCCAGCACCAGCCGGCGGCTATACCGGGCTTCGCCCTGCTCGCGCAGGAACTCCTCCTTGTAGCTCATCAGGTAGGCAGCACGCCCCACCAGCACCAGGAACAAGGTCAGCAAGCCGCCCAGGACCAGCCAGGCACGCCACATCTGCAGCTTGAGCGCGAGGTTCTTGTTGGTGCGATAGGCCATTACTGCGGTCCTCCGGCCACCGGAGCCAGCTGGGTATGAGCACCATCAGGCACCCGCATGTTCAGCCGGGTCGAGGCTTCCCGTTCTATCCGCGAATGCATGGCCCAGGTGCTTTGCTCCAGCTGCAACTGACCCCACTCCACATCCAGACGGCGTGCCTCGGCCTGCGCCTTCTGCAACTCGATATAGGCTCGCCGGGCTTTATGCTGTGAGGTAACGACCCCCAGCGCACAGGCGATAAGGACAAAGAGCAACAACAAGTTCAACCGCGTCACTTAAGCGCTCATCCCTTTGGGAATGGGCGCACCGGTACGCTCTGCAATACGCAGAATGGCGCTGCGGGCGCGCGGGTTTTCATCCACTTCGGTTTGCGATGCACGCACCGGCTTGCCGATCAGCTTAAGCGGCGCCTCGCCGATATCGACGGCCCGCACCGGCAGGCGCGAAGGCAGGCGATCGGCCTTGGCGGCGTCCTGCATGAAGCGCTTGACGATACGGTCTTCCAGCGAGTGGAAGGCAATGACGGAAAAACGTCCCCCCATTGCTAGCCGGCCCAGAGCCTGGGGCAAAGTCAGCGACAGCTCCTCAAGCTCACGATTGATGTAAATCCGTATAGCCTGGAAGGTGCGCGTCGCCGGATCCTGGCCCGGCTCCCGGGTGCGGACGGCCTTTGCCACGATCTGGGAAAGTTGTCCTGTTGTGACGACAGGGTTTTCGACCCGAGCCGCAACAAGCGCGCCTGCAATCTGTTTAGCAAACCGTTCTTCGCCATAGTCCCGTATCACCTCTGTGATGTCTGCCTGCTCGGCCGTTGCCAGCCATTCCGCGGCCGTCTGGCCCCGGGTCGTATCCATGCGCATGTCCAGCGGGGCGTCAAAGCGAAAGCTGAAGCCACGACTAGCGTCATCTATCTGGGGGGAAGACACGCCCAGGTCCATCAGCACACCGTCGACCAGTCCTACGCCCAGCTCATCCAGACCACGATGGAAGGCGGCATAGGGCTCGTGCACAATGCTGAAGCGGGGGTCGGCAATGCTGCGGGCATTGGCGACGGCCTGCGGGTCCTTGTCGAACGCGATCAGGCGCCCAGCCGGCCCCAGGCGGGAGAGAATCAAGCGGGAATGGCCGCCACGGCCATAGGTGCAGTCCACGTAACAGCCATCGGGTTTGATGGCCAACCCGTCCACCGCTTCGGTCAGCAGCACCGTGCGGTGGAGAAAGTCTGCGGCGCTCACAGCACGAAACCGTCAAGTTGGGCTGCAATA
>Ga0075156_10002297_pt1 | contig 10599 bp, 9 predicted proteins | sample JI81AbrownDNA_FD_70966 | JGI IMG/M metagenome (GOLD analysis project Ga0075156, IMG submission 70966) | Wastewater effluent complex algal communities from Wisconsin, to seasonally profile nutrient transformation and Carbon sequestration -... | ecosystem: Engineered > WWTP > Effluent > Algae...
GGGTTCTTCAGCACCAGGAAGCCCTCGTCGCCGTCGGCCACCTCTTCGCCGGCCTCATTGAGGATCGCAGTGTCCTGGCCGAAGAACGGCTTGCCGGCCGAACCCGGCTTCTGCGGCTCGCCGGGCACCTGGGTGATCTGGAACATGCCCGTCTCGGTCTGCCACCAGGTGTCGATCACCGGGCAGCGCTCCTTGCCGATCACCCGCTGGAACCAGCGCCAGGCCTCGGGGTTGATCGGCTCGCCGACCGAGCCGAGCAGCCGCAGGGACGACAGGTCGTGCCGGTTCGGCCACGCCTCGCCGAACCGCATCAGCGAACGGATCGCGGTGGGCGCGGTGTAGAACTGGGTGATGCCGTAGTACTCCACCAGCTGCCACCAGCGACTCGGGTACGGAAACGTCGGGCCACCCTCGAACATGAACGTCGTCGCGCCGGTGAGCAGCGGGCCGTACACCAGATACGAATGCCCGGTCACCCAACCGGGGTCGGCGGTGCACCACCAGCGGTCGTCGGGACGCATGTCGAAGCTGTACTTCAGCGTTGTGTACGTGCCCACCATGTAGCCGCCATGGGTGTGCAGGATCGCCTTCGGCTTACCGGTGGAGCCCGACGTGTAGAGAATGTAGAGCGGGTGCTCGGAGTCGAGTTTCTCCGTTTCGCAGGTGCCCTTGGCGATGGGCAGCAGCAGCAGATCGTGATACCAGTGGTCACGCAGCGGATCCATGGTCACCGCCGAGCCGGTTCGCTTCACCACGATCACGTTCTCGATGGTCGGCGAGAACTTCACCGCACGGTCGACGATGTCTTTCAGCGGGAACACGCTGCCGTTGACCCAGGAGCCGTCGGCGGTGATCACCAGCTTCGACTTGGAGTCGTCGATGCGGTCGGTCAGGGCGTCCGCACTGAAGCCGGCGAAGATCACCGAGTGGATCGCGCCGATCTTGGCGCAGGCCAGCATGGCGAAGAACACTTCGGGAATGCGCGGCAGGTAGATGGTGACCCGGTCACCTTTGACCACGCCCATCGCCTTGAGCACATTGGCCATCTGGTTCACCCGGCGATTGAGCGAGAAATAGCTGAAGGTGCGGCGCTCGTTGCCGTCCTCGCTCTGCCAGATCAGCGCCAGCTTGTTCTTGTTCGGGCCCTTGACGTGACGGTCGAGGCAGTTGTGCACGATGTTGACCTGCGCGCCGGTGAACCACTTGTAGAACGGTGCGTCGGACTGGTCCAGCACCTTGTCCCACGGCGAGAACCACTCCAGTTCATTGGCCCGATCGGCCCAGAACCCGTCGGGATCGGCCAGCGCCTCGGCACGCAGGGCATCCGGGTTCGGAACGTGCGATCCGGCGGCGACCGAGGGGTCGGGGTAGACGACATCGCCTTCGAGCTGTGCCATGAGGGGGTCTCCTCCATCGGAGCGTGTGCAGATGTTGCGAGACTAACCGCGCGGCGCATCCGGTGGAAGCACTCGACCTCAGAGCCGGCACGTTTCATCGCACCGCTGATCCAGGAGGGCGGCGTCGGCGACGCCGTTCTTCGTGCCGGTCGGGCGTCAGGCCTGGGTCAGTGTGGTCGCGAACGCCTCGAGGGCCTGATAGGGCAGGTCGCCGCTGATCACGAGGGTGCTCGAGCCGTCGGCGCGGACCAGCGCCCTGGTTCGCCCGTCCCGGCTCGAATAGCGTTGCCAGGGCACGTTCGCCAGCACACTCTCACCGTCTTCGTCGCCGTCCCTGGACGCGGTCCTGATCAGCCCCGGCCCGTCGATGTCGCGTTGGTCGAGCCCGACGTAGATGCGGTCGGCATTGAGAAAGCCGAGCTGAAACGTGTTGCCGATCGCCGGCTTCTGGTCGAGCCCCGGCTGGCCGAGGGGCGTCCAACGAGCCCGGACCGCAGTCCAGTCGTCGGGCAGCGAGCGAGGCACGGCAACCGGGTACGGCGCCTCGGCCTTGGCTTGCGCAGCCACGGGCTGCCAGGCGACGGCGGTCACCTGCGGCTCAGGAATGCGGCTGAACCACGCGTAGAGGAGCACCACTGGCAAGAGCAACATCGCCACGGCGATCACCATCTGGCTGACGGTCGGACTGGGTCGTCGGGCTGCCACCTTTCCATTGAACACCACTTCCGAGAACTGTCGTCCCTCTGCCCCGGCGTCCCACGGGCGCCGGACCCTCTGCGGCAGCGGGCCACTAGGCTCGTGGCATGTCTTCCCTGGCCCGCACACTGCTCGGACTCGCCGCCCTGGGTGCCGCCAATGTGGCCGCCGGACGGCTGATCACCGGCCCCCTGCACGACCTCCCGGCCGAGCATCGGCTCAATCACGACCTGCGCACGTTCGGCGCACCGAAGGCCGACGGCGCCGCGTTGCTGCTGTCGCGCAGCTCCGACACGTCGCGGGCGATCGCGATCGGCCTGGCCCTGACCGGCGTGCTGGCCGCTCGCAGCCGCAGCCGGATGACCGCGTTGCCTGCGCTGGCGATGGGTATGGCGTCGCTGACGCACGTGACGAGTTCGCTCCTGGTGGGTCGAGAGCGGCCGTCCCTCGAACGGGTCGGCACCCTGCAACCGACGTCCAGTTTTCCCAGCGGTCACGTGGGAGCGATGACTGCTCTCGCGGTGGTGTTGGGCCGCATGGCCGGTCCACTGCCCCGTCCGGCGAAACTGCTGGTGCGCGCCGGGTTGGTCGGCTATCTGGGGGCCTTGGGCTGGTCGCGGCTCTACAACGGCCAGCACTACGCCGCCGACGTGCTGGCCGGCTACGTCAACGGAGTGGTCTGCGGACGCCTGGCGCACGCCGCCCTCGCAGATGACTGACCACGCGGCCGGCGAATCGGCTCCCGGAGTTTGTCGGCGCCCCTGGTCGAATCGTTCGGGGGCCGAACGGCGATGATCGAACTCGGCCGCGCACTCACCCCCGAGGGCGAGATCGCACTGCGCCGCCGCGGAGACGTCGACGAGCTGATCGTCAACGGGGTGTTTGCGATGGACTCGGCCGAGGTGACCAGTGAACGCGCGCTGGCCGACGCCGCCGGCGATCGACCGGGATCGGTGGTGGTCGGCGGGCTGGGCCTCGGGTTCACCGCCGCTCGGCTGCTGGCCAATGGTGCCGCGATCGTGCACGTGGTCGAACTGGCCCGTCCGTTGATCGATTGGGCGATGGCCGGAGTCACCCAGCAACTCGAACTCGTCGCCCACGACCCGCGCGTGCGGTTGCACCACGGTGACATCGTCGAGTGGTTGCCCAGGTGTGCCGAGACGTTCGACGCGATCCTGCTCGACGTCGACAACGGGCCCGGGTTTCTGATCCACGACCAGAACGCCCGGGTGTACGCGGCCGACTGGCTGACCGAGGCCGCGGATCGGCTGAATCCCGGCGGCGTGCTGGCCATCTGGTCGGAGAGCCCGGAGCGTGAGCTGGCCGCAACCCTCGAGGCGCTGGGTACGGTGACGGAGCGTTTGATCGGCGTCGAGCGGGCCGGACGACGCTTCGACTACGCCCTGTACCTGCTGCATTCACCCAACCCGCAGAAGATGATGTGAGTTCGGGTATGGCAGACGAGGCCCATTCTCACATCGTCTGTCGAAGCCGTAGCGTGGTTGCTGTGCATACCTTGAGCGGCGCCGTGATCACCGTGTCCGACCGCGCCTTCGCCGGTACCTACACCGACAGGTCAGGACCGCTGGCCGCGCAGCTGCTGGCTGAGCATGGCGTGACCGCCGTCGTCATCGTCGTACCGGACGATGCCGTCGAGATCCGGCGCGCGATCCGAACTGCCATCAAGGCCGGAGCACGCTTCGTGCTGACCACCGGCGGCACCGGCATCGCCGAGCGCGACGTGACCCCGCAGGTGACTGGGGAGTTGCTCACGCTCGCGCTGCCCGGTGTGGTGGACGCGGTGCTACGGCACGGCGCCCAGCACGTGCCGACGGCGGTGCTCTCCCGCGCCCAGGCCGGCATCGTTCGGATGAAGAAGGGCACCGCGTTCGTCGTCAACGCCCCCGGCTCGACCGGCGGCGTCACCGACACCGTCGCCGTCGTCGGGCCGCTGATCACCCACGTGCTCGACCAACTGGACGGCAAGGACCACGTTTGCGTCGACTGATGGACAGGAGCGAATCGTGGTCTCGACAAGCTCGACCAGCCGGGGGTCTCGACAAGCTCGAACAGCCGGGGTCTCGACAAGCTCGACCAGCCGACAAGCTCGACCAGCCGACACGCTCGACCGGCCGACGCGCTCGACCAGCCGTCGTGCTAGCCAGCCGGGGCGGTCCAGTCGCCGCTGCGTCCGCCTGATTTGGCGATTATCCGGCAGTCCGCGATGACCGCCGAACGGTCGACCCCCTTGATCATGTCGACGATCGCCAGCGCGGCGACCGTGACGGCGGTGAGGGCTTCCATCTCGACACCCGTCCGATCGGCCGTGCGAACAGTGGCCGCGATCTCGATGCCCCGGTCGGTCAGGTCGAGGTCGACCACTACCCCGTGCACCCCGATCACGTGCGCCAGGGGCAACAGGTCCGGCACCTTCTTGGCCGCCGCGATACCCGCCACCCGGGCCACCGCGAGCACGTCCCCCTTGGGCACCCGCCCGGTGCGCAGGGCCTCGATCACCTCGGCCGAGCAGGTGACCAGGCCGGTCGCCGTCGCCTGCCGGACGGTGGGTTGCTTGCCGGTGACGTCGACCATCCGGGCCGCGCCGGAGTCGTCCAGATGGGTGAACCGCATCGGCTCAGACTTCCATGACGGCGACCGGGTCACCAGCGGCGACCGCCTCGCAGTCGGCGTCGACCACCGCGAGGGCGTCGGCCAGATGTAGCGAGGCGATCAGATGCGAGCCTGATCCACGTCGATGACTCGGACGGGCGACGGTGCCGTCCGCGGTCTCCTGCAAGGTGACCGGCAGGTACTGGCGACGCCCCGGCGGGGGTGCCCAGCCGACTCCCGCGCGGGCCACCCGGGTACGCGAGCGTCGCCGTAGGCCGGCCATCGCGTCGAGCAGGGGCAGGGCGAACACCTGGAACGATACGAACGCGCTGACCGGGTTGCCTGGAAACGCGAGCAGCGGCACCCCGTTGAACCGTCCGAGGCCCTGAGGCTTACCGGGCTGCATCGCGACCGCACAGAACTCCAGGTCGCCGCCCAGCAGCCGCACGGGCTCGTAGGCACCGGCCGAGACGCCGCCGCTGGTCAGGATCAGATCAGCCGCCGGCAACCCGTCCAGCAACCGGGCGAGCCGGTCGGGATCGTCACCGCTTCGTTCGCAGGCCACCACCCGGGCGCCTGCGGCGGCGACCAGGGCGGCAAGCATCACCGAGTTGGAGTCCGGAATCTCGCCTGCGGCCAGCACCGAGCCCGGGTCGACGAGTTCGGCACCGGTGGCCACGACAGCCACCCGCACCGGCGCCGCCACCGGGAGCGCCCCCAGGCCCACCGCCGCCGCTGAGGCGATCGCACCCGGCGTGACCAGCTCACCGGCGCGCAGCACGAGGTCACCGGCCGCCAGGTCGTCCGCGGCCCGACGCAGGTGCGCGCCGAGCGGGACGGCGGCCCGTACCTGCACCTGACTCGGCAGCGGTGCGGCTCCGGGCGGCTGGTCGGTGAGTTCCACCGGAACCACCGCGTCGGCCCCCGGCGGTAACCGCCCGCCCGTCATCACCCGCACGGCCGAACCCGGGTGCACCGACGGGATCGGACCCGCGGTTGCGGCGCTCTCGCCGACAACGACCAGCCGTGCCGGAAGGTCGGCGAGATCGGCGGCCCGCACCGCGAAACCGTCCATCGCGGAGTTGTCGAAGGGCGGCACGGCCACCCGGGCGCTCAGGTCGCCGGCGAGCACACGTCCGAGGGCGGCCGCCAACGGCACGGTCTCGACGACTCCTTCGCGGCCCCCGGCCAGCGCCATGACCTTCGCCAGATACTGCTCGACGGTGAACATCAGGCCATCCTGGGGCGAAGCGGCAGTAGATCCCAGCGGCCGGCGGCGGCGTCCAACACCAGCATCCGGGCGACCAACGGGGCACCGAAACCCGCCAGCAGTTTGATCGCCTCCGTCGCCATCACCGAGCCAACCTGTGACACCATCGCGCCCAGGACGCCGATCTGCGTCGCCATCGGATAGCTGCCGGGCGGCGGCTCCTGCGGGAACAGATCCCGCAACCACAACGCGCGTCCCTCGTCCGAGGGCACCCCGAACACCGACACCTGGCCCTGCATGCCGACCGCCGACGCCCACACCAACGGGGTGCCGGCGGCTGCGCAGGCGTCCGAGATCATGAACTTGGCGCCGTAGGTGTCACAGCAGTCGAGGGCCAGGTCGACGGTCGGCAGCAACTCGGCCAGCGAGTCCGGGGTCGCCATCTGCTGCACCACCTCGACCGACACGTCAGGGTTGAGATCGCTCACCCGGGCGGCCGCCGAACTGGCCTTGTTCACCCCCAGCAGAGCGCCGGAGTGGATCACCTGCCGCTGCAGGTTCATCGTCTCGACCACGTCGCCGTCGACGATCACCAGTCGCCCGACACCCGCGGCCGCAAGATAGGTGATCACGGGCGACCCGAGACCGCCCGCGCCGATCACCAGAACCGACGACGCCAGCAGCTTCTGCTGCCCCGCCTCCCCCATGCCCACCACGTCGATGTTGCGCCGGTAGCGCTCACGTTGCGCCGACGTCAATGGTCGCTCGGAACCCCGGATCTGCACGCTGCCAACCTACTGGTCAGCCCACGATCGCACCGGATCCGATGCTCAGCGGACCTTCTCCGGCGCACTCCGGACTGGTACCTTGAGCGGTAGCGCTCGAAGGACTGGGGGGACCGATGAGCAGTCTGCGTTGGTACGCGCCCATGGTGGTGCCCTTCGCCGCGCTCGCTCTGCTGATCAGCGCCGGCCCTGCGGCCGCCGAACCCACTCCAGCGCCGACGCCAGGCACCTCCCAGACGGCCCTTCCGAACCCCGGCCCGACCACTGAAACCAATCCGGCCAGCACCACGCCCGGTCCGTCGACGACGGCCGAGTCGCCGTCCGCGACCCCGGCACCAAGCACGCTGCCGCTGCAGTTCGGGCCGGCCAACGCCCGTGCCACGATGATCGCCTTCTCGTGGACGCCGGCACCCGGCGCGGCCGGGTACCGCCTGATCCTCGCCACGACCCCCGGCGGCCTGCCGCTGCGCCAACTGGACGGCGCCCGGACGACAGCGATGGTCAGCGGCCTGACCGCCAATACCCGCTACTGGGCGCAGCTGCTGGCACTCGATGCCACCGGAGTGCCGCTCGGTGCTCCGTCCAGCGAGCTCGAGGTGACCACACCGTTCCCCTTGGACGCCCCGCTGGCCCAGGCCACCGTGCGCTCGTCGGTCAGCCTCGAACTGTCCTGGCTCAAGCCCGCCAAGGGCACCCGACTGCAGCTGGAGTGGACGGCCCCCGACCGCAAGGCCAAGCGGAGCCTGCCCACCGGCCACGGTCAGGTCAGATCGGGTCTGAAGCCCGGCACGACCTACTCGGTGCGGGTGCGCGTACTCAAGGGCACCAAGGCCCTCAGCGCGTGGAGTGAGCCGCTCCGCGTCACCACACCCGAGGGTGATCCACTGCGGGTCGGCAGCTACAACGTGCTCTGCGCCAACTGCAAGGCGTGGGGACCGCGCCGGCAGGGGGTGGCCGACACCATCGTCAGCGCCAACCTCGACGTGGTGGGCCTGCAGGAGGCGTCGGCCGCCGAACTTCCCGGCACCCACACCACCCAGTACCAGGATCTCGCCCGGTTGTTGGCACCCGCCGGCTACCGGCTGACCAACCCGACGCGATTCAACTGCGCCCGTTCGAACTCGTCCAAGAACTGCAGGCGCGTCAACCACGGCGCCTCGAGCGCGGTTCGAATCGCCTACAACACCGCCACCGTGCGGCTGATCAGCACCGGCTCGCGCCAACTCGCCGACCTGCCCGGTTACGGCGCCGACCGGTACATCGCGTGGGCGGTGCTCGAGCACAGGATCAACGGCAAGCGATTCCTGTTCACCAGCACCCACCTCGAGCCGCGCAACGACAGCGCCGGATCACGTCGGTTCTACAACATCCGCAACGCCCAGGCCCGTGCAGTCGCCCAGACCATCGCGGCCCAGCGCGGCAACCTGCCGGTCATCGCGGTGGGCGACTACAACTCCACCAAATGGGACGTGCCGTCCAACGGCCCCTACGACATCATGCGGTCGGCAGGCTTCGTCGATCCGCTCGGCAATGGCTACCGCTCGACCACCGGCACCAGCGGCGCAACCGTCGAGAAGCGCATCAACACCCAGTACGCCAGCTACAACGAACTGCAGGTTCAGGCCCGGCGCACCGACGGAGTCAACGGCTCCAACCCCGACTACATCTTCGTCTCACCGATGCGGGTGCTGGAGTGGGAAACGGTGCTCAAGGTGAATGCCGCGGGCCGCTTCATCGGCTCGCCACCGTCTGACCACAACCTGATCCGGGCCACCGTGCTATTGCCCTGATCGGCGCTCCCGACATTTCTCAGCCTCATTCAGGGGTTGAGGGTGGATGTGACGCTTGCCATTCCCCGGGATACCGTCCGAAGTAGGTCGGATTCATTCTTCATACCCCCGGAGGAATACAGCCGTGAGAACTTTCGCGCGCCAATTGGTGGCCCGGATAGCGTTACTGGCACTTTCCGGTGCACTACTGAGCGCACTGCCCGGCACGGCCGTGGCGGGGTGGACGAAGCCCTCCGGACTACGGGTCCAACGTCTCGAAGCCACCGCCGTCACCATGCAGTGGACGGCGGTCGCCGGCGCCCCTGGCTACCAGGTCAGCTACTTCGCGAGCACCGAGACGACGGCCGTGAAACAGGCTCGAAGCACTGGGGCGCAGGTTCGGCTGACCGGGCTGAAGCCGGCGACCACCTACCTGGTGACGGTGCGTGTGGTCGATTCGACGGGGCGATCGCTCAGCGCGGCTTCGAGCCCGGTGACGGTCACGGTCGCCGGCGCAGGCGCGGCGGAAAGGCCCGCCCGGTCGGGCATCGCAGCGGCGAAGACGACTGCCAGTGCCGCTGCCACCTCGTTCAAGCCCCCGACCGCCCTGAAGGTGACCAGCCGTTCACGCTCCGCCCTGGCAGTTTCGTGGACCAGCAGCGGAGCTGCGGCCTACCGGGTCAAGTACGCCACGGCCAAGTCGTGGAAGGGCGCCAAGTACAAGGTGGTCAAAGGAACTTCAGTCGAGTTGACCGGGCTGGCAGCCGGCCGCACCTACTACGTCAAGGCGCGCAGCGTCACCGCGGCGGACGAGGCGCGCTCCGGCTACTCCTCGACCGTGAGATCGAGCACCCGCAGCGCCGGCAGCTACCCCTACCTGAGGCCCTCGAGCACCACCGTCAGCGCGGTGACCGGCACGACCGCCAAGGTGGCCTGGCCCTCTCGTGGCGCCGGCCTCACCTATCGGGTGCGCTACGACACGGACGCCGGCTTCGGCTCGCCCGCCTACCAGGTGGTGAAGGCAGCCAAGCTCTCGCTGACCAAGCTGCTGCCGAACACCCTCTACAGCGTGAGCGTGCGCGTGGTCGACGCCACGAACACCAGAGCGCTGAGCGAGTACGCCGCAACGGTCACGGTCAAGACGCCGACGACGCTCGCCCCACTGCGGGTGGCCAGCTACAACGTGAAAGCTCACAACTCCTTTCACGACCGGCCCAACGAGTTGCCATGGCTGCAGCGGCGCACCGCCGTCGCCGCTCTGATCAAGGGCCAGGCGCCGGACGTGATCGCCCTGCAGGAGGCGCAGCAGTCACGGATCCGCAACGCCGACGGCAAGCTGTCGAAGCTGGCTCAGATGGAGGATCTGGCGAACCGGCTCGGCCCGCCCTACAAGCTGGTCAACAAGTACCGCTACGACTGCGTGAAGTCGACCACGCTCACCCGGTGCGTGAAGAAGGACCGGCAGGCCTCCCGAGGCATCCGAATCGTCTACAACAGCGCCGAGCTGACCGTGAAGTCGTACGGCGCGAAGCGGTTGCCCTACGTCAGCGTCACCGACATGGAGCGCTACGTGTCGTGGGCGATCTTCCACCAACGCGACTCCGGCAAGGACTTCATGTTCGTCGACGTGCACTTCGAGAACATCGACGACATGGTGGCCGGCTCGACGCAGTACTACGAGAACCGCAAGAAGCAGACCCGGGAGTCGCTGGCCGAGGTCAAGGCGCACAATCCGAAGGGCTTGCCGGTGATCTTCGCCGGTGACCTGAACTCGACCAAGAGTTCGGTGCCCGACAACGCGCCCTACGACATCATGCGGGCGGCCGGCTACACAGATCCGCTCGGCAACACCTACAAGTCGACGAAGATCGCCCCCTGGGCGACGGCCGAGAAGCGAATCAACGCCGAATACAACTCCTACAACCGCTGGCTGCTGAGCCCACCGAAATCGAGCCACCCGAATGGGTCCTATTTCGATTACATCCTCACCTCCGGCCCGATGCGGGTCTCGGAATGGGAGACCGCCATGAGCCTCAATCCGGACGGCACCTACAAGGGCGTGATCCCGTCCGATCATCACCTGATCCGGGCGACGGTCTGGTTGCCTTGAGGGCCGGACGCTGGGCGGTTCG
>Ga0075156_10002298_pt1 | contig 10592 bp, 6 predicted proteins | sample JI81AbrownDNA_FD_70966 | JGI IMG/M metagenome (GOLD analysis project Ga0075156, IMG submission 70966) | Wastewater effluent complex algal communities from Wisconsin, to seasonally profile nutrient transformation and Carbon sequestration -... | ecosystem: Engineered > WWTP > Effluent > Algae...
TTCCAATAATTTTATTTCTTCTTCAAAATCATTAAAATCTTTATCAGAATAATTTAAGGTCTTTCTAACCAGATTTGAAAAAGTAGTAATGTATGAATACGAATGTTCGACATCACCTTTCAAAATCAGATCCTGAATTGAATTCAGCGAATTGAAAATAAAATGCGGATTCATTTGCGATTGAATGGCCGTAAGCTTTGATGCATTAAGTTCATTAATTTGTTGCGATTTTTTACGTTGACGGTTTAATTGCCATCTATAAATAATCCAAACAATTGTAATAAAAATAAAAACTCCAAAACCAATAAACCACCACCTATAATAAAAAGGGTTTGCTATAGTAAAGGAATAAGCTAATTCCCTTGTAAATGATCCATGATTAGCCGCTTTAACCAATAAACTATATGAGCCAGGTGCTAATGCGTTATAGGTAATTGTATTGGATCCAAAATTTGCTATGGTCCAGTTATTTTCATATCCGGCCAACTTATAAAAATATTGAATGCTCTCCCTATTTTTTAAGGTTGGTGATACAAATGTAAAACTGAATTTATGCTCATTGTAACTGAAATCATGGTCATGTTGATTCACCAATTTGTCATTTACCATTATAGAATTGAATCTTAAATTAGGTGGAACCCGGTTTTTTCCTACATAATTTAAATCTATCTCCTGAACACCGCCTGTATGACTAACCCATAATTTACCATTATGAATCGTAAAATCCATGATTTTATTTGAAGAAAAACCAAAATCAACATTTATTGATCGCAGCAATTTACCTTGCATATTGAATTGAAACAATCCACGAGAAGACTTAGCAATAATACTGTTCTTATAAATTGTCATTTTATTTAGTGAAATAGGCTTCCCATCTAATTTTGGGTGAATGATCTTAGATAGCGTATTATTCTTAAAAACCAAAATTTCACCATCGGAAAGTCCTGCATATAAAATTCCATTGTGCACATAGGTAAATTGAGGAAATAAATCTTTATTTTTATACTGCATTAACCGGGTATTTACTTGAAGATCCAAACCAAACAATCCATTAGAAGTTGATACGTATAAATACCTGTTAATGGAATCAAATTCCATTGAATAAACCCTGGCATTCATTCCTTCAATTTTGGAACTCACAAACTGATCTTCTGCCGTTCGATCAATTTGTACCAACCCACGGTTTGTTCCTAAAAAAATGAGGTTATTGGATACAATGGCAACGTCTTTGAGCGATGCCAAAAATATTACATGTGTTTTTTTTGTCTTTTTGTTATAGGCTCTTATTTTTCCATCATCAAAAAAAATCAAATCGGATCTGACATCACCATATATTGCTTCTATTGGCCTGTTGCCATTTTCATTTAATGTAAGGAATTCACCCTTATGAAAATTCATTAGTTTTCCCTTGGAGGTTCCAAGAAAAATTCCCATTTCTTTATCTGCGTAAAGTGATGTTACTGGATCTTCATCAAAATCATCAATTACATCGGGAATCTTAAGATCGGGAATTACCAATACACCGTTATCAAATGTTGCCAATAAATAATTCCCTTCCCTGTCTTTGTACACATCAGAAATAAAATATTTTTGAAACAAATTTTCACCTTTACTATTGTCTTTCATTTGCCTGAACATCAAAACACCTGGTAAAGTACCTGCAATCCAAACTTCGCCACCCGTTTCATAAATCCTATACGATTGATTCTTATCTTTTAAAAGTCCATTCTCAATTTCAGTAAGGTTAAAATTTTTAGGATCGTAAATGAATAAAGCTTTGGAGTTTTGATCAAGAGCAAAGCTCGTTTCATGAATAGTAAAGAATTTGAGCAACACATTTTCTTCACTTAGTTTAGGCTTGAAACTAAGTTTATGTTTCGTGAAATTATGATTTGAATATTGTATTACCGAATCACATGCATTTAGATGAAAGTGTAATGAAGCATCAACACATTGAAATGCCTGGCCAATGAAATGTCCTGCAAAGGGATAACGCGTGAGTAAATGGCCGCTTTTATCAATAACCAAGATTTTATTCGCGCCAATTACCAAATCATCGCTATCAGAAATGGCAAGACTTATTTCAGGCCTCCCGTCTTCCTTATCCAATGTATAAAATAATTTACATTGTTTGTTTTTTAATACAAAAATCTGATTGTTTAAATTATGACAATAAATACTACCTTCTTTACTAATCACAAAATCAAAAACCGAGCTGCTTTTTGCCTCATTACAATCAATTTTAGAATATTCATTGTAATCATAATGAAAAATACCCTCATTGGTTGCAAACCAATAATTCAATTCTTTGTCCTGTATAATATCATAAACCTGAACACCTTTAAACGCCTCAAGACCCATTAGGAAATGTGCCGATTGTTGTGCTATAGCTGGTTTGCCTTGACATAAGACAATGAACAATAACCAATATTGAATAATTTTATGAACCATAGGAGTTTTCAGTATTAAACTATTCAATATTATGAATAGTCAACATTAGATCGTTGCTATAACTTTTAATTCAATACCAATGGGTGTTGGCAAGCAATTAATTTCAAGCGTTGTGCGACAAGGAGGATTTTCACTAAAATACTCGGCCCAAATTTTATTATAAATAGGAAAATCATCTTTCATATTGGTTAAAAAAACAGTAACATCTACTATCTTATCCCAACTACTTCCTGAATCTTCTAAAATATACTTGATATTTTTAAATACACTATGGCATTGAGCAGCTATATCGTATGATACAATTTTACCATTCTCATCCAACTCAACACCGGGAATTTTCTTGGTTCCACGCTCACGTGGACCCACACCTGAAAGGAATAACAGATTACCAACTTTACGTGCATGTGGGTATAAACCAACAGGTTCAGGGGCTTTTGAAGATTCAATTTTATCGCTCATAATTACCAAAATAGATTACTAAAGTAGAAAAATTTATTAATACTTTTACTTGTCTATAAGCGTTAAATTTTTGACCTGATTCTTGTTTACCAGTTATGAAAAAACTTTTCCCGGTTTTAGCTCTTATCCTACTTGCTAACCTTGTAAATGCACAGGAAATATACCAAACCTTACGTGGTAAAATAATTGAAAAAGCAACAGGCTACCCTATTCCGGGCGTTAATATTCGTATCATTAGCATTAATCCGCCAATTATTACAACGACTAATGATGTTGGTGAGTATCGCTTTGAAAAAGTTCCCATCGGTAGACATAACATAGTTTTTACCGCCAATGGATTTAATGCAACCAGCTCTAACAACATAGTACTTACTTCGGCAAAAGAATTTATACTGAATGTAGAAATGGACGAAACCGTAATTACAACCGAAGAAGTTGTGATTGTTGCCGAAAAAAACAAAAGTAATCCAAATAACGAAATGTCAACCGTGAGCGCACGTCAATTTTCGTTTGAAGAAAGTGCCCGCTATGCCGGTAATATCAATGACGTTGCCCGCATGGCTCAATCGTTTGCCGGTGTGGGTGGATCAGATGATTCACGCAATGATATTATCGTGCGCGGCAATTCACCCATTGGTGTTTTATATCGCTTAGATGGCGTTGATATTCCTAACCCCAATCACTTTGCCATTGCTGGCACCACTGGTGGACCCGTTAGTATGTTAAACAATAACGTAATGGCCAACAGCGATTTTATGTCGGGTGCCTTTGCTGCCGAATATGGAAATGCCATGAGTGCTGTCTTTGATTTAAAAATGCGCAACGGTAATAATGAAAAACATGAATTTGTTGGGCAAATAGGATTTAACGGAGCCGAACTTTTGGCAGAAGGTCCGTTCAGCAAAAAAAGTAAAGCCTCGTATTTATTTACTTATCGTTACTCAACATTGGAAGTATTTAAAGCGCTTGGAATTGAATTCGGTTCAACAGCCATTCCAAAATACCAGGACCTTTCATTCAAATTAAATTTTCCGCATAAAAAAGGAAGTTTATCTGTTTTTGGTCTCGGAGGAATTAGCCGCGTTGACCTACTAAACAAAGATATTGATACAAGCAATAATTTATTTGGACAGGAAGGCGAAGACCTTTATTTTAAATCAAACGTTGGTATGGTTGGTATATCGCATAATTTACTTATCAATTCAACTTCATATTTAAAAATTACGTTGGCAGGAAACATTCAAACCACCGGTATTATTAACGATTCCATTTCCTTTGCCGATAATACAACCAATCCGTATTATCGTAACAATTCATATCAAGGGAAATATTCACTTATACTTTTGTACAATAAAAAATTCAGTGCAAAACATTTATTACGCATAGGTGGATACATTGATCAGAAATTTTTCAGTTTATCAGACAGCATTTATCGCCAAACACAAAATAAATTCATTAAGCTATCTGATTTTAATGGCTCGGCTTATTTATTGCAGCCTTATGCTCAATGGCAATATCGTCCTACCAATTCAATTACTATAAACGCAGGAATTCATGCAAATTATTTTACGCTTAATAATATCTACAGCCTTGAACCGCGTGCCGGAATTAAATATGCCTTTGGAAAAAGCAATACCTTGAGTTTTGGATATGGCATGCACAGTCAATTGCCACCAACTGATATTTATTTCGAAATTTTAACGATGGCAGATGGCACTCAAGCACGTGTAAATAAGAATCTTGATTTTAGCAAAGCCCATCATTTCGTATTAGGGTACGATAAAATTTTAGGTGAAAAAATACGATTAAAATCAGAAGTATATTACCAAGCACTTTTCAATGTTCCGGTTGATGTACAAAAAAATTCATACTCTTTATTGAATCAAGGAGCAAATTTTGGTGTTAGTTTCCCCGATTCTTTGCAAAATACCGGTTCCGGTTACAATGTTGGAGGCGAAATAACCCTTGAAAAATTCTTTTCAAAAGGTTATTATTTTCTTATAACTGCTTCGCTTTATAATTCAAAGTACAAAGGAAACGATGGTATTGAAAGAAATACCGCATTTAACGGCAATTATTTATTCAATGTATTGGGCGGCCGCGAATTTAAATTGGGCAAAAAAAATACCGATGGCGAAAGAGGCATGAGAAATCTCATAACCCTTGATGTACGCACAACTGTAAATGGCGGGCAATGGTATACCCCGGTGAATGTTCCCATAAGTCAATTTGTGGGCGAGCAAGTATTGGACGATACTAAAGCCTACTCACTCCAATATCCCGCCTATTTCAGAATAGATTTCAAAATTGGTTTCAAGCATAATGGAAAGAAAACCACACAACAATGGAGTGTGGACCTTCGAAATCTTACCAATCAACAAAACGTGTTCATACGTAAATACGATGTTGCCAGTAATTCATACCGAACCTCCTATCAAACCGGTTTTATCCCGGTTGTTCAGTATCGAATTGAGTTTTAATAACTTTGGAATCAAACAATTTCATTATATTTGTGAGAATCAACAAATGAAAGCAATACGTTTACAATCGCTAATGACCATCTGGATAGCCCTTTTGAGCTTGACATTTACGGCTATTGCTTTTTATGATTTTAATCCCAAAGCATTGTTTGTTGAAATTACCGAAGAAAGAGGAGAAGATGGATGCGATACCGATGAAGAAGATGCAGACAGTTTATTTGGTTTTGAAAAAATATTCAACTCAGAAAATATCCCAACTATTTTTAACAATAACAAACAAATAAATTTTTCTTACGCTAAAACATATAACCTGTGCAAAGGTTATTTCTTAGAACTTATAAAACCTCCTTTAAGCTGATTAATTTTTTAAAATTATCTGCCATTTTTTATTGGCTTTTATTTAATAAAATTAATTAAACATGTTCAAAACATCTTTTTTCAGAGATCTCAAAGCAGGTCTCGTGGTTTTTTTGGTAGCGTTGCCTTTATGTTTAGGTGTTGCCATGGCATCTAACGCACCAAATTTAATTTCAGGTTTATTGGCAGGAATTATTGGTGGAATAGTAGTTGGCTCCATAAGCAATTCACGACTCTCAGTTACAGGGCCAGCTGCCGGTTTAACAAGCGTTATGGCTGTTTCGCTGGCTGATTTAGGATCGTACAATTTATTGTTACTCGCCATTCTGATTGCAGGACTAATACAAGTATTACTAGGAGTGATCAAAGCCGGGATACTCAGCAATTTTTTTCCATCGGCCGCCATTAAAGGTATGCTTTGCGGAATAGGAATAATACTTATCATTAAACAAATTCCACATTTTTTCGGATACGACAACGATCCTGAAGGCGATTTGGACTTTTTTCAAACCGATCATGAAAATTCTTTTTCAGAAATAATAAATGCCATTAATTTTATTTGTCCTCCTTCACTTCTTGTTGGTATTTTGGGTTTAACAATACTCATTGTTTGGGAAACAAAATGGGTTAAACGAAATAAAATTTTAACTGCAATACCAGCACCTTTAATTGTAGTTGTAACAGGTATTCTGGGATCAATTTTACTCGCCAACTTAGGTGGTTATTGGATTATAGAAGATAAACACATGGTGAACGTTCCATCTGTTTTGGCAGCCAATAGCATTCATGAAGTTTTTCTTTTCCCCGATTTCAGCGGATTTAACAACACGGAGGTTTATAAAATAGCAGCCGTAATAGCAGCCGTAGCAAGCATTGAAACCTTGTTGTGCATTGAGGCGGTGGATAAATTAGATCCGAAAAAAATTCCCACAAATACCAATAGGGAATTAATTGCACAAGGAACCGGAAATATTTTATCAGGACTAATTGGTGGTTTACCCGTTACTTCCGTTATCGTGCGTTCTTCGGCTAATTTAAATGCTGGAGCTAAAACCAAATTATCAACCATTTTTCACGGAATATTTTTAGCCATTTCAATTGTTTTATTTCCGGGTTTGCTTAAGATGATTCCTAACGCATCATTGGCGGCCATTTTAATTTTTACCGGATACAAACTGGCAAAAATTTCTATATTTAAATCAGCAATTAAACAAGGATACAAATATTTTATTCCGTTTTTTGTTACCATGATTGTTATGTTATTTACCGATCTTTTAAAAGGAGTTGGAGCCGGTATAATTGTATCGTTTGCTTTTATCCTTATTGAAAATATTCAGATTCCTTTTAAAGTCGGATATGAAAAATTTGACGGAAAATTACACGTGCTTGTCTTGGTTTCACAACATGTGACTTTTTTGAATAAAGGTAGTTTTGTAAAATTATTTAATAAACTGCCAAAGGGATCTACGCTAACCATTGATGCACGCAAAACAAAATTTATGGACCGAGATGTGACCGAATTGCTGAATGAATTTAAGGAAACCGCTAAAAATAATGATATTGAATTAAAATTAATGAATGTAAAAGAAGTAGAAACGTTAGGACACTAAACATTATGGAAAGATCGTATAAAAAATTATTGGAGGGAAACCGTAGGTACTCCATGTCAAAAAAATTTGATGACCCCGAATATTTTAAAAATTTAGGCAAGGGTCAAAGTCCGCATTATTTGTGGATAGGTTGCAGCGATAGTCGTGTACCAGCCAATGAAATTACCGATACCGAGGCAGGAGAAATTTTTGTGCATCGAAACATTGCCAATATGGTTGTACATACCGATTTAAATTTATTGAGCGTAGTAGAATATGCAGTGCAGGTTTTGCATGTAAAACACATTATTGTTTGCGGGCATTATGGATGTGGTGGTATAAATGCCGCCATGACCAACAATTCCTTTGGGTATGTTGATAATTGGTTAAGGGGAATAAAGGAAGTTTATGAAAGAAATCAAACCGAATTAGAGGCCATCGAAAATTTAGATAAACGCCAAGACCGATTAACTGAACTAAATGTAATACAGCAGGTAAAAAACCTGGCCAAAACAATAGTTGTACAACGCGCATGGAAAAAACGCGAATTACAATTGCATGCATGGGTATATGGTATCAACAGCGGAATGATAACTGATTTAAATGCGCTTCACGATGATGTTGAAGACATCAATAAAATTTTCAAATACAACTTTAACGAAGGTGATCTATAATAACACCCTTACTATTTAGAAGTAATGGTAATTAACGTTGCGGCTTCAATAGCTCTGTTTTTTACATCATCAATTTTAGCATCAACATTGTCCCAGGTAACTACTACGCCCATTCTTCTGAATGGGCGGGTTTTTGGTTTACCAAATATTTTGACATCCGTTTTTTTCAATTTGGCAACTTCTTCAAGCCCTTTAAACGTAGGATTTGTTCCATCTTTCTCTGCTAAAACAACTGCACTGGCGCCTGCTCTTTCCAAAGTGATTTCAGGAATTGGTAATCCCAAAACGGCTCGTGCATGCAATTCAAACTCATTAAAGTTTTGAGTTCCTGCCAGTGTTACCATACCCGTATCGTGCGGACGAGGTGATAATTCAGAAAAATAAACACCGTTTTTTTCACTTATAAAAAACTCCACACCCCAAATACCATTTCCGGTTAAGGCTTTGGTAACCGCTCCCGCTATGCGTTGCGCATCTTCAATATGCTCTTTTTTCATTGGAATTGGCTGCCAACTTTCTTGGTAATCGCCACGCTCCTGACGGTGACCAATGGGTGGACAAAACAAGGTATTTCCATTTTTTTGCGTTACGGTTAACAAGGTTATTTCATAATCAAATTCAATAAACTCTTCAACAATAACTTCAACAATATCGCCACGGGAACCTTGCACAGCATAATTCCAGGCTTTTAAAATATGATTTTTCGTTTTGATCACCGATTGACCTTTGCCCGATGAAGACATAAGCGGCTTTACCACTACCGGGTAGCCCAACTTTTCCACAGCTGCTTCCAACTCCTCTTTTGTAGTAGCATAAAGATATTTTGCTGTTTTCATTCCCAATTCCTTTGCTGCCAAGTCACGAATGGCCTTGCGGTTCATGGTAAAATTGGCTGCTTTAGCACTGGGGACAATATGAATGCCTTGTTTTTCATAATCATAAAACCGTTCGGTTCGAATGGCTTCAATTTCAGGAACAATTATGGTCGGTTTATGGCGTAAAACAATCGCGTCAAGGGCAGCTCCATCCAGCATATTAATAATTTCACGTTGATCGGCTACTTGCATTGCAGGTGCATTGTTATAGCTATCAACAGCAATAACATAATGTCCTAAACGCTTAAGCGCTATAACAAATTCTTTACCAAGCTCACCAGAGCCCAAAAGCATAATTTTTTGCATTGCGTAATTTTTGGGCAAAGTAACAATAATTTGACATAAATTAGGACTTTAATGTTTCAAAAAAGACTAATATCATTCGTATTCATTTTTACGATTGTTGCAACGGGGTTTTTTGCCAAGGCCACTACTGTTGACAGCGCTAAAATATATTTGAATAAAAATTGGCCCATTGAGAAAAAAATAAATTATGCCTTTGCATATGCATTATCCGTAGGCGACTTTGATGGTGATTACGCCCTTAAATATGGACGTAAACTTCACGAATTAAGCAAGCCTACCAATGATTCGGTATTGATTGGCAAATCACTTTACCTTATTGGCTATGCGTTTTCGGCAAAAGAAAATTATATCGCCTGCATTGATTATTTATTTAGATCCTTGCAAATGTTCAAGAATGCTTCAAACCACTCTACAGTCATAAATGCATACAACGTTATTGGTATTTGCTATTCAAAACAAGGTCAGCACAAAAAAGCAGCTGAGTATTTTTCCAAAGTTGTAAAAGATGCAGAAGAATCAAAATCAGCAAGGCAAATGGCCATCTCGTATAATAATCTTGCCATTGAATATCAAAACATGAAGCAATATACATTGGCGGATAAGTATTTGAAAAATTCGTACAACAATTTAATCAAATCAGAGATGTTTGATTACGTTTCAACTGTTTATTCAAATCGTGGGGTGATCAGGTTTTACAAAGGTATGTACGATAGTGCTTTGGTTTATTATAAAGAATCTATTGCCATGCACTACAAATATTCAAAAGATCCAATGCCTACCTCACTTTCCAATAATATGGGTGAAGTTTATTTCAAACTTCAGCAATACGATTCTTCTCTTTCATATCTGAAATATTCTTTACTTAATACTGATTCCCTGAATGATCGTTATTCCATTCGTGAACTTTTCAAGCACCTTTCCAATGTTTATTACGCTAAGCATAATTTACCACTTGCCTATTATTACCTTAAAAAGCATACGCAGGTAAATGAAAGTATTTTTAACGATGAAAATTTAAAAAAATCATTGAATCTTGAAGCTAATTTTAATTTCATAAAAAAAGAAAATGAACTTCGTTTATCAGAAGAAAAACGCGTTTACGAAAAGAAACGAAACGGCATGTTTTATTTATTTGGATCTATAACAGGTGTTTTACTTGTGATTGCGTTAGTCATTACGTTTTACCGATTCCGAGAGAAAAAGAAAGCCAATGTTATTCTGATCGAACAAAAAAATAAAATTCAGGAACAGGCAAAAGAAATTACCGATAGTATTAATTATGCCAAACGCATACAGGATTCTATTTTACCAGCCAAGGATCTTATGAAAAAAGTGTTGGGCGAACATTTGCTCATCTACATTCCACGCGATATTGTAGGTGGCGATTTTTACTATACCGAA
>Ga0075156_10002300_pt1 | contig 10580 bp, 5 predicted proteins | sample JI81AbrownDNA_FD_70966 | JGI IMG/M metagenome (GOLD analysis project Ga0075156, IMG submission 70966) | Wastewater effluent complex algal communities from Wisconsin, to seasonally profile nutrient transformation and Carbon sequestration -... | ecosystem: Engineered > WWTP > Effluent > Algae...
GTTTAATCAAAATTTTTATAGGATTAATAGCTTTTGAAATAGGAGCAATTTTTTTTAAAGAATTTCCATTGGCAGCAGTTTCATAAATTTCTACTACTAATTTTTGGGCTGAACTATTTTCATTTAAAACAGCAATCATACTTAATGTAATCATCAACAGCTTTGCACTTTTTTTAAGTTTTTTCATGTTGATACTTTTTTAATTTTTTAAAATTGATGTGGGTAATTGCACTTCTTTCATTAGCAAAACTTCATTTCCATCATAAGTTTTAGTAATAGTTTTACCATCTCGAGTAAGAGATTTAAAAACGCCTTTATCAACAAATCTCCAAAGTGCATATTTTGCTTTACCATTAAGGTTAATGAAACCAAAATGATTTTCAGAGTGCATTGGATTACTTCCGTTTTTCCAACATTCATCAAATGCTTCGAAGTAAAAGCAACTTATTTTTTGTTTAGTTGCCCACTCGCTAATTAGTTGATGATAAATAGCAGCTTTATATTCGTCAATTGCTTTTGATCCATTATTGCCATAAAGCTCATTGCATTGTGTAGCCCAGCCAGTTTCACCAATGTGTACAGCTTTTTTAATACCGTTAGATCTTATATATTGTACAACACTGTTATATTGATTAATTGCATAGTCCTTTGCTCTTAACATTATGGCATTAATTTGTTCTTTTTGGGATAGATTTTTTTCGTTGGCTTTAACTCCCCAAAACGTTGGATTGTAATGTGTGTCGTGCATAGGGTAAGTGTGTATAGACACATAATCTACGGCTTTAATCAATTCTACTAATTCTTTTGAGTGGTAACTAGTTTCTCCACCTCCCCAAGGGGCAAAATTATCTGAGCTTGTAATCCATACATCTTTAGAAAGCTGATTGGTTTTCTTAAGTTGTTGCAAATGTTTCACCCATTTTAAAATGATATCAGTAGTTACAAAGTAGCTAGTTGCCCAAGTAACCCTTGCTTCGTTTCCTACAGAAATTATTTTTATAATCGAAGGATATTTATTGGCTAATCTCACAGCTTCAGCAACTTCAACAGCATTGCGTTCACTTTCTTCGTTATGAATAGGAGGCAGGTTGGTCCAAGCATTTTTGCAATCAATCCAAGCTCCAAGCATAACATACATTTCAAATTGCTTTTGCTCTTTTTTTAGTTGTGTTATAGCTTCAAGTATATTAGAAATTTCTTGTTTATGTACATTATAGGTTCTTAATATTTTATAGTTTAAAACAGCTAAAATTTTAAGATCTTCTTTTATTTGAGCAATTGTAGGGGCACTATCTCTATTACACTGTCTATATCCTCCATAGCAAATAGCTTTATATTTTGGATTACCTAAAATATTTGCTGCTGTTGGGTTTACAATTTTTTGTTGTGTAAAACCCACATTAAAAATAGCAACAGTTGCTGTGAATATGATAGAGATTTTTTTGAGCATTATTTAAAGCAACCTTCATTTAAATAAACTGTGATTCGATTAATTTCACCTGTTCTATTAACTACTTTTTGAGTTAAAATTTCTGATAAGCTATTGCCTTCTAAAGTTTCAATTACGCCAATTGCAAATTCAATTTCAATTTTTACTAAAGTTGAAATTTTATATATTATTGGAACTTGACAAATGGTAAAAGCTAAAGCATCTTTTGGTATCAAAATGGTTTTTGAACTTCCATCTACCAAAACAAAATTTGCGTTTAGGGAATCCTGCAACAATTCTTTCTTTAGCAAAATGGTGGGTTCAAAATGTAGCTTTCCTTGTTTTATAGTAGCACCTAATTCACCCATGCGTGTAAGAATATCTTCTTTTACTTGCCCTGTCATTCCTGGTTGTTGAGCTCCTTTATGCAATGGTGTATGAGAGTATGGCGTAATTGGGAAAGCACCATAAACACTTGGTGATTTATGAACACCAATACCATCGCTAACTGCATAATAATGTGCTACTAGTTTGTTAATTATTTCATTTGAAGCACCAGTATTTATTGCTCTTAAACAAGTTTCTTGCACAGCAACAGCCAACTTGCTTACCATGTGCCAATAAATAGATCCTAACCCTTCAAAAGCAAAGAAAGTTCCAGAACGACCTGTAAACTCTTTGTGGTTAAATACAGTTTCAAAAATATCTAAAACCAGGTCTTTATCTTGAGATACAAGGTTGCTATAAACTTCTTTTAAATTGTTTAATGCTGTTGCAACATCATCGGCATTTTTAAAATTGCCATTGAAATGAAATCCACCAAGTATGTCTTTTTCTATAATTGAAGTGTTGCCATCTTTTAAAAGTTGTTGAAGCAAACTAGAAGTTTGTATGGCTGAAGGTGTGATGTTATTTTTAACTAAAAATCTTGGTAATTGTTTGTTTGGGTAAAGTATATAGCTATTCTGATCAGCTCGATACAATGAACTAGCTTTTAAAGCGTCTAAAACTTTTATACTTTCCTCTGCTGTTAAAATACTAGCACTTAATACAGCAACTTGCCCTTCTAACATTTCGCTTAAGTAAGAAATACTTAGGCCATCATGTTCAAAATTGAGTAAATTGTAGGCATGATACAGATTGTCGTTTCGTTTATTTGCTTTAATAGAATGATCAATAAATTGCAAAGCAGTTTTAAAGAAGTTTATGAGCTCACAAGTTGAAACTATAGATTTTGAGCCACAGAAAGAATTGTTATAAACATTATTTCTGAAGCTACTTGCAGCATAGCCTAAAGCATCAACTATTTCTTTTCTTTTTTTGTTGGAAATTGAGGTCGACAGTAATGTCTCATGCTGTTTCAAAGTTTCTGCAATAGCAGTATAAAAACTATGAATTTCATTTGAAATTTCAATGTTATGAATGGAGTTGTTGTCTAATGATTCAATTAAAAAGTTTAAAAATCTTCTTAAATAATATAACGTTACCATTGATACACCATTGCCTACTAAAGCATTATTGGCGTCATTCCATTCTGGGCGTTGTGTATTCATCCAAATACCAGCTTCTGGTACAAAGTTTGAAAGTTTTGCAAGAGTGGTTGCTAATATTTTTTCTATGAAATTTACTTTATAAATTTCACCATTTTTTGTAGCTAATAATGCCCCATCAGCACCTAATGTTGCAATTCTAAAATGAATATTTTTTTCGTTATCATGGTCGTATTCAATGGTATCTTTTGGATTAGTTACAATGGCATCATACGATTTAATTTTGTAAGGCACATTGGCGTACACAAAATGATTGTTCAATAATTTAGAACTTAAAAATCCTGCTTGATGTTGCTCTGCAAATTCTAAAAATTTAAGTAAATAAATTATTTGATGATCACCCCAGTAGCCAATATAACTCCAAGGATTATCTGGTTCTATTGTTTCCCAATCAAAACCATCTTTGGTGACACGATAAGGATTATAACCATCAAATGTAGAGGCATTTAAAAACTTTGTAATCATACCTTCTATAAACGCTGGATAAGCATGTGCAAGAGCTTCCCAGTTTTGAAAAATATCTCTCCAGTTGCCTTGATAATCTAAAATTTTAGAGCCATCAACTTCGCTACGTGTATTGATAGAAAATTGATTCCAAGGGCGACTTGGATCTCCATGTCTTCTACTAAATTTTAGTGGTAAGTATTCTGTAGCTAACCTTATAAAATCATTATTCTTGCTTTGTTCAGCAATTGCTTTTAACTGAAAAATGCTACATTCATGTGGTAAAGCATTAAGGGTTGCACTTAAACTTTCAAAAAGTTGTTTATTAGCTTTTTGAATGTACAATTCAAAATCCCATTTTTCAATTTGATAGTTGTTGTCGAAAATGCCACCACGCATTATGTTAAATAAAACATTATTATAATGCCTAGTATCTTTTAAAGTATCTGCTGTAAATTGTAAGCTATCTGCCGCTGCAGTAAGTTGTTGCAAATTTTGGGTACCTAAAGCAGTGCTGCTTTTAATTTTTTCGGCTAAGTTTTTTTCGGTTTTTAAAAACTCATTTAATGCAATTACATTGCTTTGTGTTTGGTTTACATTAGCAACAAAATACCAGCTTTTGTTAGCATTTGCTTCTAAAGAAAAATTGCTTGTAATGAAGTAAGCACCTTTTTCTCCCTTTACATCTTCTTCTTGAGTTATTGCTACATTTTTTATAAAGTTTTTTAACTGAAATGAAGATAATAAGTAGGTTACATTATCTAAACCAAAGCTCCAAACAATGTTAGCTTTTAGGGCTTCGGCTGGTTCTGCTTTATCTACAATTATGGCACTTAGTGCATAAATACCAATTCCACAATCTGGCAAAAGTTCACTTCTTTTATAGGCATCAACTAAATTGCTGGTGCTATTTTGTACATCTGAAGGAACACCATATGGCATTATGTTTTGTAAGCCATCTATAAAGCTAACTTCTAATTTGTTATTAGATAAATTTGTAAGAGTAGATTTTTTTACAAATCCAAATTCGTTGCTGTTGCTCCATTCGTATGAAAAACTTATTTGTAAATCATGATTTATTTCTTCGAAAATAATTTTATTACCCCATTTGCTTTGGTACAAATTGTTGGTTTTATTGAATTTTCCTTCGTCTTTAACCGAAAAAGGTTGCCACAAAACTGTTGAGTTGTTTTGATGTACTTTAACAATTGTTTTGCTACCTGTATTTTCGGCACTTTCTGTAATTTTATCATCTGTATAGTAAGGAAATAGTGCAAACTGTGCATTTTTTCTTCCAGCACTTAAACCACCATTACTAGCCACAAAAAGCCAATGATTACTATCGCTTACAATGCTCATAAAAAATGGACGCAAAGCATCTACATTTTCTATTTTATAAAATATTTCATCATTAATTATTACCGATTCTAAAGGCTTATTTACTGTACTTACTGAATTCATTGAGGTTTTTTTTACAGACTATTAAGAAACAAAGCTTTAAAAGTTATTTAATTATCTTTTAAAGCTTTATGAAGAATTTTAAGAATTGATTTTTGTTATAAATTAACGTTGCTTATATACTTTTACATAATCAACCATCATAGTTTGAGGAAATGGTGTGCCAGCTGTAGGAAAGCCAACATAGTTACCACCAATAGCAACATTTAAAATAATGAAAAATGGTTGATTAAATACCCACTCTTTTCCTTTAAGTGTTTCAGGAGTAATGCGGTGGAACAAAAAATTATCTACATAAAAATCTATAAAATCTGTTCCCCATTCTACAGCATAGATATGAAAATCGTTGTCGAATCTATCATTCTCTAACGAAAACATTTTTGCAATAGAACTACCACCTGCATATCCAGGGCCATGTATAGTGCTATAAGTAATATGAGGCTCTTGTCCTTTCTGTTCTAAAATATCAATTTCACCACATTGAGGCCAAGGTTTAGAATCGATATTAGCTCCCATCATCCAAAATGCTGGCCAAATACCAGGTCCATGAGTAGTTTTTATTCTAGCTTCAAATCTACCATAGGCTTGTGCAAATTTCCCTTTTGTATTAATTCTTGCACTAGTAAATCCTCCACTTCTAGCAGTAATTAAAAGTCTTCCATTACCGTCTTGTTGAATATTAGAAGACTGGTTGGTGTAAGTTTGTAACTCACTGTTGCCCCAACCATTTGTACCAGTACCAAGGTCAAAATTCCATTTAGAATTATCAGGAGCCGAGCCTGCTGTGCCATTAAAATCATCACTCCAAGTAAGTTCCCAAGACCTTTTTGGTAAATCTTGAATACCATCTTTTTGGCAACTACTTAGCAATACTATTAAAGCTAGGTAGGCAAATGTGTTTACCTTGTTTATTTTTTTTGTTTTAATTATTTGAAAGTTCATTTTTAATTTTTTAATTTATTTAAGCTATTTATTTGTTTAAATCTATTTTATTAACGCCAGAAATAAACATTATCAACATAAAGAGTTGAGTTGTCGCCACCTTCTAAAATTATTTGAGCTATATTATTTCTGCTAACTAAACCTGGCATGGCAGAAAAAGGAATGTCTAGTTGCACCCAACTTTGTGATACTAAGGTTGGTGCTGTAAATGTGGTTGAATGTCTTGTGTCATCTCCACCACCAAAAGAACGATCAGCACCAAAATCAACAAGAATAATTCTTAATTGTCTTCCTGGAGCAATTGTACCTGGGAAAAAGGCGTCAAGGTGAAAATGGGTCATACTGGTTGCATTCACAGTTGGTGCAGTAAATTCCATACCAACAAAGTTGAACACGTTATAATTTAAAACATTATCTCCATTTACAGTAAAATCATTAGAAATAGTAGTTTGCCATGGAGCCCAATAACCATTGTAATAATTAACTGGTACATTGGTATAAGCATCTGAGAAAATTGAAATTACATTAGATTGTGGTCTTGTTGGTGTAGGTGCATTTACATATCTACCTGCACAATTAATGGTTAAACTTCCTGTAGCAGGCTTACCACTAATTGTTGCTGTAATTGTAGAGGTTCCAGCACTTAAGGCTGTTGCTACTCCATTAGCATTTACAGAGGCTACAGCTGTATTTGAAGATTTAAAATCAAAATAAGCTGTGCTTAAATTAACGATTTGATTTACACCTGTTGGTAAATTAAATGTAGCAATTACCCCAGTGATTGTAGTGTTTACACCTGCAAATGTTGTAATTGAAGTATTATTTCCATTATTAATTGAGGCTTGACCTAACCCAATAGTTCCTAGTTTTTCAAACTTTACTTCGTCAATCCAAAATGTATAGCCTCTATTGCCTATTGGTGCAGCTGCATAATACATTAATCCTTTTTCTGCTGTTAATTTTGAAGGATCTGGTATTGGAATGATAATTTTTTTCCAACCTGTTGCTACTGGTAAATCTTTTATTGATACTACATATCTGTTTGCTCCAAAATCGTTTCCAAAACCAATTTCTCCCACCGTAATTGCTTGATTAGCTTTGATGTAGAAAGTTAAAGCATTAAAACCACTTAAATCTCTTCCAGAATTGCTTATAAAAACTCCTCCTGCGTATGAGCCAAGTGGACTATTAGCATCTGGTACATCAAAACGCATAGATTGACGAGAATTATTGTAAGTTTCTCTTGTTTCTATGCTAAAAGCTCTTACATCCGAACCTCCAAAGGCACCATAACCCAAATCGCCAGTAAAATCGTCGATAAACACATCTGCTGTTTTTGGAAACTTTGGTGCTTCTAAGCCTGTAACATCTCTTTTTTTACAAGCTATACCAGTTAAAATTATTAATCCTAAAAGATTGAATAATATGGTTTGAATTGTTTTATTATTTTTCATATAATTTTTTTTAATTGTTTTATCTGCCTAGATTGAATTGAATATATGTTCTAAATTCCCACTCATTACCATTTGGAAAACCTATTGCATTTGGATCTGGAACCCAATTGCCTGCAGGGTCTAACATTTTAATAGGAGCGTAGCGTGGAGAATATTTATCAAGCGTTCTATAAGTTGCTCTTAAACCAATTTTTGTACTTGGTAAAACAAACCAATCTGGCTTGCCAACTTCTGTAGAAATATCTGCAGTTAATTGCAACGGAAACGTTAAGTTAAAATCTCTATGATAGTCAAATGGTCCCCAATCGTTAAACTTGGCCATTGCACTAAATTTCACCTTTTTGTAAATTGTTCTAACGTCTGCTCCAAATCTATTAATTGTTCTAGCATCACTACCATTTGCTTGTCCATTACCAGCATAAATGTTTGCAATTATTCCAAAATTAGCATTAAGTTTTGATACAATTCTTGTGTTAACTTCCCACAAGTCTTGAGCAGGAGCAGAGCCTGGGAAAGCAAATAAATTTCTATTGGCTAAGATACCAATTGCTGCATCTTGAACTGTTGGTAAATGTCTAAATACAAAACCAGCACTGATGGCAAACTTAGCATCTTCTGCTCTGTCATTATCCCATTCATACATCCAAGTTGCAGGAGTTGGGTCATAAGTAAATAATAACTCACCACCAACTGTTTCTCTATTTGAGCGAACAGAGAAAGGATCGTCTAAAATATTTCTTGGTCTTGCTGGTGCTTGTGCACTTGCAGAAAGAGGGCCTTCTAATGGTTTTTGATACATAAAGTTTGGAGCTATTTGAAACTTGCCAACATTGTAAGTAAAACCACTAAGTACATTAAACATATTTCCACTTCCTACATCCTTTAAACGCCATCCTGTGAAGGTTTTGGTTTGGTCGAATCCACCATTTGCCACTAAACCCATGTAAGAAGTTAATCCATACCATTGAATACCACCACTTGCGTAAGTAAGTTTAACTTTTCCTCCAAAATTATCAGTTGATTTTATTACATCTTGATAGTATTTTCCATCTCTTTCAAGTTGAAAAACTCTGCCATTTAGTGGTTGTCCACCCCAAATTCCTCCCATTTCAATACCAAATTTTTCAAATTTTCTAGATAATACGAAGGTTGCTTTTCTGGTTTTTGGAACTGGAACTGCAAATGAACTTTGTAAGCCACTACGTTGTACTAGATCTTCATGAAAAATGGCAGTTGCATCAAACTTAGCTAATTTAAAATTGTATTTTGCTAAGATAGCAGGGTTGGCTCCCCACCATAATTCTGGTCCAAAAGCTACTTTTAAACCTTTCAATGCTTTTTTTCCTTCAAATTCAAATCCAAAAGGAGCTTCACCATTGTAAATATCTATGTTTGGACCATAATTGGCTTCTTGATAAAGGTTGAAAAAATCTCCTTCATAAGCCCAATGATAATGCCCAGTTCTATAAAATCCTGTGAGTTTAAAATCTTTAGCATCCCAAGAGTAGCTGGCTCTGTAAAGCTGTACTCTGTTATTGGAATTCATTAACACTGGTCCAGTAGGTGTACTCACTGCAAAACGTCTTCCTCTATTTTCGTAAAACACTTCATCAATAGGGTTTTCAGCAACATTTCCTAATAAATTAAATTGCACATTTGCCGATACGTTTGGAGCAGGTTTTGCAGTAATTCCAAGGTTAAAAGATTGCATGTGGTCGAATCCTTGTCTGTTTGGATATCCATTTGCCAAAGCAGCTTCAGTAGATGTTGGTGTAGTAATTAAACTTCCTCCAGTATTGAATGTATAAAAATTTGCTTGTAAATCACTTAGGTATAAGTTGCCTTTGCTTTCTGCTTGTAAAGCAGCTTTATCGCCACGAGCCAAAAGCATCGCTTCGGTAATTTGAATATTATCAATAAAATTTAAATTGGCTTTGGCAATTGAAAATGGATTGAATTGATGAACTTGTTTTAAAACATAATAGGCAGCACGAGGATATAAATCGTAAATGCCGTTTTCGTTGGTTTTTCCTTTAGCACAAATTCCAAACCACTCTTCGTTCATATTGTTTTCGCCTTTTGCAAAATCATTAGTGTAACCACCATTTGCCCAAGATGCAGTAGCATCGTGGTCGTCTAAATTAACAGTTTGTCCTGTTTTCCACCATCCATCACTAAATTGAAATGTAAATCCACCAAGGCTATTATTGTTTTTACCCATTCCAGCAGCATTGGCATAAATATCTTTCCAATTGCTTACTAAAACTTTTGCTTGGTATTCTTGATCTTCTTTATTAGCTTGTGTGTTATAAGCATCGCTACCAAACTCTGTAAGGATTATTGGTTTAGGAAATTCTTTTTTTGCTCTGTCATACATGTCAGTAAAAGTCATTCCTCTATATGCGTTAATTCCAAGAATATCAATGTCTTTACATTCCTTAGCAATAATTTCAAGAAACAATAAATCTCCATTGCATATTGCCATAGGATGATTAGGATCTAAAACTTTCATTTCTTTAGCAGCTTCGTTAAAAAGCTTGTACATAAATTCAGCATCTTTGGTAGATTTTCTGTCTTGTACAGGAATATTTTCAGTTTCAGCACCACGCCAAAAAAGACCATAGTTATTTTCGTTTCCTAAAAGAAATAATAGTAAACCTGGTGTGTTTTTGTATTGGTTTACCATTTCTTTTGTTTCTTTTAAAAGCAATTCTCTAACATTTGGGTTAGCGTAATCTGTATTAGGCTCCCATTTGCCTTTTACATTTAAGCCATAACGACCAAAAGAGTGGTTAAGCATGGTGTAAATGCCATAATTTTCATAAATATACTTTATCCATTTAGCAGGTACGCCTGTATATTGTCTTATGGTGTTTACCCCCATATTTTTAAGAAGCGGCATTTCATTGTCTAAAGCTCGTTTTACAAGATCGTCACTTTGATTCCACAAACTATAATTGTAGTTGGTTCCAATAGGGAAATAATCCCAGTTCATTCCATTTACAAAGAAATCTTTGCCATTGACCGAGAGTTTCATGCCTTCATTACCATTTTTTACTGAAACTTGAGCCATTAGCCCAGTTGTAAGAACCAGCAGTGCCAAAGCACTTCTTAACTTTTTCATAAAGCAATTTTAAATTAAACAATTGTTTTTTAATATTAGAAAAATACATTTAACTAAGTACTATAACAAAATGGAATGCTTTGTATGATTGAGTTTAGTAAAATTAAAATACTATTGTAATACACACTATTATTGCAAGCCAAATGTTTTTTCGTTAGATAACACAATTTTCATTGTGT
>Ga0075156_10002302_pt1 | contig 10576 bp, 9 predicted proteins | sample JI81AbrownDNA_FD_70966 | JGI IMG/M metagenome (GOLD analysis project Ga0075156, IMG submission 70966) | Wastewater effluent complex algal communities from Wisconsin, to seasonally profile nutrient transformation and Carbon sequestration -... | ecosystem: Engineered > WWTP > Effluent > Algae...
ATCGTGTGGATAGAAACGAATGTTGTCATTCGTCATCAAAGACATAAGTGCATGATAGCACGAATCTTGCTAGGCTATGCCCATGCTTGAACGATTGGATCGCGAGGGATTTTGGCTCAGCCTTTGGCTGGGTGCATCGGCACTCATGGTGACACTCTGGCCTGACCAAGCCGCGAGCCTTTCGATGTGTTTTACGAGTATCTTGCTTGTTGCTTATTCTGCGGGTAAGCGGCTTTTGCCTGCGAGCAGCCAAACCGTAGGTATGATGGTGACAGCAGGGAGCGTCTTAGGCATGCAAAGCCTTTTGCTTACCGTCTGTTACTACGCCTCCATCCCCCTCAGCCATCGCCTACTCTCATGGTCAACCCTTGTGGCCTGTGGCATCGTGGCGATGATTGCTAGTCTTAGACAAGATATCGACACGGCTGCACCGGCGCCTCGCGTCTCGCAAAAATCCTGGTTCGTGGGCATGGTGGGGGTAGGCGTCGCCACCATCATTGCAAGCTTCGTGTTACGTAACGCGCTCGCACATGCAACCGAAGCGGCGATACGTAGCCCTTGGCCCTATCTACATCCGTTGATCCCACTCTGTATCGGCATCCTCTTTTTATTGCCCGTGATTTTGTCAGCCTTTACCAATCGCCACCGATTTTTGGCACCTATCGCCTTTACCGCTGTTCTCGTCACAAGCCTCCTCGCTTCACTTGTCTATCAGCAAGGCTTTGGATTTGACGGTTTTTTGCATCGTGAAAGTGCGCAACTCTTATTTGAACAAGGCATATTAGAACCAAAACCTTATTACTATATCGGCCAATACACGTTGACCGTTTGGGCCGCACAAATATTCGATCTACCGATTCATACTATCGATCGTTTTCTGCTATCGGCGTTGGTAGTATTTTTTATCGCGTCTTTTGTCGCACATCGACGACAACGCCTGTTCGCTCAAGACGCTCTGCTCTTTCTCTTTATCCCATTAAGTTGGTTGGCGGCGACAACGCCGCAATCACTTGCCTATCTTTTTGGACTAGCGGCCATCTTATTGCACCCACGCCATACCGAAGAAACCCATTCGCTCTTGCCCGCATGGATCCTTGCCTTTTGGTCGCTCGCAACACATCCGCTCGCCGGACTCCCTTTCGCTGCTGTTGTCGCGGGCATGACCATCATTCATAAAAAACCGCATCTCTGGCGATCATGGATGAGTTGGTTCTTAGGCGCACTCGCTGCTTTTGCCGTACCTGCCGCCTTCTTTGTGTTTAGCGCTATTGGTAAACAAGCGATTATTTGGGACTTCGCCAAGCTTCTCGATGTCTCGGCATTACTCGATATGATAAAGGGGCTTTTTGGTACACGCGTGAATGCGTCGCTTTGGCCTGATTGGGTAGATCTCGTAGCATTTGTCTTACCCTTCACAACCTTTGTGCTCGCCATTTTTGGGAGTCGAGACAAAGAACAACCAGAAGAACAAAAACACCTTTTGCTACTCACCGCCTCAGGCGCCATGCTTTTTGTGGCTGGTTACCTCATGCGTACGGTTGGCGAATTCTCATTCTTGATCGCCTATGAGCGTGGTAACTATGCCGACCGTCTCTTTGCCATCAGTCTCTTTTTACTAGCCTTGCCAGCCGCCAAAGGCCTCTCTATCTGCATAAAAAAACCTCGCCCGGCGTTATTGCAAGGAGCTCTTCTCTCGCTCCTTATTCTTTGGCAATCTGCGCATGTCTATGCCGCTTTTCCTCGCCACGATGCCGGGGCTATTAGCCATGGTTGGAGTGTAGGCGCCGCTGATAAAGAAGCCGTGCTTTGGATTGATCGTGATGCGAATGGGCTCGATTACACCGTCCTCGCCAACCAAAGCATGAGCGCCGCCGCCGTCGAGTCGCTCGGATTCAAACGGTATGCTGACGATGTCTTTTTCTACCCAATCCCAACCGGGGGCGAACTCTATCAACTATTCTTACGCGCCTCGGCAGCAAATCCATCCATTGATCTGATCAAAGAAGCAGGACAATTAAGCAAAGCAAAACGCGTCTATGTCGCCATCCATCGTTATTGGTGGGACGCAGAACGCGTTCGTGGACAATTAAAAGCGTTGGCAGATAATGAAGAAACGATGAAAGACGGCGAGATTACGATTTATCGTTTTGATCTTGAATAACGTTTTCGAGTATTGAAACAAAGGTTTCAGAATACGCGACAAAACTTCTCGCGCGTGCGAGCTCATACATCTGTAGCGCCTGGGCACCATAATAGCCTGCGTCTTTATGAGCATCGATCGCCTCTAGCCATGCTTGCTCATCCCATGGCGCACATAAGCGTCCAGCACCACCAAGTGTCTCGCGAATACCTCCGATATCAGAAGCGATCACGGGCAAGCCCACCGAAGCTGCTTCGAGAATGACCGTGGGTTGATTCTCGACAATGATCGACGGGACAATGAGGACATCAGCGTCCTTCATCATCTGAATCACCTCTTCAGGTCCACTATTTGGCACAAAAACAACCGAACTCTCTTGTGAGAATACTGGTTGATGACCTTGCGGATACGTAGCTGTAACAACGATTTCTTGCACATGAGTGGCCAACCATTCGGCCATTGCTAACCCTTTTTCTGCCGTAGCACCGACAAGCAAAACCGTAAGTGGCGCACGTGGTGATCGCAAAACAAATTCTTCTGCTGGCGCGGGATTCGGTAAGATCACCACATCACTCAAGGTGAAAAGAGATCGGCGCTGATGTTCAGCAAAAAGCCATTCTGTCGGACTCATTACAAGGTCTGGATTACCAAGCACTAAACGGCGCAATCCTCCCCAAATCTGTTGCCACCAGGTAAACGCGGTAGCGTCGCGCAGACGACCTGACGGTTCAAAGAGCTGAACATCATGCAAAACATGCGCCCAATAAGCCCCGGTTTTATTGATAACGGCTTGGGGTGTTCCAAATCCACAACCAGTGAGATTATGGGTCAAAATGAGATCAGGTTGCCAAACCACTAATTCACGAACAACGCTCGATCGCGGCAACAAATCTCGAAAATGATAAAACAACCGCATGAGTAAGGGCTTATCAAACCATTCGATAGGCGGACAAAAAACACGCACCTCATGACCCGCCTCGCGCAAGATTTGCTCATGCCACGAGGCGATGCGCCCTCCCCCGCCACGCATTACTGGAGGAAACGCGTTTGTGAGCAATGCTATTCGCATACTTCGCGATACAACTTCATTAAAGCTGACGTATGAGCTTCATAACCATACTGTTCAGCATGAACACGCGCTGCCGCCGCATACAGTGCACGCTTTTGCGGATGCGCTAAAAGATCCGTTAATGCGCCTGCAAGTGCCTCAACATTCTGTGGAGGGACAAGAATCCCCGTCTCATCATGTCGCACCACCGTACGGACGCCAGGCAAATCAGAGGCGACGACTGGCAATCCGCAGGCCTGTGCCTCAAGCGCTACAAGACCAAATGCCTCTGCCTGACTTGTGGACGGAAAAGCAAAAACATCCGCCGAACGATAGAGCGGCACTAATTCATCGGCACTGACACGTCCCATAAAATGCACACGCGAAGCAATACCTTTTGTTCTGGCTTCTTCTTCAAAATCTGCTTTTTTATCACCATCGCCAACGATCACAAGATGTGTTGATGAATCAAGTTTCGTAAACGCTTCAAATAATACCGATAGCCCTTTGAATGCATGAGCTTGGTCGAGTCCACCAACAAATAAAATCGCTGGATCCTGCTCGCTAATCATCAAGCGTACTCGCTCATCAGCACCTGGAGAAAACCTTACCGTATCGATCCCGAATGGCAATTCTTGAACGCGATCCGGATCTTGGCGAAAGAATTTTGCGATAGAAGCATTGCGAGCATAATCAAACGAAGAAACAAGAATTTTTTTTGCCAAACGTAAAATACTATTTTGCAAAATGAATCGGTGCATTGCAAAGATCCAACCTCGAACGGATTTTTCAGCCATCGCATCCATGTGATACGTGATCACAATGGGTGGCAAATCAATCCCGGCAAAAAGCAGTTGCTCGGTGAATCCGTAATAGGGGTAATGCAAGTGAATCACGTCTGCCGTTTTGGCGAGCTCGCGCCATCCTTCAAGCAAAGAGGCATTACCAAAACGCCACGCCGTCGGTAAACGATGAACGAATGAACGATCATAATCTGCCAAGGCATTTTCTGCATGGTGGCCAGAAGGCAATTCTGGAGCGATGAGACGCGCATCGATGCCATGGGCGCGCAGACCCGTCACTTCACGAAGAGCGACTTGTCCAATACCGCCGATTTCAGGCGGCGCCACGCAGGCGATGTGCATAACACGCATAAGACTACTCTACTCTTTTGACTCAAGATCGCGAAGGGCGTCAGCGCGTACCATATCTGTAAGTTTGCGCTCAAGGCGATCGATGGCCAAAAAGGCTTGAAACAACAAGATACACACCAAAGCCAAAACCAAATAGGTAATGACATCGACGCCACGACCAACACCAACGAGACGCGCCAAGCGGCTCGCGACTTCAGGCAACCAAACGACAATAACACCTGCAATCCATAATACCGACCAACTCAGCGATTCGATGCGGCTCAATACACCTTGCGAAGCGCGACGCCACACCAAGGCAAAACCCGCGATAGCAATAAGCGTTAATAAAAATTGGATGATCATAGGTTAGCGTTGAAAGGCGCCGAGAATAAGTTGCCACACAATTTTAAAGGCATCCGTCGCCTTTTGACCTTTGGCGAGCGTCTCTTCGGTATACCGTACCGTTGTTGGGATTTCTTTCCACGCTAGATCGGACCGCGTTACAAGGCGTAAGATTTCTGAACAATGCGCCATACGGTCTTGGCGAAAATCAACCCGCTGCGCCGCCTTTGCCGACAGTGCGCGATAGCCGCTTTGCGGATCGGTGACACGAGAAGAAATCCCGAGTGCTAACCGATTGAACGTCTTTGCGAGTCCTAAAAGATACTTGCGATGCGCTGGCATCCCAACAGCTTCAGCACCCAAAAAACGTGAACCGAAAACGACATCACTACCAGCCTCAATCTCTTTCACGAGAGCTGGGATCGTTACTGGATCATGCTGACCATCAGCATCCAAATGAACGACAATATCGGCACCTAACTTCAAGGCAGCCTCAGTACCAGTGCGTAGCGCCGCGCCCTGACCGCGATTTACCGCATGACGAAAAACCTTGGCCCCAGCCGCTCTTGCGGTCTTTGTGGTGATATCGGTTGAACCATCATCCACAACAACCACCTCATCAACAAAAGCCTTCACGTCAGTGATAACGCGGGCAATACGAGAACCTTCAAAATAGGCAGGGATCACGGCAACCGTTTTCATAGAAATACCTTACCTGAAAGCAAAATCCTGCACCAGAGAGGGTGCAGGATCAGGCTCAGATGCCGCGTGCACGGCAGGTTGTCGCCTCTTCAAGCCGGAGCACCGGCCCAAGAGGGCCTGCGACGGCGTCTAGGGTCGCGGCAGGGATGCTGTACACGTTTTTCAGCTCATACCCCATCGCCTGAAAGGTATTCCAGTTAAAGATAGGACGTCTGCGGCCATTTGAGACCACGTAGATCGCCGGCGCCTCGCGCGCTTTGACGAGCGACCCTTCTTGCAAGCGCGCCACCCCGATAAGCGGATGGTTGCGCTGCAAAATACTCCACTCAGATGCATCGAACCAACCAATTTGATCGGCGACATACCCATGCGACAATAACGCCTCCCAAGAGACAAAGGTATCGCGATGGTAGCCACCCTGTTGATCGCCATAGAACAGCGACACCGCTGGATCACTTTGGCTGCGTCCAATAAAAGGCCTACGTCCAGGCTGATCCGAAAATCTCGCACGGTATACCGACAAGGCGAGATAGCAGTTCACCTGCTCAAACTCTGCCGGTATCGCACGCTGCACATACCCTTCGCGGTCGGCAGTGAGCCGATCAATCTGGAGAAGGGTCGAACCATTTGGCGCGATGACAAAACCTTGACCATCAGGCTGAACGAGATAGGTTCCTGCAGGATGCGAACCAATGAGCTGCTGTGCATTTGCGAGCTGCCGCAAGAATCCAACCGGTTCAGCAAAATACCCTCGCCTCGATGTCGGCGAATCGTATCCGCGCAACCAGTACCGGCCATCGCTTTGCTGAGCATCTGCAGCGGACTGCAAACGAATGCCCATATGCAGATGCTCAGCACCATCACCGTTATGTGCATCGGATTGCACATAACCGATCGTGTCATTCGGTGATACCGACATATTCACTCGCCACGGTAACGCAGCACCGTTCAGTGTTGCCGACGTTCGCAAATGCCCATAAAGCGACAAGAACGTCGTGACCATCACACGAACACCGTCGCCGTTCGTGATAGATACCGCGCGGTTCAATCGATGCTCGATCGCCACCACGAGGCTGCCATACCCTGTCGCCGGGCCATAGTAGACGATGCGTCCACACATGATCGGTTTGATGGCCGTACCCTCGGGATAGAGAATGTCCCGGCCAAGATGCGCTCCAGGACCACCGCTAACGAGAAAGCTTCGCCCCGCATAGAGCCGCGCAAAATCAACCTCACTTGTCGGATAACGCGTCACTCCCCCGCATTCAGCCACCAAGGCTTCATTATCGGCAAAGTAATCGCTCTGCACTTCTTGCGTGTCGTGGGCTTCGCAGCCAACACACACAACCAAAAGCGTATACCAGAACATAAACCACATTTTCATGACCAGTCTTCTCCTTTATGCGACGAACTCCGCCGCACCCTTTAACTCCGTTCAATAAAAAAAGAAGGCTGTCAAGCCTACTTATCCCTCCCTGCGCTTCGCTGGGGTATCCCTTTTCACTTCGTGAAAGGGGAGTTTATGGATTTATTCTTTTTTTTACTATCCATATCCCCTTTTTCACGAAGTGAAAGAGGTGCCGAGCACAGCGAAGGCGGAGAAAGTTATCCGAGCGGTTGAAAACCGAGTAATGATTTGTGAGAGATGGTGTAATCAATCGAGCGCTTTAAGCCATCATCGAGAGTGACGAGCGGGATCCAGTCCATAGTATCGCGGGCTTTGCTGAGCTCTGGCAAACCAAGCTCAGACATAAACAACAGTGAGCCACTGAATTTAATCGTCGACGTAGAGCCGGTCATCTGCAAGATACGTGTTGCTACATCTACCAATGGGATATCAATATCACTGCCAAAATTTATCGGGCCCGGATCTTGGGCGAGATTCATGAGCTTGGTCATGCCGTCGACCAAATCACCGACATACATAAGCGAGGTTCTAAACGTCTCGTCACCAAAGATCTCAAGGTCTTTGCCCTCGAGAGCATTCGTAATGAAATCTGGGATCATCTGGCCATCGTACAATGGCATGCGCGGACCATAGGTTCTGAACATGCGGGCAATACGCACATCTAAGCCGTGCACTTGATGGTAGGTAGCGCAAATCGTCTCAGCCCAACGCTTGCCCTCGTCATAACACGCACGCGGCGACAATAAATCGTTCACGCCATTTTCTGTCTCGACAAAACGATGGCCGTCGGCAGGACGCGGGCCATAAATCACGGACGAAGATGCATGAACAACGCGAGACTTATAACGCAAAGCCAAATCAAGCGCCTGACGCACACCTACTGAATTCGCATAGAGCGTCTGCATTCGGTATTGCTCAAACTTCTTTGGACTCGTCGGACAAGCGAGATGATAAATTTCTTGGATGCCCTGAAATTTAATTCTGAAACGCGCCAATTCAGGATATGCCTCAGGATCAAATGCCTGAGTGACATCGTGGCGGATAAACTCAAAAGACGGATGACGTAAAAGATGGTCAATATTTTGTTCTTGGCCAGTCACAAAATTATCTAAACAAATGACATTCGCCCCTTGCTCGAGCAATTCTTCGCAGAGATGTGATCCGATAAAACCGGCACCGCCGGTGACGAGAACGTTTTTTTTATCAAAAATGACTTCAGACATAGTGGTTAGGAGAACATGGTTCGTTGCTGGCGACGTGAACGGGCATCTTCGACCATTCGACGCACGCCGTCTTCAAGACGAACGAGCGGGATCCATGAGAGTAATTGTTTCGCCTTAGACAGGTCAGGTAACCCTGGTTCTTGAAAAGCCCCAGCTGCCGTAAAGCGTACACGAGAGATGTCGCCGGTGATCTTTGCGATCAATGAGGCTACGGACGAAAGATAGACCTCTTGATCAGAACCTAAGTTTACCACCGTCACATCAATCGTCGAGCGCATGTGACGCACCAAACCATCAATAATATCTGAAACGAAGCAAAGGGCAATTTTTGCATCTTCTGGAGCGGTGAGCTCAATATCTTTGCCATCGAGGCCGGCATTAATCATGTCTGGCAAAAGATTGCCATCATGCAGCTTCATGCGCGGACCATAGGTTCTGAAGATGCGGGCGATCTTTACATCAATACCGTAGACATCGGCGTAGGTCGAAAGAATGGCCTCGCTAAAACGCTTACCCTCGTCATAGGCACCTTTTGGAGTGAGATGATCAATAAGGCAAGGGTCGGATTCAGAAACATGCGTTCTACCCTCTCTGCGGGGGCCATACAGCGCTGATGACGAAGCAAAAAGAATTTTTGCTTGATGCGCTACAGCGATATCAAGAACGTTTTTTGTCCCGATAGAGTTCGTTAAAACCGTCGCGATTTTAAACTCTTCAAAATGTTTTTTAGAAATTGGCGAAGCAAGGTGATAAATCTCTTGGACGCCCTGAAACTTAATTTTAAAACGTTCGAGTTCAGGAAAGTCACGTAGATCAAACGGCTTCGTGATATCATGGTTAATCAATTCAAAATTCGGATTCTGCAAAAGATGATTGATATTCGCGACGTCGCTTGTTGAAAAATTATCAATACAAATAACGTGACTGTCTTTTACTAAGGCATCACAGAGATGGGAGCCGATAAAACCGGCACCACCTGTCACTACCACATTTTTACGTTCAAAGATCGGATTCGCCATAGCGGGAGTATACCAGATTACCGGTCGAACCAAAAACGAAAGACAGCATCCCACTGCGCTTTTTGCGTATTCACTGGTTGAACGGGTTTCACAACAACGGGCGCTGCGGCTTGCACACCAGCCGCCTTTTTTACCGCGCGCTCGGCATTTAAACGCCCATAACCCAATTGACCTTTCTCACCGTTCATGACACGTGGCTCGATAGTGTCTACTGTTGTGAGAAGAATGTTACGGATTTCACTTGCGGTAAGTTCTGGATTCACCGAAGCGATCAAGGCTGCCGTCCCGGCCACCATCGGCGAGGCCACACTGGTACCTGTTAATCCAGAAACATGATCAGGCGTCGTCGTTGCTGTTGAGCCTTTTGGTAAATCAATAGGATGCGCACCCAAAAGCTCATGGCCCGGAGCCGCGATATCCGTACAATCCGCGCCAAAGTTAGCGTGAGGAGCGCGTTGGTCGAGTGTATCGGTACCGGTAACACGGATCATGGCACCTGAAGCATCATTCTTGCCATTGCATGCCGGGTAGACGGGAGTTTCGGTAAGGTCTTCTCCGTTAACGTCCCCGCTATTACCAACCGCTGTAACAATCAACACACCGAGCTGTTGGGCTTCGTAAAGCGCAAAACGCACTTCATCAGCATCTTCATATCCGGTCACGCTGATATTAATGATGCGCGCTTTTTTTGCCGCAGCATAACGAATGGCTTCTGCAAGCCCTTGGTTTGAGCCAAAGCCATCCCCATCCAACACTACAAGGGGCATAATGCGCACTTTTGGGGCAATACCTGCCATACCAAAGCCATCGTTTGCACGCGCAGCAATAATTGAGGCGACCGCGGTGCCGTGGCCATACGCCTCGGTTGATTGGCCCGTCACGCGCATCGGTAGCGTATCAGACGAGTCGGTTTGAAAGTTCCATCCATGGATATCATCGATATAGCCGTTATTATCGTCGTCTATGCCATTATTGGCGACTTCATAGGCATTCGTCCACAAAGAACCCTTAAAATCAGGGTTGCGTGTATCAATACCCGTATCAATAACCGCTACAACAACGGATGCGTCGCCCATCGTAACGTCCCAGGCCTCGCTGGCATTCACCTGTTTCAGACTCCATTGCTGCGCAAAAAGCGGATCATTAACCGATGCAGCGAATGAGGTCGCCGGAAAAGCGCTTAACAAGGCAAAAAAGGCCAAATAACGTAATCGTTTCATAGCTGGACAGGAGTGAGAACAAAAGTCTACACTTTCAGCAAGAATCACGCGAATATGCTTACTGAACGCCACCGCCTCAAAACGCTCGGATTCGTCCTCGGAGATTTGGTTATGTTTCAAGTGGCCATGCTGGTCACGCTTTTTGTGCGTTACGGCGCATTTGAGGTAGACCAATGGACCCTGCATGCCCTGCCATTCTTCTTACTGTCGTGTTTATGGGTAATCGTTTTTTATGTCGCGGGGCTTTATAACTTCTTGTTAATCCGTGAGCCGATTCGATTATTTCGTCACTACCTTGAAGCGATGATGGCAAATGCCCTTATCGGTTTTGCCTTCTTCTA
>Ga0075156_10002304_pt1 | contig 10575 bp, 12 predicted proteins | sample JI81AbrownDNA_FD_70966 | JGI IMG/M metagenome (GOLD analysis project Ga0075156, IMG submission 70966) | Wastewater effluent complex algal communities from Wisconsin, to seasonally profile nutrient transformation and Carbon sequestration -... | ecosystem: Engineered > WWTP > Effluent > Algae...
GCTTTGCCCATGTTGAGTGTTATAGCCCTACACGAAGACGTTAGGACGTTCTTAATTGCACAAACCCATTTATTTTATTGCATCTTCTTTCTTCCTTCTGCTATATCTGGCCTCCTGTCAAAGATAATTATTTTGGCGTGACAATAAAAAACATGAATTTTGTCACGAACAGGAACAAGGGGTGATAGCCTAAAAAATGGTCATATTCCTTACTGAGTGAACCAGTTGTATGCCAAGCACCCAGTCAGAACCGTTAAAATGGGAACCCTGCTTTGTCGATCCTAAGCGTGGCATTGCCTTTTTTGACGGCATTACGATTGAATCAGATCCCATTACGGACCCTCGATGGGATCGGGTTTTGCCTGTTTTGGAAGAAGAACAGATTTTTGTCTGTCGGCAGATGTACCTGCGATTTGAGCAAGCCCTAAAGGATAAGCAAGATGTCTGGGTGTTAGATGTGGGAACGGGCAATGGCGTGTTTGCTATCTGGGCTGCGAAAAAATGGAAATGTAAGGTAGTGGCCATTGATATTAACCCCCGTGCCTTAATGATCGCGGAAAAAAATGCTAGTAAAAACGATATTACGGTTTGTTACTCCAGAGAAGAACTAGAAAAAATAGCACGAGAAAAAGAAACCGGGGTAATTTTGCTAGAGTGTATTAAATTTGATAGAGATTTTGTTGAAAACTATCAGCATAAATTCGATTTAGTTTTTTTATCTCCTTCCTACACACCAATTATTGATAAGACGCTGATCCCTCCACTCTATGATACTTTAGGAGGCGATGGTCAAAAATCATTTAAAGAACAAATTTCCTTAGTCCCAGAAGTTTTAAAGGAAGATGGCTGCTGTATAGGTCATCAAATGACACCTGTGACACTTGTGGGGTCAGATAAAAAGATGACAGCGTTAATAAAAATTAAGGAAATATTCAAAGAACATTATGTACGATATACCCATATTCTTGATAAACCCGAAGAATTTTATTCTTCCAGAAAGTTCTTAAAAGAGGTCTATCAATTTTATCTATGTCCGCAGGAAAGCTGTAACAATCTTTCTCGTTCGCGAGCGATTAATGATTCCATTAACGAGTTTTCTAAAACCAACCATTATTTAGCCATTCTTTACTATGAAGTCAGTAGAGAAGAGGGCAAGGAATTAATTTTTCGTCGCTATCGGGTTCCTAAAAAAAATTGGGACCATCGCATTAAGATGCACCGGGCTGTTGTAGAAAATACCGATCATAGCTCCCAAGGTAACTTTTTTCCCTTACCATCCTTATTTACACGAAAAAGTCCGATTCCTCAACTTCCAGGGATCGATCTGGGAAATTTGATCGAAACTGAAGTTACCCCCCAACATCAGTGGGAAAATTCTCCACTCAAAACCGTTGATTGCTGGATAAATAAAGCGCAAATACTGGAATTTTTAGATTTAATTGTAGTTGACATTGTTCCCTACGATTACTTGGGAGGACTCCAGAAGATTTACCAGGAATCGAAAATTTGGTTGCCGCCACCAGTTGATAAAAAGCTTGCCAAGGAATTATTAGAGGAATGGTTGTTGACCATTCAGGATCGAAAAAAAGCTGGGGTCACTCAAAGGCTCCATCCGGGATTTGTAGGAACTAACGCTCCCGACCAGTGGCGGGATATTCAATACACTTTGTTACAACAATCCAAGTTGTTACAACGCGAAATTTTCTCAACATTATTTAACCTTACAGACGAAGAAATTAAAGTAATGAATAGTATTGTCGACGAGTTGCGAAACGTTTCTGAAAAGCGCGAGCAATTACCGAAAAAACAAAGGAATTTTTCTGAAGATCAAAGCTACTCAATATTGACTTTGGAAGATCAAGATGAGTATCCCGATAATGACAAGATGCAAAGCCGTATTGAGGATATGCAAATAGGAAACCGTGAGAAAGCAATTTTCATGGATTTAAGATTGTGTCACCTAGGGATTCATCAACACTTAGACAAACGTTATTCTGAGTTACTAAAGCGTTATGACAAGCGTTATGACAAGAAAGATTGTGAATGGTCAGCACTGATTGGTTTACCTTTGTCTCCTTCTTTCAATCCCATGAAAGGCAAAAGAAATGCAGCAGGAATTGATAATAATTCGTACTACAGAGGAGCCTTTTGGATTTATGCTCGCAGTTCAACGCAATGGGCGCTTAAACAGGAAAGGAAACTCTTTGATCTGGCGAGATTTTTGTGGCTGATGTATGAGAGCAAATACAATGCTGAAGCTTATGCTAGTTTGTACGCGCTGAAAAATTTTCAAGCGAGTTCAGTTTTTGGCCACGAAGTTAAGCACATCTCCTACGCGATATCTCATTGATGGTTGGCCAAACCAAATAATGATCTTAAAGAACTTGTTGGTGAGTTTCCAGAATGGGGATGGGGCGATCAATGGAGGGTGATTCCTTTACCTGAGCTTTTGGAAACCGCAGGTAAAGTCATCCGCTTGTGGTGTCAAACCAATAATCCCGGCGATACATTTAATCCGCCATTACCGCGAACGATGAAAGAACTCGTTCAAAAATGTTGGCAGTTAGCCAAAGATAGCATTAAGCCTCGGTTTAGTTACAAATTTGATTTGTCTGAGCCCAAAGAGCTTAAACAAGTTAAAGATTTGCTGGATCAAGTCGATCAACTCTGGCAGGATAAGTTTAAAATCATAGTTGATGAGAAAGTGCCCAAACCTGACTGGAGTGAAAAATCCTCCCAGCAATGGATGGAACTTGCTCGTCTGTTTTTCACAGCCTTTGGTAACTGTGTCAAATACGCAAATACGGAAAAGGATATTATTGTCAAAATCAAATATTTAGAAGATGATCAAAAAATAGAAATTGCCATTATTAACGATTTAGAAGATGACACTTCTCAATCTAAATTACACGATCAGATCAAGATGGCTCGCCAAAGAGTGCAAACTGCACCATTAATTAGACAATATAGTGGCAGTCAAATTCTGAGTCTATATGTGATACGATTGGGGGGGACTTTATTAAAACGTCCCAAGATGCCAAATACTGACATCTATAAAGTAGAGATAAAGATTCCGATTAAAAGTTTATCAGGGAGACCAACATGATGCAAGTACCAATTATAGTTATTGAGGATACAGCTATTCGCCAAGAAGACTATCAGCAGATTGGTTTACCAACATCTCGCAGCAATTTCGAGTTTATTGGTCATAGTTCTTTGGAAAATAAAACTTGGATTATAACTCGTCAAACGTTCGATAATTACTGTCAATTTTTGTCGGGGAAAGAAGTACCAGGATGGGGTAAGCTATCGGGACTCGCTATCATAATTGCTGATCTAGGCTTAGATATAGCGCTCAATAGTGAAGAAATTAACTGTCTGCAAAAATTGCGTAAATATAAGGATCAGAACACTCCCGAATTAGAGTCAGATCAGTTAATAGGCTGTTGTGCAATCGCTAAAGCACTTGAAAATCCCAATTGGTCGGGTGTTATTGTTGTCGCTTCTACTAGAGGTCGTCATCAAGCTCAAGTCGCAATGATAGCTCAATTATTTGCCTGTTTTCCTGAACGCAAAAAAGATGTGTTGATTGAAATTACTCAAGATGCTATCAGCACGCCACGATATGCTAGAAGAGTGATCGATTTAGCAATTGAAAAATTTATGAGCAAATTTGGTTTAGAAGAACGTTTGTGGCCAAGCTATACAGAAAAGTGGTTTGATACTCAAGAATTTAACCGCGATCAACAAACAGTTCCCGTTCCCCATAATTGGACAGACCTCAAAAATCAACACCAACGAGACAATTGTGTTAATGCTATTAAAAAATATTTAACAGACTTATTGCTTTTCGAGCCGCCTTCAGTTTGGTTTGAGTCCGAAAAATTTCAGTATTTATTTGAAGACTTAAAGCATTTAATTGGCTCAAATTCTGTATTTCAAGGGAAAAGTGCTCGCACACTAACTTTAGGAAATGTGATACTTTTATTGGCAGCAGCTACCGGAGATAACTCGCAAAACTGGATGAAAAATATAGTTTGGCAGCAAAAATATATTTCTTTAGAAATATTGCCCAAACAACAAACAAAAGAAGATGCACGGGACGCTGTTTTAATTCTAGCAGAAGAACTCTTTCCCTTTTTATCGCGCAATCGTCATAAAGAAAACTCTCCCCCCTTGGTGGAAAAAGTACAGCTTTTCGGTGACTCTAGTTCTCTAAAAATCACCTTAGATGCTGATTTCTCTCAAAGAACGCAAAATGACCGTCCTTCTTTGATCGAAAAAGTACAAACCTTGCCAGACAACGACGGAGACGTTTACACTGGATATAGAAAATTTTTATTAGCATCGGCTAAGACTCAGAGAGGACGCGAGGCTCTGTGTGTCGTTAACCTCTTTGTCGAAAATGGAAAAAGTATTTTGGAGTTTCGCAAATGTCGGACATAAAAGTATTAATTGTTGATATCGATCGCGATCGATGCTGGAAAAACGCTCGGTCATTTTTGGTCAAAAGTGCTGACAGTTATTTGTTTGATGGAGAGAAACGATTCCGCGTTACAGATTCAGAAGAAGTTGATTTCCCTGACAACTTTACTCTAGTTTTATTGCATGATAATGACAAAAATCAATGGTTACAGCTTGAAAGAAAAACAGACAAGATAATTCGTTATACGGGTGGTAATCCACATACTGAATCAGAAGATTTTTGGATTGCTAGACGTTCAATTACCTCAGATCAACCAATATCGGAAAGTGAAGCAAAGGAAATTTTGAACTGGGTTGAATCTGGAAGTCCACAAGATAAACTTCCCGAAATAATGAAACCTCTTTTGCGATTGAGGGGAGACATTAAACCCATCATTTATGTATTTGATGATTATAACAATTACATTGTTTGTCAAGAGGGTATTTATACTCCAAATCCAGCTTTAATTGATAATGAAATTAGTGAATACTACCGTGAGGAAAAATCAGTTTCTCAATATTTAGAATATTTTAAAGAAGAGATTCTCGGCGGTTTTTGCGAAATGCTCAATAATTTATCCTTAACCTTTACCGTAAAAGCCCCGCCCTTGTGGATTCCCAAAACCAAAGCCGGCCATGACTTAGTAGCCGCCGCACTTCCACCATTGGTGACAAGTTAAGGCTGTAAGTCTTTTGTCAAGAGGGTTTGAGAGAATTGTTGAAAAAAAACTCCTTAGTCCCACGTTGCAGATCAGGTTCAGGAGCGACAATTAATTTTATCTTGGGTTTTCGCGGCTGTTTGATAATGCCTAAATCTCGATTTTGATGGTCCGCAAAATACTTAACCGGATCTGTGGCCTTACCTTTTTGATGAGCCATTGTAAAATGATAAAGACCACGATAAATCATTTCTAATGAGATATCATCAAAGGGTAGAGAGAGTTCATCGGCTACGGCATCACCTAAATCTACTAAAACCGCATAAAATAACCAAGTTGCCCAAATCTGTAACTTAATTCCATTAATTGAACCTGTCCATAAATAACTTAAATCTAAAAGTCTTTTTACTGTATTACAGCGGTTCCCGCTGTTATGAGGTACAATAACAACAATGAGCAAACCAATTTCTGAAATGTTGAGAATTTATTAAGTTGAGGGCAACTGAAATTATTCTATCAATCATAAAGGTGGTAGTTGGAGCGAACCTACGTAAAAAAGATTTGAGTTGTGACCACCACAGTTCAATGGGGTTAAAATCAGGGGAGTATGGGGATAAACAGATAACACTCGCACCTACAGCTTCAATCATTGGCACAATTGAAGCTAACTTATGCGCGGGTAAATTATCCATCACTACTACCGCTCCCGCCCATAACTGAGGACATAAAAACTTCTCAATAAATAGGGCAAATGCCGCTCCATCCATTGAATCATTCATCGTCATTAATGCCAGGACTTTGTTAATGCTAATTGCGCCAATAGCTGTGACTTTTGCCGAAGGATAAAATGGTTTTAATGAGCATACTCTTGTCCCCGTTTGTGAACGTGCATGAGTTCTAGCCCCCCCTAGTAAAATACCAGTTTCATCCAAAAATACTAAGTTTTCTGGCTCGATATCTTTAATCTTTTCCCAATACTCCACTCTGAATTTTTGGACTCTTTCAGTCGCAGCTTGGCGGCTGTACCATGTTTTTTTTTTCGATTGAGTCCTAATTTCTGCAAACAGCGACACATGGCCGTCCTACTCACCCAATTTCCAGTTTTTTGTGCAAATAATTCACAAAACTCCACTAAAGTTGCATCGGGATGCTCTAGCACCCGCGCTCTGATTTCTTCTTCCGCATTTGTCAGATAACTGAATTGGGGTTTTCCCCTCTGTTTGGGCTGTAAGTTACCCGCAGTTTGTTGTTGTTTTACCAGTTTTTGGACTAAACTTTTACTGACAGCAAACATGGTGGCTACTTTCCTAATCGGCATCTTTTGTGTCAAATGCGCGGCCACTATTTTTTCTCTGAGGTCGAGTGAATATGATTTCATTAGGCTTGACTACAAAATGATATTTCATTACTCTGTATTGTACCGCATAACAGCGGGAACCGCTGTAAAAGCCTCTTCAATTCGCCACCGTCGCCGATATAAATCGGCTACTAGATATGGGGGTAAAACCTTGGGGTCTAGAACACTGGTTAAATAAGAATGCCATGTTTTTCCTGACCCCACTTCAATCAAACGTAAGGTGATAAACGGAGTCTTTTTTGTGCCAGAACCGAGACGTATCTTCCGGTCTCGCAGTCCATAACTATCTGTAAACACCTGTTCTACTTTGAGGGCGGCTCCCTTTTTTATTCTGGTAATAAAGTCCACGTTCTTCTCGATTAATTGATGCCAAAAGTTAAAGTGATAAAAACCTCTATCTAATAAAAGTAAAGTTCTTGCTGTCACTAAATTTAGGCTATTTTCTTCTAGTTTAGTATCAGACGAGTTCGGATTTTCTTCAAACCAAATCTCTACAGGTAATCGGGTCATTAAATCAATCACTGTACTCATCTTTCCTGCTAATTGTCCTCTTTGAGCTTCTTCTAAACTTTGTAGTTTCCTAAATAATGCCTCCAATGTTGAGCCATCTACTATCCAAATTTTCTCGAATTTTGATAAGGTAAACTGAATACTTTCTGGCAACGGTCGTTTATTTCTACTATGCCAAGCTGCTCTTAAACTAGGCAATAAATCTTTAAATACTTTTTCAAATAATTCTGAGGGAAATGTCAAAAATCTCTGTGATACTGCTTGTTGACTAACTTTTGTGGGATTACACCACAGAAAACCCTCTCTGGCTAATATTCTTGTCAGTTCTCTCACTCCTGCTACATCTCTCCACAACAAGGTTAACACACTAGCCATCATTAACGGTAAATTCAGTATCCGTTCTCTGAGTCCTAGTTTTCGGTAGTAATTTTCTTGATTTGTAATCGCGGGTGTCAGTAATCTTTCCAGTTGGTCTGCAATTACTTCGTCTTCTACCATTGGTCTGTGTTTCTTTTTGGCATGGTCTCTGTTGGTTTTTTTGCTGGTGGTCATGGCTAGTGAGATCGCTCAATTACTTGTGACGATTGAGTTTCCCACTATTTTTGACCACTGTAAATACCACCCTTGACAATTTCCCCTTTTCCTTAACTTGTCACCAATGGGGCACGGTATATAGGTTATTGGTTTTACTCTCATATTTCCTGCCGGAATGCTTCGCCCCTACTGCGAGGTTTTCCCCCAGTCAGGATAATTTGTTAGGGGCGCTGCAAAGTTAGAGGAACTGGTTTAGAATAAAATTTACCAATCTCAGTGAAAAATTCAATGGAAACTCTACCCAATAGCTGGGCAGAAATTCAGCCTGATACAATATACCAAACAACCAATGGTCAGTTAGTATCTTTTAGCAAAGAGCAAATCCAACTAGGGATAAAATATGACCAGAATCATAAACATTTAAAAGCAATTGAAAAAGGAATTGTTCCCCCTCGCGGTAATATTGGTCTGGTTTCTTCAGAAATTGAAGGGTTTGATTTTAAATCAAAAGTGTTAGGGAAAGGAGGCGATCGCCGCTTTCATGCCAGAGTAATAGATGGAGTCTTACATTTTCCTGGTTTTGTAACAGAACATTAATCAGCAACCAACCATGACAAAACTACAATTAAAAACTCACCCAGTTTGGCAAGATTTAACAGAAGTATTAGAAAATCTAAATGCTAACGAACTGGTGACAGAACATTTGGAATTATGCGATTATAAAATCTGCGGTTACTGGGATGAACAAGATGAATTTTATGAAGAAATTACTTTACCTCGTTCCCTGTCTACTGAGTTAGTTAGCAGTTCCATTGGTGTTACTGGTAAAAAACGCTGGATTAAACTGAAATTTGCTCTGAAAGCTGAACGCAGCGCTGCTGAAGATTCGTTAAATGATAATGCAACTAAAGATTTCGGTGAACTGACTATTATTTATGATGAGAATCTGCAATTTATGGATGAAAATTGGCAGCTAAATATGGATTATCCTTTGATTACTGGCTAAGTTAAGGCGGCGATCGCGCCTGGGGGAAAGAAACCCGGTTTCTGCTGTTGGGGGAAAGAAACCGGGTTTCTGTTGTGGATATCATCAGTTATCTGTGGGAACCAAAAAAGAAACCCGGTTTCTCGCGATCGCCCTTGACAAACTTATTCAAAAAATCTCTCGCAAATGAACTAATCGATTTTGATATTCATCCTACTATTGCACTCCTAAAACATAACTATGAGGCAAATGAATAAGCTGATCTTGATATTCATCTTCAAAAGATACCTGGGATAAAAAAATTAACTCCTCAACATTCTGCCCTATAGTTAACTTAACATTGAGAAGAAAAATGCCTGGTATATGACCACCTGCATTGATATGATCGACCAAGTGGACAGGCATAGATTTACGGTTATTCGTCACCAATATAAAATTATACTCCTCGCACCAAAGTAAAATTTCTGGATCTAAAGTACCTCTAGGGGGACACTGAGGTTCACCCACAGCCCAAACGATTAAATCAGACTCATTTTTACTTAATCCCACTTTGTAGATCGGATCTACATTTTCATCCAGCAAATATTTTAAAGGCATTATGCTTGCTCAACAACTCCTCTTTCGGCTCTCAGTTTTCTCAGGCGGATAGCAGAGGGAGACGGATTAAGTTGTTGGGCTTTAAGTTGCTGATGACTCCACTCTAACCAATCCGCGATGTAGTTACTAACTGCCTCTTTATTATGCAGATAATAAAGGATAGTAGCATAAACTTGTTCTAAGTTAAGAGATGGATAAGTTTGGGCAATTTGTTCGGGAGTGCGATCGCGATGAATGAAATCATATAGGATAGTTTCAATGCCGATTCGCGTTCCTTTGACCCGAATATCATCAGGTCGCTGAAAATCAAAATAGTCTTCTAGTTGCATTGGTGAATACTCCTATTTAAAAGTTGGTGTAAATTTACTCGCTAATATTATATCATCTGAAAAGTATAACAGGTATTAATGTGGGGGAAAGAAACCGGGTTTCTGTGATCATCTCTGCATCCTAGGAGATTTTGGGAAGAAACCCGGTTTCTCAATGGCGAAGAAACCCGGTTTCTGAGAGCTAATTTATCCTGACGCGGGGTTGAAATTTACGTAATTGTAACGCGTTTGTCACCACGGAAACCGAACTCATTGCCATCGCGCCTCCGGCAATAATCGGATTTAATAACCATCCCGTCAATGGATATAAAATCCCTGCCGCGATCGGAATACTCAAAATATTATAAATAAAGGCAAAAAATAAATTTTGCCGAATATTCTTCATCGTGGCTCGACTTAATTCGATCGCGCTCACTATTCCCATTAAATCACCCGATATTAAGGTAATATCACTAGACGCGATCGCGACATCTGTGCCCGTACCGATCGCGATTCCTACATCGGCTTGAGCCAACGCGGGTGCATCATTGATTCCATCCCCTACCATTGCAACGAAGGAAGAAGGAAGAGGGAAGAAGGAAGAAGGAAGAGGGAAGAAGGGATTTTTTTTGCGAGGGATTTTTTCTGTGATTTTCTCTTGTTGTAAAGATTGAACGATCGCGGCTTTTTCTTGGGGGCGCACTTCGGCAAAAACGCGATTAATACCTAACTCTTTCGCGATCGCATTAGCCGTTTGTTGATTATCCCCCGTTAACATTATCACTTCCAATCCCATCTTTTGTAAAGCTTGAATTGCCGGTAATGAAGTCGGTTTCACCCCATCAGAAATCGCGATTAAACCCTCTATCTCTCCATCCACCGCGATCCAAGCCGTCGTCTTACCATTCATCTCCCAAATAAACTGATTATCTCGCAAAACTACCCCATTCACCGTCTCCACTTTAATCTCAATTCCTAACTCCTTCATCCATCGACTTGTGCCAATTTGCACTAAATGATCCGACACTATACCCTCTATTCCCATCCCCGCGATCGCGTCAAAATCCTTTGACTCAGGAAAGGGCAAATTTACCCCTTGAATTTTGGCATATTCCACAATAGCTTCCCCTAATGGATGTTCCGATTTACTCTCAAGAGCCG
>Ga0075156_10002307_pt1 | contig 10572 bp, 7 predicted proteins | sample JI81AbrownDNA_FD_70966 | JGI IMG/M metagenome (GOLD analysis project Ga0075156, IMG submission 70966) | Wastewater effluent complex algal communities from Wisconsin, to seasonally profile nutrient transformation and Carbon sequestration -... | ecosystem: Engineered > WWTP > Effluent > Algae...
CGAGCGGCTGCTAGAATTCGCCCCGACATGCCAAATGCATGCGAACTATCTGATAATCAGGGAGAAATACTGTGCAAGAAATCTATGAAGGCGGCCCTAGCGGCGGCATGGCCGTCGCCAGCCGCGCCGAGTTCATCCGCTCCACCTACGTTCACCTCAGTGTGGCCATGCTGTCGTTCGTGGCCATCTCGGCCGTGTTCCATGTCGCCGGCCTGGGCCGCGCCATGCTGAGCGTGCTGGCTGGCGGCAAGTATATGTGGCTGGCCTTTATGGGCGGCTTCATGGTGGTGGGCTGGCTGGCCACCCATCTGGCCGATAATGCCGAGAGCAACCAGAAACAGCTGGTTGGCCTGAGCATCTATGTGCTGGCCGAGAGCCTGATCTTTGCCCCGCTGTTCGCCCTGGCTGCCGCCATCTCGCCCGCCGCCATCCCCGCTGCCGGCTTTATCACCCTGCTGCTGGTCGGTGGCCTGACCTGGACGGCCTTCTCCACCAAGAAGGACTTCTCCTTCATGGGCGGCATGCTGCGCATCGGTGGCATGGTGGCCCTGGGAGCCATCATCGCCAGCGTGATCTTCGGCTTCCAGCTGGGCATCTGGTTCTCCGCCATCATGGTGGTGTTTGCCGGCGGCTGCGTGCTGTACGACACCTCCAACATCATTCATCACTACCCCACCGACCGCCCCGCTGGCGCTGCCCTGCACCTGTTCGCCTCCATAGCGCTGATGCTCTGGTACGTGCTGCGCATACTGCTGTCGCTGGCCAGCAGCGACGATTGATCCCCGTCTTGGCGGCAAATATGCCACCAAGGCAAACCTTTGGTGCGGCCAACCAGCAGGTCTGGCCGCACCCATCGCCCTTTATATACCGATACCCCATGCCGTCATGATCGATAAAATCAAAAGCTTTCTACTGGTACCCGTCCTTATCCTCGTCGGCATAGGTCTGCTCTATAGCGGCGTGCAGGAATACCGCCACAGCAAGGCCCTGAATGACCACGGCAAGCAGGCTGAAGCCGTGGTCGAGCAAGTGAACTGGTCCACCAAGCGCGGCCGTGACCGCAACTTCAAGGCCGATATCCGCTTCACCACCGAAGCCGGCCAGGAAATCGCCGGTTCGGTCGAACTGCCAGACGCTCAGGGCAAGCAGCTGCGCGACAGCGATGCCCCCGCCACGCTGCAGGTGAAGTACCTGCCGGAAGACACCACGGTGATAGAACTGGCCGACCACAAGGACAGCTCCGCCGGCATGTTCGGCGGCGGCGCCGTGGCCCTGCTGGTTGCCGCAGGCGTGGTGCTCTACCGTCGCTACAAGAAGAAATCTGCTGGCGAGATGGAAACGGCCGCAGCCTGATACCCTCTGGTTCCAGTAAGAAACAAACACACCGGCGCCAGGCCGGTGTGTTTGTTTGTACCTTTCGCCCCCCCGATAGTTTCCCTATCTTGTGATAGGACGAGGTACCTTGTGCCCCAACACCCACAGGGCCTTGTTTGCCTGGTTTAAGGCAATACAGCTGTAAAACAGAAGGAATGAATTGATGTTCGAGTCGACAAGAGATGCGTTGACCCTGCCCGTGCTTGCTGTAGTGGGCGCCATCATGTTGTATCAGGGCTATCAGGAACGCCGCGATAACCGGGCGCTGGAAGACCACGGTGTAACAACCGAAGCCACCATCGAAAGTGTGGACTGGCAGACCATAGATTGGCGCAACCGGAACTACTCAGCCAGTATCCACTATGAAACCGAAAGCGGACGTTCGGTGCGGGCCTCGGTTGATCTATCCGACCGCCTGGGCAAAAGCCTGCGGAATCAGTCTCCACGCGATATGCCGCCATTGGAGATACGCTATCTGCCCGAGGACACCCAGGTCGTCGTGCTGTCCAATCACGCTGATTCCTCGGATTTCCTGCTGGGTATTGGCGCCGCCTGCCTGCTGGGCTCAATAGCCATGGCCATCTATCGCCGAAGCTGAGCGACCCGGCACTGGCCGGCATGCCTGCGACCAGTGTTCGGGGTTGCTAGGTAAGGTTCTGTTCTCGGCGCTTAATGCAATACCCCATCAAACAGGATGCCCACCACCAAGGCCAGGGCAAAATGCCAGCCGCTGATATGGCGGGTACGCAGCGCATACAGCATCAATACCAGACCACATAGCGGCAACAACCAGAAGCGACCCAGCGCCCCGATGGCCAGCAGGGCCATGAACTGGCCTACGGCCAGCAGGCCATAGTATTGCTGCACCCAGCCGGCGGCAGCCGGGTTGGCGCCCTGCGGCTGGGTGGCAGGTGGTGTGGCATTGGGGTGGCTGGAGGTGGACTGTGCCACCGGGCTGGGCTGGGCGGCCTCGCGCGCTGCGGCACGCTGCTCGCGTTGCTGCTGGTCGGTCTGCTCCAGCTGGGGCACAGGCCTCGCCGCCGGCAACCAGATGCGGCCCGGTGTCTGCCGGCCTTCGGCACTGGCAGCCCGGAAGGCGCGGCGATAGCCGGTGCTGGCGGGCGCTGGCAGTACCGAGCCCCACTTGGCTCGCAGCAAGGCGGCGCGCTGGCACAGCGGCTCACCCTTGGCGGGGTCCACCATGGCAATAAAACGGGCATAGCCCTCCAGGGCGGCAATGACGTTGCTGTTGCCATTCCATTGCTTGCCCAGCGGGCCATCCTTTTCCACCTGGAACATCGTCGCCCGGAAACGCCGCAGCGTATCGCGGCAGATGGCCGGCTGCCGGTTCACCACCACGCCGGTTACTTCCTGCCGGCTGGCGGCGCGCATGATGCGCTGCTTGTCCGGGTGCAGGGTAAAGCCCTCGTCGGCGATGATGCGCTTGACCCGCCAGAGCAACCGGGCCAGGCCGTCGGCCTGAGGGGCATCGGCCGAGAAGGTCATATCGTCGGCATAGCGGGTATAGCTAAAGCCCAGCTTGGCCGCCGTGGCGGTAAGCCGACGATCCAGCCGCCGGCACAGCAGATTGGTAATGGCCGGGCTGGATGGCGCGCCTTGGGGCAGACAGCGCTCGCCGGTCTGCACATGGTAGCGGTTACCGTCCAGCTCCACCTCCTCGCTGGGTGTCTCGGTACAGATCAGCGACAGCAGGGTTGCCATCTGGCGCGAATAGCCAAACGACTGGAACAGGCCCCGCACGCGTGGGTAGGCAATGGAGGGAAAGAAGTTCTGCAGATCCAGGTTCAGCACCACGGCGCGACCCACATGGGGCAGGGCATTACCGACGATGGAACGCCCGGGCACAAAGCCGTACGCCGCCTCATGCACTGGCAACCTGGTCAGGATGCGGTCTAGCACCCAGTACTGCGCACGCTTCAGGCGTGGCATGGGGGCCGAGATCAACCGCACGCCGCCGGTCTTCTTGGCTATGCCAAAGCGGCGGTAATGGCTGATGCGAGAAACGCTGCGGTGATAGGCCAGAAAGCGCAGCTCGGCCAGCGGCACCCCCATGGCAGCGGCCAGCGCCTGAGGCCCATTGAGCAGCGGCAGCTGCTTGCTGGCCAGCCTGGCGGCATCGTGGCGCGCATCATCGAGGCCAGCCGATACGCCCGCCCCCAGGTAGACGATGTCCTCTTGCATGCGGGCATGCCAGGCCGTGGCACGCTGGTAGCGCAGCTGGGCATGGCGTTGGCGGGTTTCCTCGCGGCGGCGCTTGGCAGCCGCCATGCGCTCTTTTTTCATCTCCAGCAGCGCAGCCTGCGGGTCGCGCACGCGGGCCAGATTGCGGTTGATCTGTTGCAGCTCCTGGATCAACGCGGCTTCCTGTTCGATCAGCGCCGCCACCTCGCCCTCGCCGGGCGAAGCCTGGCCCTGGGGCCAAAAGCCCAGGCGGCGCATTTCTTCCAGGACGACGGCGTCCTTGCTGCTGTTGCGGATGCGCGCGATGACTGCTTCGCGGCTGGTTTGGGCGGCGTCGCTCATAAGGTGGCGCTACGCCGGGCAGGACAGAGGGGGGAACGCGATGGCGGGGTTCTCATCGAAGAGCCTTGTAGACTGGACTGTTCCACTCGAAGCCGTAACGCACCCCTAGCGCCATCGGGCTTGGCACAAGCCGCACCGTCATGGCGCTAGGGGTGTGTTACGGCCCAGTGAAGAGCAGGCCAGTGACGCGTGGGGCAGCTAGGTACAAGGACGGCGATCCACCGTCCGGGTTGCAAGAGCCACCCCGCCATACGCGAGCCCGAGTCTATCAGACCCGGCGTTTTCTCCTCAAGGTAAAGACTGGGTTCATTCCATCCGGCCCAGCGTGGGCCGGTATCCGGTATCGCTATTGGGTAGCCTGGCCTGCACGCTGGCGGCTGGCCGCCAATCGCGCTGCCAGCATGTGCTCGCAGGGGCCTTTGTAGAGCCGGTTGCGGACAAAGTATTCGCATTGGCAGCTGGCCTCCACCAGCCGCTCATCGCCATCCAGCACCAGCCTGACCGGCCGCTTGCGGCCAGCGTCGTCCACCAGGGCCTCTATCACCCTGCCGGCCGCCTGGGCCTGTATCGCTAGCTTGCCCACCTGCCCGGCCGCAACCATGCCGGCGGCACGCTCCTCCCGCTCATTACCGTAGCGCAGCTGATCCAGCGGCAGCGGCTCGCGCGACAGCTCACGCAGCCGGTAGGCGCGGTCGCCCAGGTCGTAGACCACCCGGCCAGCCTCGGCAAACAGCAGCAGGCAGGATTCCGCCACCTGCGGGTCCAATCCGGCGGCGGCACCCAGCTCGGTGGGTGTCAGCTTCCAATGCTGCGCCAGGGTCTGATAGACCTTCTCGCGGGTCAGCGCATCGGCATGCTTGCGCGGGCCCAGCAGGTCGAACTGGCCGGCGCGCGACCAGTCATTGGCGGTCCAGCCCGACAGCCCCAGGGTAAAGCGCAAACCCGAGCCTTCCACTACCCAGAAACTGGGCAGGCCGGTACCCAGCAGGTGGACTTCCACCGTCTGCGCCAGCGCAATAAAGCGCTCCAGCGTCAGCAAGCGGCGACGGCCCCATACCCGTATGGTCTTCGGCTCGGTGGCCGTGTGGCTGGAACGCGGGCACACCACTTCCACGCCCCAGGGCTCGAACACAGCCCGCACCGGCTTACCGGGCTCCAGCTCAAAGCGGATGGCGCGCGGCCCGGCCTTCTCTTTGCGGCGCCGTAGCAGCAGGCAGAAGTTGTGCAAGTCCATGGGGTGCAGATTGAGCCTGTGGCCCGGCTGGGCCATGGCCGCGCTGACCTGCAGAAAGCCGCGCACCCAGCTATCGGGCACGTCTATCTTGTGTTCCACAAACCCAGGGTCGTCGCCGGTCTGCACGGTAAAACCGTCAGCCGCCACCGCCAGCCGCGTGGTCTTGTAGTCGCGTATCTTCTGGAACTCGTCATACAGCGCGGCCGAGTAGTCGATATTGGTGGTGCCGCAAGCAAACTCGCCACGGTGATCAAACGCCTCATGGCTGCAGCTGACGCTGGCATAGGTCGATTCATCGCGGCTGAAGCACTCGAAGAACACCCGGTCCGGATGCACGGTGATCACCGGGTCCAGCATGATCCACAGGCTGCGGTCGCTGGCGTAGATATGGTCGAAATAGCGCTGCCTGGCCTTCCAGAAGGGGGCCAGCATGGCCTGCTTGCGCCGCTGCACCTCGCCCAGCTGGGCCTGCACCGCCTTGGCCTGGCCCTGCAGTTCGCCAGCCCGTTCCATGAACTCGGCCAGCAGGGCGCCTTCCTGCGACTGCAACCAGGCCTGGTATTCGCTGTGATCGCGCTGGCGGGTGCGCAGATCCGACACCACCACGTCATGCAAGGCCGAGATCGCCTCGCGGAAGGGCAGGTGGCGATTGATGTCGGCCACGAAATGCACCGGCTTGCGCAGGGTATCGGGCGCAAAGCTGATACCGGTGCTGCTGGCATCGTTGCTGACCCGGCTCTCGCCGTAATAACGGTACTGAAACTCCATCAAGCCACCTCTCGCACAGCCGCCGCATGCACGGCCAGACCCGTCGCAATGGCGGGATAACGTCGGCGTATATCGTAAAGACCGGCGATGTACTGCGCCCGGTCGGTCAGGGCCACGGTCACTGCCAGGTGCTCGAACAGCGTAGCCACCTCGCGTGCCGCTGGTTCAGATGCAGCCGCCCGCTGGCGCAGGAAATCCAGCACCGCCGTCTTGGCGGCACGGCCCCGGTTCACCTGGGCCAGCACGGTCAGGAAATATGGCCGCAGCCGCACCAGGGATGCCACATCGTCGGCCACCGCATGCTGCAGATAGTCCGCCACAAAGCGCTGCACCTTGAGCGAAGGGTGCTGGGCCAGTGCCATCAGCGCCTCGGTATCGCTACCCTGCGCCAGCCGGCCGCCCAGCAGCGCACAGCCCAGGGCCTGCACATCGGCATGCTCGTGGTCGCACAGCTGGATCAACTGCGCCATCTGCCAATCTGCCACCGCCACCCGCGCCTGCAGGCAGGCAATCAAGGCACCACGGGCATCGTCCCAGCGGTTGGCCAAGGCCGGCAGCAGGCCGTCCACGCCCAGCGCAGCAAAGTTGGCCGCCACCATCGCCAGCGCCCGTTGCCGCAGGGCCAAGGTCTCATGGCGGGTCAGCCTGACCCACAGGCTCAGCGGCAGCTCGGCATCGCTATAACCATCCAGCAGCCAGCTACCCAGGCGCTGGGCCGCACGGCTGCGGGCCTCCAGCAGGCGCTGAGTGGTGTCGTAGGGCTGTTCGCGGCTGGCCTGGGCCAATGGCCCGGTCAGCAGGGCCAGCACCTCGTCCTGCAGGCCTTCGATGGTCTCGGCCCGGAACACCACATCCAGCAGGCTGGGCATCAGGCCGGCCAGGAAAGCCGCGTCCAGCCCCGCCAACCGCAGCATCAGCGGCTGCACGGCGCGGCGCACGGTAGCCGCCGGGCACAGGGCAAAACGGGCTATCAGCTCGGCCTGGGTCAGCAACACCGGTTCGGGCAGGGCGCCCAGCAAGCGGATGGCAGCCACCAGCACCCGCTCGTCCTCACTCTGCAGCAAGGGGCGGTAACTGGCTGGCGGCAGGCTGCTGACCGGCTGCTCATGGGCAATCAGCCAATCCATGGCCAGGCAGACCACTGGCACAGCCGCATGCTGCAGCAAGCCTTGCAGACGGCCATGGTCCACCTTGCCGGCAGCCGGGCGGAAGGTATTGCCCACCAGCCAGGCCAGGTTGTCGCAGATGGGTTCCAGCGCCTCAGTGGCCGGGTCGGCATCGTCCAGCCAATCCAGCAGCCTTTGCACCGTGGCCTCGGCCACCCCCGGCATGGCCAGGGCGGCCTGGCACAGCAGGCGGCTCAGCTTGCGTACCTTGGCTGTGCGCGCCAGCAGCACCGCTGTGACCAGCGTGGGGCTGCTGGCATGGCCGGCCGGGTCGGCTTCCAGCAGGGCCAGTGCCGCATCGCAGATGGCCGGGTGGCGGCTGCCCACCAGCAGGGCCAACCAGGCCTCGCGCCGTTCGCGGTCGGGCTCGGCGGCAATGCGCTGGAACAGGTAGTCGTAGGCAAACTGGGCCGTGGCGGTAAATGGGCTGTTGAGCAGGCGACGCCACAAGGTATCGCTGATGCCGGCGCAATAGGCCGGCAGACCCGCCAGGGCGCGGGCGGCAAAGCACTGCACCTGCTCGGCACGGGATTCCAGCGCCAGCCGCAACAGCAGATCGGGCCGCTCATCCCAGCGCTCGGCCAGGGACTCCAGCCGTGGCCCCAGCGTGACCGGCAAGGCCTGATCGGCCGCCCAGCTACTGGCATGGCGGTTGCTGCGCACCAGCCCACCGGGGCGGAACAGCAGGCGGTTGAACAGGGTGGCATTGTGGTGGCGGTAATGGTACTCGCGCCGGGTCAGGTAACGCCGGCCATCCCATATGGAACGGCTGACCTCCACATCGGGCTGGGCTGCCGCATCGTCATACTGCAGCAGGGCAGCAAAAGCCAGCGGCGGAAACTCCGCACTGCCAGCGCCACCCAAGCGGCGCAGCGTGCGCCAGCCGCGCTGCACCAGATAGCGCCGAGTGCGTTGCGAATAGGCCAGGCGGCTGTCCTGGCGGACCAACTCATCGCTGATGCGCACCCAGCGGCCATCCAGATACCGCCCCTGACCCTCGTAAGCATGGTTGAAAGCAGCACCGGTCTGCTCGAAGCGCCGTTGCAGCAAGGCCCACACCGCTGCATCGCCCCGGAACTCCGCCGCCTTGTACAAGCGCCGGGCGGTACGGAAGCTGCCGGCCGCAAACGGTAGCTGCGCCAGCTCCTCCAGCAACAACTGCCGCGCCAGTGGCTGGCTCAGGGCAACTTGGTCCAGCTGTTCCAGCCACTCGGCACGCTTGTGCCGCTGCCAGGTAGCGGCATCGGCCAGCACCTGCGCCAGTTGCGCCGGCTCGCCCGCCTGCCAGGCCTCACGCAGGGGCAGGGGCCAGTCACCCACCAGGCGCACCGCATGGGCTGCACGCTCATCCGCCGTAGCCAGTTGCAGCCAGGCCAGCAGCGCCATGCGCTTGACCATCTCGCTGCCACCACGTCGCGCCAACCCCGCCATCGCCTCCTTGGCCCCGGCATCGCCGCAGCGGCCTATGGCCCAGGCCAGGCAGTAATCCAGCATGGCATCGCCGGTGGCCAGCAACTCGACCAGACGCGGCACCGCCGCCGTCACCCGCAATTCGCCCACCCGCCAGACCAGGCGTGAGCGCTGCCGGGCCGCCAGCAAACGCCACTGGCCGTGCTCCAACCGCGCCAACAAGCCCGCCTGCTGCGCCGCCGTCACACCCAGCGCCGAGGTATCCACCACCGGCACAGCGCTCTCCAGGCCCACAAAGCCATCATCGAGCTTGGCCGCCACGGTGCGCTCCAGCAGTGCCTGAGCGGCAGCCAGGGGCAAGGGGGTGTTGTTCTTGTGCAGCGCGACCAAGGCCTCGCCCGGCGCGCCCTGGCTCAGTACCACCCAATAGCCGCCGTCACCTGCCGCCGATAGCGCCAGCGTCAGCTGCAAGGGTTCGGCCCCGGGCCGGAAAAGCGCGACCGTACTCGCGGCCATATTGTGCGTAGTCAAACTGCCCCCTCCCGTATTCGCCAGAGATGGTCGTAGCCATCGTGGCGGACGATTATAGGGGTCGGGCAGGGGCTTGCCTATGGCGCTGGCATGGGTGCTTTTCCACTTGCCAGCCAGGGTAGAGGGCGGGGGGTTTCACGTGGAACGGCCCCGCCCAGCCATGCCGGTCTAGCCGGGCACCCGCACCCAGCCTTCCATCAGCACCCGCGCACTACGGCTCATGATGGCCTTGCTTACCACCCAATCACCCTCCTGCTGGCGGGCTTCCGCCCCCACTCGCAGGGTGCCGGAGGGGTGGCCGAAGCGGACTGCCGTACGTGCCCCACCGCCCGCCGCCAGATTGACCAGGGTGCCAGGTATGGCCGCCGCCGTGCCTATGGCCACCGCCGCCGTACCCATCATGGCGTGGTGCAGCTTGCCCATGGACAGCGCCCGCACCAACAGGTCGATATCGGCCGCCGCCACCGTCTTGCCGCTGGACGCCACATAATCAGCCGGCTTGGCCACAAAGGCCACCTTGGGTGTGTGCTGCCGATTGGCCGCTTCGTCCAGGTGCTGGATCAAGCCCATGCGCAGCGCACCATGGGCCCGCAATGTCTCGAACATGGCCAGGGCCTTGGCGTCGCCGTTGATGGCGTCCTGCAGTTCGGTACCGGTATAGCCAATGGCCGCCGCATCCACGAATATGGTCGGGATGCCGGCATTGATCAGCGTGGCTTTGAGCTTGCCCAGCCCAGGCACCTCCAGCTCATCCACCAGATTGCCGGTAGGGAACATGGCACCGCCCCCGCCGTCCTCATCGGCCGCCGGGTCCAGGAAATCCAGCTGGATTTCCGCCGCCGCAAAGGTCACGCCGTCCAGCTCAAAATCACCGGTCTCCTGCACCATGCCATTGCTGACCGGCACCTGGGCCACGATGGTCTTGCCTATATTGGCCTGCCAGATACGCACGGTAACCATGCCATCCAGGGGAACACGGGTGGCATCAATCAGGCCATTGCTGATGGCAAACGGCCCCACCGCCGCCGACAGGTTGCCGCAGTTGCCGCTCCAATCGACAAAGGCCTTGTCGATAGCCACCTGGCCAAACAAATAATCCACATCATGATCTGGCCTGCTGCTCCGGCTGACGATCACCGTCTTGCTGGTACTGGAGGTCGCCCCGCCCATGCCATCAATCTGCTTGCCGTAGGGGTCTGGGCTGCCTATCACCCGCAACAGCAGGGCATCACGGGCGGCACCCGCCACCTGGGCCGCCTCGGGCAGATCCTGCAGGCGAAAAAACACGCCCTTGCTGGTGCCGCCACGCATATAGGTAGCGGGAATCTTGATCTGCGGCGCGTGCTTGCTCATGTCTCGTCTTCCTGTATTGAATAATCCGCCCCGGCAGTCACCGTGCGGGTGAGGGCAGAACCAGTCGCCGCCCAGATGCTCGTCAGGACTGCATCGGTCTGCTGCAATATTTCGTTGTTCCAGAACCGCAAGACCCGAAAGCCCTGCCGCCGCAGCCAGGCATCCCTGACCTCATCCGCCGCGCCGCCATGC
>Ga0075156_10002308_pt1 | contig 10570 bp, 5 predicted proteins | sample JI81AbrownDNA_FD_70966 | JGI IMG/M metagenome (GOLD analysis project Ga0075156, IMG submission 70966) | Wastewater effluent complex algal communities from Wisconsin, to seasonally profile nutrient transformation and Carbon sequestration -... | ecosystem: Engineered > WWTP > Effluent > Algae...
GTTGAGGAGCGAATATTGCAGTTGCAAGAAAAAAAACGACTTGTTTTTGACGGCACTGTCGGACGCGACGCAGCCTCTCTCAAAATGCTCACAGTAGATGATATGAAGAGCTTGTTCCAGTAAACTGTTCGAACGATTTCCGACAGATGATTTTTTAAAAGCGCTCAAGCGAGAATGAGCAATTAGTTTTCAAAGTTGTTGTATAATTGTGAATTAAATAAACTAAACATCTAATTAGCCAAGTTCTTCAAAAGAATTCACGCCAACTTTTCATACCAACTTCATCGATGAACACCTGATTCCACTGATTTTACGCCAGAATTGTCAAAAGAAAACTACATGTCGTTTCATAATTGTGCGTGAGAATGGTACAGACTAAAAATCCAAATGTTACTACTGTTCGTATCCCATTTCGTAACTCAAGATTATAAGATCTTTTATTAGCTCTATCTGTAAATGAATTTTTGCCATGTTCCATATTCTCTAATTAATCCCTCATGAGAGACTTTTATAAAAGTAAACCAAGCTACAAGATACTTGTTTAGACAGTCTTGGATGGTATGAAAGCTGCAACAAATATTATGACTTGCATAGTGAATAAATTTGTCAATTTTGAGAGCATTAGTTTATTCATGTTTCAGCTTTAATACTTTCTCTGAAAATTTGTGTTTGCGCTGCTTTTTCACTTATGCATGTCAAAAATATGTTTCCCGAATATCCACCGCCCCTACTGTGTGTATGGTACAATCTGTAGTCAAACTGATGGGAAAACTACGATGCTTTATGTACCGTATTCAATCGACACTCCGTTGTGTTGATGCATGTTAGCATCAGTCTTGTTTGTTTGTTCATTAATTTCATTGGAGAAAGAGTTTCGCCCTTCAGTTGCATGACGCATGGCCCATTTGGTAACTTCCCCAGGTACCTTATTCAGTGCTCCGAAGAGTAACTTCCTTCATGGAACCTGTATTGATGACACCAGCCATGGTTCTCAATTATCATCCGAAACGTTTAGTGACAGATGACAACGATTCTGGATAGAACATCCATCAAACGTCGTGAACAAATAAATTGTCAAAGACGTCCAATAAATATTGGCCTCAGTCATCTGAAATATTATAACCGCAGGCCAGCAAAGCCAGCCGACATTAGATTGCTGGATTCTCGCTTTGCAAGGGCGTAAGCGCTACTAGTCAAAAGGTGTCGATCGCGAAGACCATTTCTTTTCTTTTTGAATCAGGGTAGGTCGTCGATCGTTGGTCAAACAAGTCAATAGTGGCCCATTTCGACAACCATAACAGTTGTTTTGAAAAGGGGTTCATGGATCTATAGGGACCGGGAATACTTATCAATTAAAGGAGCTGTTGACATTTAAATGCTCTACAATGACAGAGCCGATAATCCATACTGCACAGCCTCGTCGATTGCACTCGCCGCATCCATCTCGTCTTAGACAGCTGGGAAGCGAAGCCATGGCAGCAGCTCGATGTAATATAAATGTTTCCCTCACTCAACAGGAGGAGAAAGACGTGGAGTCCCCTCTTGAAAGTACAACAAAAGGCTCGCCTAAATCAAACAGTACCAGACGTCCTTTCTACATGAATCACAAACAAAGACGAACTTTTCATCAGGTTTCCGAAGCTTCGGTTCTTGCAGGTCGCGTAGCATCTCTTTTGGTTATGTCCAAGGCCGTTGATGATTGGAGTGTTACAACAAACTCCATAACTGACGATGAGCGAAATGACAAAGATAACCAAGGTCAGCAGATTTGTGCAGATTGTGTGGCGAGGTTCGCATCAGCCTCGCCTGTAGACTATAGCACCAAAAACATGTATCCTGCTCTCCTTTTGCCACCGGAGGAAACATCTCCATCAGCCGCTGTCTCGGACGTAAGAAACTTTTCTTCGTCCTCAGGGGAAACAACCGGTAGTGTCAATGCGTCGCGCCATCAACAGTCCAAGTCTCAGTCTTCCAAAGAGAGTGAAGACAACGTCTACCCACCTGCTCTTACTCCCCTTACTCCCCCAACGCCTGCAGCTCCAGTACTGGAACAAAATCGATGGGCAGATCTTCCACAGAGCAGACCTTCACCCTCGTTCCAGCCTCTTGAGGCTTCTCCGCAAGAATGCCCTTTTGAAATATCACCCACCATCAACGTATCACCATTTGCTCAGTTCACTGAATCACCTCCCAAATCAGTAGGGTCGGACCTCTCTTCAGTGATTCAATATGACCAAATAAATGTAGACTCGCATAGTAACATTCGCGCAATCAAAAATGATCGCAAGAGACATTTGAGTCGTCTCATGGCAGATGCTGTGCTAACTAACCCCATTTCCTTACGGTCTTACTGTCAGATGGCACATGAAACGGTTCAAAAGAGCAGACTAAAATGCCGTGAAATCTGTGCACCAGACATTGCTCAGCTATCGCTTGTAACGGATCGACAAGTAAAAGAAGAAAATGAGGTGGAGCCCCCTAGGGCACCTAGCAAATGTTCGAATTGTCACCATCGGATTTTGAAAAAGTCGCCGCTCCCAAGCCAAGCGCAAGCTGTCCTTAGGTCTCAAAGTCACTATCATAAACGATTTAGGGTCGCCAAACAAAACGTTTTAGAGCATTTGATTCATGTTCTTGTTGACGCAATACTTGACAAAATTCCACACATCAGTATAACGCTCCAGGCCGTTTCTGATGTCACAGAGTACAACGTTACTATTGCCGTTTCACTGTGTCATCTAGCCTCCAGTAGTGTCTTCTCGATCCTTTCAGCTCTGGCAAAGGTTTTAGGTCAGCTCCAAACCATTCTAATGGATTCCCTCAGCTTTCTCAATCCTCGGGTAGCAGTTGATATAACTACTGAAGTTTTAGCAAGTGGCATCCAGTCGGTGGCCGAAGGAGTCGGATCCACTCGCAAATCGGCCAGCGCTGCAATTCATCATTACTTGTCTAGAGAAAGCGCAGATGCTGGTGGGATTCTTTCGAGAGGAGCGCCCTTGGCCAATGGGAACATGTCAGTCAAGACTTCTGTACCCGGGCTAGGAGGTTGCAACAGTCGCTCCTCCTCTCGCGGTGCAGCTTTCCTATTGGGTATTCCAGGTGTGGTTCAAGTGAGCCAAGCGCTCGCAGGTACAAGACATAACATTAAGAATGACCCAGCGAACAAGGTTCTGTCAGAGAAGCTTTTCAAAAAGTTGAATAAGATCGACTCAACTTCCAAAGTCATATCATATTTGGAACGCCAAGAGGAAGCCTTGAGTTCTCGTGCCAAGCAGCGCGTTCAGAGAATGATGCACTATGAAATTAGTTTGCGCCCTTTCACCGCAACTGTCGTGGTTCCCAGTCGGGAGACACTTTTAAACTCGAAGGTTGATCTTGCTTCACCCTCCAAGACTCATCGACGTGCTGGCCTCACCAATTCTACGGAAGACATGATGAAAGTGCTGGATAATGACGCCTTTGAAAATGTTGACCTTCTCAGATCTCGTGAGTCTTCCATGACCGCACTGCCAAGTGTGGATGATGATCGCAAAATGCCAGCAGTTTCGGAGAATAACGAAACTTCTGGATTATTTGAAGGTCACGTTGTTTCTCCTGATTTTGCAAGCATGCGAGCTATTATGAATCAGGCTGAAGCCGAAGATTCTACTTTACATTCATCCACATCAGACCACGAATCCGAAGAAACTGAAACCATGGACGGCGAATCTACTCCATTCCTATGCACTCCTAAGTCATTCCCACCTACTCCCGGATCACGCTTCATGGTCATGGCGCGCGGATCGCGCTTTGCCGAGGATGTCGTTTTTTTTGCCAGAGAGCATCTTCGGCTTCAGGATGGGTTAGCTAGCAGCAATGCTCGTACAAGATCCGTGGCTATGGCTCTTCGAGATGGACGAAGGTTGGCTGTATTCAGTGCCGAAGATGCTGGACAGAACATATCATTGACTTGCGGTCAACACTGTGCCACCAAGATTGGAAATGTGCTTTATTGTACCACTAGGTGTATGGTGCCAGTTCTTCGCAATTGTTATGTTTACTTTGAAATGTCTGTAGCAAATCCTATGGTCCAGCAAACTTCCTTATCTTCGCTTTCAATTGGTCTGTCGACCCCCGAAATGCCCAGCAATACGCTTGTTGGTGCATGGAAGTCCTCCATTGGATTATTAACAACAGGGCAAATTTTAGCTGCGGGCCAATGGTACTCGCCCTGCGATTCGAGACTCAGTATGTATGGGAATTCATCCACAGTTGGATGTCTTGTGTTGCTTGACGACTCGGGTATGTTTGAGACATGGGACGGCATGATGGTACCTGCCTTGGTTACATTCAACGTTGACGGCAATGTCGTTCTGCCTCCACCTTATTTACCTCCTCATTTGGGCGGCATCGGCGGCGTTTTAGGTGGAGCTGTAGGTAACCCTTCCATGATGATGATGGGGATGGGGATGTCTCACATGGGAACAGGCTTGGAGAACGAAGATGCAGCAGCGGCAGCCATGGCATCAAACACATCGTTTCCACTATATGTACCCCGCGAAGAGGATTTATATGCAACTCTTACCCTTCACAGCCCTGCAACACAAGTGATGTGTCGATTTTGTGCAGAGGATGTGGTAGCATGTACAAGAGAAAGTATCGGCGCTCCTCCCGGTGTGACAGTTTATGCTGTAGATGGAAGTGTATTATTTGAGCAGTCTGAAAACCTCCGAACATGAAGAAATTTTGTTTCTTCATTCTAACTTTCTAGGAAATTCGAATCCACCCGCAAAGAACGTAGAATCACTTTTAGATATTTCATAAGAACAATTTTAAGAATTCACTTTATTTATTACCAGCAGACTTTAGTTGCCTTTATTTCAATCCAATTGATTCAAGTTATAAGACATGATTATTCAATGTGCTTATGCTCATTTGTATTTCCAACTGAGGTGCGTATTATCGCTTGACTGCAGTGACAACGTAAAGTGGATCACCTATGATAGGATTGTTCTTTCCTTTCTTTCTGGCGGATAAGTCCTTAGCTTGGATTTCGTTGAATCCTCCCTTGCAGAAGTGCAAGTATGCGCCTACAGTAAATGCATGATCCACGTCATCCGCACCAGTCCAAAGTCCAACCGCCTGTCACATAATCCAAAAAAATTCAAACATGATTGAAATAAACAAACATTGTTTCATAAAAAGTCAAAAAGGAAATAAGAGAGTTACCTTGCTTAGGAAGAGACGATTGGAAAACAAAATCGCTACTCTGCCGCCGGGCTTCAATATTCTTCCAACCTCTCTCATCACGTCTAGCGGCCTCGTCAAATAATCGATACTTAACTGACATAAAACAATATCAAATGAAGCATCAGGAAAAATGATCAGCTTCGGATTTTCATTTAAATCTTGCACCGTATAACTATCCAAAACTTTGTTGGCTTTAAGTTCCTCTTCATTCATCCCTAGCCCAACAATGCTACTTAGCTTAAGACGTTCTTTGACTTCTAGTGGTATGTGGCTTGTCCAACTTGAGCACAAATCCAAAACGGTATCACCTGGGACAAGCAAATTGTTGGAGATGTATTCCGACATCTTACGAACGGCAGATACATCAACATGCTCGACGAATCGAGGCTCTGCATAAAATATGGAATCAGGCTTGTTGTCCAAGCGTGAAAATTGCTTCTGTGGAAAATCATCGAACGTATTATCAATGCCGCTCCAATCTTTTGGAATAGCCTCTTCAATTTCACCTTCTGATGGATAAACCACTCCACTTGGCGCAGTGGTTATGGCTTCAACAAAGCGGGAGTATCCCAAAGTTTGAATCGATATCAAGGTCGCCTTAATTGACCTGGTTAAAACAAATCTTCTAGTAGATTTTTCCGGTTCTGCTCCAAGTAAGGTTGATAGATTATGAAAACAACGCTCATGGTGCAATTTCTGAGTAGCTCTCACTTTGAACGATCGCGTTGAGCTTGGATGAAAATCAACTGTGATGACTGATGACAGCGCACTTAGTTTTGTAATGGGTGTATTTGCTATAAGTAGTAGTAGCAATATTCTTCGCATTATTGTCGTCTTTATTGGCAAATGTTATTTGTAAAGAGCATATTCAGCCAAATTTTTTAAAAATCAGCTAACGAGATTTCTTTCAGCAAAACATGTAACGCTAAGGGAGAGGCCTAAATCTACATCTTAAAACCTTTATAACTTACCAATTTCCTTAAGAATTACCGAATTCTTTGGCTTTTAAAAACATAAGCCCTATACATCATCACATCTACCCGAACTACTGCCACAAACTATCTGATTTCCATCAACGAAGCGTTTTTCTGTTCTCCACGATGTCGAGGCTTCAGCAATTGATGACGACAACCCCATTAGCAACATTATGCACAGTAGTTATATGTTGTCTTGTGTTTTGTTATCAGGTGATTGATTCACCTGAACTAACAAGGTTTACTTTGTGTGCTCGCAACGTTGTATATTTGCACGAGTTCTACCGGATAATATCAAGTGGGCTGTTTCATGGTGGATTCCTACATATTGGAATGAACATGATGTCGACACTAGCTATCGGAGGCCTCCTTGAGAGAACATATGGTACACTCCAACAGATAATTACTATTCTTTGGGGGCTAATACTTGTGCCTACAACAGAAATTCTAGTTGCCTTAACCTTGTACAAGATTTTTCGATACGAGAATTTAATGTATCAAAACAGTGTGGGGTTTTCCGGAGTATTGTTTCAGCTCTCGGTGCTAGAAGCGAACCTGAATCCTCACGGCAGCAGAAGTGTCTTTGGCTTCTGCCAAGTCTCCTCGAGAGCATATCCATGGGCCATGCTTCTGGTCTTGCAATTCATCTTGCCTAATGTTTCGTTTTGGGGACATTTGTCTGGTATTGTGGTTGGAACACTTCAACTTCTAGGTGCTTTCCACCATATTATGCCTTCAAAAGCCTTTCTCATGGATTTAGAGCAGAAGCCGTTCATGCTGTCAATAAAACAGAGGCCTAACTTCATCTCTACTCCATCAGCCGGCGACAATCTTCATGAAGATGGGTGTAACCCTGTCTTGATTCGCGCATCACTGGTCGGAGTAGGTAACAAGGTTTGTGTATTCCTAAGAAATATGATGCAGACGATTTCTTACATAATTTATGGAAACAACATATCAAACAACACGACTCAGGGACTGGGAGATATTGGAATCACAAATTTGTCCCAAGAACCTGAAGAAAACCTTGAGCTACAGGCAGCCTTGATATTGAGCTTACAGCGCGAGGAAGAATCGCAAAGATAGATGCCAATACATGGACAACGCATAAGATGATTTTCTGCTACTGCTTATCATGTAATATGGTTTTCGTCAAACAGAATTATGCCTCCAAGATCGTCTTTAGTTGAGTCTTGGTAATGCTTTTCCAAAATTCTCGCTCGAGCTGCCTCTGCTTCGTCAAATAATCCAAAGAAGGTCTGGCCCTTTGCATAGTTCATCTTTTCTGAAATTATTGCATCATCTCTATCGGGGTAAACTATGATTGAGGCTTCTTTCAATATGACCGAAGGCGGGACAAGTTTGTTTGCCTCGTCCACCATCCAACGCGGCGGATCAGGTGCAACCCAATTCAGAGGGAGAAAATCATTTCTGGTAGGCTCATGATAAGTAACTTCTTTTGTTATTTTATGAACCCAACATGCACAACCTTCATGTTCGTCCCAGTGCTCGATCCATGCATTCTTTTTCTCGTGGGCGTACTGCTCTACAACCATTTGTGACTCATAAGCAAATCTAGATTCGCACTTTTGTTTGCAGTCTTCTTGATCTTTATAAATTCGTCTCTGACGAGAGGCTTTCACCCAAGCTGCAAATGTTTCTTTTAAACTTAGCCCTATCCACCTTCTTAGTACCTTCCGGATATCTTTTTCAGTTTCTAGCATGTGTTTCTTTTTATTTTCTTTAGTAGTCATGACAAAATGGTCTCGCAAGACTTTAATTGTGCATCTCATGATTTCTTTGCGTGGAATTTTATCGTTATAACTCAAACCGGTGATCGATTGGAAAGCTTTTTTCATTTCCTCTTTGAGTAAATCTGGTCGCAAACGATAAAATTTGGTTACTTCATTCAAGATTTGACAGAATTCCTTACTATCAGCAGTCATGGTCATACACTGAGTACTCTCACAAGGCGGTTGTATCGCAGTACTTATAGCTTGTATCCAGTGTTTGTAACTTGGAAGTATTTTAGGAGAAGTTTGTGCGTTGTTACATGGCGATTTATCATCTAAGACTTCTTGCAGAACCTCAGCCGCTTCATGTACAAAGTTCATGCCTCGCTCAGATGAAAGAAACTGAAGAGCTGCACGTTCTGCATTTTCTACCCCATAGTTAATATGCTCCTGCTGTCTCTTTTGTATTTCTTTTTGAGTTACTTGGTGCTCTGTCTGTAGCGTCATCTTTACCAAAACTGCTGGCCTGCGACATCTGAAGCCCCACATAAAATTGCATGTATCGCTGCCAGATTCATTTCTTAAGGCACAAGAGCATTCAGCGAAGGGTGCTCTTTCCTCAAATATCAATACATCACCAGCAGCATCCTGATATTCCGAGAGCGTTTGCTCTACTTCTTCTCGTTCATAATCGAATGAACGCAGGTGCACACTGATCTGATTAATTGGAGGAATTTTCCAAATTTCTCTTAATTGTGGAAGAAATGAAGTGAAAAGATAGTTAAGCGGAAACTGATACCACAGGTAACCTGAAAAGCTGACATTGGATGAGAATATCGAGCTATGAGGCTCATTATTACAACCGCATATCCTATTTTCTCCAACTTGTTGAAGTACATCTTGCACAGCCTCGACGATGTTTCTTTTCCTCCTATGGATGCCAAGCTGGTATCGTCGCAAACACCAGCGACGTACCTCGTTTATACCTTTTGATACCACTTCGATTGACGGCAAGGCTAAGTTATCATTCCCCTCGATTTGTAAATCATGTAGATTTTCCAAGGCATGGAAGTTAAAGGGCAGCGCTGTTATTTTGTTGAAGCTTAGCCAAAGAGACTCAAGAGAGGATAATTTCCCTAATGACCAAGGCAACTGAGAAATTTTGTTGTTGCTCAAGTGAAGACGTGAAATGCTTTTTGAATCACCGATCCTCTCGGGAAGATGTTCTATTTCGTTGCAGCATGCATACAATGATTTCAAGCTCGTCATCATGTATATCTGATTCGGTAAACACCTCAATCTGTTGAAATTGCAGTTAAGTGTTTCGAGTCTCATCTGGATAATTGATTCCGGCAACATAGTAAGCAGATTAACTTCTAGATTCAAGCTTTTGATTTGTTTGAGTTGGGATATCGTTGCAGGCAGTTCATTCAAGTTGTTGTTTGAAATCTCTAATTTCTCAAGGTGAACCAAATCTCCGACACTAAATGGAAGAGTGGTTAGCCTGTTTCTAATCAGATTCAAGTGTCGAAGTTTACTGAATCGACAGATACCTTCAGGCAGATATGTAAGATCGTTTGACCCGAGCGATAGGAATACCAGATTAGTGCATTGCTCAACCATGTTGTCGATATTTGATAAATGATTTCCATCGCATCTGAATTGCTTCAATAGTAAACCATATTTCTTCTCGAAGTAGCAAACATGTTGAGATATGTAGCCAATCTTTTGCCAGCTGAAGTCAACGTTTCCTGTGCTTCTTGCTCGAAAACATGCTTCGCCCCATAATTTCTCTTTGGCTTCGAATGCGTTTCCTTCCAATTCATTATTACTGTGACTTTCTTCCATACTTAGACACCTTGCACACGACGCTTTTATGAGAGTTCTCCAGCTATCTTGACTTAAAAGAGCTGTAATGTGACCTATAGTCACGAAAAGTATGGTGAAATGAAGGCTAATTCAAAAAATTATCCGATCACTGCTTTCAAAACTCATGTTACGACCATGAAAGCAAACGAAGAAATTCAAAATATTATTTGTACCCCGCCAAAGAAAGTTACCAGGAACAAGGCTTTAAGTCCATTCTTAGTAAACCAGGTCGCAGAAAGTGAGCGCCTAGATGAAGTGAATATCCTTAAGAAAAAAGAACGAGAGGCAAAGATATGCATTCAGAATCGTAGAGCGCATAAGGATTGGGTTGAAAATGTGAAAGTTTCTTACTGCGATAAGTGCAACCAAAGCGAAAACTTTGCGATCACGAAAAGAAATCAAAATTCTGATGGAAAGTACTTGCAAACATCCAAATCCGCCCAAAAGCCAGATTATTGTGCAGCTAGAAAAGCTCTTAGCAGAAGAATCAACCACCATAAGGCTGCCAGAGTTAAGCGAAATCAACTGAGGTTAATGCAAGAAAGGACTAAAGCATTAAATCTCCTGATCAAAAAACACTCCCTTTGCCTTTCAGAGCCTGTTAAAGGCACGAAAAAAGAGCATGACAGGCAACTTCATGTATGATTCATGCCTCGATGAAAAGCTTTATCTTAGGTGATGCATGTAAAATTTCCCAAATCAAGCCTAATGCTCTTCGATGGCCACATCGAGGCTAACTGGCAGCTGCGACTGCTTGGATCAGCA
>Ga0075156_10002310_pt1 | contig 10568 bp, 7 predicted proteins | sample JI81AbrownDNA_FD_70966 | JGI IMG/M metagenome (GOLD analysis project Ga0075156, IMG submission 70966) | Wastewater effluent complex algal communities from Wisconsin, to seasonally profile nutrient transformation and Carbon sequestration -... | ecosystem: Engineered > WWTP > Effluent > Algae...
CAGCTTGAAGGAAACCGTCTGGCACCCTGAGTTGTGAATATAATCTTGAGAACAATTATAGGCAAGCATCAAGATCGGATCATATTCAACAACCATTTCATGGATTGAATTATTTACTTTCGTATTTAGCTCAGATATTTAATTATTTAAGTTAAGCTGCAATACTGTTTGCATCTCAAACATTTGAGCGTGCTGTAGAGCACGATTTTCCTGACGAGATACCAACAGGTGATACAATGCTTGTGGATCGAGTGCGGTTCAATAGTGTGATACTAGCTTGAGGCTCCATATAATCTATATGGCTCCTTTTCATTCGTCATGATTATGCCTGTGTATCTTCTGATGTCTGGATTAACTGCACATGAACCATCCACACACCATTGTGGATTGCTGTTAGGTCTGATATCTAGTGTTTTTTCTTTACTATCCCTGATGTGTCGCATATTGCAGGTCACTTTTTGTAGTCATGTTCATCTGGTTGTTTTACTCTGGTGCATAATAATGCAAGTACAGTCTTTTACATAGATATAATAATTTTGCTACAAGATGATGGAATAATTGCGCTTTGTCTTCTTGAAGTTTCTTTGTGTTGTCACTTATGGTAAATAGGTGGTTCGATGCTGGATTTTTTGCTGTGCACTCCATTTCATGTGGCGATTCATCAAGAAAAAAGTAATGTATTTGTGTATGCATTTTCCATCATTCTTTTAACATTGCGTCATTTCCTTTCTCGCCAAATTTTCTTCAGCCTTCCTACATGATTTGTTTTTGGTAAATTGTAAATTATAGGCTTCTTTGTTCGATGCATCATTGAGATCTGAATTTTTATTTTTTTGTGACACTTTTTCAGATAATAGCTGTGGTTTTTCATGTTGTTGGCGTCATCGTCATTGCTAGTTTATCTATTTGTTTAAGCTGTTTTATGACAATTCTTGGTTTTCCAATAATGTCCTAAAGTTCACGAGCATTTGTAGTATAAGTGAATAATTAGGGTTATTGCTCTTTTCTCAATGGACAAGTACTGTGCCAATATCATGTATCATGCCTGAGTAGAATAAATCCTTCTAGGAAGGCCCAGATATATGCTTGGGCGCATTTTCTTACTACAAAACAGTCAACCAGGGTATTGTTGTAACTCAATTGGTATTTTTCACATTGTTTAAGGATAGTATGTTCGCAATTCCATGCACGTCACCTTTCTTGTTCACATAATTTGCGCCCATGTTCAAGTGAAGTATCAGGTCATGTTCCATGTCACAGATGATCTATAGTTTTTACCTATTTCACAACACATCAATAGTTGACTGGATATTTATTTGAATCCAGCTGGTTGGTATCTCGCTGTAAGTTACATAACACGCCCCCTTTGTGAGAATGCAATACATTTGTAATCTTCTTCATTGAATTTCCTGTCCGTTCTGAATTGTATACTTGTCATATTCACTTTCAGTTTCCTCATTCTAGACTTCGGTCTTGTCCTGTTCAGTGTAATTCTCATGTTGGTTGTCACTTTAATCTTCTATGGCACCTATTTGTACTTGTCATAATCGGTTTTAGTCATGTCATATTCACCATCTTGCTCATTCTCAGTGCCCTCTTCATCATTAGTTTCTTTTCTAATGCCATTTGCTTGTTAAATATCCGCTGAAGGCACAACAGTAAAATAGCCATCTGTAATAATTTGGAATTCTGAATGATTGCATGACCCAAATGTCCTTGAGACCTGCCTAATGCCTGCAACTTGTACGTCCATTTCCATTACCAGTAGCATTATAAAACCAAGCAAAGTTTGTTTGAGGGCGTGCAGTAAGAGCTGTCCAAACTCTGACAGATCAATTACAATTAAAGATTCCCAGGACAACAGTTTCCTTGTAGAAATGACTGGAAATGACTCTGGTGGTGGCTATTGCCCTATTGGGTACCTGGCATAATAAGCTGAAATGTCAACCAACAAAGCTATTAGTTGGATCAAAGACTCAGAGCGAGCGGCTTGAACCAATGGGCAACTTTGGAAGCTCTTAACTAGAAAATAAATTAGACGCTGGAATATTGCATATTGGTAGAGACGCCGACATCGGGGACATGGATTTAATACCATTCTTGATATGGATTAAACCTTGATGGTGGACAGCGATGTGTCAAAATACTTTGGACTCCTCTGTTGAAATACAAGAAGCTTGCTCTGTTGATGTAATGCTGACAGATGTGTTCATCAAATACTTACCAAATTCAATGCTAATCATGAATTTCCGAAATGCAGAATTTTCCAACAGTGCTAGTCCTGTCAGACATCCTAAATTCATCCCTGTCTCAAATACACCCTACTACTTTTCAACATGGGAATCGCACAGTTTTTGAATAAAATTAGTCACTTGAATTGTCGGTTAAACCTTCCACCCAAGACTTTTTGGACTGGGATGCTGTTATCTTGAATCATGATAACACGCCGCTGCAATTGAATGTGGTAAAACTTGTCAATTATGACCAGTTAATATACTTCCTGAGTAAATTGGGAATAAAGTTTGTTAAAGAATCACTGTAAACAAATTCAAGTCATGGGAAACTCAGAAAGACGTTCTCATGCCGATGTGACTAAATATAAACCGAATGGATGCTATTAAACCAACCTACCCCCAAATGCAAAACCAATTCAAACAATCAAGAAATTTCATGACTGTTGCTGAACAATCCAAGACCTTTAGCCTGGGTAATGTCATGTTGGCCAAAGATCAGATATGGGTCTTTAATGAAATCTTCTCCCTTAAGGATGAGCTGACTAAAAAGCGGAGAATTATATTATGGCAGTTGGCGATGGGTCAATTTCAGGAGACAAGGGGTCGCCCGCGTGGTGCAAATTCAATAGAAAAACTAACTCCCAATCCCAGGTGAATTAGGAGGCTTGTATTGCATGATAGCAACAGTACCTGCCATGTGTGAAAGATCGGAGAAGTGTCCTTACATAAGTAGGTCTTGGTGGAGCTATAACCAAAATAGAATAAACACTGTACAGAATTGAGGATCTAGACAAACTCGGCCAAGAAAATATGTTAGCAAATAAGATGGATAAACACCATCTGGAACTTACATCCATGAATCAAACTATCACAGATGGGATTTCAGGCTTGGGCAAATCTCTGAAACACAATCATGCGCGAGTTTAGGAAAGGCTTTTATGTTGGAAGCTTTTCAACGCATGGCGAAAAATACAGGACATACTAAGATAGATCACCTTTAGTAGGGCCTGATAGCACTGTAACTCCTGCTACTGTTGCTGGTTCAGTGACTGAAGCGCCAGCAAGTCCTTTCAAGTAATATAATCGGAGAGTCTTTTGAGATATTAAGTCGCCATTTTCGTTTAGGTCTATAAAGCAGCCTTTGATATAGACCTTGCTTTTCAAGCATTAGTTTTAATTAATTAAGGTGCTTATGATCTCTGTGAGGGTTTGGAAAGATGCCAAGATAAATTTCCATTCCTTTCATATTGGATTTGAAGCAAGTAGCACAGTAGTCCAGAACCCATTTACTCAGAGGGGAAAATCTCAGGAAGGCAAGAAGAACCATTAAAGTCTCCCATGAAATTTGACTTTATGTTTTAACAAATTCTACCTTAAATTCAGAGCTGTTTCTAGACCAGGGGCAAATATTGTGGAAAATTCTGAAAAATTCCTTATTTTGAGATTAATAATCACTCTCTGAGTGAGATAAACCAGACTTTATTATGAATGTAGATGACAAATGATTGAAGAGACAACTGCATATTGAAGGTTCTATACAAATCCTAATTGAAATTTGGTGCTGAGATTGAATTCTTCTTATAATCTCTGAGTTTTTCCACATGGTGGTCCATCAACAAAGAGGAAGAAAAAACTGACACTGTGAATTTCTCCAAGATTTTTTCATTGCTTTCAATGAGTAAACTTCCACATGCACTACCGTTGCATTTAAGTAGTCTGGGGTATTTTCGGCTGACCAAATCATACACCACCTAAATGCTACTTGATTGCCACTTGATTGCCAGATAGGGTTGAAAGAATATCTGACTGTCCTTAAGTATCCTGCCCTTCATATGAATATATGAACCATCATATGATTTCAGTATCTTGGGATTGAGTTCTGCTATCTAGGACAGCGATTGCCAGATAGTTGAATCCCACAGGAGATACTCAGTAATTTGGCTCGGGTCTTTGTCATGGGTAAGTAGGAATGAAGTATATTTTATGCCTCCATGTGTTGTTGGAGAAATTTGGAAAAGGATTTGGGGATAGATCTATGACTTGTTGGGAATGAGTCCGTACTAGCAATTATTTTGAAAGAATCTTCCAGGTGGGGAGCTGACCTCTTTTTGTCTTCCCTAAGAGCTAGGAATATTGTCTTGTCCATGGCCCTAAGATTATCGATGTGGATGTGATGTTTTTTCATAAAGTCGGATACAGCAGTTGCCCAGCTCAATGTTGTAATCTGTATCTGAACTAGGTACCTTTGAACAAGATTTCTTTTGTAAATTGGGGCAAAATCTCCAATTCAGTTGATTGTTCTGCGATTTCGGTAAATGCCTCCAAATACATCAGATTCTAACAGATTTATACTGTTATGACACTTTATTTCTTGGGTCATAAAGAAAATTTGACAGAATCTTCACAGCACGAGTATGCTCTGACAGAAGATATCAAACATACTACTTGAAAAACAGAAAATTTACTTGACAAGTTCATAGCTAAAAACTACGACGCTATCATTTGCAAATGATTCTAAGGAGGGTTGGTAAATCATATTGACAGATAGTTGCATTCATACAATATGAAATCGAATATGGTATCTTTACGCTTTTGAGATTACAATAGCCAATTGAACTTTAGACAGAACCAATCTTTTTTACATAAAATTTGTTGCAGTTAGAAATGCGAACCCATGCTATTTGTACTATTGTAGATATCATGTTATGGTCTTCTGCTAACAGAACTATGATTTTTGGATTTTCTTGGAAAGCTTCCTTCCGAATGGATATGATTCTTTTGAAGTCAAAAATTAAACGGCCAACTCTTTCCAATCATCTGGCAGATGGATGCGCTCAACAGAATGTGGCAGAATGGCATACTAGATAAGTTTGACATTGGGAAATTTCTAGAAGCTCAAGATAGTACTATTAAGTAGACACATAAAGCAACATAATAGTGTATGGACAAAATGAGCGCTGTAATGACCTAAGACATGAAGGGTAATTCACCGACACATACATGGTGATGTCCAACATTCATGTTGTTACTGCCGTTGTGTTAGTTTCTCTTGCATCCGTGTTTGTTTTGATTTTTGGTTAGTAGTTGTTGGATGGAGGATTGACCTCCTCAAGATCCATTTAGTAGGTTTCGAGTTGCTTTTTAGACGAACTGATGTCAAGATGATGTTAAGGGGTGGTCGAAGGTAAGGAACTTATATATTGAGATTCCATCATACTCAAAAACTCTTTAACCTTAAAATGATGAGGTTTGAAATTCTGCAACCATCTTATCTTATGTCTACAGGACACATAAACATAATAAACTTCGCATTGTAGTTTTGGAGCAGATTAGAGCGATGTTTTAGGCCCAGTAAACTCTTCTATAGCTGGTTCAAAGTTCTTAAAGCTTCTCTACTAGGCACCATCGTTAATCTGAGGACGAGACTTGTTCTTAGGGTATTCTAGTCCACAGATAACAGATTGTTTAACTCAGATCTCCAAATGAGTTATTCTTCCAAAGAACCATGTTAAATTTTATAAATATAATTTCCTTATTGCCTTACCTGTGTGTATCTTGAAGAAAACTAATTACGGAACTTGAACATAAATGAGAACATATAATTTGATCATGTCAACTTCGACGGCAATTAAACCATATTTTAGTTAACCAACTTAAGCAGGTGATGAAGATAAAAATATATTCAGCAAGTTAAGCTAGAATCAGCGATGGACGCAAAGCTTTTAATTTTTAAAATTTATGAGTTGAAAATTTTGTTTTGGGCATTTTTACGTTTGCATGACAAATACTAACCTGGAACTGGTAGTATCCAATTACGATTCAATCAAAACTAGAAATTAATTATCGATGGATTGTAATACAGAAGTCAATGAAGACTTTTGCCTTCAGACGCCACTTGAGCGCATGGAGTTGTGGAATTTCCTCGAGAAAAGATGTGTAAATGTTACACAAAATTTCGATGAACGTGACAATGATTCTTTGGATGACCCTTTTGACGTCTCGGACATGATTCTTCCCCCAATAAAAGAATTGGTAGAAAATGCGATTCGACCTTTGCTAGAGGAATGGCGTGAGCTCGATTCACGAAAAATATCTTTATTGGATAAACTTAAAGAAGAGGGCAGAATGAAGAGTCTTGCTTCCAAGAAGCAACGCATGGAAGAAATTGCCGATGAGGGCTCTACGGAAAGCGATGCTTCTGAGGAGGATGTTCACAAATTCCATGTTTACCGCCGCTCACAAAAAGTCAAACTTAGATTAGGTTGGATCATCCCAACATTTACACTTCCTGACAATTTCGACTACAAGAGTGAAAGAGGGCCTCCCACTTCAGAACAAATGGAGAATGATGAATTCCCACGTGAAAAGGTTGTTTCGCTTAGCGGTCAAGTCGGAGAAGAGGCAGATTACGAGTCAGAGTTGTGGAATATCTTCAATGCAATACCCAGCGAAGAGCAGCTTTTGACACAACACGGAATCAATCAGGAAAAGATTTTGAGAAGCAATATGAAAAAGCTTCAAACTGACTTGGAAGATGCAAGCAAAATAGATGGCGCTACGGCAGCTCTTTTGAGGCCAAAAGCCATGCATCATTATCCACTAGGTTGCACCAACAGCCATGAGGGCAGTAATATGACAGGCGACATAACTTTAACTTTTGAGTTTTTAAAACGCAAGCTCAAGCCTCAATTACAAATGGATGGTAGAAAGATGGAGATAGAATTTCACGGTGAGCAGACGCTCTTAGACGTACATAATGCTATTCGGAAGCATTCTTGCGACCCTCTCGACTTGATTTCAGCCTTACACCAAGCAAATGGGGCGAATGTCAAAGGAATGGATTCTGGCCTGTTTTTTATTGAAAACACTTTTTATATAACTGGAGACGAGGACTACTCAAAACCCATTATAGACTGGTTAAATTGCAAGGAATATGAAGACACAACAGACAGCATTATATTTCCTCGCGAAGCCTTTCTGGGAATTACGATGGATACTTTACAGACCAAAAAGATGGAGCATGCCACACTTCAGAACATTCCTATTCGCCTTGGAACCCGCTACATTCATATTTATGCTGGAAACTTACAAACAAGTGTGATTGTGAGCAATATCCGTGCTAAACGCAGCAATGACTGGGAGTATATATCAAAAGAACACTACCCCGTTGTTTTGGATCCTTGGTCATTCAGTCAAAACTACACTTGTCAAGGGTGCCATAAGCTTCCCGCCGTTGTTATTTGTCTTGACGATGAGTTCACTGACGGATCTGCCACGCCTCTGTGCGTCATTTGTCATCATGCTTTGCACTATGACAGCCATGGTGCATTGCGACTTTTCAATTTCAAGGTGTATCCCATTGAACTACTGCACGAACGACTCTTAACCGTAGAGGAAGATCAGGTCGACTTTTATTTCTAAATCGTACATATAAAAGAAAATCATGCAAAGTTCAATAATCATTGACATTCAGTCTTTCATGATTCTGCGTCTCCAAGATAATTCATTGCATTAGAATTTTTCTTCCCCAGTCGAATATTGCGCAAATAGACGAATATATCAAGTCACACATGTTAAAATCTGAGAGACACAAGGCTTTGAGAAGGATAATACTCATGACATGCCCGCATCTAACCTCTTGAATAGTCAACCATTACAATTGTCGAACTGCACTAGCGTCATGAGAATAAAAACAATGCAGGAAGCCCATGTGTCTTTTAAATAACACAAACGCTGATCGATTAGAGTGGCGGGCAATCGATACTTTTTTCTGGAAAGAATCTTGTAACTTTCTATGAGATTGGAAGCATAACAGAGCAGATAATTTCTATCTGATTATGCAGAACTTGGTAATATGGTTATTGAATTATTGTGTTGCATACTGTTAAAACTTCCAGTCAATAAAAACAAATAATCTACATTAATCTTTCATTAAGAGTTTTCTATCATTTATGTCACTTTATTCTATTTCCAACGAGCAATCTCATTTACAACTGTACCTCACTACAGCTTGTTCCCAGCTTTTCCTTTTTTTCTCTTTCCCTTGCTCTTCTTTTTCTCTTCGGCAATTGTATCACTTACGTTCGGAATCATATTATTGGCGCTCGTACTTGTTACATTTGAATATGTGAAGTCGTCGTCTTTGGCATCATCATCGATAGTCTCATCAGACACAGAAGAGCCTACACTTGCAGTGGTCCAAGAATCACATCTCTTCAAACTGTGCTTTATTGACAAAGCTTGTCTTGGTCTATTAACATCAACTGCACAGCTCTTACTGCTTCGTCTTTTACCAACGGTATTAAGCACACAGTCATTGTTAATATGCATGTAAGTTAAGCGTTCAATCCGCTCAAGCTGACCCGGAGAAATCATCATAGGCTGCATCATGACTCTCCAGTACACGATTTCTGTGCATGGAGGATATGTTAGGCCTCCGCGATAGTTGTAGTAATACTGAAATAAGATAATATCACATATTAGTTCATGGTGTTGATGGAATGTAAGGCGCAAAGACACCAAGTACCAAAACTTACATCAGTTTCTGTATGCTTGTACAAGTTCAAAAAGCAATAATGAGAATTTGGGCATTGTCTGTGCCACTCTCCCAGTTCGCGCTGCTCTTGAATTGCTTTTTTTTCTGACAAATTGTCCGAAGTAATAGTACCACCCCTAATGCCTTTGTTTGATGTCAGAGATGTTTTCTCCACAAGGCTTCGACCTCGAGAATCAACTGAATTGAGCTTGCAGTCGTCGTGGTTGTACGTTTTTCCACAAGCGTCATATTGATTTTGTTGGCTTCTCTCCCAACCTCGTATAAGCTTCTCGAGCTCATCATCTTCATCATAATCATTCCCCACCTTTAGCATTATACCCACAATGCCAATATTTTCAGCATGGCCATCCAAACGGCTCACATTTTCAGCCCTTGAACCTTTGTATCCCAAATGAAGTTCCCCTGCAAAGGTTTCCTCCTCGCCTGTTTCTGGGTTCCAGATGCTGTGCTCTCCTGGAGTTTTTAATACGATTTCCTGCAAAGTCCAAACATCTTTGTTTAACGAGAAATCCAACAGTGGTTGGACCTTGCACTTCACAGTGGCGCCTAAACCGTACGGTGTTGTGTAAAATGAAACCTCCTCCTTTGCACATTGGCCAAACTATCACAAGAATAAAATAAAATATTAGGTCAGGTAAAACAAACGTCGCATGGAAGAATGGATGTAATATTTGAGCCTTAAATACATACCTCTATGTTGACCAATTTGTGCCTATCAGTGCAAGCGTCGTCATCTTGAAGCATGATTGGACTTTGTCGGTGCTGGTCATTATATGATGCGTTCGAACGGTCTTCACACTCATTTCCTTGACTGTTCCCTCTTTCGTACCATGGACCGGGCTCATCCAAAATTTTACCCCAGTCGCTGAATATAGGCCACGCAGCCTGAAAAACAAACCAAAAACAAATGAAACTACTTAAGTCTCGTATCTATATTGAAGTAGCGGAAAAAGCTAAATTCAGCATACCTTATCAACCTCACGCCACTTGCTGGGAGAGTAAGGTTTGTAGCTGGTACTGGAACCAGAACGTTGCATAGGGTTTCGCGCATCTTGAGATGGATCGAAATATACCGCATAGTCAGTTGCTGCAATACGTGCTGCATTGCACAAAAATGTAGCTAAAGCAACCTTGGAGAAGAAAGTCATTGTGAGAATAAAATATCTGAGAGAATGTCTGGCTGTCTTTGTGGTCTATCCCTGCGTTGAAGATTCTTTTGAGAAATATTGGATATGGTTGTCTAATCCAAACTCTTCTATATCGGTTTTTCTGTGCAAGGTTTTGATTTATGTCACTTGAAACACAAATTATTTGTATTTGATGAATTTGCAACTCATTTGTTCAGGTTTTGAGCAAGTCGTGCCCATTGTCTTGAAGAATCGTCTCTCAATAGCAAGTGAAACTTGCTAAACGCAAATTTTGTGATTGTGGTCGCGATATCTAGTTTTTCAATCTTGAGTCAAATTTTCGTTTGCAAATCCCAAAAAGTGACGAGATTTAATCATCCTGTAAATACATTTACGTCATCATAGCTACATTCTAACTCCGAGAAAAAAGACCGAAGAGTACTTGTACACGAGCTATTTCACACAAGCAATATTCTCCTGCTTTAGCGGAAATCGGAAATTTCGTCCGCAATAGTGTTATTTATTATTCTATGTGTTTTGCAACGTCGAGTTTGCTCAAGAATTTTGATTGCAAGATCATAATAGGGGTTGTCAATGTTCTATCATACGTCGATTAATTTCGCACGTTTTTTTTCGTAAATTAGGTTAATT
>Ga0075156_10002311_pt1 | contig 10568 bp, 12 predicted proteins | sample JI81AbrownDNA_FD_70966 | JGI IMG/M metagenome (GOLD analysis project Ga0075156, IMG submission 70966) | Wastewater effluent complex algal communities from Wisconsin, to seasonally profile nutrient transformation and Carbon sequestration -... | ecosystem: Engineered > WWTP > Effluent > Algae...
CGTTGGACTGAGCCAAAGTGAGGTGATTTTACGGTTGCCGCCTTGCAAGCGCAAACCATTGGGACCATTCAAAGGGTTTGTTTGGCCAGCCCCGATGAATTTGGGCTTTTTGGCATTCTGTAGGTCGGAGATAGATTTCGGCTCAAGATGGTCCCCATCAGTTGCACGGTCACAACCCCTCCCCTAGACTGGTCTCGCTTTTGGCTTAGCCAGAACCGCTGACTTTTGTCAGCCTCACTTTTCAAACCCCTGCGGGAATCCAATTCCCGGTATGGGGGTATTGGGTTCCCGTTTTCCTTTAGGAGAAATATATGGAACTCAATGCAATTCTTCATTGCGGCGGTCGCAACCTCGGTCTTGTGCGGTTGCCCCAAAAGCTGGCCACAAATACAGCCGATATCCAAGTCCTCAAGGACTGCTTCGAGCGTGCCATCGAACTCGCCGAGGGACATCGCCAGCTGCGTGCTTCGACCATCCTGGCCGAGCGTCATTGCAGCGGGACGATATCAACGATATCTTCCCTTGGTGTGCCCACCATCCACCAGGTTGGACAGGTGCATTTCGATGTCAGCGCCAGCTCCGGCACCAGAATTACAGCGTTTAGCCATACTGGCTTTTCGCTGATTTTTGGCGCCTACTCGCTTCCCCAACTGCGCGTGGTCTATCAAGGCCTTTGTGCTGCCACGGACTCCCCTTGCATCGTGGAGGGTGCGTAACATGAACACTACTCAAACGCTTGCCACGCGCGAACTGGTGCCAATGCAGATCGACTACGAGACAGTCCTTGTCCCAGTGGGCGAATCCTTGATTGCACACAGCAACTATGCTGGCGCCGGAGTACGCGCCCTGCTGGCCATCCTTGGAGTTTTGCCGCAAGGCAGGACGCCATCGTTTGCCGGTGTGACTGATTTTGAGCATGCGACCTTGGTATTTGCCGGGTCTGGAACGCTCAAGAATGACAGTGCGGTGGAAGCTGGACAGGCCAGTGGCTTGCGCCAGATACCGCTTTATTACACGGAGGTAAAGCCCTTCGTGCAGATCAGCGACGCTCACATGCAACAGCGTCTGCGCCTCCTGCATAACACAGGCTATCTGCTGATGGGCCCTGATGAATGCATTGCGGTGCTGCGCCATTGTCCAGCGGTCAAGTACACGTTCTGCGACGTGTACGAGAACAACGACGAAGGCCATGTTCGCAATCTTGCTGGCTACTATGCGGAAAGCATCGACTTCCGGTCGATGGTGCGTAGTATTTCGGCACTCGACGCAACGCAGACAAAGAATGCGCTCTCCACTGCGCGTGGCGATCTGTATTGGTGGTGTCCAAAGTTGGATGTCGTCAACAAGACCCAGTTGCAGCGTATATTTGATACGGTGCGGTTGCTGGAAGACCACGAGAAGGTTGCCCCACTGGAGCGACGTGACAGTGGCGCTACAGTGAAGCGCTGGTTCATTGAGAACGGATCAACTGAGTCTGTCTCTTCGATGACCAAGCGCGCAGACGGCTGGATGCGCTACCCAACCTATCAGGATGCCTGGTACTTTGGTGTCTGGTTCAATCCCGTGAAAATGGAAACGATGACCTACGCCGAGCAGGATGTGAGTCACGTTGTGTGCGAAACCAAGGAGCAGTTCCAGATGGAGTTGGCTGACTTGGCCGAGTTCTACGGTAAAAGCCGAAGCCCCTCGATGTTCGCCATTGGTGCAGCTGGAACAACAGTGTGCTTTGACAGCCTAACGCTCTTGCGCGGCGAAGTTGAAACGTTGATCTTCCCTACGGAAGCGCAACCAGAAACCGAATCGGAAAAGGAACGTGTGCCGGCCGCACCTTTGATTGGCACCTTGAAGAAAGACCATCCCTCAGTGCTCAGTATTGAAGATGGACAGCAGATTGAACTCGGGCCTGATGCGTTCGAGATCGATTTGCTCAACCCTGTGAGTTTTACACCAGGGAACAAAGCCGTTTTGAACAAGGCCTTCGGTCGGTTGCAGGTTCAACTGCGATTGGCTGGTGGCTGCAAGGAAACGGCTGCTTTTGTAAACTAAGTCCACGCTCGCCCTTCGGGGCGAGCGTTGGCAGGAGGATTCATGTTTCAAAATGAAATCAACGACCTGGCATCCAAGTTCAATCTGGAGCCAAGTAAACAACATCAGGGCAGCGACAATTTGTTTCGCTTCTACCTGACGCAGGACCTTCCCGGTAATCGCTATCTGCAGGCTTCAGTGAAATACCCTGGGGACGCAGCTGACCTCAACGGCAATGTGCACGCGCATGTCGGCTTGTATGGTGAGCGAAAGCTCGCGGATGATGGCACTGCATCCTATGACAGCGTGGAGGCGGCTGTATTGGACATCGTTACACGTTTCGAGCGCCTACGCTCACATTGAGAGCACCAAAACAAAACCCCCGCTCAGCAATTCCTTGCTGGCGGGGGTTTTCCTTTTTACGAGTATCGCGTCATGCTGCGAGAAGCAATGTCGCTGGTGATTTTCCAGTCAACCGGAAATCCACGTCAATGCCATGCTTTTCGAGAGCACAGGTGGCCGCTTCATCGAACAGAGCTTCTGCAATCGCAACCATTTCGGGTTTCCCTGACGTTGTCATTGTTCGAAACGGATCGCGCAGGCCTGTGACGCGTACGCGTCTGGCAACCTCCTCCCGGATGTCCTTCTCATATTTCTCCGCTTCCTCGAACTGTTTCACAAAACCATCGCTGGCCTGAGACATGTCCGCTGGAAGCCACTGGCGCTTTGCGCCGACCACTCGGTTGAGTCGTTCTACAAGATCCTTTCGCTTTGGAAAGAAATGGATCGTTCCAACACCTTGAAACCAGCGCACGTCAAAATATGACGTAGACATCCGTTTGGCGGTGCGCAGAAGTCCAAAGTGGTTTTCGAAGAGGTAATGCAAGCTCACCTCCGGCTCATTTTTGCCATCCAGCATACTGAACACCTTGTCGAAATCGGACAGTATTTTCAGCTGCTCGAAGTCCAGTCCGTTTCGGTACCCGGCGGCTTCAAAGTATGGCAGTACGACCCGTGTTGTCTTGAGGCGCATGCCACACGTGCGGTGCCGATCGTTACTGTTCCAGCCCCTATAAAAACAAGCGTTGTCGCTGTGGTACTTCACAAAAGCATCAAACACATCACAGATCATTCCCGTCTGGATCTCTCCCTGGCTGTCAACGACTCCACACAGGAAGCCATAGATATTACTGACGGTGAACTCCAACTTCTTGATCGTTTCGAAGTCTGCCTCCATGCGCTTCTGCGCCTGCGATGACAAGCGCGACGTGACATCTGCCGATCTCAGGATACCGGCCCATGCGCGATCCTTGAGGCCTGAGTAGCCTTTCGCCATTTCCTTGCGGACCCACTTTTCGTCGCAAGGTTTCCTGCCGCTGCCTGCATCCCCGTTGCGGGTGGCCATGGTGTCCCCCAGTATGTTGGCGTAGTAGGCCGCCCTGGCTTGACCAAGGATCGAGTCCCGCATTGCCCGGATCGCTGCGTTGAATGTGGCCACCGACGTTTCGATGAAGGTGTTTGGTAGTGTTACCGCGTTCCCTTCTTTGAATTCGCCAGAGAAGTCACCTTCCATATCCACTTTGAGTTCTTCCAACAGATTGCCGAATACATTGGATTCCATATCCGCTCGTTTGCGAAGATGGATCAGCGCGACATCCACCGGTGTCTTTCGCATCGCATCGTCGGACATGAACGCATCTTCCAGGAACTCAACATCGCCGTGACTTGTGATCAGGTCGACCAGGAACTGTCTCTCCTTGGAGAACGGGTTGCGAATGGTCTCGGCGTTTACTATCGCCGCGATCTCCCCGTCCCACAAGATGTTCCACGCCTTGAGAACGTGGGCTGCGCCCTCGGCGAATGGGGGATTCAGGATGATATGGCTGTAGATCGCGCCATTCGTGAACTTCAGAAAGTCCACTCCAACGACCTCGCAACCCAACTCACGGAGCGCCGGGTGCTTGGTGACGTCAATCTCGCAGCAGTCAATCTTGGATTCCTCACCGTCGCGGCTATCTGAGTATTTGTAGGGCCTGGCTTTCACCAGTGCGCCGTCTCCGGCGTGTGGCTCCAGTACCCTTGAAAATGTTTTGTCCTTGAACTTTGCCCAAAGCCGTCGCGCCAAAGATGGCGGCGTTGGGTAAAACTGAAAATCCATGCTTTCTCTCCATTTTGAAATTGCGGAGAAACGCATGCCCCCTTACGGGAACAGACTGCGTCCCCGCGAGGTTTATGGCCGTTTGGCCGTTAGATGAAGGTGCGGTCAGCCGCATCCCTCGATTGGTGTGGCTACTGAATGCGCTTGAAGAAGCTCAGCAGCAAATTGGCGTATACCAAAGTGGTCGAATTCTAGGTTGTGCATCCTGGCGGATCAACCGATACTGACCAGATTGCGTCCCCAAAATGGAAAACCCCACCAGCACCTTTTTGGGTGATCTGATGGGGTTTCTGGGATGTTGCCGGTTACGCCGGCACGGGTTCTGTGCTTTGGACTGCACTGCCAGCCGCTTCCTTCACAGTGGAAAGATCGAACTGGTAGTAGCGTCCCACAAATCCAAAGGTGTGGTTTGGTGTCCAGCCCTTGGTGGAGAGCACCATCAGGTCGCCACGGTCCAGCTTCATCGAGAATGGCGAAGCTGTCGCAGACTCCATATGGCCGGAGCCATTCATGGTGTCGTAAATGCCTACCTGGTATCGGCCTGAGATCAGGATGTTCTTGTTGAAGTCCAAGTCAAGAATGTCGCTGATCCGGGCCCAGCCTGCCATGATTGGCACGCCACCGTAGCCGGCGTTGTCGTAGATGATCCGCATCGTCTCTGCATCGCACAAAGGCGGGCGGCTGGCGTCCGTCTTGAAATTCGCGATCAGGTCGAAGTACTTCTTCACGATGTCAAAGTTCATGCGATTCGCCCACTCTGCATAGTCTTGGGTGACATGGCCGCCAGGGCGTGCCACTTCCACCGTCAAATGCTCTGTTGTGAGCACTTCACGGGGATGCACATTCATTACCGAGAAGAAACGATGGAGGTTTTCATCAGGGTACATGCTGGCGCTGAGCCGCAAATTGTTCATGTTCTGAATCCACATGTCATCAAGATTGGATTTCGCATATCCCGGCAGGATCGCAATTTCAACTTGTTCGTGGATCGCATCACTGTCGCCGTTGTCTAATTCAGCAATCGCATCGATGATGGCATCTGGATAATTTCCGTCGCTGGATTTCAGGTAGTCGTTCAGACCCTTTTCCAAACTTGTCGGTGTCTTTGGCATGGTGTTTCCTTGAAATGGATACCCAAGGAAGACCTCAACCCCCAAAGGGACAGAAGTCCCCATATGGGCGTTGAATTGAATTTGACCCGAAAGAGGGTCGATGTGTATGGCGTGTGCTTGCTACCTATATCGGTTGCAGACTCGCAGCATTGGACAGAGCCAAAGTGCTGGCATGGTAGCCCAGCAACTGGAGGCATTCAAACGTTCTGGACCAAACTCACGTGGAGGCGGAACTTACCGGCACCGGCGAGGCGGCAGGCTTCTGCATCCATGCGCCAGACCTTCCGGAGGATGGAACTGACCCTGTCACGTAAGGGCTCCAGCCTTTTGCCTTTGCTTTGTCAACCAGCCGATCGAGTTCGTCGTGCGTGTCGGCTTCCATCACAAGGAGTCGATTGTTGTCTAGCGGAAATTCTTGAACGGTCCAGGCCATACAAAAAGTCTACGGACAGAACCCGTTTGCGCAAGTGGTGTTGACCATCGAAAATTCACTGGACAAAAAAATACCCCCAGCCAGCGGATGCTGACGTGGGGGCATTTGAGTTATCGATCAATTACGCGTCTGCGCGACCGGCCATGATTTCGTCCACGGCGTACTGTGTGAGCATTTCACGCAGACTATCCACGTTGCGCTTGTCGCTTGCAAAAGCACATGCGCGGCTACCAATCGGCAAACTGAGGTTTGTCAGTATGGCTTTTGTGCCTACTGCGAGCATGGCCTCGGCCACTTGTCCCACAGCAATGTTCAAGCGTTCCAACGCATCCGCCTGATCTGCGGTCAGTCCGTTGGCAGTCGGATCAACGTCGAATCGTCCACAGGAACTCTTGCGTGGCTCGTGGATGGCCATTCCGTTGTCCGAATATCCAACTACCGGTGTGCCGTCCACGGCGTCCTTCAAAGCCAAGACGTTGTGAGGGAATACATCGATGAGCTTTCCCTTGCTGGCCTGGGCCTCCTCTGGTGAGCGGTACGACATGTGAAGTTTCCCGTCCACCCGTGTTGCGATGACGAGAGGCGTACTATCTTCGGGGCCAGCGGATTCGAACTCGGTTACCCCACGTTCAAAATACTCCGTGTCGGGAAGAAAGTCACTGCCGTCAAGCAGTTCGTAGCGGCGATCTAGGAGCGCCATGATTTCTGCTTCCGTAGCGTCCAGCGGTACGACCATGGTCTCCGAGTATTCGGCCAAGGTGCGCGCTTTGAAGTCGATGCGGATGACTCGGGTGGGTGGCGCAGTATTGATTGCGGTTATCGTCATGTGAATTCCTGAATGTTTCGGGAGCCCACACACCCATGGCCGGGAAGTGGATTCCCGGTAGGGTTAAAAATGGCATGCAGAGTGTGCACACGGATCCTCAGATGGAGGAAACGTTCACATTCTGCAGGTTGTAAGCAGCTTCAGCAACCGTTTGCAACCAGAGGGAACCGGTTGGTCGCTAGCTCGCTGGTCGAATGCCCGGCAGGAAGTCAATTCCAGTGCGCTTTACCAACTCGTCGTAGCTGATGGGCGGATGAACCCGTGCTGCATTGGTGTTGGGTAGCCAGTGCGCCCATGCGCGGTTGGTTGTTGGGTCGTAAACCAACTTGTAAAGGTGACTGGGGACTGCTACCCCATTTCCAATGGAACATGACTGCAAATCGTATTTCTTGGGAGCGTTGAAGCCGTAATGCTTCCTGGCTGCGAGGATCACAGCAGAGGGCGAATCCACCGGTTCAACGCCATTATTTCTCAGTACATTCTGCGCCTCAATTACGATGGGGCATTGGGCTGGATCATGAACCACACCGGTTACCACATAGACATTGCCAGCGGCACGCATGACGTAGCTACGGGTGGCCTTTTCTACGTCCGCCCACGCTTTGCGATTGTTCTCAGGGGCCTGCGGAGCCATATTGCTCAGGCTGAAACTCTGAGCCATGGATGCTGCATCTGGCATGTCGCCAGCCGGGCTGGTGTGCCCACGGTCATATCCGCTGGATTTGTAGTCGTCCAGCGTGGCTCTTTCGGCATACGGCAGTCGCGCGTCTTCAAAGAAGGCGTCCGTACGGGTGTTTTCCCTAGCGCTCCTAATGCGGCTGCGGTTGAGGACTTCCGCAGAGTAGACGGGCGTTTTTGTTACTCCCGAGTGCATGACTGCAAAACCCTCGAAGCACAACGCGCGAGCTTTGCTCTGTAGTGCACTTGGCAGCACAGGGTTCACACCGTTGGCGAAGTGTTCGCGGCAGGCACCGAAATTCCCGGAAGCAGAAGGCATACCTACAGGCGGCTGATTGGATTCCGGATAATTGCTACGCCCACTTCCTGGCAGATTGACACCTGCGCTGTGGGCCAGGGTCTTCAGTGCCATGCTGGTAAGGTCGTACGCCTGCCCAGGCACTGTGAAAAGGAACGCTGCGGTCAGGATTGCAGCTTTCATGATTTGCATAGACTCTCCATTGAAATTCAAGCCAATTGGCCTTCCTCAAGAATCTCACAGTGCGCGATATTGTCAACTGTGATCGCCCAAAAAGGAAAGCCCCCGGTGCTGCGCTAGGCATGCAACCGGGGGCTCCCAAGTTAGTTGAAATCAGCTCGTTTTTTCTGGCTCCGACATACTGGCGTGATCGCCATCGCTGTCTTCGTCTTTCACCAGCTTGTCGCTGCTGAACGCACCAGTCCAATAGGCGTCCATCGGGTTGTCCTCAGACAGAACGTCAAGGATCAAGCCTTCGCTCGTGTAGTTCACTACCGTGCAGCCCCAGTCCTTTCGTCCAATCAGCACGCGCTCGTCACCATCCGACTCGCACAAGGGCTGTAGCTCAATGTCCAACCGGTCGTTGATCTGGATGCTGACAGGGTCTTCGGATATTGCCAGAACCTGCTTGAGCTTAATCTGGATCTCCTCAACCAGCCGTGCCACCAGCTCTTGATTGGTTGCCTCGCGTTCGTCGCGCAAGACAATGGCGTTTCCGCCCTCAGTGTCCACGACCACAACCCGGTTGTCTTGTGACTCCACAGAGAAGATCGTTGCCGTTGTTCCTTCGGACTGCGCCATGCTGGCCGCCATCAACGCACCTTCTTCCGGGGTTGCCCCCCAGACATCAATGCACCATGTCGCCACATAGTGGTTGTCCGCTTTGTCTTTCAGTACTGCGTTCATTGCTTCACTCCAGGATGTAAGCCTGTTCCCCGTTGCCGAGGACCGTTGGTCGGATGGTTACGTCAGTTTCTGGACGCAGAATGTATTTGTCGCCTTGCTTGAAAATCGACATTGCCACACTGTCTTCATCGAAATGCAAGTGTGCGCATTGCATGACCGCATCGCAGCCCGGCAAGGTGTTGATTTCCATTGACAGGCTCATGATGTCATCGGTTTGTCCGCTGACTGGGGCAATGTCCACAAACAGCTGCCCGTTGGCAATTCGTTGATCCACGATTTGCATCGAGAATGGTTCAACCGAAGGGTTTTCGTTTCCGTACTTGACGCTTTCCCATGCGTACACGTAGGCGTTGTTCAGACGGTCAGCGTCGGCGCCAAGAATGATTTCACCGGGGTGGGCGTTTCTGCACAGCTCAATGGCACGTTCAATGTTTTCCGCGTGGCATTTGAATTCCAATGCAGCCGGACCATAACGGACAGTCCATGCAATCAGCATGGCATCCTGGTTGGTCTGCACATCTGCCGGGTACACATCCGGGTAGGAGGCTGACACCGTTGTCAGGCCACCGGGCACACGGACATCCACCATTCCTGCTAACTGCCCTTCGTGAACTTTCATCACTGTTCCGGGGTAGCCGTTGCAGACAACCTTCTGTCCTTTGCTGAACGTAAAGCGCTGCCCATTTGCGTACGAAACGCTTGGTTTTTGATTTTCCATTTGTAATTTCTCGATGAGGCATGGCACCCCTCTTTTGAGGGATGCCGCACCGTTGTGATTGCCTTTTCAGGCCTGATGAACCAGTGTCTTTGCGGCTGCCAAGAGGCTTTTTCGCATTGCTACGTGGTCACCGTTCATTCGTGTTGACTGGAACTGTGTCCCGCCACCGTATTGCTCACCCCCACAGACCTCCCCCACGCGTTTCGCGAAATTGGGTTCGGTCTTGTGACGGATGACATGGCGACGGCTGGTCATCTCTTCAGCCCAGATGCCCGGTGCAATTTCGCGTCCGCAAAACACACCACCGATGAAGGTGCCGTTGTCGTTTTGTTTGCGCGATCTTGCCGGTGTCATGGCCGCAAAGGCCGCCATCAGAGTTCTTCCTCGACGATTTCATCGGGCAGACACTCCACGAGCATATCGCCGCAGATGGTGTAGGCAGTCACACCGTCTTCGCTCAAGGCTTCCGTCTTGTTGTCGCGCATGTAGCGCTGGCAACGTTCGGCTTCCTTTTCGCTGATGACAATTTGATCGCCTTCCGTCTTGAGGAATTTCAGGAATGTAGCGCTGTCATCGCTTGGCTTGGCGCTCATGACGACAGGGTTGAGTTCGAGAGTCTTGCCCGCTTTGGTTTTGATGACCAATGGGAGGCACAGGAGAATTTGCATAAGTGCTCCAAAAAATGGAGCCACCTACCCCAAGGGGCTTGGTGGCCCCGGTTGGGTGAAAGAGGCGTGTCAAACGGAATGTCTGCACGCGAAATCGCAATGGTGCGAAAGCACGCCCATTCTAAAACTGCAGTATTCCCAGTCAAACGATGTAGTCCAACCCAATATGGTCTCGATTTCTTGCGAGGGCATGCTTTTGCGGTTAATCTACAGGCTTGTTTGGTGCTCGCACCTCTCGCGGTTCACGTGACCGCCTTTAACTTGATTGACCTCTTCGGATGTCAATCGACACTGCTAAACCAGTGGATTGCAAGCTCCTCAAATGAGGTGCAACGGCTTCTCGGTGCTTTGTGGTCATCTTTCAGGTTCATACCCGAAGGGACTCTCCAAACTGCCGTGCCGAGAAAACGGCGATCATGACGCTCCTGGCGGATTGGTGCAAGTCGTCCTGTGTGTTCTCTCCCAGAGAGTGCAGACAGGGCGATTTGCCCGGTCCTGATAGGAGAGTTCCATGATTGCAAAGGGTATGAAAGAAGCAGGTGTTTCGATGGGCGATGTGACATGGCTCAAATCCATGCGCAACTCCTCAGTGAGCCGCACTACGGCGTATCGCAACGTGCAACAGCGTGTTCGCGAACAGGTTCGTACTTTCCTCAACAGTCAGAACGCGCACCCGCATGCCGCTTGATCGGGCTACTTGAATTCGTACAAGCTACGGGAGGCCCTAAAGCCTCCCGTTTGTCTTT
>Ga0075156_10002316_pt1 | contig 10562 bp, 13 predicted proteins | sample JI81AbrownDNA_FD_70966 | JGI IMG/M metagenome (GOLD analysis project Ga0075156, IMG submission 70966) | Wastewater effluent complex algal communities from Wisconsin, to seasonally profile nutrient transformation and Carbon sequestration -... | ecosystem: Engineered > WWTP > Effluent > Algae...
ACAAACTTTTACACTGACACTTACAAAATCTACCACGGATTCCACCTATTCGGGTGCTCCCAATCCTTCCAGTCCTTCGATCGATAACCAAGACAACGAACCTGCAGGCAAAGCAGTATTTGTGACATCGGCATCTTACAATGGTGAGATGACTGCACAAGGGGTTTTGGTCGCTGACAGCAATTGCAATTCGAATAAACCGGGTTACGCTCCTTCGGGCACTTACAAAGCCCTCATTGCCAGTGATAGTTCTGGGAATGTTACCAATGACAGAAAAGTAGGGACCAATTGGGTCTTGGCTGCAGGACTTTATTATTATCGTTGTGAATCGGGAGCAAACAATTGCCGAGATGAGGGAAACCATCTCTTTACGGCGGATGGTGGGGCATCATTTTCGCCTACAGGAATGGACAGAGATTTCTCAACGATACTAGCGGATGAGTTTTGGACGGGACTTACGAATTCAGCAGTACCAGCAACTCAGGCTAGTAATCCATCTGCAGGTGCTTGTGATTTAGTCTACAGACAAAACTGTCATGGTTTCACATACCAAAATTGCCCTTTAAGTCCTTATCCAGTTTTATACGGTACATATTGGAAGAACAATGGTGGAGGAACTATTACTACCGGTGATTCGGTGTGTACTGCGACCAAAAAACTCATCTGCGTCCAACAGTAACACCAATCTAAAGTTAGTCTTTCAAATATTTTCGTTTGGTCATTTCCAAAATGCCGCCCCGGAGGGTGGCATTGGTTCTGCCACTAGCATCCTCTTCCTCCAAGTCCGCGGGAAGGAAACTCGAATCCCATTGCATGGGTCTCTCTACATCTAATTTGGAAGTGGCATAGTTTCTTCGAAAGGCAATCGGCTCGGAAGCGAAAGGAAGAAACACTATGATTTCAGTGACCGCATACTTCGTATTTTCTGTCGGACTGGGCATGGTCAGCAGGTAACGAAAGTTAATATAGTACAGTTCATTTTTACGAAAATAATATTCAGTGAACCAAGTATAGCTGGGATACGGTGGAGCTAACTGTCGAATTTCTTTTTTTTCCATCACAACTTGTCGAACTTTTTGATAAGAGTAGGTCTTTTCTGTCGAAATGGTATCACTTTCGACCTCTTTGTCTTGAAAAAAGGGATCTTGCGTCGAGTCGTATTTTTTGATCTTTAATTGGTAGGATGGGAGTTCCTTCCTTTGTTTTTCGTACATTTTTTGAATCCGTAATGCAGTCTCAGGTAACGATAGTTTGTCTGTTCCTGTTTTTTCCGCATCCGTTGCAGAAAAAGAAATCAAGACGAAGATAAATGTTAGGCGAGAAAGAGATTTCATCAATAGCCCAATTTTTTTCGATAATAAAAATTTTCGTCACTCGGACTAATCATCGTATAATCGAGGGAGACGACAGGGAAGGGCACCAGATCAGAATTTCCGCATTCGGAAGGTTGTATCCCATCAACCGATTTTAGTTCTAAAAATTTTAGAAGGAAATTCGGTATTTTTACAGGGCGATCTAAGTAGATAGTCGTGACTCCATCAGGTTGTAAACGCGAATCTAAGACATGGACACCCTGCGCCTCCAAGAGATTTAGAAGATAAACAATCCTCCCCTGGTCAGCGTCGCCTTCATATCTGGGGATAGACTCTTTTCGAATGTTCACCTCCTTCGGGTAGGGCTCAAAATTGTTTTTTTTTCCTTTGGACTTGGAGGAAAAGAAGGAACTGAATTTTCCTAGATTCATTGCTAATTTTAATTCACGAATCTCTTCTTTTATTTTTTCTTCGATCAGATTGAGTTCTATCTCTCGTGCTTCATTTTTTCTATTATGCGTTAGGTGTGTTTGATAATGTTCTGAGCCTTCCCATATTACCTGATCTTTACTGTGATTTCCCGTAGAAAAATAACAAAACTCTGCTTCTTTGTTTGGTCGGATTTGGAAGAGATATGGTTTTAAGTCCTTCATTTGTTCTGAGGTGATCAAAAGCCGATCTCGGAAAATATACAGTGTTCCGGATTCCCAAGGATTTATTTCTTCGCGCACCAATCGGTTCCCGTTGGTTTCCAGCGCGGTAAAAAAATAGTTTTTAACTTCGACTATATTTTTTATCATTAAATGAGATCATCCTTCCAAATTTTTTCTGATGACAGGAGTCTACATTTATCATATAATTTTACTTCGTCTCTCAGAAAATAAAAGCGGGTTAATAATTTATGTCGGATGAAGTAGCTAAGGAACAAGTGGAACTTTCACTGAAGCGTATGGCAAGCGGCGTTTTTTTTGCCAGTGACGAAGACTTATTGTTAAAGCTTTTTACAAAAGAACAACTTCATGCGAAGCTAAAACAAATCAATCCTCGTGACTATTTTGATGGTGATGGCTTTATTTAGTTTTCATATATTCAACCAACTGATCCAATGCGGCATTCCAACCAGGATGAAATCCCATCTCATTGTGTTTTCTGCAGTCCTCTATATTTTTATGTCGTCCGATCACTGTGTATTGGGTTCCTTCACCATCTCTTTCTAGAAGAAGAATCGCAGAAAAAAAAGAAGATTCGACTGGTCGATAATCTGGTAAAAAAGAATCCGTAAATACAAGTTTTTTCAATGGTACGATTTCTAAGTATGAGCCTATATTTTCGTGCTTCGTATTTTCTGGCGAAAGCATGACGGTGCGAAACAATCCACCTGGTCGTAAATCGATGTCGCATTCTATCGTTTTCCATGGAGCAGGTGTAAACCAATGCATCAAATGTTTTGGTTCCGTCCAAGCCGCCCATACTAGTTCGATCGGAGTTGCGACATTTCTTTCAAGGATTAAGTCGAGTTCCGGGTTAAAATTATCTACTAAAGTTTTGTTTGTCACAATGTGCTCCTAATCAGAAGCCCATTAAAAAGATTGACAAAATATTAGCAATTCTTTATTATACTAAAAGGTTAATTAAACGAATGGTAAAATATTTTGATTCTGACCAATTGAGCCTTACCTTTGGTGCCCTAGCAGATCCGACTAGGCGTGAGATGTTACGTCTTTTAATGACTGGTGAAAGAAGTGTAAACGAACTAGCGAAACCTTTTCAAATGACTTTGCCAGCTATCTCCAAACATCTCAAAGTACTAGAAAGGGCAGGTCTCATCGAACGCAAACGAGAAGCTCAAAGCCGACCTTGTCGTATTAAGGCCATACCGTTAAAAGAAGCAAATGAATGGATTTCAAAGTATAAAAAGTTTTGGGAAGACAGACTCGATCGTCTTGATGACTACTTACGCGACATCCAAAATAGGGATATGGAACCCAAAACGAAGTTAGGTGCTAAAAAAAGAGAAACTAAATGACTAGATGACGACATTTTAAGTCTAATAGTCTAGAAATTTTAAATTAAAATAAGAGAGGTTTTTATGAAAATTGCTGTAATCGTGATCAGGAGTTTAATGGGTGCGCTATTTATTTTTGGCTCGCTTGCTTTTTTCTTCCACTTAGTTACACCGCCACCACTGACAGGAAATATGAAGATATTCAACGAAGGCATGGAAGCTTCTGGTTATCTGTTGAATTTAGTGAAAGGTACAGAACTGGTTGTCGGAATTGCGCTTCTCACGGGAAGGTTTGTTCCACTAGCGCTGATTGTGATCTCTCCGATCATAATAAACATTTTTTTTGTTCATATTTTTTTAGATACGACGGGTCTACCTGTGGGAATTTTTCTAGTACTAGCGAATGCATTTATGGGTTATGCGAATTGGAAAAGTTTTGCCCATCTCTTCCAACCTAAAACTAAGTAGTTTTTTTATTTCCATTGCCAGATAAAATTTATTAATTTTGGCAATGGTATTTTCTTCCCATCTACTCCGGGAAATTTATACCAAGATACTTGCATTCAAGGTTTCTTAATTAAACTGTGTATATGAATATTATAATTCCGATTCTATTTGCCGTACTTTCTGGTATGCTCATGTCTATCCAGCCTGGAGTGAATTCTATTCTTGGAAAAAATATTGGTAGCGCTTGGTTTGCTTCGTCGATTTCCTTTTTAGTCGGTACGCTTGCTCTCTGTCTCATAGCTTTTTTTCTGGGAGAATTTAAAAGCGGAAGTTATTTATTGGAAACAGCAAAAACGCAAGCCTGGTGGGTTTGGACAGGTGGTTTACTCGGAGCCTTTGTTGTCACGTCTGCACTGGTTTTTGCTCCAAAGTTAGGTGCCATCAATTGGATCGTCTTCTTCTTGTTTGGTCAGATAGCAACATCTATCATCTTAGAGAGATGGGGTTTACTAGGATTTCCCGAAAAACCCATCTCGATTCAAAAGATCATTGGATTGGTTTTACTTCTTCTGAGCACCTGGCTTGTTCGGCGCGGTTAAGCTTTGGTGACCTAAGTGAACTTTCATTTTCGGAAGTTTAAAACTGATTTCTTTTAACATAGCCAGTTTTTCTCTATTTCGCTTTTTGTCAGAAGTAAAGTCTCCAGGAGGTACGTTGTTTTCCCATCCCCAGGCGGTATGACAAGTATCGCCTACGACCAGTTCTGTGCCGCTAGTTGTTTGGATAAGATAAGCAAGGCTTCCAGGTGTATGTCCACTTACCCATAGAACAAAAAATGATCCATCTCCAAAGTAGTCGATGATCTGAATTGTGTCAGGATTTTTATTTTCAAATTCTAAGTGTTCAATTTTGACGTTCTCACCGAAAAGCTTATCTGTGGAACCTTGGACAAACATGTTAAGAAATGCCGAATGACTAGATTCATCCGGTCCGACATATACAGGAGTGATGTTCGGTAGGTCAGGAATCCCCATGATATGATCTAAGTGCATGTGGGTTAAGAAAACACCTTGGAGAGATATTTTATTTTCTGACAATACCTCGTTTAACGTTTTATGAAGTTTTAATTCATCAAGATTCATTGCCGAACGAACCAATTTCGAAACAGGCCATTCACTTTTTTCTTTTTTGAATCCATTCGAAATTCCCGAATCAATTAAAAACTTTCCATACTTTGGATGTTCGAGTAGATAAAAATAAATTTGAATGGGTTCGTAACCTTCTTCAAGCTGAGCTTGCTCTACTTTCGGGTCATCAAAATCGATGAGTCCCTCTCGGTCTACGGACCAGTCCGCTGCAATAAATTTCTGAAATTTAATTGGTCCTCTGTTTTTAATTTTACTTAACATCAAGTTTGTGTTAGAAAAAGTTCCTTTGGATACTTTTTCGAAAGGGCGAGTGCTTTGTGCACAATAGACAAAAAGATTCAATATCAATAGTAAATAAAATCGAGACTTCATTGATTCTCCTAAAACAAAGTAGTACAGTTGTTTAACGTGATTTTTAGACCTTAAACCAGGCTGGCAAAGAGGGTAAAGCACTTTCATACCAGTCCCAATCACCAAGGACAGTGGCTATTGGTTCGGAACGATTCAGAATATTTCCGAGTCCTCTGCTTAGATCCGCGCGAGTCGTCGGCCGATACTCACTACCAAAACCGGCAGCTTGTCCGAATTCTTTTTCATGGGACCAAGCATAATCCAAAAAGAATTCCTGGAACTTTTTCCCCGAGGAGAGGTAAGATTCTTTCAATTGTAAGAGGTCAGGGTCAAGAGTTGATTTCATTGTTCGCTGGAGGACAATCGAGATTCCTCTGACACTTTTTGAAAAAAAAGTTCCTGCACGAATGATTTTCCTTTTTTCAGGTGAGGAAATTGCCCATTCATCCATTTTGTATTTCACAAAACCCATTGCGCCATAAAAAGCCAGAGTATGAGGTAACCAATAGAATGCAGAGTATCCTATCGTTTGTTTAGGCGAAAAAAAGGTTTCAAGATCTAACATCGGATAGTAGGAAATTCCGAGAGCTGATTCGATAGACTCCTGAGTCGATTCTTTGACAGGAAACCCCACCTCTCCAAGTGCGGGGGTATAGATAATTGTTTCCAGTTCTCCCGATATTCTGTTAGTTTCGAATCCATCCTTTACTTGGCCCACAAGTTCAGGTCCTGCCTTGATATTTTTAAGAATTAGGTCTGCTCCAGGAATATTCGAATTTTCGGATGTGGTTGCAATTAGCATACAATCCGGGTCGTAAAGTTTCAAAAACTCGATGGCACTCTGTCCCGCTTCCCCCGCACCACCTATGATCAAATAGCTCTTTCTTGGCATAACTTTTCCCTTTCTTACTCACAGTTTAATAAATTTAGATTGCTAGATCCTAAAAAACAATTCTTATATTCTGAGATAAGTTTCATATGAAAGTACTCTTAAAGTGCAAACATTGTTTTGCGGAGCATCAAATCTCAGAATTTAAGGTTGCTGGCAAACATGGCAATTTTCGTTGCATACGATGTCATGCCCTTACGCCGTTTTCATTCACAAATACCCAAGGCGAAACTGTTCCAGTTTCCGATGTACAAGAAAATTCAAAAAATAACATCACGTTATTCGATTTAAATTTTGATCAGCCTATTCCGAAATCCCCCATTCGAGGACAATTTGAAGGAAGTTTTTACCAAGAGATCAATGTATTTTGGTTCGAGAATCGGGTTCTGTTTGTTGGTCCAGATGAAAAGGATTTGCTCGATCCAAAAACATTTGTTATGATTTCGGGAAATCTAAATCCGAAAAAATTGAAGGGATTACAATTTGATTTTAAGCCGACGGATTCCGCAGACGTAACCAGAGAAGTATTAGTTTCGAGTAACTATCGTGCCAATACAGGGTATCGTTTGTCTATTTATATTGAGGATGAAGATCCGAGATATGTAAAGGGTCGGTTATATTTTGCGATACCAGATCATCATAATACTTATATCTATGGTGCCTTCGATGCTAAAAAGATATATGCTGTTAAATTTAAACCGGATGGTTCGAGTGATGTCATACTTCCTGATTTTTTATCGAACTATTTGACTGCCAAAGTTTTACTTCTCTCTGGAAATATAATATATATTCATGATTGTTTCGATCGTTTGAACGTCGAAGAAAAGGATCAACTTTTTCAATTCCTCGTCGAATCATGGGTAGTTGATGACAGCATTGAGAAAAATCAAATTAAATTTTTTGAAGAGAACATTGATTTTGAAATTTCCATTTCTGAAAAAAAATTAAACGAAGCTTTAGTTTTTATGATTTCGAATCAAGTACAAGTCGGTGACTCATTTTGGAAAGTGCTGAAGAAGAAAATCAAAAAGTCTGCATCCAAAGATGAAAGTTATTTACAAATTCTAAAAAAACGATACCCCGCAGAGATCTCCAAAATATTCGAAGATTTGTCCAATAGGATGGTCATTCCGAAGGACCCGAGCTCCATCCTCGCACGTGATGATGCCGAGAGTTTGAGGGCACTTTTAGATTCTGGAGTTTCGCCAAATTTCGTAAAAGAAAATCCAGATTTAAATCCTCTCCATTTTTCATTGTTACAGGATGCTGCTTCCATAGATTCCTTACAATGTGCTTTACTCCTTTTAGAATCAGGCGCTGATCCAAACTACTTGGACATAATCGGCGAAAACTCATTGTTTAAACTTTGTCAAAATAATCTTATGCGACTTCAGGACAAAATGTTGCTCTTCGAAGAATTATTAAAGTACAAAGTAAATATAAACCATCGCTCCCAAAATCAAATGACAGCTCTTCATTGGTGTGCCCTTTTTGGCGAGCCATCGCTTACAAAAAAACTGATCCAGGCAGGAATCGATATCGAATTGACTGATATCGCTAAAAATACCGCGTTACACGAAGCATGTAAGTTTGGGAACTCTTCTGTTCTAGCGCTTTTATTAGAAGCGGGAGCCAAAACCGATGTGCATAACGATGAACATAAAACAGGTCGCGACCTAGCAACCGAAGCTCTGGAGATCGCGCAATTCAATGGTCATACAGAAAACCAAGAACGTATGGAACGCATACTTTCTCTACTCAAAGTTTACGGTGGATAAAATTGGTTTTTTTAAAATAAATTTTAACATCGTATAACAGAGAAGTCCTGTAGGTCCAAACATAAAAGTTAAAAATAAACAAGGGATGATAAAAAATCGAGAGATTCGGTTAATTTTTGCATTCTCGACAATCCAAGTTCCCACAAACAGATCAAATGCTAGATAGTGAATCCAACCAGCAAGTAATGCCAAATCATTTGAAAATAGAGATCTGACTCCTTCCAATGAGCTGAAGTTTCCTTCTGTTTTACCGATAGAAAGTAACAAAGAAGTGATATAGATCCCTGCAAAAAAGAGAGAGGACAATAAAATCACTGTGATATTTTTTGTATGCTTGTAATTGGGGAAAAAAACTAGCATGACCCATCCGATCATTGCGATCGGGTTTACGATTTGGAATAGTTGAGACGCATTCATTTTTATTTACCTGATTGTGTTAGATTTCGATTGGTTTGTTTTGATAAAAGGAAGAGACCTGAAGTTACAAATAGAATAAATGTGCTGTAACTCGTTATGTAAGGCATCGATGTATGAAAAATGGACTCACCGTTTAATGCTTGCAAGTTCATAGTCAGTGTAATCCCCAGAATTCCTATTCCCAAGAAACGAAGAGGAACTCTCGAAAGAGTAAATACATTATTTTTACCATCGAAACCAAAAAAATAAATAACGATCAAAGAGAATATTTGAATCGCATGCATTCCGAAAAAATGGGCAATTCTAAGGTCACCGGCGATCGTGCTCCAACCGAAAAAGGAAATCCCTGGGCCGCCGTCTGGTGCACCAAACGTATGCCCGCCATTAGCAATCATAATTCCATTTTTCATGAGTTCAATTTGTTCTGGTCTCGGTGTTGTCATAAAAAAACCAATAATCATGCCGTAAGCGGAAATAAGGAGTCCCCATATTAAACTTTCTTTCAAAAAAGGGTGGAGAGATTTCTGTTGAATCAATCGAAAACAGAGTAGTAGATGAGCTAACCAGAAAATACCGATGCTAATTCCCATTACCGTAAAAATTAAACCGTTTATGGGAGTTGTGATGTTAAAATGACTTCTTTCACCGCGGGCTGCCTGTCCAAAAATCGCGATGATTTCGATGAGACCAGTAATCGTTATGGTCCAAGAAATTCTAGTATATAGTTTTTCTGATTTTGGGAAGAACTGAAGGATCCAAATAAGGGTCAGCGAATAGATACCTATTGAAAGCGCGAATTTTATAGGTTTAATCCAAACTAGGCTGCCGCCAACGAAACGCTGATCGAGAAAAACTAAAGGAGTGAGTGCAAGTAGACACAAAAACATGAGTATTGTATTCCAATACAATGGTGCTCTCGCATCTGATACATTTGGTTTTTGAAAAAGGTTCATAAATTCTCCAATGGGTTTAGATTCTTAACGTACAAGTCCATACAAAAATCCTTGACGGAAGTCACATTGATCTCAAACTTCAATGTATACACTGTATATTTATCTGTATACATTGTCAACATTAAATATATACACTGTAAACATGACAATTAAAAAAAAATCATCCTTAAAGATGAAAAAGAACATGAAGGAGGAGAATTCCTATCACCACGGTGATTTGAGGAACCTCGTTCTTCGTTTAGCTGAGAAAACATTAGAAGAGCAGGGCGTGCATCATCTGAGTATTCGAGATATCGCGACCGCCATTGGAGTCAGTCACACCGCACCCTATCGCCATTTCCCAAGGAAAATTGATCTTCTTTTTGCTCTAACGACGCAGGGTTTTTTAGATTTGAGAGATACCTTGTACGATGCTTGGAAAGTCAGCGAGGATTCTTTCGCTAAGCTAGAACAAGCGGGCGAAAATTATATTCGTTTGATGTGGGAACACCCTCGTCGTACTGAGTTAATGTTTGGTGGCGAAGTTTATCTCGAGTCATCCGTTCCAGAGGAATTACAACTCGCAGGAAAGGAAGCATACCTGGCTTTATTTCATATCGTTGAATATGGTCAAAAGAGAGGAGATTTTACCAATGAGATAGATTGTGAGAGCCTTGCCATGTTCGTTTGGAGTTCCGTTCATGGGTTTGCCGTATTGAATGAACGTTATTATAAGATGGCGAAATCCGACGAGGAAAAGGAAAAGTTAGATCATCAAAAGCGAATTCTCTTGCAGCAAACGCTGAAAGGTATCAAGAACTGAAGATTTTTATTTTTTGGCGCTCAGGAACCAAGTCTCCATTTTTCCCTTACCTTTTACCTCGATTTCGCCTCTTGCTTCAAAGTTGTATTTGTCTTGTAGACGATTGAAAACTTGTTTACTTACGTGAACTTTCCCAACATGGCCATGGGATTCCATACGTGAAGCAATGTTAACTGTATCACCCCAAAGGTCATAAACGAATTTGTATTTACCAATGACTCCGGCTACTACTTCCCCAGTATGAATACCGATTCTTACGTTGATTTCATATCCCCAATTATTTTTGATCTTTTCGAAAACTTCACAAAATCTAAGTGCAGCCTCCGCCATTCTTTCTAAATGATCTGGTGCAGCGTTCGGGATCCCACCAGCTAACATATAACAATCTCCGATAGTCTTGATTTTTTCGAGACCTAGTTCTTGGGTAATATTATCGAAGTCACGGAAAATATCATTTAA
>Ga0075156_10002317_pt1 | contig 10561 bp, 10 predicted proteins | sample JI81AbrownDNA_FD_70966 | JGI IMG/M metagenome (GOLD analysis project Ga0075156, IMG submission 70966) | Wastewater effluent complex algal communities from Wisconsin, to seasonally profile nutrient transformation and Carbon sequestration -... | ecosystem: Engineered > WWTP > Effluent > Algae...
AGATAGTTGCATCAAAAGTAAGTAATGTCACAATAGCCGTGACAGTATGAATTTAGCGCAGGAATGAGCGTATATATTGAGTAAAAATAAAACTTTCTGCGGAGAAAATCGGCGTTTTCCTGCGAGATTGTTTGCTCAAAACCAATCTTCCTTGTAATTTGCCATTAAATCAAGCGCAGAAAACCCTACTATGAGCACAACGTGGCCAAGTTTGTATCCAATAAAGACGAGTCTGTCCGGCTCTTTAAAAACCCGGTATTGGAGTATTTTTCCCACATACATCCGCTCACGCCTGTTGTCTTTTATTTGCCGGTGATTGTCTATTTCGCCTGGCAGGGTGTGGCGAATACGTCGGTGTTGATGACGCTCCTGTTTTTTGTGGTGGGTGTGTTTTTGTGGACGATTCTCGAATATACGCTCCATCGGTTTGTGTTTCATTATCAGCCCAAGACGGAATGGGGGAAGTACATTCATTTCCTCTCGCATGGTATTCATCATGATTATCCGAAAGATTCGACGCGTTTGGTGATGCCTTTGCTCGTGAGTGTGCCGATTGGGATTGTGACATTTGCGCTTTTCTACTCGGTGTTTGGGGTGAATTACAGTGCTGCGTATGCGGGAATTGTGTTTGGGTATGTAAGTTATGATTCAATTCATTATGCAACCCATCATTTCCATCTCAAGGGGCGTGTGGGGAAATTCCTGAAGTCTTATCATTTACGGCATCATTATTCCGATGATCATTCGGCTTACGGCGTCTCGAATCCTTTGTGGGATTATGTGTTCGGTACCACACCCAAACGCGGTGATGGGAATCAGGGCGGCACGATAGGTGGGACAAAAGAGACGGTGTAAACCCCTTCTTTAACGATTATTATACGATTATTTATTCATAAGATAAAGTACAAAGTCATGGCAATTTCAACACAAACAATTCTCGACGTCGTACGGCCAATTTGTCCGGGTGTCGAAACGTATGAACATCACAATCAATTCACGCTTATTATTCCGATGAGTGATATTGTGGAGGTCTGCCGCGAGCTGCGCGACAACTCGCTGACGCAATTTACGATGCTGATTGATATTACGGCAATTGACTGGAACCGTAAGTCGCATCGTTTTGAAGTCGTCTATTTTCTTCAGTCGATGGCGATAGGTGGTCGGGTGCGTCTCAAAGTCGCGGTCAACGATCATCATCTTCATTTGCCGAAAATGACCGGTATCTGGGAGTCGGCGAATTGGTACGAGCGCGAGACATTCGACATGTACGGTATTAAGTTTGATGGTCATCCGGACTTACGTCGATTCTACATGCCCGAAGACTTCGCCGATCCGAAGAATGCCGAGCCATTATATCCGCTGCGCAAAGATTTCCCGTTGATGGGAATTCCCGGCTCTATGCCGCTGCCTCCTATGCCGGAGAGGATCTAATCGTATTGGTAATGTGTCTGATAGCAAGTACCTGAAATTATTATATGTTGTAATGCAGAAAATCCGTGTAACCGTTCTCATAGCTTGGAGTGTACTGTCGCTGAGCGGCTGTCTGTTTGTCAAGCAAAAGGAACAATTGCCACCGCCGACGGTGCTGAGTCCGCAGCCCGAGACCGTGATGAGCGATAATCTCGTTCGCTCGAAAGCCGGTGATGTGATTGCACTTCTGCCGGTGGGGTGGTTTTTTGTAGAACTCGAAGGCAGGGCGCCCTCGGATGTGTTTGCGATTGCCGTGAATCCTGATTATACGCTTTCGGCAGTGTTTTCGACACTCAGAAAAGTCGAAACAAGTGATTCGGTCGTTGGTCGGGAGGGAATTTACGCATTATCTCGTATGAGTTTTGCCCGTCATGAACGTAAAACAGCCGGGAATGTCAAGCAAATCGGTAAAACGACTTCGTTGAAAATTGGTCCCCGGGAATTTGGTTTTTTTGAAATTACCGGTGTCTTCCGTTCTGACTCGACTGCAGGTGCTATTCCCGGACCATCTTCCTATGGCACACTCAAGACCAAAATTGCAGTGTTTGAGTCCTCGCTCGGTAATTACTATGAATTCGCGCTTGTTCCCACGACAATCAGTGGCAAGCAACTACCCACCGAGGAAGAAACTGCGAAGATATTCCGATCAATTCTCACCACCTTTCAATTTTAAATCTAATCCATACAACATCTATGAAGCTCTCCGAGGATACACAGGCAATTCTTGATTATTTGACCGCAACTGAAGTTCAGCTCCGTAAGCCGAATGATATCGGTGCATTACTCGAAATAGGCGCCGAAACAGGCGCCGCAGAGGATATGAACGATATGATCCTCGCCGGTAAGAATATCTGGAGTGTGTATGGAATTATCAAAAAAATGAAAATGGGTGATGAGGGGTTTCAGAATATGGAGGAGCAGTTCATGGTTGAAATGAATACGCTCCGAACAATTCTCGTTCGGTTTTTAGGGGAAGTCTCCGACATCACCTACCGCAGATTTGAGAATACCTATCTCGGTATGAGTCAGGGGACAATCCGTAATCTCGTTGATTTATCACACGATTTGGCAGCGCTGAAGAATCTTCAGAATAGGGTGAAGTATGAGGGCGGGGAGTCGGTGGAGTAGTAAGTTTGTGAGTGGTAAGTCTGTAAGTGGTAAGTCGTAAGTCGTAAGTCGTAAGTGGTAAGTCAGTAAGTCAATTATTTTGTTAGAGATTATACAGTTTTAGTCCTTTTAGTCCTTTTAGTCCTTTTTAGTCCTTTTAGTCCTTTTAGTCCTTTTAGTCCTTTTAGTCCTTTTAGTCCTTTTAGTCCTTTTAGTCCTTTTGTCCTTTTGGGCGATAGGCGATAGCCGATAAATTTCCAATCATTCCATCCCGTTCCTTGACAATGAGCCATCTACACGATCATTCCCATTCTCATAGTTCTCATTCGCACCATTCTCATTCTAATTCTCATTCTCACGAACATTATCATGCTGAAATTGCCAGTGATTCGCGGTCACTGAAGATTGCGATGGCATGTACGGCGAGTATATTTGTGGCGCAGATGATTGGGGGATTTTTCTCGCATTCGTTGTCGCTGCTGTCGGATGCCGGGCACATGTTTGCTGATGCCGGTGCGCTGTTTATAGCGTTTATGGCGCTGAGGTTCTACGCGCGTTCTCATGCTGATACGGAGAAATGGCGTAAATACACGTTTGGATTCCGTCGGATCGAAGTGCTTGCTGCTCTTGTCAATGGCGTGGTACTGCTTGGCATGTGCGGCTATATCATGGTCGAGGCGGTTGAGCGGTTCATTCATCCCGAAGAAGTGCTTTCGTTGCAGATGATAATTATTGCGACGGTGGGTCTCATCGCCAATGGTATCAGTGCGATGGTGCTGCACAAATCACATCATCTGAGTACACGTAGTGCATATCTGCATGTTTTGACGGATCTTCTGTCGTCCGTCGCCGTGATTATTGGTGGAGTATTAATTAATCTGACGCATTATTATTGGATCGACTCTATTCTTTCTTTCTTAATCGCTTCGATGATTATCCGGAGTGCGATACGATTGATCCGGACATCCGGAACGGTGCTCATGGATACGGCGCCGAAGGAGATACCCAAGGTCGAGATTGAACGTGAATTGCTTCAATTAGAAGGAGTAGCGAGTGTTCATGATGTCCATGTCTGGGAGATTAGTCCGGGGGAGAATACGATGAGTGCGCATATTGTTGTGCCATCGGAGGAACATCACGATCGTATCCTCCACTCGATGAAAACGATGCTGGCGGAGAAATTCTCGCTCCATCATTCGACTTTGCAGATCGAGTCGCAGCATTACTCGGACGAACAGCATTGCGACGGGTGTTCGCTCCATGATCGTACGGATTCACCTGCTGAATAAATAAAATGAGTTACTCTGGTGTGTTATTGCTATCTTGATGCTGCATAACCGGTAATTGTACCTTCACATTTTTAGAATTCAACTATGGAAAAGAATCTTTTAGACGATTCAGTCTTTACAGCCGAGGACTTACATAAATTGGTCGGTCTCTTCCGCGCTCGTATCAGCAATGTAATGCAGTTGATTACCGATGTGCGCAAAGAGTACCGCGCCGTCAATCGCACGGCGCCGCCGGAGCTAAGTCCCGTCATGGTACGCGCGCAGGAGGATTTTGCCGACTTGCTCAAGCTCTCGGATGTATGCTGGAAGGCGCGCGAAGGAGAGATAGAGCTACGTCAGGCGGCAATGCAGGCGGATGTGGTGTTTAGCGAACTTTTCTTATATTTCGAATGGTTACGCGGATTGGACATCACTGATTTCAGGATAGAGGAGTCCGTCTTTGAAGCTGTCGAGGATATTCGCATGACATTTGATGCTTCAAGGAGTAAGTGGTAGCAAAGGTGATTGCTTGGATTAATGAAAATTTGTAGGTGAAATTTACCGAACTTTGTGTAATTTTCGGATGAAATTCAATCGCAAGTAACACGATGTCGGGTGCTTTGAACGGGCAGCCGGGCTTAATTCTTGGGAAAATAATTGTGCAGCACAGCAATTCGTATTTGTTTCATAAACGAAACCTCGTTATTATTTCCATTTGGGGAGTAATAATCGGCGTATTGCTTTTTACGGCAGGTGTTTTGCTCGGGTATGAATGGGGAATATCATCGCAACCGCCCGCAATTGCTCAAGCGCCGCCTCCGCCCGTGCCGCAGGACACCATGCGCAAGGATACGATACGGAAAGTACTCGCAAAACAGCCCCCCGAAGAATCGGTTGAGGTGTATAATTACAAGACAAATAGCATTGATGTATTGCCTGATAGTCTTATTTCGCTGCCACTTAGTACGCTGCTTGTCGGTAAATGCCCCAAGCTGCACGCTCATACACGGGTGGGAGAGCTGAGGGCAAAGGGACTGACAGCGTATATATTTGAAGGGAAAAGTCAAAGCGGAAAACAGTGGTATATGGTGCGTATCGGGCTCTTCAGTGACAGAAGAATAGCCGACCGAATGGCAAAAATCTGTGAAAAAACGTATAAAATTCAATCCATCGGTCGGCCGTACAGTGTATTTTGATATGAATAATTTCTTTCTTTACTAATCCATACAAGCGCATGAATATTGGTTCTCCTTCCTATCGAATGATAATCCTTTCGTTGTGTACAATGTTCGCTGTGTCGCTGTCTTCCTGTGGGTTCGGACTGTGGACGAGGTCGTTTTTTGGTGCGAAAGCAAGCGTCAAAGTGACGATTGCCCCGAATGTCAATCAGACCAATCCCGTGCAGATGGACTTGCTGCTCGTCTATGATGATGCCCTGCTCAAGCAATTACTGCAAATGACGGCGAAGGATTGGTTTGAAAAGCGCGACGAAATCCGCAATAATTACCCCGAAGGCGAGGGCTTTGACTCCTGGCAATGGGAGTGGATACCGAACCAAAAAGTAGCTCCTCAATTGATACCCGTTCGGATGAAATCACTTGCATGTATAGTATTTGCAAATTATTACACAGCCGGTCCTCACCGCATGAGAGTCAGTCCGCATGATGATATGAATATTAATTTATCGGAAAAGGGATTTTCCGTTGAGACGCAATAATTCAACAATTTCAAGAACGTACAAGCCGCATTACTTTAACTATAAACAGAGGATACAACATGAATTGGCTCAATGCCCGACAGTTGCCGGAAGCAATCCAATGGTATGAGGGAATGTTACTTGCACCCCAGCATTTCCAGCAGCTATCGCTCCGTGGAGAAATGCTGCTGCAATATCACGCGCAGCATATCTCACCATTTAACTATGGCGTTCGCACGGTCAATTTTGATGCTCTTCTGCTCTTCAGCGGCGTGCTGCGTATTACCGATCTCGAAGCAATCATGCCGGACGGACTCATTGTCTATCATCCTCATCCGGCGGCCGACAGTCTCGATCTCGATCTTGCTCCTTATCTTGATGAAATTAAACAAAAACCCCTGACCATCATGCTCGCTGTGCCTGCCCGCAAGCAGGGGAGCTCGATCGTCAAAGGCGATCTTGTACGCTATGACTCCATCGAAGGTCCGGCGATATCTGATGAAAATACCGGCGAGGGTGAAGTGGAGATTCCGCGCCTTGCGCCGAAAATTACCCTGCTCGCCGGAGAAGTCTCGCCGCAGAAATATGTGTCGTTCCCAATCGCCAAAGTGCAATATAAAAATGATAGTTATTCCCTCACTGAATTTATTCCTCCTCAGCTAAACGTGCCGCTACAGTCGCAGTTGGGCGCTCTTTGTTCGACAATTGCAAAGCGTTTGCGTGAAAAAGCATCGAACCTCTCCGAAAAAGTGCGATCACACGCTGTACCCTCAACATCGAATGTGATGGTCCAAAGCAGGAGTCTGATCCAGGCACTCGTTGAAGGCCTGCCGTATCTTGAGGCAGTGCTCAATACCGGAGTCAGCAGCCCGTATCAAATTTATTTGGCGCTCTCGCTTGTCTGCGGACATATTGCAACGCTCGGCTCGGGGCTCGTGCCTCCACAGTTTCCTCCTTATAACCACAACGATTTACTTGGGTCATTTCAACCGCTTCAAGAGTTTATCGAGCGGATGATTAAAGAGGGTATCCTGGAGTCGCATCACGCTGTATATTTCAATAATGATCCGAGCGGCTTCTCCATCAAGCTTGAGAGTGAATGGCTCGATTTGCCACTCACAATAGGTGTTCGCGAGCAGGCCGGCATGACCGAACGTGACATTATCTCATGGGTTGATGGTGCTATTATTGCATCGCATTCCAAGGTCGGCTCCCTGCGTGAAAAAAGAGTACTCGGAATAGCACGGCAACGCACCGAACGTGACGAGGATTTGCTGCCGCCAAATGGAGTGACACTCTTCTCCCTAAAAGTCGATCGCGCACTCATGAATCCCGACGAAATGCTCGAAATTCTCAATACAGCCGAGCGCACGGTCGATGACCGGCCACTCGAGATAATTCTCTATGTACGTAAAAAGAAATAAGGTTCGGCTTCCTCAAAAGTCATGTCTCCGACTGTCGGGAGGTGACCCCCGAATCCATGAAGAATGCCAATGATGTATCAAGGGCATTTATACAAGAAACTATACGATGTAATTGTTCCATTGCCTCAGAGATGAGGCACTATTTTTGAAAGCAACTCCTATGAAAATTGAAGAAATTAAAATGGGGAATATATCCCTACTGATGCTCGAAGGTCGTGTGGACTCCAATACGTCAGCCGATGCCGAGGCGAAAATTATGTCGGTCATAGAATCCGGTGTCCACAAGCTTGCCGTGGATTTCGGGCAGCTCGATTATATCAGTAGTGCGGGACTGAGAGTATTTCTGCTCGCTGCCAAGCAGCTCAAACGAGTCAGCGGCAGTATCGCTCTCTCATCGATGAAGCCGCATATCCGCGAAGTATTTGATATGTCAGGGTTCTCGGCACTTTTCTCGATATTACCGAATAAAGAAGAAGCCGTCCGTAGTCTGCAATAATCCTTGCATCTCGGGTGACAGCAGAACAGCAAAGTATGGCATAATACTTGTAGCCGGAAGCTGCATCTTCTTTAATTCTCAGGATAGTACATCAATTGCATAATTAGTTATGGCACATCAGGCCCCGATATCTAATCCATTTCCCGGACTCCGGAGTTTTACGTCCGAAGAAGATTCCCTCTTTTTTGGTCGGGAAACGCAAATCAGGGAATCAATAGCACGGCTCGAGCAAAAGCGCTTTTTAGCCGTGATTGGTTCGTCCGGCAGTGGTAAATCCTCGCTTGTCCGCGCCGGTATTATCCCGTCCCTTCTCAAGCATCAGTATCACAGCATCGGTGGTAATTGGAATCTGATGCTCTTCCGTCCGGGTGAGAATCCTCTTGCCCGCCTTGCAACCGCACTCGTCGAATCGCTCAAGCTCGTGCCTGTAGGGCAGAGCTACGAAGCAAAATTTCAGCAGATTTCGACTGCTTTACAGGAAAATCCATCCGCACTTGCCGAGATTATCCGGCAGCATGGCGGAGGCAACAATACGCTCATCGTCATCGATCAATTCGAGGAAATCTTTCGTTTTAAACAAGATATCATCGACGAATATGCCTACATCGAGACCAGCATTTTTGTGAATTTATTCCTTCATGCCTTGCAGCAAATGGAAGTGCCGATTTACGTCTCGATTACCATGCGGGCTGATTTCCTCAGTGATTGCGCGGAGTTCGTCGGACTCACCGAGGCATTGAATGAAGGGCATTATCTCGTGCCAAGGATGTCGGTCGATGAACGCAAACAGGCGATTATCAAGCCAATAGAGCTTTTCGGCGGACTAATTTCCGAACGCCTCGTCAATCGCTTAATCGAGGATACAGGCAATGACCCCGATCAATTACCAATTCTTCAGCATGCACTCATGCGCACATGGGACTTCTGGCAGTCCACCCGCTTGGACGATCAGCCGATTGATATCCCGCACTATGAGGCCATCGGCACGATGAAAGAAGCACTTTCTCGCCACGCCGAAGAAGTCTATAATGAATTACCCGATATCCATTCCCGCCAATTAGCCGAGAAATTATTCAAATCACTCACTAATCTTGGTGAAGACAGCCGCGGAACACGCCGGCCGACCGCCCTTGCGGAAATCAGCCGCCTCGCCGATACGAATGAAGAACAAGTCATCGAGGTCGTCGAACGTTTCCGTCAGCCGGGCAGGCCATTCCTCATGCCGCCGGTGACGAGCGATTTATTACCCGAAACAATTATTGATATTTCCCACGAAAGCTTGATGCGCGTCTGGACGCGACTCACAAGCTGGGTCGAGGAAGAAACCAAGTCTGCGGAATTGTATCTCCGCCTTTCCAAATCTGCCGAACTCTATCAAAATGGACTCGCAGGACTCCTCGTGAATCCCGAATTGCAGCTCGCCATGAAATGGAAAGCCGATACCAAGCCCAATGCTACGTGGGCACATCGGTATAATCCGGCATTCGAACGGGCGATGCTGTTTTTGGAACAAAGCAATAAAGAATACAACCTCGAAATCGTGCGGCGGGAGAGTCAGCAAAAACGCGAACTCAAGCGTGCGAAGATGTTTGCCGTGATTTTAGGGAGCGCCTCCGTCGTGTCGCTGCTCTTTTTGATGATTGCGATGAACCTCAAATTCAAAGCCGAAGAAAGTGAAAGCGCGGCATTAGTGCAGAAGAAAAACGCTTTGCAGCAAAGTATCGAAGCGCAGAAACAGCGTAAGGAAGCCGTTGCGCAGAAGCATATCTCGGATCAACAGCAGCAAATTGCCGAACAGCAGCAGCGCATTGCCGAACGTGAGCGGGCATTCGCCGTACAGCAGCAGGGAATTGCCGTGCAGCAGACGCAAATCGCCGTTGTGCAGAAGCAGGAAGCGATGAACCAAAAAATTAAAGCTGACCTCGCCAAAGTGTCTGCTCTTCAGGCACGCGACGAAGCCGAGAATCAACGCAAAGAAGCCCTTTCGCAGAAGAAAAATGCCGATGAACAGAGGACAAAAGCGGAAAGTTCTGAACGCAATGCGCAGCGCCTGCGGATAATTTCCATCGCCCGTACACTTGCAATTCAGGCGTCAGTGGTCTATAAATCCGATCACTCCGAGCTGCCGGCACTGATAGCACTTCAAGCATATAATTTCAACAAAGCCAGCAACGGCTCGCCGAATGACCCCGATATTTATAAAGCACTTTCCGATGTCGCCGATGATAAAACCGTCCTCTCCGGGCATAGCGGGGAAGTACGCTCAGTCGCTGTAAGCCCTGATGGACAATGGTATTTGTCGGGAGGAAATGATGGTAGTGTTCGCCTGTGGACAGCTCAAACCCGTAACGGACCGCAGCCGAATTCAACGATTCTCAAATACTCCAAATCATCACGGAAAATCTCCAAGTCCACAGCAAGCACCGAGGGCAGGGCAATTACCAGCGGGATCTTTGATAAAGCAGTGCGCACCGTGGCAATGAGCAACGACAGCAAATTCGCCGCCGCCGGGTACTTCGATGGTACTATCCGCGTGTGGAATCTTGATAATCGAGCTGCCGAACCGATGGTGATACCCGCGCATAGCGATATTGTGACAGAGATTGCTTTCTTACCGGACGGTAAGACACTTGCTTCGGTAAGTACAGATGGATCCTTGAGGTTGTGGGAGTATCGGACGCTCGATGCATCACAAGCTCCGCAGTCGCTTGCACTCTCGGTCAAGCTCACATCCCTCGCCGTGAGCCCCGACGGAAAATGGCTCGCCTTCGGATGCGAAGATGGCACCGCACGAATGCTTAATCTCAATAAACTCGGTGAAATGCCGACGGTGTTTCGCAGCGGTGAGAAAACCATCGAGTCGGTGAGCTTCAGCCCCGACGGCACGACCCTCGCCACCGGAGGACGAAGCGGTAAATTACAATTATGGAATATTCGCAAGCCGGATGCGAAGCCAACAGAATTATTAGGACATATCTCGGCAATTACGAAAGTGAAATTTAGTCCTGACGGTGCAACTCTTGCGACGTCAAGTCTTGATAAAACAATACGGATGTGGAATGTGCGCAAGCCGGATGAACAACCGATTGTCCTCCAGGGC
>Ga0075156_10002320_pt1 | contig 10547 bp, 10 predicted proteins | sample JI81AbrownDNA_FD_70966 | JGI IMG/M metagenome (GOLD analysis project Ga0075156, IMG submission 70966) | Wastewater effluent complex algal communities from Wisconsin, to seasonally profile nutrient transformation and Carbon sequestration -... | ecosystem: Engineered > WWTP > Effluent > Algae...
TACAAGCAAACAACCATATACCGCTATGTAGATTGAATAAGAAAAAGATAGTCTATCCACACTCGGATAAAAAATATGTTGCAATAAGAAACTTAAGGATGCAATAAATACAACACCGGCAAATCGAGGAAAACGATTCCAATTTTTCATCGCATTGAACACAATGTATTTATCTCTTTGGATTCCTCCCAACTGAGACATTCTTCGCCTGTATGTATTTAGTAAGTATTTCATAGTAAGACTTTTGCGCTAACATTATGCGATAAGTCTCAAAGTAAAACGGCGTTTTTTGCAGTCATTAATTTTTTTTGAATTACGATTCCGGGATTACCGAGTGCTTTTTTAAATTGCTTCTCTGAAAAGTTCGCTACGATTTCATAGCATTGCTTATAGAAGGCTTCTTGGTCTTCTAGATATCCCTTCCATACCTCGCGAGTGAATTCATGAGTGAGAAATTGTTTTCGTTTACGAGAAGAGCTTTGTCCTTCTGGACTTAAGAAACTCAACTGGTCGGAAATTTCCATTGGTGTAAATTTTAATTGAAGTAAAGCTTCTTCCATGAGTGCCATCTCTACATAGGAAATATAATCCGACAACTGATCCCAGAATTCGAATCCTGCACTTCCATAATTACTCAGGCAGTGAAAACTTGTGCATACGGAGCTACGTGATTTCCAGATTCCACAATTATTTCTTTTGCGATCGTAATAAGGACAAAGCCAATCTTCTCTATTTCCAAACTCATTGTCTTTTCGTTTTGCAAATTTAATCTGGTGGGGCATGGGTGCGACAATTCCAATCGGTAATGCGTATTCTCTATTCTTAATCTTTGCCCTTATTCGCTCCAATACTTCTTTAGGCGTAGTAGGGGTTAATAGGATTTGTCCGATGAGGTAGTTTGTTTGAAAAGGATGAAAGGTGCAACATTTTAAATGAGCTTGGTAGTTTCTATGGTCTGGACTTTTTCCGTTACTGAGTGCACAGTTATCGCAAGTGGCTTTTTTTTCTTTTATCGCAAAATCTAGAATAGCCTCAGGAAATAGTTTATGATAGATAGAAGGAAGTATATTTCTAATCAATAGCTATTGCCTCTGCTGCAATCCAAGAAGTTGTCCATGCATTTTGGAAATTAAATCCGCCTGTGATTCCATCTATATCAATCACTTCTCCGGCAAAATACATACCGGAAATGATTCTACTTTCCATTGTTCTAAAATCGATTTCTTTTCTATTGACTCCACCACAAGTCACGAACTCTTCTTTGAAAATAGATTTACCGTCTACTTCGTATATACTGCTACATATTTCTTCTCTTAGTCGATTTAGTTCTGCATTGGAAATTTCAGACCATCTTTTCTCAAGAGAGATATTTGCATTTCTTAAAAAGGATTCCCAGAGTCTAGACGCCAATCCAAATTGGGAATTCGCTGAAATCTTTTTAGCAGGGGATTCCTGTTTAATAGCAGTTATCTGGGATAGGAATTCTTCTCCTGTCACTTGACCTAACCAATTTACTTTTACTTTTGCTTTGTATTCACAATCTGCAAAGCTTTTCGCTTCCCAGGCAGAGAGTCTTAATACTGCAGGACCACTGAGTCCCCAGTGGGTAATTAGGATTGGTCCCTGTTGTGGTTTTCCTTTTGGTAGTAGGCGAATTTCTCCATTGGGAACAGATAGTCCCGGTAGATCTTTGATTCTTGAATCAGGTATATGCAGAGTAAATAAGGATGGAACTGGTTTTTCGATTGTATGTCCGAGGGAATCGAGCCATCCCCATACTTTTCTGTTAGAGCCTGTGGCTACGAGTAATTTGTCGAAGTTTTGTTTTTGTTCTAGTGAATCAACCAGGCAAAATTTATTTTCTTTTTTTGTGTTATCAACGTAGATTGCAGTGATTGGATTCTCTAGACGAATTTCCACTCCTGCCTCGATTGCCTCTCTTGTGAGACAGTCAATGATTGTAGAAGAAGTATTGGTAACAGGAAACATTCTTCCATCTGCTTCTGCTTTTAATTTAACGCCATGAGTTTCAAACCATCGAACTGTATCTTTTGGTTGAAAACGTTCGAAGGCTGCTCTTAGTTCTTTAGAGCCTCGCGGATACTTCTCGGAAAGCGCAACAGGGTCGTATAAGTTGTGGGTAACATTGCATCTACCACCACCGGAAATTTTTACCTTAGCAAGTGGCTCATTTCCTTTCTCTAATAAAACAATATTGGCCTTTCCCTTCATTTGCTTGGCTATTTGGATTGCGCCAAAATATCCAGCAGCCCCTCCGCCTAAGATTCCAATTTGTTTCATCTATTCCATGAACGGTCTTGTTACTCCTATGTCAAGTTAAGAGAGGCAATATGTATCAACTAGTAGAAATTGCGGTGAGTGTAAGTATTAAGAACGAGTAGCAGAATCGAAGGCTGAGAAATATCATGTTTTTTAAAAATTATAATTTCTGGTAAAAAAGGGGGGTTTTTATATTTAAGCTATTAGTATGATAGTAATGACGAAAAATTCAATTGATAAAATGACGAGTCTTCGTAATTTTTGGCAAGAAAATCGTTTCCAACTAGGGATTCCCTTGATCGATATTCAGCATCTGTGGTTACTCTATATTATTACAAATTTAGAAGCATCTCTTTCTAACGCTGAGAGTTTAAGCGAGACCCTGAAAGATTCAATTGTAGGAATCATTGATTATATAACAGAGCATTTTAGCTTAGAAGAAGAAATCCTAAAAGAATTTAAGTATCCCGGATTCGAAGAGCATGTAAAGCACCATAGACAGTTCGTGGAAACACTCCAAGATAAGCATGACCTAGCGAATACAAATGAATTAGCCGCTCTAGGTCTTTTGAATATGCTTCAGAAATGGTTATTTCAGCATATTTTAAAAGATGATAGGATGTATGTAGAATTTTTCAAAAGAAATTCAATTGATGTAAAACCATTCTGTCAGGAAATTCTAATTAAGAAAAAATACAATATCACCAAGAAGCAAGGAGATGTGTATAAAGAAATTTGTAACTTTAGACAATCAGAAATTGAAGAAGTCATTAGTGAGAATATGGTGGAAGACATTCTGCATATTTGGAAGTCTCACAATCTATCGCTTAATCTCCCCGTAATCGACTTACAACATATCTGGCTGCTCAAGATGGTAATCCAATTAGATAAAGCTGTTAAGACTATGGGAACGACGAAGAAGGGCGAGGTGTTTAACCAAGTTATCGAAGAAGCAGTTGATTATACAGTTAAACATTTTACTCTCGAAGAGCGAATCATGAAAGAGTTTCGCTATCCAGAAATTCTAAATCATTTTCATCAACATGAATCCTTTGTTGGTTTTATCAAGCAAAGAAGAAAAGAAAATGAATCAGGCGATAGTATGGCAGCATTTCACTTAACGCAAGATCTAAAGACATGGCTTCTATCGCATATCGCACATGAAGATAAAAAACTAGCCTTGTTTCTGAAAGATAAAATGAAAGATGTAAATGAATTTACCCGACATCTTCAACACAAAGGGGAAATAGCAATAGACCCCGGACAAAGGAACTTCTACAAGAAAATCACAAGAGAGTAGTTACAATATATTCCACTCTGTGCAGTATTTTCTGAATAGAGCAAAGCCGGAGAGGTCAACAGGCGTTATCCGGTAGTGTAATTCTTTTTTTAAATATAAATTTAACATATCGAGTGTAAATCTTTTTTCAGAAGAGATAATTTCCTCTAGATGTGAAATCCCATATTCAAGTGAATCTAGAAAAAAAGAATCCGGGTAGGTTTTCGTTTTAGGAAATGCCCAAAAGGCAAATACAAACGATAGGTTTGTTTCTCTGTGCCACCACTCTGCAAGATCAAATACTTCGTAGACAGAAGAATCCCAGGTAGCAAGAAGTGCATTATCCCCAAAGAGTAAATGGGAGTTATGCGTGTTCTGAATACTTTCTAAAATGATACTTGGATTTGTGGGGATAACTTCAATTAGCTTTCCAGTTTGTTTTTTGAGTAGTGTTTGTAAGAGAGCAACGCTACTGCGAGACCCCGCATCGGTATAGATTTTTTCTGGAGGGAAAGAATCTTTCTTATTTTTGAAAAACAAAATAGAACGCACTTTGTCTTTTGCACATACTCCGCAAGCAGTTGAATAGGCTAATACCGATTCGTTTCGAATGCACTCTACAGAGGAAATAAGTGCCGTGTCGAGTTCACCTTTTAGTAACAAATCTTTTAATACTGAAGGATTTTCAAATACTAATTCATGTGATCCACTCTTTTCAAATCCGTAAGTAAGCGGTCTCGCGTTTAGATGCTTTACAATTCCTATTTTCATGTTTCTACAACGATTACAGGCTATAGAATTTAGGGAATAAAATTTTTCTAGCATTGCGTAAGTATTTATTTTGTCGCGATATATTTGATATATGGAAAACCTATCCGCTTTGTAACGTTTTGTAAAATAACAAGTTATATTTTTCTTGACTCGCATCTTTGCATATATATGCTGATTGTATGAGAACTACCATTGAAATGCCCGAAAACCTACGAAAGAAATGTATTCACGTCGCTTTAGAACGAAATCTAAGCGGATTCTCGGAAATAGTCGTGGAGGCACTCGAGACTTATTTTAGAGTAAATGAAACTAAGCGCAAAGTCATTATCTCCGAACTTCGAGGCTCATTGACAAAACAAGAAGCAACATTTTATCGTTCTGAAATTCAAAAATCGAGGAAAAATTGGAAACAAAAGTAGTATTGGATACAGGCGTTATTTTTGATTTTTTTATAGACGGTATTTATGCGGATACTATTGATAAACTTCTAAAAGCAAATCACGCTGTTATATCCTCAATTACAGTATTTGAACTTTTTAATGGAGTCACAATTAAAAAGCATATACAGGACAGGAAAAGCTTCGTTAGCCTCTGTGATGTGTATTCTTTAACTTCTGAAATTGCACTCCAAGCATCTAATCTTTATACTCATTTAAGGAAAGCAGGTAAGACAATTCAAAATGAAGATATATTAATTGCTGCAACGGCAATGTATTATAACCTTCCAATCCTTACCGATAATCAAAAACATTTCTCTTTGATAAAAAACGTAAAGTTACTGTAACCAAACTCTTTTCCTTTCTCGTGTTATATTCCTGCTTTTTCCCATTGAAAAATGAGAATTTTCATTTTATTTTGTTAATATGAAAGCTGTATCAGACTAGCAGGCAGAGTCGCAATTCCTATTAAAAAGAAAAAGGAATGTATTTAGTGCAGTCAGGGTGGATTGGCTAGACAGACATTCACAAAGCTCTTCAAAAGATAAAATCAGATAGAGCAAAGGAAATCATCTAAAACGCATAATGGATATTATCTTTACTTCGAAGTTTATGAATTTATGGCGAGCATGTTGTTCTTCTTTTATGAATAAGAAGCCATCCGTTTTTGCTTTAAGCTTTTAATTTGTGGAATTAGAATGGGAGCGAATTTTCGAGAAGAGAGATGCAATTTACTAGAAAGAAAACCAGGCTTTCCGTTACTTCCTTTCGGAAACCGCTTCAATCTCTTTCGCTTGTTTTGAAAAAAATTAAGTATTGATATAGTTTGTTCCGATTTTATCTTTACAGTATTTAGAGAAATTTTCAAACATTCGGTTATCAATTTTTTTCTTTGGGAGGTAAAAAAAACCTCCTTTTAAAAAAATAAATAAAAAATTGTCATATTCATTAATTAAAAAAATTTCATTAAAGCTCTTAATCGTAATGAACTTAGGACCTTTTTCTATAATTGAATCACCTTCACAAATAAATCTATATTTACCTGGTAATTGTCTTAACATAGTCTTTTTGCCAAAAAAAGTCATTATTTTTATAATTATAAAAATAATTAAGGAGAGAATTGTAAGAACATAAAACCAAAATAAAAACCAGTCAAATGTAATCTTACTAAAATTACCTTCTAGCAATTCAGAAAAGAAACCAATTGGAATTACTATATAAGGAACTAAATAAAAATAAAACGGAAAAGTAATTTTTGATGTTAGGGAAATTATTTCTACTGTATCATTATCATCAATTTCAAAATCGAAAGTAAATATCTCATTTTCGTTGTTCATAATTTTTCTCATTCATAATTAGATAGTGATATTTCTATTCTCTTTAGAAAATTCTACACCAATTAAATAAATTGGAAATTGATTATCTGGGGGATAAATATTTTTTTCTTTGATTAAATCAATATCTCTCTTTAGCGAACTAGAATGTTCAGTTGGATTTCCGTTATACGGCTTTGGAGGAGCTGGATGTCTTCTTCTTTCGGGAGACTTTGTTTCCCTTTTGAAATTTAGATGCTCGTAAATTCCAGGCATCTATTTTCTCTTTTTAGAGTTTCTATTTCTAGATTTTTCATTTAACAAAGAGTTATCGATGTCTTTATCCTCTAAGAATTCACGACCCTGTAAAATCATATCTTTAATCGCACGCCTGATAATTCGTTCAATATCAGCATGACTCATTTGCTTAAAATAGGGAGCAATTAGCTGTATTTCTTTTTTAAAATTCCGTCTAACACCTCTTAGCTTCATTTCCAATAATTTTTTAATTTGGTTATTATCGGGGAGATTAAATTCTAACACCTCTTCAAATCTTCGCCATACCGCACTATCAAGAGTAGCCTCATGATTTGTTGCTGCGATTAGAATGCTATTTCCCTTATAATTATCAAACATTTGAAGGAGTGCATTCACTACTCGTTTGATTTCTCCATGCTCGGAAGTATCTGACCTTTCTCGCCCCAAAGCATCGAACTCATCAAATAAAACAACCATACGATTTTTATGTATATAATCAAAAACCTTTCTTAGATTAGCAGAGGTCTCTCCTAAAAAGGAAGATACAATCGAATCAATGCGGATAACGACAAATGGTAATTCTAATTCAAATGCAATTGCCTCTGCTGTGATTGTCTTTCCGCACCCAGGCGGACCGTAAAATAAAATTTTATCAATTGGTTTTAATCCATAGGATTTTAGAACTTCAGACTTTCTATTCTCTAAAAGAATTCTTTCCACATCGGAAATAGTTTCCTCTGTTAAGACTATATCGGTCAAAGAACGAGTAGCCGTTTGCACAGTCAAAAGCGGAAGATTTCTTTCTTTATCCAATGGAATTTCTTCTTTTAGAATTTGAAAAGGCATTACCTTCGAAACCTTTCCATATAAAATTTCCTCTAAATCATTTGCGAGTAGATGGTGTTGTTTTTCTCTTTCTTCTTGAATTATTTCTTCGGCGACTTTCTGAAAAGAATCTTTATCTCCCAATTTAGCCGATTGAAAAATTTGTCTTAAATGTTTTGAACTAGCCATCTTTCATTCTCCTGCTGTATTATATATACTTCGACCGTTTTGTTTTTCTTTTTCTCTGAAATTCTCATGCTAATTCTTTTCCCCCTCCATCTCCTTCACAATCCTCACAGTTTCCACACTCACCGTGCAAACACGTTTCAGCAAATCAATCACATGCTCTTTATAATCAGCAAATTTATATGTATTAAACTTTTCAGCAATAGTAGGATCAGAGGGTTTCTTTTCTTTGTATTGGTCTAGAATCCATTCGAGTGCAGAGCGGTTACCTAGTTTATACTCCCAAGCTTCTTTGGGAATTTCACTAATAGTTGTATTTTCATCAATAACAATAACGCCAGCATCTCTGTCCGCTTTTAATTTTGCGTTCGGTTCTTCCTTTTTCTCTTTTCCTTTTACGATTTCAACTTTCAACTTATAAGGCTTCGCGGTTTCGTATTCGAGGTGAATCTCCATTAGCTCCTTACCCCAATCTCTCCACTTAGCAAAGTCTTTGTAAAATGGAATCCGTGGGAATTCTCGTTTTAAATTTAATTCATATTTTTTGCGATACGCGGGATTGTGGAGGACTGCGTAGACGTAATGGAAAATATCGATCTTTTCGATATTCCGTAGGGAACGGTCGCGACCGTTCCCTACGCCAATACCGGCGGATTTTTTTTCATAATGCTTGGCAAATTGTTCTAATCCCCAATCGGTGATATTGTCGTGACGATTACCTTCGGAATCGTAGGTGTAGAGAGGAAGACATTGAGTATTTCCATTCCCGAATTTCAATAAAGCAAAGTCAAATGTAATATTTGCTGCCAAGGTTGCAAAATTATCGTTACCAACATTTACAGTAATAGATTTATTTTGATTGTGACCGAAAATAATTGGTATTTGATACTGCATTTCATTTAACTCTTTCGCATAATAAAGATTATCTTTTATAAAAGGACGATATAAACTTTTAATAACATTTTTATTGTCAAAAGCATATTTTTTTCCTTTTATTAAATCATTCCTGACCGCCCGACTCCACTTAAATGAATAGTCGAGAGAGTTTTTTATATCTTTTTTGTCTATTTTCCCATATAGTTTTTGGACATCCTTATTATAAAGATTCACAAGAAATTTAATTTTTTCAGAAAGAATTGACTCATCAAAATCTCTAACCCATTCATCTCTGGCAGTAATAATACCATTCGAAAACAATTCAAAAATTGCTTTTTTACTTTTACCAGATTTTACTTCTTTGTTTGCAATAGGTAATAGCGTCTCAAAGTCATTATCCGCAATATTAATCCAATTATTATTTTTATCTGGTGTAATATGTTCAAAAGGAATTTCGTGAAACTTATGACTGTGCAAATACATAATTTTTTCATCTCGTGTTGCCCGAATGTCGCAGGGATGAATATAATTAATTCTACATTTATTTTTATTTCCCTTTACTCTTACGAGAAAACAAATTGCAATTCCAACAGCAGCCGAAACTCCAAAGATAGTATGTTTTTCATTTAAGAAAATTCCATCCTTTCCTGACAGTTCTCTAATATCGCCACCTAAATCAATAACGTATGCAAAATTAAATTCATCCTGAATGCATTTCCTAAATCCATCAAATGTCCTAGCGTTTATGAATGACCTATTGGTAATAAACGCAATCACTCCATTTTCATCAATCCTGTCCATTGCCCAGCGATAGAAACGAGAATACATATCATAAAGCTTTGTCTTTTGCGCCGTGCTCTGTTTTATATAAGTTTCTTTGATTCGTTCATCTATGATTTTATATTCACGATTCTTATTATTATCATTTTCGTTATGTTGGTTAGCGTTATAGGGCGGATTACCCAATACGACGGAAATCTTTTTCTTGTTTTGTTTCTTGATGCGCTCTGCGTTTTCGGCACTGACGCTAAAGAGGGATGCCTGACCTTTTCGCGCAAAACCCATATTATCCAGAGTATCGACTAAGCAGAGATTCGTAAACTCGCTGTAAGCCCCCATCTTTTGAGTGAAGGTAAATTCAATGTTTAGATTGGCGATATAATAGGGGAGAATCGCAAGCTCGTTGGCGTGAATTTCATTTTTGTATTTGTATTCAAGCTTGTCTTTTTTGATATAATCAATCAAATCACAGACAAACGTTCCGGTTCCAGTGGCTACATCTAATATCTCCACACCTTCGTCGTGAAGGTATTTATTAAAATGCTCATACAATAAATGATCAATTCCAGTAATCATAAAACGCACAATTTCATTTGGAGTATATACAACACCCAAACGATCTGCCGCTTTTGGATTGTAAGATTTATAAAACGTTTCATAAATTACTTTTAAGAATCTTTGTTTTTCGTGATGGTCAGCAATACCAGAAGCATTTGCTTTGATCGTTTGGTAGTAGTGTTTAATCGACTCCAGTGTCGCACGACGCACAGTTCCAGTAAAGAAAGTCGCGAGCACATTTTCTAATTCTTTGGCGATATTATTTTCTCTATGAAATTGCACTTCATCAAAGATAGTATTGAAAATATCCGCCGTCAAGATATGTTGAATCATCATCTCTTTTACATCTTCAGTCGTTATATCAGGATTGATACTATCTTTTAGAATTTCTAAAAATGCATTACGAGCTTTTATATAATTTTTATTGTCTCGTTCTTGTTCCGCTATGAGCTTACGCAGAGTTTCCGTTACATTCGGAATGTCTAGTTTGAAATGTTCAATTGCGTCTCTAAATTTATGAACTTCTTCTCTTTCATAATTTACAAATTGTTTGATAACCTTATCTAGATTATCCGCATCTGCCATTTTTATTTCTAGAACTTTTTGTCCATTCTGATAGAGAATAGCAGTCTGACTGTCTTCAAATAAAATATTATCTTTCGGATAACCCTTGTTAAACTTCTTTTTGACTTCTTCTTTTAGATCGTCATCTTCATCTTTACTTTCCCAATAACCAATATCCTGACGAAGCGCATCTTTCAAAGTTCCATCAGGTGTAACATTTTTTCCTTTTGTTCCCGGAATAGAAACCTCTGGCACAACCATCAGCCCCTTTGATCGTGCATATTCATTGAGCAAAATATAAAACGCTGTTCGTATCGCCGTTTCCTTTTTGGTTCCCCCAAATTGGATAACTTTTTCTAGTTCATCATAATAATGCCTGATTACGGGTAATGTCATTTTGCTTCCTTATGTAGATTAAGT
>Ga0075156_10002321_pt1 | contig 10547 bp, 6 predicted proteins | sample JI81AbrownDNA_FD_70966 | JGI IMG/M metagenome (GOLD analysis project Ga0075156, IMG submission 70966) | Wastewater effluent complex algal communities from Wisconsin, to seasonally profile nutrient transformation and Carbon sequestration -... | ecosystem: Engineered > WWTP > Effluent > Algae...
TGCTACACACCCAGATATGCAAAGTCCAATTGGTGGCATCATGTCAATTGTACATGGAGCTGTGTATTAAAAATGAGATAGAAATCAATACAAAATCCTTCTCTAGCAAGGCAGAAAAAACGGTAGGCGTTAATCACCTGGTGGGACAGGTGCTGTGGACTAGAGCCTTTTCGGAACAACAAGGGCATCTAGTAGACAAGAAAAGCCTTTACCAATAAAATAAAAGTGCCATATTACCAAGGAGAACATAAAGAGTTCTTGAATTAAAGGACTTGACACACTGATATCCACTATTTTTATAGATGATATGGTGGAGTATGCAAAGTTACAGTGGAATATTGTTCCACAAACAAGATGATCACAGTTTTTGAACTAAGGCTCTGCAAAGCAGACTATTCCAAGAATACAGGAGCATGCCGTTGAACAATGTGCCCCAAACCACACTGATAATTCTGGATCCCAGGAGTGTGTTAATAAAAACATCAAAATACAACAACGACATTGACACAACAATAGGGGTTGTCAAAGTTGGATGAAAAATTATCTAACGTCAAACTTTTTGCTTTGCAAAATTAGGCTAATTTTGCAGCTAAAATCTGATTGGTCAAAACACAAAAAAAGCTATAACAAAACAGTAACTTCTAGGATATACGTTTTTGGTTTTCTTCAAAGATAATTTGTTTTTCACATGAGCTGCACATGGACCATACGTGTAAACCGTGCTCGAAGTGTCCAAAAGTAAATGATTAACGTTATTCTAAATGAACAACAACAATAAACTTGTATTTTAATCCTATAACGTTATTCTAAATTCTAAATGATTGTGCTGACATTCATCTACTAAGGTAAAGCATTAGTAAGGTACAAGTGATTGCTAAAAGCTCTAGATTAGAACGCTGAGTGTTGAGAGTGATTTGGCTCTGTTGGTCCTTGATGCCGCACCACTTGTCTTGCTAGATCTACATTCCCACTCTTGGACAGATGCACCCTGGTGCTAGGACATGTTGAGAGATAAGCGTTACTTTTTGTTCATATGATTTTGTCTAACAAAGTTGCTTGGCATTTGGGGGTGGATTCGTTTGCTTGTAACAAAGATAACTTTTTGATATTATTATGAATTTGGGGGTAGTCAAATTTGGGCTACTTCGATTGGCTAAGCTGGAAGTTATCAATCTTTGCCTAATTTTGGCAAAAAAAGTCGACGTTAGATAATTTTTCATCCAACTTTGACAAACCCTAATATAAGTCTAGTTACCAGAATGTGATGTACGCCCCCGCAATATACTGAAAATCAGGATATAGAAAACTGCGACATACTGGAAACTGACTGTACTCACTTGTTCATCCAGCCATACTTCGTCCAAATACCGTTTTCAGTCGATCATTACCAAGCAAGAGATGAATGAGTATCTCAAAAGCAAAAATGAAAGCATCTTGAATACATCGAATCCATGATGGAATGTAAATGATTTGATGAACAATGATTTGATGAACAATGAAACTTTTGATAATGCTAGCATTGAAAGCAGTGATGTCGAAACTGAAGCAGCGCAAATCAATGCTGATTAAAGAGCTGGATTTGATGATCTTTATGAACAAATGCTTGCCTTTGGAGATCAAACGGGTGAGAAATATGAAAATGTAATATCAAGCTCTTCAGCGTTTCAATGACATTTACGTGATCTGACAATGGAGGTCAAGTGACAAAAGGTTGCCAAATTCGGCAAAGTTCATTGCATGATGCATTTATAAGTAATAATTAAATTGAAAACTACTAATATCTAAAATTTCATTTAAGATGACAACGTTATGTCTAATAATCACAGCCATATGCGTGCGTACATGCGTAGTATGGTAATCCCATATTTTCCAGGAATTCTGTGGCAACTTAATAAGGAAGCGTACTTAAAAGAAGTGTATTTAACTGACAGTACTTTTCTTTGGCACTTTTCTTGGATAACTGATAGAAACAACATTTCAATTATTGATTTATTGCAAGTCAAGAGTTATAAAAGCTCGCTACTAATTCCATGAGGCAGTAAAATTCAATCTTAAAGGGAATAGATGGAGCGATTTAAATTGAGTTTAGGATAAAGGATTTGATTGGCATAATAATATTAGGGTTGTCAATTTACCCTCACATGTCTTTTTTTGTTCAAGATGAAATCTGATTGGCCAATTCTCTAAAATCAATTCACTTCAAGCTTTTTTCACCCAAATCTTGAATGGACCAGTCAAAATGTCTAAAAGCAGACAAGAGCTTAGAAATAACTGAAGTTGCAGAGTGCAAGAACTTGATCCACCCAAGCTGCGCAAGAAGTTAATGGCAACATTTGGTGAGGATAAGTGGGAGGGACCATTGTATTGTGGAAAGCCCTGCTTCAAGCACCAAAAATTCAATTGATGCCGCTGCAAGTAAAACCAAAGGAAGAGTTCCAAGGCACAATGATGGACCGAATACTGAAATCAATTCCATGGCAGTCATGATTGATTGGTTTACAACCAGTGACAACTACAATCGATGGTGCAGGGGAGATAAACATAATGGTTCTCCAAAATTGGTCATTTCAAATCAACTGTCACAACTGATTAAAGAAAAGGAAATTACTTTCGAGAGAAGAGGGAAGGATATCCACAACAAGGTAAACTGCCTGGAGCAACAGTTTAGGACCACAACAGATTGGCTGAATCAGACAAGGGTTGGTGTAACTTGTGAGGATAGCATTAGAGCAGCTGTAAAGCAAAGATGCCCACATTTTTATGAGCTCGCGATGTGATGGGTGATAGACCCAGCACAACACTTTGTCCACCACATCTCGGATGCCAATGATGACAGAACACAAGAAGCTGACAGTGAAAATGTTAGCTATCACAGAGGCCTCTTCCATTGTACAGAAATCATCACACATGAAATCGAACACCAAAGGAGTACTGTATTTGAAGGAAAAACAGAAATCTACTTCTAACAGCTTATCATCTGAATTAGCAGAGCTTTTGCTGCTGAAGCAAAAGCAATTGGCAGATGACAAGCAGTACAAAATTATGGAACTGTGTATTGAAGAAAGGAAAATCGGAAAGCTAGAATAAAATCGACAATCAAAATGGAGAAACTTAAACCTGAAACTGATGGGAGAATTTGAATGTTGAAAAGGAGCACTTGAATTTTGAAAAAGAACGACTTAAGTTTAAAGTGGATAAATTAGACCAAATTTCCCAACTCCTAAAGGAAGGAATACCAAAAGAGGATATAGATGGTGTATTACCCATATTAAATGATCAAACTAGCATTTTAATCTAATCTCTACCTTAGCATATTTCCACTATATAGGCAAATAATTGACTGCATCTTTTACCAGCATCACTAGGATGATCTAATTCTTCCTTCTTCCTCTAACTCCAAGTTATTGTCATCCAGCCAATCTCATGATCAATCAAAAGCTTGTGCAAGATGCATGCACACATTGTCATTCAGAGAATGACATTTAAGTCATGCTTACTTCAAATAACTGTTTTATGTGAACCAAAGCAAAAACACATATCACAATGACTTCAAAACAGCCTTAGCTGCTACAGAATCATCGATTTCACCTTCAAAGTTGTCTACTTCATCAAGGCAAAAGCAAACATAAGCCTTAATGGCAAGGCGCTTTGTTACAGCATCGAAATCTTTTAACAAATTTGCTCTTTTTGAGAATCTACTAGGTAGTCATTTTGGGGTGGTCAATCTTGTAGCGAGCCAATTGGCTTATCGGACGTTTACAAAAAATTAGAACAAGAAATCTAAAAAAATCTGGCGTACAAGAGTAAATTGACAACCCTTATTATGCAAATGTGTTTAAGTATGTCCAAAATCGACAAAAATTGAATACAAGCTGATGTTATACCTTAAATGGTAATTCATTTGATCATCCACTTGAGGAACCAACCAGAGAAGAATGAAAAGCTTCGGAGTATCATAGAGGCAGAAAAAGTCAGATAAAATGTATATTGTGGGGCTTGACTATTTGTAAATGAAATCAAAGCTGTTTTCCTGATTCTGTGTACTCTCTTCTGCTTCGCAGACAAACATCGGTAATGTACTATTTTTCAAGGGACGGTCAGCTTCATAGATGTGGAATGAGGTTCTAAATGATCGAAAATATGTCAAATAGTATCAAAGCTATCCATCATCTAGCAGCTAAGACAATACAATTTGAAATTACTGCTAACCCAAAGCTGGATTTCATCAAGATAGAATAAGAAGTCAGGGTTATATACAACGAATTAAATGTAGAGAGGGCACTAGCTATATTAGACGATCATAAAATATAAGTATGGTAAAAGAAGATAATACATGATTAAGAACAACACCTAACCATGGTCGAGACTTGGATCAGCTTATGCGTATGTAGCACTTAGAAAAAGTAAAATCAATCAACATGCTATCCTTCAATCTTGGGATTTTCTCTTTGACTTCTTGTCTTTCTTGTCCTTTTTGTCTTTATCTTTTTTGTTTTTGTTCTCTTTTTTCGGCGTTTCTTCATCCTCATCGTTTTCGTCAACCTGGGTTTCTTTTTTCTTTTTTTTAGATTTTTTGGACTTTTTTTCCTTGGGCTCTTCTTCTTTATCACCATCATCATCTGCTGGTTGAACAACATCTTCTGATAACTTGCGTTTCTTCTTGTCTTTTTTCTTTTTCTTCTTCTTTTCCTGCTCGTCACCGCTATCGTCATCAACTTCCATTTTGATGTCTTCAGTTGATTTTCCGGCAGCCAAATGCCTTGCGACCTCCTCCATAACATCAATGTTCTTCCTTGGCTGCGCGCCAGTTTCATAAAATTTAAGTCGTTCTTCTACTTGTTCACGTAATTTCTTTCCGTACTCGCGCGAGGGGTCGTCGGAGAAAGAGTCAATTCTGGTTGCAATGGAACACTTATTGGCGAGATATCTTGATATCCGCCCTTTGTTCTTGGTATCTGCACGTCCAATGAACGTTGAATGATAAATGAGGCCATACTTGGGAGTGTTGCCTTTGGTTTTAAGAGCTCGGAAGAGAGCTTTTTCTGCACCTAATATTTGGACGGTCGAAGCAGGCGCCTTGGCCAAATTTGTTAATGATCCAGCCTGTGATGAAACCAAGAAAGTCGATTTAGACGAGATGTGATAGAACAGCAAACTACAGTAAAGTCCAGTGGTGTGCTTACCTTGCTAATCAATCGAGCGGCGACAGAATCACCCAAAAGAGTGCTCAAGTTTGGTGCCACAACACCCATCTTCTCACTTAGGTACAACGTTAGCTGCTTGCGGTATTCAGCCATCTTTATCATGCGTTGGGTAAAGTTAACAATATTAACCATATCCACCGGGGAACAGTCCATTCCCATACTAGTCTTGGAAGCCGCGACGATGGCTTGAGCAAGTTCTTCGTCACCTACGATTTCAATTAAGCCAGGCAACTTGTCCTGAAGTTCTCCGTTAGATTCTTCCATCTTCTTTTCGTCGTCGACATCATCATCATCAGCAACAGTTCTTTTCAGAGTTGTCAAAGAACTTTTATCTTGTACGAAAGCAGCTGCTCGCGCAAACATGTAATTATCTTTTACAAGATCTTTGAGTTCAGGAAAGTGCCAGGAATACCATTCGCGAATACGCATAGAAAATGTGTTCAAATCTTTGTCCATCTGATCTAAAAGTGCAATGCTTTGTATAATCATGTTGTCAGATCTGGCTGGATTAAACTTGACCTTGGAACGCGAGTAAGAGTGTCCCAAACCCAACTGTGCCTGCTCGGCTGCACCATTTTCCAAACCCTTGATAAAATGGGTCAAGTGCAAGCGAACTCCTCTTAGAATTTCCTTAACAGTATCGTCGGATCTACAGGAGAATTTCTTGATACCTGCCATACCTTCGGCGATCGCAGTAGCCAAACCAGAGTCTATAATTCCCAAAGATATTTTCTTGCCATCAATACCACTAAGATTCATCTCTAAGAAAGATTTCAGCGTCGATGTCATGGCACGCTCACTCACGGCATTGATGTTTTCCAAGGCTTCTACAGCGTTGTCGAAAGGCTGGAAAGCTTTGAGATGAACTGCTTTCATGAAAAGAGGCCGATTACATACGGTGTTCATAGATCCCTCCAGAAGTGATCCAATCTCATCAAAGGCCACCACATCAAATAACGCATATCCCGCGGCCGATTCGTGCAGCACGAGAAAAGCTTGTGTGCTACTCGTCATGGTTGCTGATTGTGGAGAGAATGAAATTTCACAAATTTATTATCCTTTCTCTCAAGCTTGCTCCACACACAACCTTTAAGAGCTAGACGTTATTCTTTTTCTAACGATGGTAAGGAATGCAAGCTCTGAAGTTCGTGCTACAGATTGCTGCCCGGATGAAGTCAACAATTTGATAGCGATGATTCTCAATACAAGCCAAGTGTGAAATGGAGATGTTATGGGTATAAATTCTTGTTACACCCGTCTCATAACCTAAATCATCAAGATCGTAGCACTGCCTTTTTCACAAGTTTTGTCGCGAATATTCAAAAGATATTTACATACAATTATTAATTATTCCTCACCAAATTTATATTGGAAAAAGTTCGGATTAATCATCATATCAGGGAATTCAAAAACTATTCTGGAAAAGTAGATAGATCCAATTAAAAAAACTAGAAAGTCGGGCGAAGAAAAGCAGAGTCATCAATCAAATTTTATAAATATATCTGAACTAGAGATTGATTAAAACTAAAGTCCAAAAGTATCAACCCAGAGATTCGTAAACCGTCTATCTTTATGACAATAATCTCCGTAATATGTAATCATACGATTGCCTTTTCATCTGTATATGCATTACCTATTGGGGATTTCAGCACATTCCGTATACTTGACTTTGATTATTTTGTGTCACCTTACTTTCAACCAAAAACTCCAAAAATTCCTTAACATATCATTTTCTTGTTCTTGGATTTTAAGCGATTGTCAACTGTTAAACCACTTCTGTACCCCATATGATGGCGTTCCTGAATCTTTGTTTACACAAGGGCAAATCTTAGTATCAAGATTTCGAGTAAGTCAATAGCCATGGGGCTCCACTATTGTCAACTTACTTGGCTCAAAGGTTTTTTCTGAATTTTTTTTTACAGAAGGGAAAATCTTAGTATCAAGATTTCGAGTAAGTCAATAGCCATGGAGCTCCACTATTGTCAACTTACTTGGTTCAAAGATTTTTGGTTGTCTATACATATCTCCATTAAAAAATACAATCGTTTTAGTTTCCATAATTCAAGACATCAATCTGCCTAAATTCAGTTTCTTTTTGATGAATCTCCAGTCTCAAGTCTGTCTTTTAATAAAATTACAATTAGGTTTCTTTCTATTTTTAAGAAAGCAACTGATACACACGTATTGCTTTTTAAATCCTTTTTGGCGTTTTCCCCGATAGAATCCGAACGCATGCATTTCGATCGTACGTGTAATTTCCGTCTTACTCTTCAATACAGAATTAGACTAAATGTCTTCTACTGAAAAAAAACGAGTTGGTTTGTTATTGACAACAAGCGTGGAATGTACAGGTACTGTAGCTGGCATTCGACTTGACCAAACATGCCTGCCAGTTTCTCTTCGAATAACGGGTCTTCATTTCGAGTCGAACTTGTAATCGCTATCGAGCCGAACGATCCGGAGACTTTGAAGGAATCCATAGTCGGTAAGGTTTGAATCATTTCATTTGGGAAACTCGAATACAGTTGCATAAACCAATGTCAAAATGCGATGTGCAGTTTATCAAAGTCACAGTTAATCCCATCTTCACGCAAAGATGGGATAAATAACGTTTACTGAATGTTTCCTTACATGAAGAGACGATGAAGAAAATTAACAAGTTGAACATGCTATGCTTTTCATAAATTTGTGTGTTGATCTTATGTTGTTATCCTTTACTTTGTGTGCGGATACTCAATTTGTGATGGTTTGGCATATTTTCTGCATTTGCAGGATCGAGCTGCAAATAAGACATGAGTGATTTAGGAGGCGGCGGGGACGAGGATCTTAGTCATGTTTGCGAATTTGTGGTAGGACCATCACCTTGGAAGGGAAACAAAACCAGCGCAATTTGGAAATACTTTAGTCATTTGGATTTGGATATACACCCTGATCTCAAGACTTGGAGAGTGTGTATGGTATGCCGAAGAAAAGGCATTGACAAGTGTCTAAATTGCACCGAAAGCTCTAGCACTGGATGTTTGATTGAGCATTTACGGCGCCACCATCCAGAGGAATTTGACCATTTCCAGAAGGAGAGAGATGAAAAAATGAGAGCCAAGGCCAATGCTTCAAGCTTAAACACCCCGAACACTGGAAAGGATCGCGCTAGCCTTAAAAAGCGTAAACTCAGTGCAATCAAGGTAGAAGCGGAAGCAACAAAAATGCCAATAATTCACTTTGGAGATAATAGCGCTGAAAAGAGTAACGACCAAAAGCTCCAAGAAGAGCTTGATCGACTCATGAGACTTCAAAAGCTAGCTGAGGATCGCTTGGACACAATTTCTATAAAATTGGAGCATGGCAGATCTGCCATGTCTCCATTTGATGTGGCTTTGCTTCAAGATCGTAAAGAGTCTGCTGTAAAGAATGTGCAGTCAATTGGCAGAAAAGTCGACATTCTTTGTGACAGATTGAATGATGAATGAAAAAAGTCACTTCCCTACAATTTGTATGCATATGTGCAGTGAATATCAATCTTAAAATTTATATAGTGTGTCTATTATTAATTTTCACAAGAGTTTTAGCATCTATAGCAACAATAAGAAATTTGGCATATCCATCTAATAGCTTCTATGTTCCTTTTTGGGGTACTTGTAAAGGCACAGGAGTGGGAAGAGAAGAAAGAGTTCGCTGCATCTCGCGCACTTCGCCGTTTGCGAAACGGTAGGAAGAGAACATGCCAACATTTGGCAGTCCTGCGGCATATACTTGCAGGATTTGGAGAGTATCTGCATGAGACGTTATGACAACAATGTCCCGTGATCCTTCAGACCTGCCATTTAACTCTTTTCCCCGGTTCACAACATCGGAATCAATTCGTAGCATAGCATCTCCTGTTCGTTTGGAAACTTCAGCTACAGACTCCACGTCAAAACCTTTTTGTGTAGAGTCAAACATGTCTACAGGCCAAACATAGGCATAGGTAAAAAGATAATCTCCATCTAAACGACCAAAATATCGTTCCATCAGGCCATCATCCAACACAATATCCTGAACGATCTGTAGGTTCAGCTCTTGTATAATCTTTTGGTTTTCTTCTGTCTCCAAACCCTGCAGACATGCTTGTGCAGTTTCCTTGGCCCTTTTTGAGGTATCAGCGTATTAGGATTAACTAGCCAAACGATGTTTTCTCCATTTTATTACTGAAATTTGACTGACTCACCTTGCAAAAGGGCTGCTATAGAAGAATATCCTACGTCCCCTGTAACCTTGTTTTTGTATTAAATCGAGCAGCTGTGTTGCTGATTGGCGTCCCTGTTCCCATCCCAAAGAAGTCAAGCCATGTTTTGTCGAATTAGCAAGGCTACGAGCAGATGATATGATGCCTTGTAAGTTAGCAGTGCTCTGTCCGTGGCGTATTAAGAAAAAGTCATTTTGAAGTGGCGGAAGTCTTTGAGGCATTGGATGACTATTCTTTGTAGGGATAGGGTTTGTTGTGGCGCTCAAGGCTTGCTTCAACCACTTTTTGGAAGCCACTTTTTGTTGTTGTCTGTGAAGTAAAGGAAAGGCAGTCGACCTACAAAAGGAGTATCCTGTTCTAACTTGATGAGATAATATGCTTGCATAAACGAGAACCAGCAGCAGCTTTCTACCTCCTTGGAATAGCACAGTTGGCTCTTTCTTCATTTTCAGTAATGTAAAAAAAGAAGCATAAATAATGCAAAATCGGAATCGAAAATTCAAATGCTAGATGGTATTCGTACGTCACAAATAAACTCTTTTCGATCAAACAAAACCTTGATTGGCTTTGATTCTACCACAATGCGCTGCGTCAACACCGGTACAACCTTCTTCATGATTTTAATGGATTCTGTAATTTTTTACTTCTTTTTGTGATATTTTTTATTGTTGTCTTCACTCAAAGTACAGCATGCGGCAATTATTGGAGCCTGCTGGAAGAATCTTCGCCTGTCAAGGGCAATTCTCACAGTGCATGAATTAACAAAACTACGTGGACGCAGACATTCTTGGCAAATACTTCATTACATTAACTGTAGACAAACTCAAATTGTTAGATAACGTCGAGTTTTCGATTCTCATTATAGCTCATTAGCTCATTAGCGCTTAAAGAGAATGATACGGAGGCATGACAGCTGAGTCTTGCGTATTGAGTAGCTACGGATAAATTAAACATTTAATTCATCTGTTAATTTGTAATTGAGTACTGTAAGGAAAAATTAGTTCAATCTCCTCGCCACTGCCACCGACACCGATCCACGACCCAAGACTAAACTAGACTTTTCTTGTGAACTCCTTCACCTTGATCGAGTTAATAAAACTTTGTATTAATAGTTGAGGTAA
>Ga0075156_10002322_pt1 | contig 10541 bp, 11 predicted proteins | sample JI81AbrownDNA_FD_70966 | JGI IMG/M metagenome (GOLD analysis project Ga0075156, IMG submission 70966) | Wastewater effluent complex algal communities from Wisconsin, to seasonally profile nutrient transformation and Carbon sequestration -... | ecosystem: Engineered > WWTP > Effluent > Algae...
GCAGCGTCGTGGCGTGGAAGTGCGCCGCGAGGGTCGCGAGCTTGCAGTTGGCCACCTCGTCGCGCAGCAGCGCCTGGCGGGCAAGCGCAACCGTGTCGACCACCGGGAACCCCGGCCAATCGACGGACTGGGCCTGGCAGGCCCGCTTCAGGAACCCGACGTCGAATCCGGCGTTGTGCGCCACGAGGACGCTGCCCGCCGCGAACTCCAGGAACGGGCCGAGCACCTGGTGGACGCGGGGTGCGTCGGCGACCATCTGGTTGGTGATGCCGGTGAGCACGGCGATCAGCCCGGGGATGTGCGTCCCGGGATTGACGAGGGTCTGGAACTCACCCAGGATCTCGCCGCCCCGCACCTTGACCGCGCCGATCTCGGTGATGGCGTCGTCGCCCGACCCGCCCGTTGTCTCGAGGTCGACGACCACGAACGTGACGTCGACCAGGGGGACGCCGAGGTCGTCGAGGCTCGGCTGGAGCATGCGGTAGGCGGCGGTGGGGCTCATGTCGACGACGCTAGGACGCACCAGTGACAAAACCGGGTTCGACGGGGCAGCGCAAAAGTGTCAGCGCGCAAAAGTGTCAGCGCGCAAAAGTGTCAGCGCGCAAAAGTGTCAGTGGTGGTCTGGATGCTGGGGCCATGGAGACGTTGCGCGTGGATTGCGGCCGGTGCCAACTGCGAGGCCTGTGGTGTGAAGACTGTGTGGTGAGCGTCCTGCTCGGCCCTGACGTGGGGTCTGATCTCAGCTTCACGGCGGTGGAGCAGGTGGCGGTGGCCATCCTGGCCGAGTCGGGTCTGGTGCCGCCGCTGCGGCTCCTCCAGGGCGACGTGGCAGCGCGGGGTGTCCGCGGTGGGGTCACGAATGAGATTTCCACAGGTTGATCAGGGTGGTTTGGACGTCAGCTCAACGTGGCCTAAGATTTTCTCAGGGTCTTCTGCTTCTGCTCTCGTGCACCTGCAGAGTCCAGCCCTGGGTCGCACCGGCCCGTTTCCCATCGAAGGACACCTCGTGCACCAAGGATTCCGTCGCAGCGTGGGAGCCACGTGCGCCGCAGCGCTGCTCACCGCCTCTCTCGCAGTGGCCGGGCAGTGGTGGAGCGCCGATACCGCCAGCGCCGATCCGCAGGCGGTCGCCAAGGCGCAGGCCAAGCTCGATCGCATCGAGGAGGAGCGCGCCGCTCTGGACGCCGAGTACTCCGACTCTCAGGAGAACCTTGACGATGCCACGGCCGAACTGAAGGTCGTCAACGCCGACCTCACCAGGCAGGGCGCCAAGGTCTCGACCATGCGCACGTCGATCAGTGCTGTGGCCCTGCAGCAGTTCCAGACTTCTGGCACCGATCTGGCGGCCCGCCTGCTCACCAGCAGTGACGACGCGTCCTTCCTCGACCAGGTCGGCCGGGTCGAGAGCGTCACCACGCGAGCCAACGACCAGTTGCTCGACTTCCAGCTCGCCAAGGCCGAGCTGACCCAGCTCCAGGGCACGGCGGCCGCGACGCTGTCGACCATCAAGGTTGCCCGCGATCAGCAGGCCACGCTCCTGACGAAGCTCACCGCCAAGGAGGATGAGGCCGCCAAGGTGCTCACCAAGTTGACGGCGCAGGAGAAGGCGCGGTTGGCGGCCATCGAGGCCGAGAAGGCGCGCAAGGCGGCAGCAGCCGCAGCGCGCGTCGCCTCCACGAGCAGGTCGCGCACCTCTGCGTCCATGTCTGTGTCGGATCTTCCCGTGGCAGCGAGCGGACGCGCAGCCCAGGCCCTTGCCTTCGCCAGGGCTCAGGTCGGTAAGTCCTACGTCTACGGCGCGACCGGTCCCAACGCCTACGACTGCTCCGGGCTCACAGGCGCGGCCTACCGCAGCGCCGGTATCTCCCTGCCGCGGACAGCACGCGCGCAGTTCGGTGTGGGGCAGCGCGTCTCGTTGGGCCAACTGCAGCCCGGCGATCTCGTGTTCTACTACTCCGGCATCAGCCACGTCGGTATGTACGTCGGCAACGGCATGATCGTCCACGCAGCCAATCCGCGTTCAGGCATCACGTACGCCTCGGTGACCTCGATGCCCTTCATGGGCGGGCGTCGGGTCGGCTGACCCACATGTGGCGATGGACGCTGATCGGCGTCCTTCTCGCCGCATCGCTCGTCCCGCTTGCCGGCTGCGGCACGACGCCTCCCGCGGCTGACGCCGCATCACTGGCCGCGTCGCTCACGGCGGCCCTCTCGTCCGGTGACGAGGCCGCATTCTCGTCGTCGTTCGCCGAGGCCCCCGCCTCCCGCTTCCTGGCGAGTCGGCTGTGGACCAACCTGACCCAGTTCACCGTCACCATCACGGGCGAGGACGCCGAACTCCGCGTGAGCACGTCCGCGCCCGGAGACAGTGAGCCTGCGGTGGACGTCCTGACTGCCCAGTGGGCGGCTGGACGCGACGACCGACCGCTCCTCGCATCGCTGGGTGCGGCGCCCGGCTCACGCGTCCCCCTGTGGCTGTCGGACGACCTCAGGGTCGTCCGGGCGGTCGGCTGCACCCTGATCGTTCCGCGCGCCTCGACACGTGACCTCGCGTCCACCTGCGTGGCCGCCTCGCGCAGGGTGCAGGCCGCGGGCCTCGCCAGACTGTCGCCCACCTGGACGCGGACGCTCGTCGTCGAGGTGCCGGCGTCCGCAGCGGACTTCGCGTCCCTCACGATCACCGATGAGGCGGGCAACCGTGGTGTCGGCGCACTGACCCAGCGCGAAGGCGACGCAGTGACGACGGGCGCCGCCCGCGTCGTGGTGAACCCCGACTCCGCGTGGTCGGGCCCTCTCGATCAGGTCGAGGCCCTCCTCGCCCACGAGGGCGTCCACCACGCGCTGGCCGATCGGACGCCCGCCCTTCCGTTGTGGACCACCGAGGGACTCGCCGACCACGTGGGGCTGCCCGCGAGCCCGGGATGGTTGGCCGGGGTCGAACCCAGGCTCGCAGCCACATTCGCCGACGACCCCGCGACGTTGACCATGCCCACCGACGGCGACTTCGCCGGTGACGCCGTGACCGACCATGCGGCGCTGCAGTCGGCCTACGACCGGGCGTGGCTCATGGTCGACACCCTCGTCGAGCACCGTGGACGCGAACGCGCCCTGGACGACCTCGCACGCCTCGCTGCGGGTGGGCGTCCGGTGCCCGAGTCGCGCTGGCTCGGCTGGGCCCGCGCCCGCATCTCCGTCGTCGAACGATGACGCTCGCCTAGACTGCTCCACGGGAGGCACCATGCTCAGCATCGGCATCGACATCGGCGGCACCAAGGTCGCAGCGGGAGTGGTCTCGGACGACGGCCAGATCCTGAGGAAGATCGTGCGTCCGACCCCGTCACACAGCCCCGAGGCCGTGGAGGACGCCATCATCGAGTGCGTCCGCGACCTCAGCACCAACTACGCGGTCTCGTCGGTCGGCATCGGCGCCGCCGGTTGGGTCGACACCGATCAGGCCGTCGTCCGCTTCTCGCCCCACCTCGCGTGGCGCAACGAGCCGCTCAAGGAACACCTGGTCCGCCGGATCGACCTGCCCGTCATCGTCGACAACGACGCCAATGCGGCCGCCTGGGCCGAATACCGCTTCGGTGCCGGACGCGACTCGCAGGTCATGGTCTGCATCACCCTGGGCACCGGCATCGGCGGGGCGCTCGTCATCAACGGACGACTGTTCCGCGGCAGCTACGGCATGGCGGGCGAGTTCGGTCACATGGGCATCGTCCCCGACGGCCACTGGTGCCCGTGCGGCAACCGGGGGTGCTGGGAACAGTACGCGTCAGGCAACTCACTCGTCCGCGACGCCAAGGCCCTGCTGGCCGAGGGCGCACCCCAGGCGCAGGACCTGCTCGCGATGATCGGCGGCAACCCGGACAATCTGACCGGACCCGACGTCACCGCCGCAGCCATCGCCGGCGACCCGATGTCGACCGAACTCATCGCCGACGTCGGCACCTGGCTCGGACGCGGCCTCGCGAACCTGGCCGCCGCCATCGACCCCGACCTCTTCATCATCGGCGGCGGCGTGAGTGCCGCCGGCGACCTGTTGATCGAGCCGGCCCGCCGTGCGTTCGAACGCACCCTGACCGGACGCGGATTCCGCACGAACGCGACCATCGCCCTCGCCCACTTCCGCAATGACGCCGGACTCGTCGGCGCGGCCGACCTCGCGCGTCACGCCATCGTCGAACCCCCGGGCCTCGGACGCGGCTTCTGGCCCCGCCGTCGACGTGCCAGGGTGCCCGGACGCCGCAGGCGCCTGCTCGCCGCAGCGGTTGCCCCGCGCGGGTAGGAGTGTCCTAGACGCGGGCCCCGTTGTCCCACGGGCCGTTCCCGTTCCGTCGGGTCGGCACGCGCAGGAGGAGCATGATCAGTCCCGCGACGGCGGAGACTCCGGCCAGCGTCGTGATCAGGGATTCGAACTGGACGCCGAACACCGCCGCGACCAGGATGAGCAGTCCCAGCCCGAGCAGCAGGGCGCCGGTGAGGCGCATCCCCGTCCACGGGCGGGGCGGGGGGAGCGTGTCGGGCATCACGAACACCTCGTCCGGGTGTGGATCCGCTGACTCCATCGCGTTTTCGAACGAGAACACCTCGGGCTTCGGGGGCGGGGGCGCCACCTCACCCAACACCCCGCTGTCGTCGATGTGCGCCTCGGGGAGCGGTTCGTCGCCGAACTCGTCGCGGATCAGTTCTGCGAACCGGGCGTCGATGTCGTCGGGGTCGGGGCTCACGTGTGCTCCCGGACGAACGTCAGACTTTCGTCGATGATCAGCGCCGCGTCGTGATCGAGGGTCGCGACGTGGTGGCTGCGCTCCAGCCAGACGCGCCGCAGGTCGGGCAGGGTCGCTTCGAGAATCGACCCGCTGAGGGGGTCGACCACGTGGTCGACCCGTGACGTCATGAGCAGCACGGGACAGGTCACCTGATCGAGGTACCCGCGGACGTCCGCCCACAGCCTCGTCATCGAGTGTGCGGCTGCCAGGGGCGTCCGGGGGTAGGCGTGCTCGTCCTGTCCGGGCAGGGCGATGTCGTTGCCGATCGCCTTGATCGACGCTGTCACCCGCTTCAGCACCGGCAGCGCCAGGAACGCCTTGTCATCGGACGCGATCGCGGGGTTGACCAGCATGAGCCCGGCCACGCGCTCGCGCTCCGCGAGGCGCAGGGCCAGCGCGCCACCCATGCTGAGGCCCGCGACGAAGACAGTGTCGACCGTGGACGCGAGCTCGTCGTACGCCTGCTCGACGCCTGCGTACCAGTCGGTCCACTCGGTGAGCGCCAGTTCACGCCAGTGCGTCCCGTGCCCGGCCAGCCGTGGCATCGAGACCGCGTGACCCGCGTCCGCCAGGGCCAGTGCCCACCCACGCATGCTCGCGGCCGATCCGGTGAACCCGTGGATCACCAGGACGCCGACACGCGCCCCTTCCGGGTGGACGCGAAGGCCCTGGGCCTCGGGCAGGACGCTGGCGCAACTGGTCACGCCACCAGCGTAGGCGGGCGGGAAAGTAAGTGGTGCGGACCTGTCGACGCGGTTCACGGCACGGCGACTGGCGGCTGTGCGACAGCACGAGTCGAGTAGGGTTTGAGGCGACGAGAGGGCGCGCGCCAATGTGGTACAAACTGTTCAAGTACGGCCTGTTCCGACCGGCAGTGAAGCTCAGCTCCCGGCCCTGGATCACGGGTGAGGAGAATCTTCCGGCCTCCGGGGGTGCGATTCTGGCGTGCAATCACCTGTCGGCCGGGGACACCTTCGTGCTCCCGGTGATGGTCTCGCGAACCGTCATCTTTCCCGCGAAGGCCGAACTGTTCACGGGCGAGCACGGACTGAAGTCGAAGATCGTGGCCCGGTTCCTGAAGCTCGTCGGCCAGGTGCCCATGGATCGTGGGGGTGGACGCGCGAGCGCGGAGGGTCTGCGTCCCGTGATCGAGGTGCTGCACCGCGGCGAACTCGTCGGTATCTACCCCGAGGGCACTCGCTCGCCCGACGGGCGGCTCTACAAGGGCAAGACGGGTGTAGCGCGGATGGCGCTGGAGGCGGGCGTCCCCGTCATTCCCATCGGGATGGTCGGCACCGACATCACGAAGAACCGCCTGGGCCTGCCGCGCATGGAACGCCCGGGTGTGGTGATCGGCAAGCCGCTCGACTTCTCGGGGTTGGTCGACAACAAGAAGGACCTCAAGACCCTGCGGTGGGTCACCGACCAGGTGATGGCCGGCATCCAGGAACTCACAGGTCAGACGTACGTCGACGTGTACGCGTCCCGGGTCAAGCACGGCGACCTGCTGGGCGTCGACGTCACCGACCGCATCCTCGAGCGTCCGGGCCAGAACACACCCGCCCCGGAGTCTCGCCCGTGACGGCGGGCGGACGCGTCCGAGGGATGGCGCTCAGGTTCGTCGGCACCGTCGAATCGGCGGGCCTCCCCCTCGAACCCCATGTCGAGGGGCTGCCGAACGTCCCGCGTCAGGGGCCGGCCATCATCTGCTGCAACCACCGTTCGCGCAACGACCACATCCAGCTCGCCGTGGCCGTCCGGCGTCGGGTCAGGACAGCGAGGTCGGAGGACCAGGTCCGCCGCCTCCTGGCGAAGGGCGAGCTCCTCGTGCTCTTCCCCGAAGGGCCCCCTTCGCCCGACGGTCGCCTCTATCGTGGGCGTCCCCGCGTCGGACGCATCGCCCTCGCGGCCGGCGTGACGGTCATCCCGGCCGCGTTCGTCGACTCCGAGCCGGGCGGTGACGGACGACGGATCCTTCGCTTCGGTGAACCCCTCGACTTCTCGCGCTTCCGCGCGCTGGGCGTCAGCGACGGCCTGCTGAGGTCGATCTCGGACGAGGTCACCTGGTCGATCCTCACCTTGTCGGGCCAGTCGTACGTCGACTCGGACGCCACCGACGCGCAGGCCAGCAGACGCGCCGCGTCGCGCGAGGCCGCCCGGCAGGCCAGGGAGCAGGCCGCCACCGTCCGACGCGAGCGACGCGAGGTGGCCGAACGCGCGCGAGCGGCCACGGCCGCCGAGTCCGATGAACTCGCCCTCGCGGCGCAGAACGCTGCCGAGTTGGCCCGCGACCGGGCACGGCGTGCGTCCGAAGCCGACGCCGCCGCGCGCCACACACCCCGGCCCTGAGCGTGGGCGTCGCGGCGGTGTGTCGTCGGCGCGGTCTATCCTGAGGCGCATGTCACCGCGCATCCCCAGTCTCGCCGACCTGCACGCCCTCCCCCTGGTGCAGCAGCCTAGCTATGCCGACGCGGCCCGCCTCGAAGAGGCGCTGGACCGCCTCCGCCACCTCCCGCCCCTCGTGTTCGCAGGGGAGTGCGATGACCTGAAGGGCAAGCTCGCGGCTGTCGCGTCCGGTCAGGCCTTCCTGTTGCAGGGCGGCGACTGCGCCGAGACCTTCGAGTCGGTGACGGGCAACAACATCAAGGGCAAGTTGCGCGTGCTGCTCAGCATGGCCGTGGTGCTCACCTACGGCGCCCAGGTACCGGTCGTCAAGGTCGGACGCATCGCCGGGCAGTACGCCAAGCCGCGCTCCAAGGACACCGAGACCCGGGGCGGGCTCACCCTGCCCGCCTACCGCGGTGACGCGGTGAACGGGTTCGACTTCACCGCCGAGTCGCGTGCGCACGACCCGAAGCGGCTCGTGCGGACGTACAACGCGTCCGCTGCCACCCTCAATCTGGTGCGCGCGTTCGTCAAGGGCGGCTTTGCCGACCTGCGCGGCATCCACGCGTGGAACGCCGACTTCGTGCGCAACTCGCGCGTCGAGGCCCGCTACGAGACCATGGCCGACGAGATCGATCGGGCCCTGGCGTTCATGATCGCGTGTGGCGTCGAGGACAGCGCCCTGTCGACCGTCGACTTCTACGCCAGCCACGAGGCGCTGCTGCTCGACTACGAACACGCCATGACCCGGGTCGATTCGCGTTCCCAGCTTCCGTACGACTGCTCGGCCCACATGCTCTGGATCGGTGAGCGGACGCGCCAGCTCGATGGTGCCCACGTCGAACTCCTCCGGTCGATCCGCAACCCGCTGGGCGTCAAGCTCGGGCCCACGACGACTCCCGAGGACGCCCTCGCCCTCGCGGAACGACTCGATCCCGAGCGCGAGCCCGGACGCCTGACCTTCATCACGCGCATGGGCTCGAACAACGTCCGCGAACGGCTCGCTCCCCTTGTCGAGGGCGTCATGCAGAGCGGACGCACACCCGTGTGGGTCTGCGACCCCATGCACGGCAACACCTTCGAGTCGGGCAAGGGCTACAAGACCCGGGCCTACTCCGATGTCGTCGAAGAGCTCAACGGCTTCTTCGACGTCCACGAGAAGTTGGGCACGTGGCCCGGTGGCATCCACATCGAACTCACAGGCGACGACGTGACCGAGTGCGTCGGCGGCGCCGACGAGCTGGGTGAGGACGACCTCGCCAATCGCTACGAGACCGCGTGCGATCCCCGGCTGAACCGCAACCAGTCGCTCGAGCTCGCGTTCATGGTGGCCGAGCGGCTCGCCAACCAGCGCGCGCTGCGGCCGTCCGCGTCCCAGGCGTTCGAGGCGATGGACTTCTGACGATCGACGACTGCGAGGGTGGCCTGCTGCGGCCGTGAGCGGCAGACTGGGACGCATGCAGCTCACCCATCTCGGACACGCAGCCGTTCTCGTCGAGACCGCGGGCCTCCGCGTCCTCATCGATCCCGGCAACTTCTCGGACGCCTGGCACGGACTCACCGACCTCGACGCCATCTGCGTCACCCACCTGCACCCCGACCATGTCGACCCGGCCCACGTCCCTGCCCTCGTGGCAGCCAACCCGGACGCCCGGGTCATCGTCGAACCCGGCGTGTCGGCCACCGTGGACCTGCCGCGCGCCGAGGTCCTGGGTGCGGACGGGTCGGTGACCCTGGGCGGCCTCACGATCGCGGCCGTCGGCGGCACCCACGCCATGATCCACCGCGACATCCCTCTGGTCGGCAACGTCGGGCTCGTCCTGTCAGCCGAGGGCGAACCCACGCTCTTCCACCCCGGCGACTGCCTCGCCGCGGTTCCCCAGGGCATCGACGTGCTGGCGTGCCCGGCCCACGGGCCCTGGGCGGCGATGAAGGAGCACATCGACTTCATCCGCGCGGTCGGCGCGTCCACCGGGTTCCTCATCCACGACGGCCTGCTGAGCGAGCGGGGGTGGGGTCTGGCCTTCGGACGCTACAACGACATGACTCCCACGACGTTCACCGACCGACGCGACCAGGCCGCCTGGACGGTGTGAGTCGTGGCACTCAGCCGATGACCTCGTCGATGGGTCGCGGCCAGATGCCGATGTTCTGCCACACGAAGTCGGGGACGCGTCCGAAGAATCCCTCGAGGAAGTCGAGGCAGGCGGCGAGCGTCGCCGGTTCCTGATTCGGGACGTCCATCTGGATCGCCCCACGCTCGTCCACGCGGAACGGGTAGGGGCGCGTGGCCAGCAGGTAGCTCATCGTCTGCGGGTGGAACAGGTCGGACGCGAACTTCGCGTCATCACACCGCACCGTGAACTCGCGGTCGAAGTCGACCGACTCGAACGTGCGCCGCTTCCCTTCGCCGAACCACCCCCGGTTCACCGAGAAGGGCGGGAACCGGAAGCTCGGGTGGAACTCCGTGACCTCTTCGCTGTGGTGATCGGTGACGGTGCGCGTGTGCGTCTGGCCGTTGGTGGTCGTCGTCTCGGTGTGGGTCGTCTGCCAGGTGTGGGTGAGCGCGACGAAGCTGATGGGTGAGCGGGCGTCGCCGAACAGGACGTCCGAGGCGGCGTGGTGCGTCCCGCCCCCGGTGACCTCGACGAGGTCGAGCGCACTGTCGTCACTGCGCCGGTAGACCCAGTCGGGGTGGTGGTGGACGCTCAGTTCGGCGGGCGGCTGCTCGCCCGCGAAGGATCCGAACCCGGGACTCGACAGGGCGTCCGCGATCGGCGCCAGACGCTCCAGGAAGGACGCGAGCTCCTCCGCGTCCCGGGGTGCGCCGAGGGCGACCACCTGGTCATGGTCGACGGTGAGGGTCACCGGTGTGGGGAAGGCGTCGAGGGAGGCCCGGATGGACGCCCACGCCTGTTGCCCGAAAGCGACGTCCGAGGTGACGACGGCAGGGTGGTCAGCGATCTGCGTCCCCGTGACACCAGGAAGGTCGCCTCCGGTCGGCACCACGTAGAACTCGGGCAGCGAGTGGGGGAGTCGCATGGTGACGACGTGGCCGGGCACCCGCACCGCGTCACAGCGGTACTCGAAGCACTGGAACTCCCGCCCACCGGCCGTGCGTCCGATGATCTGGTCGTCGACCTCGCGGCCGCGTCCGAGGCCGAACGGGGGGCGATTGAGCCCCCACGCGACCCGGGGTGACGGTGTCTCGACGAACGTCCAGCCATGGGCCGTGAGTTCGGCCACATAGCGGCGACGCAGCACGTACCGGACGATGAAGACTGAACCCACCAGGACCGGGATCGCGAGGAGCGCGACGATGACGAGGTTGCCCAGATACATGCCCGCTCCTCATCCCGGCCGGTCGGCCCAGGGTCAGGGTCA
>Ga0075156_10002323_pt1 | contig 10540 bp, 10 predicted proteins | sample JI81AbrownDNA_FD_70966 | JGI IMG/M metagenome (GOLD analysis project Ga0075156, IMG submission 70966) | Wastewater effluent complex algal communities from Wisconsin, to seasonally profile nutrient transformation and Carbon sequestration -... | ecosystem: Engineered > WWTP > Effluent > Algae...
GAATCTGGCACCGATGTCGGCGCGCTCTCCGAAGGCTACGTCTCCGTCACCCCGCTGCAACTCGACCTCACCGCCTACCGCGCCCTCTCCGACGTCAGCACCTGGAAATGGCAGGATTAACAAATTCGCCTTACGCGTAGCGCGAGATTTATCTCGCGTTCTCGGGCGACATAAATGTCGCGCTACGAAAAAACGCGTAACATCAGTTATAAACATAATCCGTCATTGCTTCTGCAATGACGGATTATATAAGAGAGATTGCTTCGTCGCAATGACGATGGACAATTACACACTCGCCTTCAACACCCGGCTTTTTGACAAAGGCTTAATTTGATACGCTCCGCAACAAGCGGGAATTAAGAGCGTCTCAAATTTATTGAGGACAAACGCCTCACCCTCCGCCGACACCTGAATCTGCCCCTCGATCACGGTCAACCCGTGAAATGATTCTCCCCTCGTATCCAGTTCGAGGGATTTTTCATTTACTGAGATAGTTTCCAGTTTGAAGTATTCGCACTGGGTCAGCGTCTTCACTTCCCCATCGTTCACATCCACCGTCTGCAAAACGGATGTGAACGCATTGGGATTCGAGACCGCAATTGCCTTGTCGATGTGCAATTTGCGAGTCTCGGTCTCAGGCCGTCCCCAATCGTAGACTCGGTACGTCAGATCTGAAGTCTGCTGAATTTCATAGATCAACATTCCAGGTCCCAAGGCGTGGATGGTTCCCGGGGTCATGAACAACGTATCTCCGGCTTTCACATCCACCATTTGAACCAGATCTAAAATCGATTCACTTTTGCTTTGAATGGCACTCGTCAATGAATCAGCAGATGTGTTCGGTTTAATGCCGGCCACGAGTTTTACGTTTGGTTCGGTTTCCAGCACATGCCAGGCTTCGGTCTTACCGAAGAAGCCTTCGCCTTCGAGCTTTTGCGCCTGCTCATCATTCGGGTGGACTTGTAATGAAAGCCACTGGGCGCAATCCAAAATTTTGACCAGAACAGGGAAGCGATTCCCCGTCTGCGCCACGGCGCGCGCGCCAAGCAGATCACTGCCAAAGGTTAGGGAAATGTCTGCGAGGGTCTGACCAGCATAAGGTCCAGAAGAGATGCGATTGCCTGCATAGATGATCCAAGCCTCGGCAGTTGGCACAATCTCAGGGCGGAGTTTTGCTCCTCCCCACACATAGTCACGATATTCAGGGGTGAGGGAAAAAGGTGTCTTGTTCATGGGGATATTGTAATCGGAAGGCGACGATAGACGAAAGACGAAAGACGAAAGACGAAAGACGAAAGACGAAAGACGAAAGACGAAAGACGAAAGACCACAGACGACAAATCGCTCTCGTGGTCTTTCGTCAAATTTCCTTAACAAGATGTTAACCAATCCTTCCATTGACCTTAAGAGCAGCTTGATAACATCACACAGTAAACATAAAAAAGGAGAAATAGAGAAATGTCTAAAATTGTTCGTTCTTTACTGTTCGTTATGGTTGTTATGAGCTTCGTGCTCGCTGCATGCGGCGCCCCCGCCACGGATGCCCCTGTTGCTACCGAAGTTGTTGTTGAAGCCACCGAAGCTCCCGCTGAGCCGGCCGTTGCCCCCACCGAAGACCCGATGGCAATGTATGCCCCGGACGCCGTTGAAGGTGACATCATCACCGCTGGTTCTTCCACCGTATTCCCTCTTTCCGAGCGCATGGCGGAACTCTTCGGTGACGAAGGTTACACCGGCAACATCACCGTGGACAGCATTGGTTCCGGCGCTGGCTTCGAGCGTTTCTGCAAGACCGGCGAAACAGATATCGCCAACGCCTCCCGGGCCATCAAAGATGCCGAAGTGGAACTCTGCGCTGCCCTCCCGACCCCTCGTGAGCCCATCGCCTTCCGTGTAGGTACCGATGCTCTTACCGTGGTTGTGAGCGCCGAGAATGATTTCGTCACCGCCCTCACCAAGGAACAACTTGGCAAGATCTTCACCGCTCAATTCACCACCTGGGATCAGGTTGATCCTTCCTTCCCCGCTGAAGCCATTCTCGTCTACGGCCCCGGCGCAGACAGCGGCACCTTCGATTACTTCAACGAAGCTGTGGTTGCCCCCCTCTACCTCAATGCGGATGGCAAGGCTGATACAACCGCTGGCAAGGAAGCTCTCCTCGGCGCCGCTGGCTCTCAGTTCTCCGAAGACGACAACGTGCTCGTTCAGGGTGTGGAAGGCTCCAAGTACGCCATTGGCTACTTCGGGTTTGCCTACTTCTCTGAAAACTCCGGCGCTTTGAAAGCCGTTGCTGTGGAAGGTGTTGAACCCTCCGAAGCAACCGTGAACGATGGAACCTACCCCATCTCGCGCCCGCTCTTCATCTACTCGGATGCAAACATCCTCAAAGAAAAACCTCAGGTTGCTGCTTTCGTCTACTTCTACCTGAGCACCGTCAACGACAACATCTCTGATATTGGTTACTTCCCCGCTCCCGAAGCTGACCTTCAGGCTGCCATGGATGCCTGGATGACCGCCACAGGCAATTAATACCTGCATAAAAACTATGGGCTGATCTCAAAAGAGGTCAGCCCATTTATGCTGTAAAGGAAACGGAATTGAACAAATCTCAATTCAAAGAATTTGATCTGCGTAAAAAATCGCGTATCGGAGAAGAGGTGATCCAAAGCCTGCTCTTTATGGCTGGCGTTCTATCCATCTTCACTACGATCGCAATCGTTTACGAACTCGGCAAAGAAGCCTGGCTTTTTTTCGGCAACCCCGATGTGACCTTCGCAAAATTCTTTGGCTCCACAGAATGGTCGCCAGGAATCGGGAAATTTGGGATCTGGCCGCTCGTGACCTCCACCCTCGTTACAAGTGTGATCGCAATGCTCATCTCGCTTCCACTTGGACTGGCATCTGCTCTGTACTTAAGTGAATATGCCTCCCCGAAAGCACGTTCGGTCTTAAAACCAATTCTTGAGATCCTTGCTGGCATCCCAACCGTAGTCTATGGATATTTTGCCCTGCTTTTTGTCACCCCGATCCTGCAATCAGTATTCGGAAAAGACAATGTGGAAGTGTACAACATGGCTTCTGCCGGTCTGGTGATGGGAATCATGATCCTGCCGCTTATCTCCTCCATGAGCGAGGATGCGTTCAGCGCAGTCCCCCGTCCGTTGCGTGAGGGAGCGTACGCCATGGGTGCCACCAAACTGGAAACCAGCCTACAGGTAGTGCTGCCCGCCGCTCTTTCAGGGATCGGCGCAGCCGTCATCCTTGGCATCTCCCGCGCCATCGGTGAAACGATGATCGTTGCTGTCGCTGCTGGCTCAGGGCCAAACTTCACCTTCAACCCATTTCAAGCCGCAGAAACTATGACAGGCCACATCGCCCGCATCAGCGGCGGTGACTTAAGCTACAACTCGATTGACTACACCAGTCTTTTCGCCATCGCGCTGATGTTGTTCCTTGTGACCCTTGTGCTCAACCTCATCAGCCAATGGATCGTGCAACGATTTAGAGAGCAATATGAATAAGATCAAAGATCAATTCCCCGAAGGCGATTCCTTTCGCAGTGAGTTGGATGCGCGCTACCGCAGCGCGACCATCGGACAGATCGTTTTCCTTTCCGCACTGTTTATTGCCATTGTCAGCCTCACCGCCCTTATCTATAACATCGTAGACGGCGCGTTTGGCTACACCGCCTACGAATACAAAACAGACCCTGCCACGATCTCATCCAAACCTCTGACCGAGCTAAATCAACAGGAATTATTGGTTGTGCTCAAAGGCAATATTTCTTCCGGCGCTTATAAAAAGCTGAACAATGAGCAGATCATGGAAACCCGCTCCGAAGCGGACTTGTTATCTCTCATCCTCGAAAGAATCATTCGTATTGACACAAAAGCCACCTGGACATTGACCCAATCCCTTTTCCACAAGGCAGAGATCGAAGCAGAAGTTGCAGAAAAATATCCCGATGCGAAGCTCGAATTCCGCAACTGGCTCACCTACAGTTTTCTCACCTCCCCCATGTCATCTCATGCCGAGTTCGCGGGCGTTCGCACTGCGGTTCTTGGTTCGTTATGGCTGGTGGGAATCGCGATCTTATTTGCCTTGCCCATCGGCACTGGCGCAGCCATTTATTTACAGGAATACGCGCAGAAGAATATTTTCACCCGCATCATTCAAACCAACATCAACAATCTGGCCGGCGTTCCCAGCATTGTGTACGGAATGCTCGGGCTTGCGCTCTTCGTCCGCGTGATGGAACCCTTCACCAGCGGGAGTATGTTCGGCATTACAGACTCGAACGGACGCACCATCCTTGCCGCAGGGTTAACGATGGGAATGTTAGTCCTGCCGCTCATCATCATCAACGCGCAGGAAGCCATCAAAGCCGTTCCAGATTCTCTGCGCCAAGCCGCATATGGAGTTGGCGCAACCAAATGGCAAACCATCTGGCACCATGTATTGCCGAACTCCATTGCCGGCATTCTCACCGGAACCATTCTGGCTATCTCCCGCGCCATCGGCGAAACCGCTCCTCTGATCGTAGTCGGCGCATCCACTTTCATCTCGGTTGACCCGAGCGGACCTTTTTCAAAATTCACAGCTCTGCCCATTCAGATCTATCAATGGACGACCCGCGCCCAATCTGAATTTCACGCCATTGCTGCAAGCGCCATCATTGTATTAATGGTCTTGCTGCTCTCATTGAACGCAACAGCAATCCTGCTTCGCAATCGTTTCCAGCGAAGACTGTAATCTTTTTTTTGGATGAACCCCATGGAAAATAATCAAACGCCTGTATATGCAATTACAACCAACGACCTGTCCATCTCATACGGCAGTTACACTGCTGTACGAAATGTGAACATCAAAGTAGAAAAACAAAAGATCACCTCCATCATTGGCCCTTCCGGCTGCGGAAAGTCCACACTTTTGCGCGCCTTCAACCGCATGAATGACTTCGTGCCGAATTGCCGTGTGACGGGTGAACTGCTCTTACACGGGCAAAATCTTTACAGCAAAGATGTTGACCCCGTGGAAGCGCGCCGCCGGATCGGAATGGTCTTTCAAAAGCCAAACCCGTTCCCAAAATCCATTTACGAAAACATCGCCTGGGGTGCGCGCATCAATGGCTTCAAAGGCAACATGGACGACCTCGTGGAACAATCTTTGCGCAGCGCGGCGCTTTGGGAAGAAGTAAAAGACCTTCTCAAGAAAAGCGCCTACGAACTTTCCGGCGGCCAGCAGCAGCGTCTGTGCATTGCGCGCACCATCGCCATTCAACCAGATATCATCCTCATGGACGAACCCGCCTCCGCACTTGACCCCATCTCCACGCTGCGCATCGAAGAACTCATGCAAGAGTTGAAGAAAAACTACACCATCATCATCGTCACCCACAACATGCAGCAGGCCGCCCGCGCCTCAGACTACACCGCCATGATGATGATCGACGACAAACGCTCCGGCGGCGTGATCGAATTTGACGAGACAAAAAAGATCTTCACCCGTCCATCAGACAAACGTACAGAAGATTACGTAACGGGAAGATTTGGATAGGAACGCAGATACGGATACAGGTACACACATAAACATGTGTTACTTGTCTACGTGTATACTTATTTACTTATTTACTTGTACACCAATGAGGCCATTATGAATAAACCAAAAGTCTTATTTCTTTGCACAGGCAACTCGGCGCGCAGCCAGCTTGCCGAGGGACTCCTGCGCGCATTGGCAGGAGAGCAGTACGAAATTTTCAGCGCAGGCACAGAGCCGAAGGGCAGTATCCTGCCTGAGGTTAAAGAAGTGATGCGCGAGGTCGGCATCGATATTTCAGCGCAGTGGTCAAAATCTGTCACTGAATATCTTGGCAAGACTCATTTCTCTCATGTCATCACCGTTTGTGCAGATGCCGAGGAAAATTGTCCCGCTGTGTTTTTGAACATGGGGACTCACGACCATTGGCCCTTCGATGACCCTGCAAAATTTGATGAAGGAACCCGCCTCGACTCTACCCGACGCGTGCGCGACCAAATTGAGAATCGTCTGCGCCTTTGGCTTAACGAACAAGGCGTCATGCCAGCGGCATATCGTCAGATGTAATTGAAGGTAGTAAAATAGAAAGATACCCAATCAGAGGTTTTATGATCAGAAAAACATTTGAGAGTGAAATTCAGCAAGTGAAAGATGAAGTGATTCTGCTTGGCTCCATGGTGGAACATGCCATCATTGGTTCGGTGGAGGCTTTGAAGAAACGCGATGTAGCCGCTGCTGAAAGAATCATCGCCGAAGATAAAGAGATCAACAAGAAACGCTTTGCCATTGAAAATCAGTTGATGATTCTCATTGCGACCCAACAGCCAATGGCACATGACTTGCGCCTGCTGGCCTCCACGATGGAGATTATCTCCGAGTTGGAACGCATGGGCGACTATGCGAAAGGCATCGCCAATATCAACCTGCGTATGGGCGAGGAAGCGCTGCTCAAGCCGTTGATTGATATTCCACGCATGGCTCAAGTTGGCACCAGCATGTTACATCGCGCATTGAGCGCCTTCATCAATGAAGATGTGGAAGCCGCAAAAGCCATCCCCGTGGAAGATGATGAAGTGGACGCCCTCTATAATCAGATCTATCATGAGTTGATGCTGATCATTATCCAAGACCCCAAATCTATTGAGCGTGCGAACTGGCTGCTTTGGGTTGCTCACAACCTCGAACGTGTGGCAGACCGCGTGACGAATATCTGCGAGCGCACGATCTTCATTGCAACAGGCTCATTCAGCGAGATCAAATCCAGCGATGATGAGTTTTGGAAGAAGAAGTGAGAAGTGCTGAGTAATAAGTAAAAAGTAAAAAGTAAAAAATGCGACTGTCAAATGACAGTCGCATTTTCAATTCACTATTCACTGCTTACTGTTCACTTCTTTTGCCCCTACCCCATTCGCCCCGTGATATAGGCTTCTGTCAATTCCTCTTTTGGAGTTGTAAACATTTGGGTGGTGGGAGCGAACTCGACCAACTCACCAAGCCAGAAAAAGCCTGTATAGTCGGAAACACGCGCAGCTTGCTGCATGTTGTGAGTCACAATGACAATGGTGTAATCTTTTTTTAAGTCTGCGATCAACTCTTCCACGCGCAGGGTGGCGATGGGGTCAAGCGCGGAAGTAGATTCATCCATGAGAATGACTTCGGGCTGCACGGCGATGACGCGGGCAATGCACAATCTCTGCTGTTGGCCGAGGGATAAGCCCAGCGCGTCCGATTTCAGGTCATCTTTCACTTCATCCCAAAGCGCGGCGTCGATCAGGCTTTTTTCCACAACTTCGTCGAGGTTCACATCCATGCCCATTACACGCGGACCGAACGCCACGTTGTCATAAATAGATTGCGGAAAGGGATTCGGCTTCTGGAAAACCATGCCCACACGCTGGCGTAAATTGACCACGTCCATTGTTGAGCCGTAGATATCTTCGCCTTTGAGCAGAATCTTTCCTTCCACTCGTGTGCCTGTGATGGTGTCGTTCATACGGTTGAGACAGCGCAAAAAAGTGGATTTGCCGCAGCCTGAGGGACCGATAAGCGCAGTCACTTTTTGCGGCTGAATTTCGAGATTAATTCCCGAAAGGGCTCTTGAGCTGCCATAGTAAAAGTCCAATTGTTGGACGGAAAAAGCAGGTTGCATTGTGTTCATGTGCGTGATTGTATCAGAAAGATTTGAGAGGGCAACGCATGATCAGAGTGACAAATATCACTCGAAACAGAGTCAGCTTTCAGCAAGTTTGAGGCGGTATAATTCGCTCCAATGAAACGCATTTTAATCATCTTTCTGCTTTCCTCTTTCATCCTAACATCCTGCGGCGGCGCTGATTCATCTGCCGATGTTACATCTGATTCTTCTGCTCAATACATCGAAAACAAAGGTTCAGACACGATCGTCAATTTGGCGCTGGCATGGGCAGAGACGTACCAAGCCGAGCATTCTGATGTGCGCATCTCGGTGACGGGCGGCGGTTCGGGGACGGGTATTGCTGCGCTCGTCAACGGCACGGTGGATATTGCCAACGCGTCACGCAAGATCAAGGATGAAGAAACCACCGAAGCGCAAGCGAACGGAGTTACTCCTGTCGAACACATCATCGCACGTGATGCGATTGCGGTGATCGTCAACCCGAACAATCCTGTCAGTGAATTGACCCTGCAACAAATCTCAGATATTTACAGCGGCAAATACGTAAACTGGACGGACGTGGGCGGCGAAGACAGGCCAATCGTAAAGCTTTCACGCGAGACCAACTCAGGCACGCATGTCTATTTTCTGGAAACCGTTTTGAGGCTGGGAGATAAGGAAAACAAAACCTTGTTCTCGATGGATACATTATTGCTTCCATCCTCCGAGGGAATTATTTCTGAGGTGCGTCAAAATCCAAACGCAATTGGCTATGACGGCCTCGGCTATGTACCTGATGACCTGAAGATGATCGCGATTGCCAAGGAAGCTGGCGGCGAGTATGTTCTGCCATCCATTGAAACCGTGAACAATAAAAGTTATGCCATTGCACGCGATTTATATATGTATACCAACGGCGAACCCACTGGCATTGTGAAGGAATATTTGGATTGGATCCTTTCCGAAGAAGCACAGCAGATCGTTGCTGAGTTGGGTTTTGTACCTGCAAAATGAAACAATATTCACCACGGAGAACACAGAGTCCACAGAGGTACTTAAAAGTCTTCTCTGTGATCTTCGTGGTCTCTGTGGTAAAAAAAATCTTTAGAAACAGTCTCTAATGGTCTTATGAGGAATAATGGAAAAATCTTTAAACTGGCGTGAGTTCATTATCACCAGAGCCATCAAAGCCAGCGGCTATTCAGCCGTTGTGTTCGTGCTTCTCATTTTCTTTTTTCTTCTGCGCGAAGGCCTGCCCGCCCTCAGCGAAGTGGACGCCTCTTCCCTGCTCAACATTCGCTGGTATCCCATCGAAGATCACTTCGGCATTTTGCCGCTCATCACAGGCTCGATCATCATCACCCTCGGCGCAGCGTTGATCGCCGTCCCATTTGGGATCGGCACCGCCGTCTACATCTCTGAGATCGCGCCGCGTTGGATGCGCGAAATCCTCAAGCCGCTTGTTGAATTGCTTGGTGGACTTCCTTCGGTGGTGTTGGGATTTCTCGGCATTCTCGTCGTCTCACCATATCTGCGCGTCTTACTGGACCTGCCAACTGGTCTGACCGCTTTTACAGGGTCTCTGCTGTTAGGTGGGATCGCCGTTCCAACCGTCGTCTCCGTAGCCGAAGATGCACTGGACTCTGTCCCGCGTGCATACCGTGAAGGCGCTTGGGCGTTGGGCGCAACCAAATGGCAGACCATCTGGCGTGTGACATTGCCCGCCGCGAAGTCCGGCGTACTGACCGCCGTCATGCTCGGCGTGGGACGCGCCATCGGTGAAACCATGACCGTGATGATGGTGACGGGCAACGCGCCAGTCATGGCGACCAAACTCGGCAGCCTCTTCTCCCCCGTCCGCACTATGACAGCCACCATCGCCGCAGAGATGGGCGAGGTCGCCAACGGCAGCACCCATTATCACGTGCTCTTCTTCATCGGCATGGTTTTGTTCCTGATCTCATTGATCGTGAACGTCATTGCTTCATCGGTGGTCTTCCGTTCAAAGAAACGTGCAGAGAGGATTTTGTCATGATGACTAAATTCCTCTCCCGCAACCGTCACACCGTCCAGCGGATTGGGTTTATCCTCATCACCATGATGGCTGTGGCAACCGTGCTACCCATCGTGGGAACCATCCTTTATATCCTTATTCAAGGCGGCTCAGCCATCTCGTGGGATTTCATCACAGGCTTCCCACATGACGGAATGCGCGCAGGTGGAATTTTGCCCGCCATCATCGGGACGTTATATCTCACAATTGGCACAGCTATTTTTTCTGTTCCGCTCGGCATCGCCGCCGCTATTTATCTTTCTGAATACGCCAAAGACACCCAGTGGACTCGTCTTATCCGTTTAGCAATCATCAACCTCGCAGGAATTCCCTCGGTGGTCTACGGCTTATTTGGGTTGGGACTGTTCGTCTTGTTCCTGCAATTTGGCACATCCATTCTGGCGGCGTCCCTCACGCTTTCGATCATGACCCTGCCTGTCATCATCAGCACCGCAGAAGAATCTTTGCGGTCTGTGCCGCAAGCCTTCCGCACCGTGAGCATTTCCCTCGGCGCCACACGCTGGCAAACCATCCGCAAGATCGTTTTGAAGGAAGCCCTGCCTGGCATTCTGACGGGTGTCATTCTCGGCTTAGAACGTGCCGCAGGGGAGACTGCGCCCATCCTTTTCACGGGCGCAGCCTTCTTTCTCCCGCGCCTCCCTCAATCTCCATTTGATGCAACCATGGCGTTGCCATATCATCTCTTTGTCATTTCCACACAAGTCCCTGAAATGCCCATCCAAATCCAATATGGTACCGCACTTGTGCTGCTTGTCTTCGTGCTAACCATGAACCTGATTGCAACGGTAATTCGTTCC
>Ga0075156_10002329_pt1 | contig 10527 bp, 13 predicted proteins | sample JI81AbrownDNA_FD_70966 | JGI IMG/M metagenome (GOLD analysis project Ga0075156, IMG submission 70966) | Wastewater effluent complex algal communities from Wisconsin, to seasonally profile nutrient transformation and Carbon sequestration -... | ecosystem: Engineered > WWTP > Effluent > Algae...
GGCCGACGTGATCGTCGGGGTGCCGTCGTGGAACAACGATCGCGGCGCGATCGACGTGCTGTTCAGTGACGGCACCCGGAGCTTCCGGACGGCCGCGAGCCTCGGGCTCAGCTCGGCCCCCGGCGACCGGTTCGGCGAGTCGGTCGCCTCGGCCGACCTGAACAACGACGGCTGCGCAGACCTCGCCGTCGGAGCCCCCGGCCATTCCTCGAGCAAGGGCCGGGTGAGCCTGCTGTTCGGCCGCGCCGACGATTCGCTCGCGCTCGGTAGCACCGTCAACGGCACGGCCGCGCACGGCAGCTTCGGCGCCCAGGTGGTGCTGCTCACCACGCAGAAGCTGACCCCCGGGGGCTACCTGCGCACCGGGCAGCAGTTGGTGGCCTCGGCGCCCACTGCCGATGAGGGCTCCGTCTGGGAGTCCGGTCAGGTCGTGGTGCAGCCGCTGACGTCAGCGGGCGCGCCGGCCGCCGGCAAGGTCACCCTGACCCAGAACTCTGCCGGCGTGCCCGGCACGTCCGAGAACGGAGACCGGTTCGGCACCGCGCTCGCCGGCCAGGGGCGCACGATCGTGATCGGCACACCCAACGAGGCCGTCGGCTCGAAGACCGCGGCCGGCTCCGTGACGCTCCTGTCGGCAACCGAAGCGAAGCCCACCACCTTCGCAGGGGTCGCGATCACCCAGAACTCCAGCGGAGTGCCCGGAACGGCCGAGACCAACGACCAGTTCGGGTCGGCCGTGGCGTTCCGCGACCACTACGTGCTGGTCGGGGCGCCCGGCGAAACCATCGGATCGGCCAAGTCCACCGGCCAGGTGCACATTCTGAACTTCAACCCCGCCACCCGCGGCTATCGCTCGCTGCGCGCAGTCAGCCAGAACTCGGCCGGCATTCCCGGCTCGGATGAGAGCGGCGACTACTTCGGATCGTCCGTCGCCCTCGGCATCAACACGGTCGACCAGTTGACCGCCATCGTGGGTGCCCCCGGCGAGGCCATCGGCAGCGTGCTGGGGGCCGGGTCGGTGACCATGTTCCGGGCCAACCGCTCGGGCGGCCTGACCAAGACCGTCCGCCAGGGCGCCGGCGGGGTCGCCGGAACCCCCGAGGCGGCGGATCACTTCGGTTGGTCGGTCAGCGTGCTCGGCGGCCAACCCGACGACGGCGAGGCGATGCGCGACGGAGTCGTGATCGGCGCTCCCGGCGAAGACATCGGCACCATCGGCGACGCCGGCTCGGTCACCTACAGCCGCAACGCCGGCAACTGGTTCTCGCTGCTGCTGGAAGACACCGGCGCTGCCGACCTGCCGGCGGACGCCGCGTTCGGCGAGTCGCTGGCGAGTGTCAACGGCTAACGACCTACCCACCCCGGGGGGCATCGGGCGGTGCGCCGGTCTCGGCGCACCGCCCGATTCGGCGCGCGTCCACGGTGCAGCTGGGGCGTGTTACCGTCGGGCGCATGGCGGGACGTGGTGCGGGGGCAACGGCGACTCTTCTCATCGTGCTGCTGGCAGGGTGCTCCGCGACCACCCCCAACTCGCAGCAGAGCAACACACCCAGGCCCACGGTGACCACCGCCACGGTTGCGCCGCCGCCGGTCAAAGGCACCATCAGCACCAACAAGAGCACGCCGCTCTCGGTGCGCGAGCAACCCTCGACGGCCAGCACCAGGCTGATCCGCATTCCGCACAAGACCGCGGTCAACCTGCAGTGCAAGACCCTCGGCGACACGGTCAGCAACGGCAAGCGGGCGTCGAACGTCTGGAACAGGCTCACCTACAAGAAGAAGACCGGCTACGTGGCCTCGGTGTTCGTGGACGGGGGCGACTCGGCGGCGTTGACCTTGTGCCAGGAGAAGACCGTCAAGCCCACTGCCTCGGCGACGACCCGCCCGCCGAACGTCGAGGCGGCGATCGTCAAGGCCGCCCGCAGCCAGCGCGGAGTCACGGAGAAGAAGAACAACTGCAACCCCTACGGCGGCTGCATGCCCTGGAACTCGCTGTACGCGACCTGGGCCTGGAACAAGGCCGGCGACGTGGTGCCGAAGTTCTCGTTCTCGGGTGACCTGTACGCGTGGGGCCTGAAGCACAACCGTTCGCATCTCGGCACCGACGGCATCGGGGTCGGCGATTTCGTCCTGCAAGGCACCGGGCCGAAGACCCCGAGGACGTCCACCCGGGCCGACATCGTCACCGAGGTGCTGCCCGGCGGCAGGTTGCGGGTGATCGGCGGCGACGTGAAGAACAAGGTGACTGAGCGGATCATCCCGCTCAAGGGCATCTACGGCTGGGTCGACGCCTGACCTGACCAGGCGGCTCAGCACGCCCTAGACTCCCCCTGCGTCCGCAAGGGCGGCGCGGCTTTGGACGCTAGGAGTGCGGATGCGGTTCGACTTCGTGCCCTCGGGGGAGCCCACCATCGGCGTCGAGTGGGAGCTTGCCCTGGTCGACGCCGAATCGCTCGAACTGGTACCCCGCGCCGAGCAGGTGCTGAGTGCGGTCGACGACCCGAAGTCGGGGCCCATCCGGCGTGAGTACCTCACCGACATGATCGAACTGGTCACCGGCGTGCACCATCGGGTCGACGAGGCCATGGACGATCTGAGCGGGTCGCTCGAGCAGGTGCGCTCGATCCTCGGCGACGACACCCGCCTGCTGGGCGCGGGCGCACATCCGGTGTCGCGGGCCGCCGACCAGCAACATTTCGACTTCTGGCGCTACAACGTGGTGGCCGACCGCAACGCCTACTGGGGCCGGCAGATGGCGATCTTCGGCACCCACATCCACGTCGGCATCGACCACCGGGCGAAGGCGCTGCCGATCACCTATGGCCTGGCCAGGTTCTCGCCCTACTTCATTGCGCTGACCGCGTCCTCGCCGTACTGGGAGGGCAACGACTCCGGCTACGCCTCGCAGCGCACGATGATCTTTCAGCAGTTGCCGACCAACGGTCTGCCCTACCCGATGGAGAACTGGGACGAGTTCGAGCACTACGCCACCGAACTCGAAGAGGCGGGCATGATCAGCGCGCCGAACGAGATCCGCTGGGACGTGCGGCCGTCCACCTTCGGCACGGTGGAGAACCGGGTGCTCGATTCGGTGCCCACGTTCGCCGAGCTGGGCGCAATGACCGCCCTCACCCAGTGCCTGGCCGAGTACATGTCGCGCGAGCTGGACGACGGTCGCGCCATCGCCCGGTTGCCGATGTGGTTCATGAAAGAGAACAAGTGGCGGGCGGCCCGCTATGGGCTGGACACCGACGTGGTCACGCCGCGGGTCGGCCAGAAGCTGCGTCCGATGCGCGAAGGCATCATCGACTGGTTGAACCGCTTGGAGCCGCTCGCGGCCGAGCTGCACTGTGCTGACGAGTTGTCCTTCGTCGGCGAGTTGTTGGAGCGCGGACCCAGCTACCAGCGGCAACGCGCCACCGGCGGACCCAGCAGCGCACTGCGCCAGTTGGTGGACGAGACCGGGGCCGAGCGTCCCGTGTGGGGTTGACCCGTCTGTTGACCGGGGTCGGCGCAGCCACTGCGCCAGTTTTTGGACGAGACCGCGGCCGCCCGACCCGACCCGTTGGTCGAGCTTGTCGAGAACGACCGCCCGATCGAAGTCGGATGGCCATTGGTTCGACAGGCTCAACCACAGTGAGCGGCGGTTCGGGCACCGCCACCTCAAGCAGCGCTCGCCACCGATCGCGAAGAGGGCCGCTGGAAAGATCGCTACGGTTACGGCGACTGATCGTCCGAGCCGTTGAATAACGTGTTGGTTTCACCACGGCAGTCAGTGGTGAAACCAATCCGCTATTCGCAGCCGCGCACCTCGGCTGGTTGAGCCTGTCGAAACCGGTGGCCCCGGCGCCTCAGCGAGAGGCACCCACCGGGAGGGTTGGGCAGCCGACCGCGCCAGGGCATACCGGGTCGTCTGTTGAGCGGGTCGCGCAGCCACTGCGCCAGTTGGTGGACGAGACTGGGGCCGCCCGTCCCGAGTGGGGTTAACCTTCTCGCCGTGAAACCGTTCGTGCTGCTGGCCACCCGTGATCATGACAAGGCGGCGCGGGACGAGTACGAATCCGTCCGCGCCCACGCCGGACTGGCGCCGGACGAGTTGGTGCACCTGAGGGTCGAGGCCGGGCCGCTGCCGCGGCTGTATCTGGAGGACTACTCGGGAGTGCTGCTCGGCGGCAGCCCGTTCAACATCTCCGACGCTGTGAAATCCGACCTGCAGGTGCGGGTCGAGTCCGACATTCGCAACGTGGTCGATCACATCGTCGACGCCGACTTTCCGTTTCTCGGCATGTGCTACGGCATCGGCACGGTCACCGTGCACCTGGGTGGGGCCGTCGACCGCACCTACGCGGAGGGGCTGGGCGCGATCGAGGTGACGTTGACCGACGAGGCGGCCAACGACCCGCTGCTCGATGGTGTTCCGCCCATGTTCAAGGCGTTCGTCGGTCACAAGGAGGCCTGCAACGGGGCGCCGCCGGGGGTGGCAGTGCTGGGCACCGGCACCGCGTGCCCGGTGCAGATGTACCGGCACGGCAACAACGTGTACGTCACGCAGTTCCACCCCGAGCTCGACGTCGAATCGCTCGAGCAGCGGATGCGGATCTACTCCAACGCCGGATACTTCCACCCCGACGATTTCGACATCCTGATCGACATGGCACGTAACTCGGGGGTAGTCGGGCACCCGCACCGGCTGCTACGCAACTTCGTCACTCGCTACGCCCGCGACTGAACGGCTCGGCGCCTCAGGGCACCACGATGTCGGAGTACTCGGGGTGTCGCTTCACGAAAGTGACCACGAACGGACAGCGGGCCCGCACCTTCCAGACACCGGCGGCGCGCACCTGGTCGAACGCCTCCCTCACCAGGGTTGTGCCGAGGCCGCGACCGTTGAACGCGGCCGACACCTCGGTGTGATCGAACTTCGCCACGCCGTTGGACAGGTCGTAGTGCGTGAAGCCCGCCAACTCGCCGTCGACGAAGATTTCGAACCGGGACCTGCGTTCGTTGTGCTTGATCGTCTCGCTCACTGCGCCCTCTCGCCGGTCCGGTTTGGTAGACCTCGCCCATTGGGGTGGGGTGCCGCCGACAATACAATCTGGACACTTCTTGATGTGGGCGAATCCCGCGTGGCGCCTTCCGGGTCCGCCATGTGAACGCACTCCCACTACTCCCATAGGAGATGAGTGAATAGCACGGGATCCGAGAACGCCCGTGGCGGGCGGGCGATTGTCGCGCAGATGGGGTTGAGTGGGTAGATGATTCGCTTCGAGCACGTGAGCAAGTCCTACCCGGACGGCACCGAGGCCGTCCGGGATTTCTCTCTGGAGGCACCCTCGGGCCAGACCACGGTGCTGGTCGGCTCGTCGGGCTGCGGCAAGACCACCCTGCTGCGCATGGTCAACCGCATGGTCGACCCGACCAGCGGCAAGGTGTGGATCGACGACGAGAACGTGGCCGAGGTGCCGCCCGTCCCGTTGCGCCGCCGAATCGGGTACGTCATGCAGAATGCGGGTCTTCTGCCGCACCGCAAGGTGATCGACAACATCGCGACGGTGCCGATGCTGAACGGGGTCGCCAAGGCCGAGGCGCACCGCCGGGCGAACGAGTTGATGGAGCTGGTCGGGCTCGAGACCAGCATGGGCCAGCGCTACCCCGACCAACTCTCAGGCGGGCAGCAGCAACGCGTCGGTGTGGCTCGTGGCCTGGCGGCCGACCCCAACATTCTGCTGATGGACGAGCCGTTCGGCGCCGTCGACCCCCTGGTGCGGGCCGACCTGCAGGCGGAGTTGCTGCGCATCCAGACCGAGCTGCACAAGACCATCGTGTTCGTCACCCACGACATCGCCGAGGCGCTGGCGTTGGGCGACCAGATCGTGATCCTGGCCAAGGCCGCCCGGATCGGCCAGGTCGGGTCGCCGCAGGAGGTCGTCGCCAATCCGGCGGATGCCTTCGTGGCTGAGTTCCTCGGGCTGGGCCGCGGCACCCTCGACCTGCACCTGCGCGAAACCCCCAACGGAACGCTGGTCGTCGACTCGCACGGACGACCGGCCGGACGGCTGACCAAGCAGGCGGGCCAGTGAGATGACCTGGGTGCTCGAGAACCTCGACCTGATCGGGTCGCGCACCTGGTCGCACCTGGTGCTGGCGGTGCCTGCCATCGTGCTGTCCTTCGTGCTGGCGGTGCCGCTGGGCTGGGTCGCGAATCGCTACCAATGGTCGCGCGCCACCCTGCTGACCGCGGCCGGCCTGCTGTACGCCATCCCGTCGCTGCCGCTGTTCGTCGTGCTGCCGGGCATTCTCGGCTTCAACGTGCGTGACCGGGCCAACGTGATCATCGCGCTCACCCTGTACGGCCTGGCCCTGATGGTGCGCTCCGTCGCGGACGCCCTGTCGTCGGTGGGGGCGCCGGTCGTACTGTCGTCCACCGCTCTCGGCTATTCGACGGCGGGCCGGTTCTTCCAGGTCGAGTTGCCACTGGCCGGCCCGGTGCTGCTGGCCGGGCTCCGGGTGGTGGCGGTCAGCACGATCAGCCTGGTCACCGTCAGCTCGCTGCTGGGCGTCGACAACCTCGGGCTGCTGTTCGTGGACGGCTTTCAGCGCGGCATCATGGCCGAGGTGCTGACCGGCATCGTCGCCACGGTGGTGCTCGCTCTGGCGATCGACGGGCTGCTGGTGCTGCTCGGCCGATGGCTGATGCCCTGGGCGGCGGCACGCCGATGAACTTCTTCGCCGAGGCATTCGCCTGGATCGCCGACCCCGCCAACGCCTCGGGTAGCAACGGCGTCTGGAACCGCTCGTGGGAGCACGTCTGGTACACCCTGCTGGCCGTCGTACTGGCGTCCGTGGTCGCGATCCCGCTCGGCTACCTGGTCGGGCACACCAAGCGCGGCCGTGGGCTGGTGGTGGCCGCGTCCGGTGCCGCCCGGGCCCTGCCCACCCTCGGTGTGGTCACCCTGGTCGCACTGATCTTCGGCATCGGGCTGGTGGCACCGATGGTCGCCCTGGTGCTGCTGGCGATCCCGTCCGTACTGGCCGGCGCCTACGCCGGCATCGAGGCGATCGACCCGCGCACGGTGGACGCCGCGCGGGCCATGGGCATGTCGGAGTGGCAGATCCTGACCAGGGTCGAGATGCCGCTTGGGCTGCCGCTGCTGATCGGCGGGCTGCGTTCGGCCACGCTGCAGGTCGTCGCGACGGCCACGCTGGCCGCCTATGTCGGCGCTGGTGGTTTGGGACGGTTCCTGTTCCTTGGACTGAAGACGCAGGATTATCCCCAGATGCTTGCCTCTGCCCTGCTGGTGGTGGCGATCGCGTTGATCATGGAAGGAGTTTTCGAACTCGGAGAACGCGTGGCGGCTCGCCGCCTGCACACCAAGTAGTCCTCGACCCCGCATACCGAAGGAACCCGACATGAAAACCCGCATCGCCGCCCTCCTGGCGGCCGGCGTCCTGGCCCTCAGCGCCTGCGCCTCCGCCAACCCGGTGGGCTCGGCCAGCACTGCCCCGTCCGGCTCGACGAGTGCGCCCGGTGGCACCGCCCTGGTCATCGGTTCGCAGCAGTACTACTCCAACGAGATCATCGCCGAGCTCTACGCCCAGGCGCTCGAAGCCAAGGGCTTCACGATCACCCGCCAGTACCAGATCGGCCAGCGCGAGGTGTACGTGCCCGAGCTGCAGGGCGGCAAGATCGACGTCTTTCCCGAGTACGCCGGCAACCTGCTGCAGTACCTCGACAAGAACGCCACGGCCAAGACCGGCGCCGAGGTGACCGCGGCCCTGCCGGCTGCGCTGGGCAGCAACCTGCGCGCCCTGACTGCCGCCGAGGCCACCGATCAGGATTCGTACAACGTGACCAAAGAGACGGCCGACAAGTTCTCACTGGCCAGCATCGCCGACCTCTCCAAGGTGGGCTCCTCGCTGAAGGTCTGCGCCAACTCCGAACTCGAGAAGCGGCCCTACGGCCCGACCGGCCTGAAGAACGACTACGGGCTGAACGTCGAGGTGATCCCGGTGGAGGATTCGGGCGGCCCGCTGACCGTCAAGGCGCTGAAGGACGGCAAGTGCGACACCGCCGACATCTACTCCGCCGATCCGTCCATCGCCACCAACGGACTGGTCACGCTGAGCGACCCGAAGTCGCTGGTGCTGCCGCAGAACGTGGTGCCGATCGTGTCGGCCAAGGTGACCGAACAGGCCGCCGCCGTGATCGACAAGGTGAGCGCGGCCCTGACCACCGACGAGCTCGTCAGCCTGAACGCCCTGAGCGTCGGCAAGCAGCAGTCGTCCAAGACGATCGCCACGGCGTGGCTGACCGCGAAGGGCCTGCTCAGCTAGAGCGAAGCAGGCAACACAGCGACCCCCCTCTGCTTGCGGACGGGGGTCGCTTCGTGTCGGAACGCCAGCTCGCCGGCAACCGCGCTCGCACTACGTGGCCGCGGGCCCCCAGGCGTATCGCGCAATGTCAAGGCGAGCGATCTCGCGGAGAACGCCGGCGAGGTGGTCCGCCTGATGCCAGATGGAGGGCACCTCACCGGAGTCGCGCGCGAGGTACTCGCGGATCGAGGCGACATCGTCGACCACCGACCCCACCGTCTGGTCTCGGGCGCCTGTGCAGCTGGGTGACCTCGTTGAGCGGGACGTTCCAGTAGAAGTCGTCCGAAAATGTCAGCTCTGGACCGAATCGTTGCTCGACGTCGTTCAGCAGTCGCGTGGTCGCCGAACGCAGTTCGGCGACGGAGATGCTCAGTGGATCCACACTCGCACCCTTGCACGCATCGGTCGGCCGAGCGCCATGACTCACAATTCATCCGGCATTTGCCGCGTTGGGTGGGTTGGCCCGCCGGCTTGCGTCGCTACTCCCCTTCGGGATACCGCCCTACGATGCCACGTGTTGTGCCAGTCACAGCTGAAGGTGGAGCCGCAGTGCGTCATCGATCATGCTGATCAGGTGCGTGGGCAGACGGCCGATCACTGGGCCGATGCGTTCGATCGACACCGACCGAACCTGCTCGGCCTGCGCCTTGGAGTCCACCCGGATGCCGGCCTCCTCAGCAGGCAGGAAGACCTGGAACGGGAACACACGGGAGACGTTGCCAGTGATCGGCACGACCGCGACCACCCCTCGGCCCAGCCTCGCTGCGGTGGCGTTGGCGCGGTCGTTGCTGACGATGATCGCCGGTCGCCGCTTGTCGGCCTCAGCGGCTCTAGCGGGATTCAGATCGGTCAGCCGGATCTCACCTCGCAGCATCAGCCAAGCCCGTCCGCGACTGTGGCCGCCCAAACCGCGCCGTCACCGGAGTCTTCCCACTCCTGCCACGCTGCGGCGTAGGCGTCCTCCAACTCGGGATCGCCGAGCAACTTGATCGCGTGCTGGAGCGCCGCCGACCGAGACTTCAGACCTGCAGCCTTGGCGTACTTGTCCAGCGTTTCGACCTCTTTCGGCGAGAGACTCACACTCAACTTCACCTGACTCATGCCACCATGGTACTACCGCCGAAGCTACCGTGGTCGCCTTGCTTGAGGTGGCTCGCGCCGTCCGGGTTCAGGGCAGCAACTCGCAGAACGATTCGTAGTGGTCGGCGGTGTAGAACCAGATCGCCGGTTCGACACCGAGCTTCGACTGGCCGCCGGTGATCAGTCGTCGGGGGCCGGGAAACCGCTGGCCGGGCGCCCTCACCGTGTACTCCCGGTAGTAACCGTTCGGCTTGGCCGGTAGCAGCCGTTCGCGGTTGCCGAAGGTTCCGCCGTCGTCGCGGGGACGAAGGTAGGGCCCGTTCGCCCGTACCCACCCGACCGCGTCGGTCACCTCGTGCGGCACGTCGGTGCACCGGGCCAGCCCGGACGCGGGTTTCGTCGGGCGAGCGGCACCGGTGGTCGCTGAGGCAGCGGTCGGGGTGCCGACCGCGCTGGGCCGGTTGGCACCGCCACCGAACCCCCAGGCAACGATCAGGGCGAGCGCGACCAGCACCACCCCGGCGACGATCAGGGTGCGCTGCCGGGTGGCGTTCACGCGTCGTAGCCGTTCACCAGCAGCACGGTCTCGAACACCCGGTCGTCGGGGTCGGCGGCGCCGCGCCACAGCCGCTCGGTGGCGTCCTGCAGCACGTCGGCGAGCCGGAACCAGCCGGCCGAGTCGGCCTCGATCAGTTTCTCCGGGTGGTTCCAGAAGAGCGCGACCCGTGGCGCATCTGGCCAGTAGCGAGCCAGGTCACCGAGGCTGTCGGCCAGAGCGTCCAGATTGCGGCCGGCCGTCTCTGGCAACAGCAACGCGGCGGCGATCAGTGCCTGGGCGGTGCGAAAGTCGGTCACGCCGGCCGTATCGACCTCGACCACGACGTACCCTGCGCCCGCGCTCTGCTGCGCGAATGAACCATGCCGGCCGGCGTCGGCGAACATCAGAGCGTCACCGTCCAGCCCCAACTGCTCAGCCAGGCTGGTACGGGCCGGCCGAGTCACTGATCCAGGATCCGGTCCAACGGCACCCGGCGGTCGGGAGTGGCCTCGTCGGTGCCGCGGCGCACGACCAGC
>Ga0075156_10002333_pt1 | contig 10515 bp, 7 predicted proteins | sample JI81AbrownDNA_FD_70966 | JGI IMG/M metagenome (GOLD analysis project Ga0075156, IMG submission 70966) | Wastewater effluent complex algal communities from Wisconsin, to seasonally profile nutrient transformation and Carbon sequestration -... | ecosystem: Engineered > WWTP > Effluent > Algae...
CCGCACCGGTGTCGGGCGTAGCGCTCGCCGTGGCGCTGGCGCTTTCGCTCCCCGCCCCGCTCGTCGCACAGGCCAGTGGCGATTCCACGCGCCGGATTGCATCTGACGGCGTCCTTTTCCGTCGCCGCGACGCCGCGATGCTCGGCGCCTTTGCCCTCGGTGCCACGGTGGCGTACCACAACGACCGAGGGGTCGCCCGTGCTGCCCAGCGGCGCGAGGTGCAGGACAACCGCACCCTGCGCAATACCGCCGAGGTCTTTCGGTACACCGGGCAACCCGGTGTCCTGCTCGGTGGCCTTTCGGCCTTTGCCATCGGGCGTGTCGCGCATCGCCCGGTGCTGGCCACCGCAGGCCTCCGCGTCACCGAGGCGATCGTCGTCACGGGGGCGCTCACGACCTTGGGGAAGTATGTCGCAGGTCGTGCGCGTCCGTTTGTCTCCGAGGGGCGCGACCCCTCCGACTTCCAGTGGTGGCACGGCCACCGCGAGGGATACACCGCGATGCCCTCCGGTCATACGTCGGCCGCCTTTGCCGCGGCGAGCGCGCTTTCCGCGGAGTGGCGGGCCACGGCGCCCGGAAGCGCGCGCGTGGCCGTGCCGCTGTTGTACACCGGGGCCACCCTCGTGGGGCTCTCGCGCATCTACCACGACAAGCACTGGGCGAGCGACGTCGTGGCCGGTGCCGCGTTAGGCACGCTGACGGGCGGCGTGGTGGCACGGTGGGGGCGGGCGCACCCCCGCAACCGCCTGGAGCGCTGGCTGCTTCCCGTGCGCGTGGCGCCCGGGGCAGAGGGGGGCGTGCAATTCGGCCTGTCGTTAAACCCGTCCCGAGGCGCGCCGCCCAGTTAGCGTGCCGCTCGCGCCCTGGAGCCTCCCGCCCGCCGATGCGGCTGCGCGTCCGCTGGCATCCTCCCACCGCATCGGGGCCGGTGGATGACGACGCCTTCCACCGGGGAGCGAGGTTTGGCATGCGCCGGGCAGCGCGCGTTAGGCACGGCCCTCGACGGCGACTAGAACTCCCAATTCACCCCGATCGTCGGCAGCACCTTGAGTCCCACCGAGCGGTCCACGCGCTGCTCGCGCGGGTCCCACTGGAGCCCGGTCACGTTCTCGCGCGCGTTCACGTTCTGGATGTCCATGAAGGTCACGAGCTGCGTGCGCCCCACGCGCCAGCGTCGGTCGACACGCGCATCCACCGAGAAGAACGAGGGGAGGCGCTCCGCATTGTAGCGCGTGAAGTCGAGCGTCCCGGCATCCCCGCCGCGGTCGATGTACGGCGTGACCGGAAGGCCGGTCGCGGCGCGCATGCGTCCGCTCAGCTCCCATCGCGCATTGGGACGCCATCCGGCGACGACGTTGGCAACGATCGGCGTGTCGAAGGCACCACGCGTTGACGACCCGTCGAGCCCCGTGAACGACGTGTGGTTGTAGCTCACGCTCGCCACGCCATACACCGGCACCTGGCCGAGCTTCTTCTGCACGAGCGCCTCGCCCCCCCACACGCGCCCCGTACCGCGAGACGAGACCGGTTCGAGACCAAAGGGGATGTCGGTGAAGACGTCGTCGAATCCCGACGGCTGCAGGACGGCGTTTGGGCGAAAGGTGCGGGCCGCGTACTGGGTGTAGCGCTTCACGAACCCCTCGAGCTGCCAGCGCCATTCGCGCCCCACCACGCGCTGCAGCCCCACCACCGCCTGGTCAGCGCGCAGCGGGGCAAGCGTCGAACCGTTGGACGGATCGCCGATGAGCCAGATGAACGGCGGCGGCTGGTGATAGCGGCCGAGCGACAGCGTCACGGAGGTGGCGGCATCAACGGCCCACGTTGCGCTCGCCCTCGGCGACAGCACGAACGACTCCGACAGGAAGTCGTAGTAGTCCCCGCGAAGCCCACCCGACAGCCGCAACGCCTGCGTCGCCTGCCACGTCCCCTGCACGTACGTCGCATTGCGGAAGGCACGGAATGTCGTGTCCACTCGTAACGGGCGCGTGTTCCCACCCGCATCGCGCCGCAGGACGCCCGGGATCGTCACGTCGTAGCGCAGCACGCTGGCCAGCTTTGCGATGTTCCCCGCATCGAAGCCGAGCGAGGGCGACACTTGCCAGGTCACGTCGCTGCGCAACGAATTCTCCCCTTCGCCCGTGTTGGCCTCGAAGATCTTCTGCGGCGGCGCAAGCGAGTCGAATTGCGCCGTGCGATAGCGCGTGTAGGTACGTCCCAGCGTGGTCGTCGCCACGCCACGTCCAAACAGGCGCTTCCACGTGAGGCCGGAGAAATACTGCCGCTGCGAGGGGGACAGGATGCGCGAGTTGTCCACGCGCTGATCGGCGTCGTCGTTGGTGAACGACACCTGGTCGACGGCCCCGATGGTCAGGAACGAGATGGCGTCACGTGTGGTCGGCCGCCACGTCGCCTTGAAGACCGCGTCGGTATAGCGGGGGATGAACGACTGTCCGAACGCCTTGAAGAGCAGGTCGAGATAGCTCTGCCGCACGTTGAACAGGAACGACGCCTTGCTACCGAGTGGCCCCTCGACGATGGCGCCATACTGCGACGCGGCGAGGTTCACCTCGCCCGATACGCGCTCACGGTTCCCCTCGCGCAGCGTGAGCACCGTCGCCGACGAAAGGCGGTCGCCGTAGCGCACGCCAAAGCCTCCTGCCGAGAGCGTCGCGTTGTCGATGAACCGGATGTTGATGAGGGAGAGCGGCCCCCCGGTGTTCCCCTGGGTCCCGAAGTGGTTGATGTTCGGGACCTCGATGTTGTCCACGACGAAGAGATTCTCGTACGCAGCGCCGCCACGCACGAACAGGTCGTTGCGCCCGGCGGTGGTGGTGGCGATCCCCGGGGCGATCGACAGCGCTTGCAGCACGTCCTCCGACGCCCCGGGCGTGCGGCGCAGCTCCTCGGACGAGAGCGTCGTGCTCGAGACCGGGGTTGCGGCTGGCGGCTGCGACGGAAAGGCGCTGGGGCGCACCGTGACCGCCTCCAGCTGCACCTGCAGGCGCGTGAGCGCGAGGCTCACCACCACCGGCTTCCCCGCACTGACGGCGACATCGGCCTTGATGAGCGGCGCGTAGCCCAGGCGCCGCGCCTCGAGCTGCACGACGCCAGGACGCACGTTCACGAGCGTGAAGCGCCCGGCGTCATCCGACTGCGTGGCCGCCTCCTGCCCGATGACACGAATCGTCACCCCGGCGAGCGGCGCTTCAGTCACCGCATCGAACGCGCGGCCCGAGATGACCCCCGGCTCGGCGGGACGGCTGGCGGGCGTGGGTTCCTGGCCGTGAGCGGGGCGCACGGGCCACAAGGGGACGCTGAACAAAAGCACCGCGACGAACGCGGCGCGAGTCTGGAATGGCACGGCGAGGTACGGACGGCGAGAGGATGGGTCGGCGTGCCACGCATCGCACGCGCTCCCCTTGAACGTCGTCCACCGGCACCGCTGTTCCGCCTGACGCGTGGTCGCGTTCGTGGCGCGGCATGTTCGCACACATCACCGCGACGTCCCCGTGCGGTCCAAGCGGGATCGTGGTAGCCGTGCCGGCAACCGAAGCGTGCGCTCACGCGTTCGCCCGCTCGTGTAGTGTGGCGGGTGCAACCGCGCGTCAACGCGGCGCCCTCGTCAGGCACGTGGGCATTCCCCTTCGCTGGCAGGTCTGGTTGTCTCGCACTGTACTCATATACGGCGGCGCTGGCGGTATTGGCTCGTGCATCGCGCGACGCCTGCATGCGCGTGGGGATCGCCTGCACCTCGTGGGGCGTCGCCAGGAACCGCTCGAGGCGCTCGCCACCGAGCTGGGCGCCACGTGGACCGTTGGCGATGTCACCGACCCCTCACTCGCCGCACGCGCGTCGGCAGAGGCCGGCGAGGTGTTGCACGGACTGGTCTACGCCATCGGGACCATCAACCTCCGGCCACTCGCGCGCCTCACGAACGATGACTTTCTCCACGACTTCCAGGTGAATGCGGTCGGCGCCGCACTCGCCGTGCAGGGCGCGCTCGCCGCGCTCAGGAAGGGAGATGGCCGCGCGTCGATCGTCCTCTTCTCCAGCGTGGCCGCCTCGCAGGGCTTTGCCATGCACGCCTCCATGGGGATGGCCAAGGCCGCCGTCAACGGACTGGCGCTCTCGCTCGCCGCCGAGCTGGCGCCCGACATCCGCGTGAACGCCATCGCCCCGTCGCTCACCGCGACGCCACTCGCGCAGCGACTCCTCGGCAGCGAGCAGGTGACGACGGCGTTGGCGAAGTCGCACCCGTTGGAGCGGCTGGGCACTCCCGACGATGTCGCCGCACTCGCTGACTTCCTGCTCTCAGATCAGGCCGACTGGATCACCGGCCAGGTGTTTGGCGTGGACGGGGGACGATCGACGCTTCGCGTTCGCAGTTGAGTGGGAGGGCTGGGCGTCGCTCGCCGAAAATAAAACCCGGATGATATTGACTTCGAGATTTATCCGGGTAATATCATCGCACTTCCTTGTCTGTGGATGCGATCGATGCTCTCCCCGGTACTTCCGAATCCGATCATCGCCTTTGCTGGCGACCAACTGATTGCACAGGGCGACTTCGCCGAAGTCGCCCTCGCCGTGCAGGCCGCCCAAGAACGCGGCGTGGGCGGCCCAGTCCTCGTCTTCGACGCCGTCACCAGCGAGCCGGTCGACGTCGATCCGCGCGCCGTCGGCGCCGCGCCGGCGACCCTCGCCCCGGCGCCCGAGACGACCGACGAGTCGACCGAGTCGCCGCGGGGACCGGGCCGGCCCAAGCTGGGTGTGGTCGCGCGCGAGGTGACGATGCTGCCGCGCCACTGGGACTGGCTGGCCACCCAACCGGGAGGCGCCTCCGCGGCACTCCGTCGACTGGTGGAGCAGGCGCGAAGCGAGAGCGTCTCGCGCGACCGCGTTCGTCGCGCGCAGGAGTCGGCGTATCGTTTCATGTCGGCCGTGCTCGGCAACCAGCCGCATTTCGAGGATGCCACGCGCGCGCTCTTTGCCGGCGACCGCGAACGCTTCACTGCGCTCTCCGACCCATGGCCTCGCGACCTGCGCGACCACGCGCGCCATCTCGCCGACGCCTCCTTTCTCTAGTCCTCGCCCTGCATGCGCGACCTCACGCAGGGATCCATCCCGGCGCACATCGTACGAATGGCGGCACCAGTCGCCATCGGCATGGTCTTCCAGACGGCGTACTACTTCATCGACCTGTACTTCGTCGGGCGACTGGGCGACGCCGCGATCGCCGGTGTTGCAGCTGCCGGCAACCTCCAGTTCATCGTCATCGCCCTCACGCAGGTGCTCGGCGTCGGGACGATGGTCCTCATCTCGCACGCCGCCGGCCGGAAGGATCGCGCCGACGCGAACCTCGTCTTCAACCAGAGCGTGCTGCTCGCGGCACTTGCCGCCGCCCTCACGCTCGGCCTGGGCTTTCCCTTGTCGGGCGCTTACCTGCGCACGGTCAGTGCCGACGCCGAGACGGTGCGCAACGGCACCGCGTACCTGTTCGGTTTCCTCCCTGCCCTCGCCATGCAGTTCGCCCTGGTCTCGATGGGCTCGGCGTTGCGCGGAAGCGGGATCGCCAAGCCGATGATGGTCGTCCAGATGCTCACCGTCGTGCTCAACGCGGCGCTCGCCCCTGTCCTCATTGCCGGATGGGGGACGGGGCACCCGTTAGGCGTGGTGGGTGCCGGACTCGCGAGCACCATCTCGGTCGTGGTGGGGGTCGCCCTCCTCTTCACGTACTTTCGCCGGGTGGAGAAGTCGGTCGCGTTCAACCGAACGTTGCTGCGCCCGCGCCTCGAGGTGTGGGGACGCCTGCTCCGCATCGGCGTTCCGGCTGGGGCCGAGTTCTTCCTGATGTTCCTGTCGATGGCCGTGAACTACTGGATCATCCGCGACTTCGGTGCGGCGTCGCAGGCCGGCTACGGCGTGGGATCGCGGGTCTTGCAGGCGGTGCTCCTGCCGGGCATGGCGGTCGCTTTCGCGGCCGCCCCCATTGCCGGACAGAACTTCGCGGCAGGACACCCCGAACGCGCACGTCGCACGTTCGTGGAATCGGTCAAGCTGAGCAGCGCGATCATGCTGCTGCTCACCATCGTCTGCCGGTGGCGCCCTGAGTGGCTGGTGCACTGGTTCTCCCCCGACGCCGTCGTAGTGTCGACGGGGGCGGAGTTCCTCCGCATCATCTCGCTCAACTTCGTGGCAGCGGGCATCGTTTTCACCTGTTCCGGCATGTTCCAGGCGATGGGCAACACCGTCCCGACGGTCATCAGCAGCGCGGTGCGGCTGGTCTCCTTCGTCGTCCCGGCGCTCTGGTTCGCGCGCCAGCCTGGGTTCGCCTTGTGGCACCTGTGGTACGTCTCGGTCGCGGCGGCCACGGCGCATTGCGTCTTTACCGTCTGGCTCCTTCGCCGCGAGGCCGCGAAGCGTCTGGCGTTCGGTGTGGCCCCGGCCGCCGTCTCGGTGCCCGTCGAGGCAGGCGCGTAAGCGACACGCGCCACGTTGCTCTGGCTCTTCGGGCCCCGTTCGCTACGTTCTCGGCGTCGCGTCTCCAGTGGAGCGCGACGCCGCGTGTTTTTCCGCTGTTGATGCTCCCTCTCCCCCACCATGCGCGAGTTCTGACATGCCCTTTCGCCTACGAGCGTCTTCCACATCGAGGACCGTGGAGACCACGGGCGCGACCGCCCGCTCGCGGCAGGTGGCCGGTGCGGTCGCCGTGCTCGGCGCCGCACTGTCGCTCACCGCCGCAGCGGCGCGCGCGCAGACTCCGCCGCAGCCCATGTCGCGAACGTTGGCCGCACACCCGCGTGTGAAGGAGGCGACCGCGCTGCTCGACAAGTGGCTCGATGCGCAGCGCGCCTATCAGCGCATCCCCGGGCTCGCGGGCGCCGCGGTTCACGACCAGGAGATTGTCTGGCAGGGGGCGTCGGGGATGGCCGACATCGAGCGCAAGATCCCGGCGTCTCCCGCGACGCTCTACAGCATCTGCTCCATCTCCAAGCTCTTCACCTCGATCAGCGTCATGCAGCTGCGCGACCGTGGGCTGGTGCGGCTCGACGATCCCGTGGAGAGGCACCTGCCCTGGTTCAACATCAAGCGCACGCACCCTACTTCGGGGGCCATCACCGTCGAGGGGCTCCTCACCCACGCGTCAGGGCTTCCGCGCGAGGCCGCTTTCCCGTACTGGTCGGCGCCCAGCTTCGAGTTTCCCACGCGCCAGCAGATCATCGACGCGCTGTCGAGCGAGGAGACGCTGTACCCCAGCGAGACCTTCTTCCAGTACTCGAACCTCGGCCTCACCCTGGCCGGTGAGATCGTCAGCGCGTCGAGCAAGGTGCCGTACGCCGATTACGTGCGCACCAACGTGCTCACGCCGTTAGGCATGACGAGCACGTACCCCGAGATTCCGGTCGAGGAGAAGGGGAAGCGCATGGCCGCGGGTTACGGCCCTGTCACGCGAGACGGGACACGTGCCTTGTTGCCGCTCTTCACGTCCCGGGGGATCGCCCCGGCCGCCGGCTACGCCTCGAGCGCGCTCGACCTCGCACGCTTCGCCTCGTGGAACTTCCGCCTGCTGGGCCAGGGAGGGTCCGAGGTGCTGGATGCCAACACGCTCCGCGAGATGCAACGCGTGCACTTCGTCGACCCGTCGTGGGAAACCACCTGGGGACTCGGCTTCTCGGTCACGCGCAGCACGCCGGACAACAAGACCTTCGTCGGCCACGGGGGGAGCTGCCCGGGCTTCCAGACGCAGCTCTCCATGCAACCGGACGAGAAGATCGCGGCAGTCGCCATGTCGAACGGGATGGACGTCAACGCCGGCGCCCTGGCGCGCGGGATCTACGACATCATCGCCCCTGCGGTGAAGGCGGCCTCCAGCGACTCGACCGGGAAGCTCACGGCACTCGATCCCTCGCTCGAGCGCTACCTGGGGACCTACGCCAACGCCTGGCGCGGTGAAACCGAGATCATGGCCTGGGAAGGGGCGCTCGTCGCCGTGGCGCTGCCGAGCGACAATCCCGTCCGCGGAATGACCAAGCTGCGCAAGGTTGGTGAGCACGTCTTTCGTCGCGTGCGCCCAGACGGAAAGCTGGCCGAAGCGTGGAGCTTCATCGTCGCCGCAGACGGCCGCGTCTCGGGCATGACGATGAACTACCAGGTATCGCCGCGCGTGAGGTAGTCGCGCTCCCAACTTCACCTGCTTTGGGCCTTAAACGCTGCGCGCCCGCCGCGACCTGACTGGTCTGCGGCGGGCGCGCTTGTCGCTGGCAGTGTGTCGTTAGCCGGTCGCGCTGTGCGCGGTGGTCGCCTCCGCTGTCGGTTCGACGTACTGCTCCGCCCAACGGGCGATGGCGCAGAACGCCTCGTCGAGCGCGCGCCCCTTCGCGGTGAGTTCGTACTCGACCCGCACTGGCGTCTCGGGTACCACGAATCGCTCGACGATTCCCTCATGCTCGAGCTCTCGCAGGCGCTCGGAGAGCATCCGGTCGCTCATGTCGGGGATGGAGGCCGCGATCGCGTTGAACCGCGTGCGACCGCTCTGGAGGATCCGAAGGATCGCCCCCGTCCACCGCTTGCCGATAAGCTCGACCGCCCGATGGAACCGCGGGCAGAGGGCGATCGGCGCGTGATCCGACATAGCCCCTCGCTTACAAAGAAGTAGTTACTTGACAGGCGAAATGCCCGCCCTTACTGTTACTCACAGAAAGTAAGCTACTGAGTCTTGATTGCAATCCCTCAAAAGACCCAGGCGGCTGCAGGATTTGAAGCTAGCACCCCCTACCTACCCCACCAGCGCTGAGGCATGACCCAATGACCGCTCCCACCACCACCACCACGCTCGAGACCTGGACGATCGACGCGTCCCACACGCACGTCGGCTTCGCTGTCCGTCACATGATGGTCGCGACCGCCAAGGGGACCTTCACCGACGTGAAGGGAACCGTCGAGTTCGACGGCGCCAATCTGGCCACTGCCAAGATCAACGTCGAGATCGCCGCCGCCTCGATCGACACGAAGACCGCCGACCGCGACAACCACCTCAGGTCGCCCGACTTCTTCGACGCCGCCGGCCACCCGACGATCACCTTCGTCAGCAAGAAGATCACCCCGACCGACGGCAACGAGTTCACCATCGTCGGCGACCTGACCATCCGCGGCACCACCAAGGAGATCACCCTGGCCGCCGAGTCGCATGGCTCGCTGCGTGATCCGTGGGGGCTCGACCGCGCCGGCTTCAGCGCCTCGGGGAAGATCAACCGCCTCGACTACGGCCTGAACTGGAATGCCGCGCTCGAGACCGGTGGCTTCGTCGTGGCGCAGGACGTGAAGATCACGCTCGACGTCGAGATCACGAAGCCGGGCAACTAGGGACGGATGAGGGGAAGACGGGATGACGGGATGACGGGATGACACAGCGCCTGACGAACCGTTCTCGTCAGGCGCTGTGTTATTGCGGTCACTCGTCTTCCCGTCTTCCCGTCTTCTCGTCTTCCCGTCTTCAGAATCTCTCAAATGACTTCGCCGGCGCGCGCTTCGCGTCGCCGATGTAGACCCACCGCACATCCCGCATGTAGCGCTGCGCGGCCCGCTGGATGTCCTGCGGCGTCACACTGCGCAATTGCTCCTCGAACTTTGCCACCGCCCGAATGTCCCCCTCGAACAGGAACGACCGCGCGAGGAAATCGGCCTGGTTGGCGTTGGTCTCGTTGTCGAGGTAGAACTGCGTCAGGAACTGCTGGATCAACCGCCCCAACCCCTCCTCGTTGATCATCCCCGTGCGCACCGCCGCCAGCTGCTGGCGCATGATGTCGACGGTGAGTTCGGGTTGCACCGTGGTGACGTAGAAACCGCCAGCCGCAACGGCGCGTTCGATGAACGGGGCATCCACGGCATAGGTGAGGTTGCGTCGCGACCGTATCTCCCCAAAGAGCTGCCCGGCCAGCACCGCCGAGGTAATGCGCAGCGCGTAGTACTCCTTCGTTCCCGCCTTGGGGCCGGCGTAGCGCCCCATGATGTAGTTGGTGGGGAGCTGCCGGTCGACCGCGAACGACGTCGCCTTGGTGCGCGGCAGCGTGTCAGGCAGCGTCCACTTGTAGCTGCCGACCGGGAGCCTGGCCAGCGTCAGCCCCACGAGTCGCTCGATCCGCGCCCGCGGGATGTCACCCGCCACCACCAGGAGCATGCGCGACTTCACCACCTGCTCCCGCTGGAACGCGCGCAGGTCGGCCACGCTGATCCGCGAGAGTGAGGCTTCCGTCCCGGTGGTCGGGATGGCGTACGGGTGCCCATCGAACGTCACCGAGTCGGCGAGGTACTCGAGCAGGGCGTCGGGCGAGTCCTGCCGCTGGCTCACGCCGAGCAGGAATTGCTGCCTGACGAGTTCTACCTCGGCCGAATCGAGCGTCGGCTGCATGAGGCGAGAGGCGAAGATGGCCCACGTGCTATCGAACGTGGCCCGCGTCGCCCGTATCCCGAAGACCGACCAGTCGGGATCGGCGTCGGTGATGATCCCCGTCCCCAGGC